>Ga0181523_10005177_pt1 | contig 10898 bp, 8 predicted proteins | sample PEATcosm2014_Bin_43_FD_119752 | JGI IMG/M metagenome (GOLD analysis project Ga0181523, IMG submission 119752) | Peatland microbial communities from MTU Mesocosm Facility, Houghton, MI, USA - PEATcosm2014_Bin05_30_metaG | ecosystem: Environmental > Terrestrial > Soil > Wetlands > Peat | place... | reverse complement strand
TTAGCGCTTTACCGGATGTGCGTTTCGGCGAGGCAGTCGAGGCAGGCGAGGTGCTCTGCGCGCATTCGGTAAAGCCGTTTGGACGTGGCCGCCCGTGGGTGCGGTGGACGCGGGCCCTATGCAAATTCAATTGAGGGAAGGGGTGAGTTTGAGGTGTGCCGAGACTGCACTGTCGGGCGCAACCCACGACACGGCAGGCCCAGAGAGTTGGTTAGGAGGAAAGAGTATCGCCCAGGCTGTGTTTGAAGAGGGCGGAAATAAGGATCTGTCTGGCCGCGAGACAGAGAAGTAGTTTGCACACCGAAGCGCGCAAAGTTTTCGTGTTGGAGAGAGTGCTTCATGCGGCTGCGGCAACCATGGGCGGAGAACGAAGCTGGAGTTCTGCAGCGGTGAAGCGTTGGATGACTCTCATCGGTCCACGGCATTGGGGGCAGCGCCAAGAGGGTGAGTCCTGGGTGCCGGAAGCATGTGGTTCGGTTTGGGGCTGTGGTGTGGCGCCGAGCAAGTGAAAGCAAAGTGGCAGGAGCGTGGCGCGTTTGCGGCTGGCCAGGAAGCCGAAGTTGCGAATGCGCACGAAACCTTTCGGAAGGATATGCAGTAAGAAGCGCCGTAAGAATTCGTCGGAAGATAGAGTGAGCAACTTCTGTTCGTTGTGGTGAGCGGAGTCTCGCCAGCGAAAAGTGACCTTACCGTCCGCAAAGGAAACCAGGCGGTGGTTGGAGATGGCCACGCGATGGGTGTAGCGGCCGAGATAGTGCACCACGTATTCGGGGCCCCCGAAGGGACGTTTCAAGTACACCACCCAATCCTGTCGATAAAGGGGCCGGAGCCAAGCGGCGAAGATCTTGGGTTGCGCCAGAAGCTTCAGGTCTCCGTGGAAGTACAGTTGGCCATTTTGGAAAGCCTCTTTGAGCGCGTCGACGAACTTGCCGCGAAAGAGTTCACCCAGCACTTTCTTGGGCAGGAAGTAGTTATCGCGGGAACGCACCCAACGGGTGTGATCGTGCGAGAGGCCGCCGGCCGGAACAACACAATGCACATGCGGATGAGCGGTGAGCTTTTGGCTCCAGGTATGTAAGACGCTGAAGAAGCCGATCTCTGCGCCCAAGTGTTTGGGGTCGCGAGCGACTTCCAGAAGCGTTTCGGCACTGGTGCGGAACAGGAGACCGTAGAGGATTTTCTTGTTCTGTAACACCAGAGGGGCCAAGCGACCCGGCAGGGTGAAGACGACATGGAGATAGCGCGTAGGGAGAAGCTCCTTTTGACGCGCAGCGATCCAGCGGTCCCGAGCGGCGGTCTGACACTTCGGGCAATGGCGATCGCGACAGCTGTTATAGGAGATGGGGGCACGATGTCCGCAGCACCTGCACTCATCGAGATGACCACCGAGAGCAGCCGTACGACAACGCGCAATCGCTCGCAGCACTTTGACGTGCTTCCAACAGAGCCGATGGCGGTTTCGTTCGATGAACGCCTCGCCTGCAGCGCGGACGATGTCGGCCACCTCCAGAGGCGGCCGACTCATCTACTTCTCGTCAGGCGGCTGGTCGTCCATGGATAGCGAGTCCAAAGGGCTCGCGGTGGAGTTGAGGCGTTGTATCGCGAGGTGCACGTAAAGCAAGGTTTCTTTCAAATCTTCATGTCCGAGCAGGACTTGAATGGAGCGGAGATCGGTGCCGGCCTCATAGAGATGCGTAGCAAAACAGTGCCGCAGCGTGTGGGGATGGACGTGTTTTTGAAGGCCGGCGCGCTGGGCGGATTGGTGGCACGCGTACCAAACGGTTTTGGTATCGATGGGCCGATCCTTGCGAAGGTTGCTGGGAAACAGCCAGGTGCTGGATTTGCGGTGGTAATAACGCCAATGGGCGCGCAGTGCCGCAAGTAGCTTGGCACTGAGCATGACATCGCGATCTTTGCGGCCCTTGCCGCCACGGATGTGCACCACCATGCGCTGACTGTCGATATCGCTGACTTTCAGGTGGGTCAGCTCGGAGTTCCGGGCCCCGGTGGCGTAGAGGGTCATGAGCAGGATGCGTTCAGAAGGAGTGCGTGCCGCGTGGAAGAGTTGCGCGACTTCTTCGCGGCTAAGAACCGTCGGCAGGCGACGGGTCTTCTTCGGATAGGGAGTTTCGGCAATGCTCCAGGCTCGGTGCAGAGTCTTGATGTAGAAGAACCTTAAGGCTGCCAGGCGGACCGCAACCGAGCCCGAGGACAACTTGCGTTTTTGAAACAGTTCGGCCTGATATTCCCGAATGTGCCGAGGACCCAGGCGGTCCGGGGAACAGTGGAAGCGTCGAGAAAAATCTTCGACACCACGGATATAACTGCGTATAGTTTCTGCAGAGTAGTTAAGACGCTGGAGTTCCTCCAGCATCATTTTTCTGAGATGGGTCACTGGGATGCCTCCTTGTGACCCATTTTTATCTCAGCCGCTGGGCAACCAGCGATCCTCTACCTCACGCGAAGCGTCCGCCGCCGGGCGGCTTCGTCCTAACGCCCTTATCGTCTAGTTGTTGGGAACTATGAGCCACATAGACGGTTTCGCGAACAAATCAGGCACTTGAAGCACTTGGTCGCCTGCTGAGTCAAGAAACATCACTCCCTAGTTTTTGGAGACGCGGTGGTTGATCTATGAACAGGAATCCACATCTATCTCCATGCCGATGCTTATTATCCTACTTTCCTGGCTCACCACCCTCTTCATCAGCTTTGGCCTCTTCGCCCCTGCCAATGGGACTGTAGCCACCGCCTTATTCGTTTCCGCGTTGTCGGTATCCGGCGCGATCCTCTTGATCCTGGAGTTGTATTCGCCATACGAAGGACTAATTAAGATATCTAGCACGCCGCTGCGTGCCGCTCTCACGCAGTTGGGCAATTAGTGCGGCTGTTGATGGGTCTTTTGTTTGCCCGAGATCGTAACCCGGTGACCCAACTTGTGGCTTGGTGGGGGTCAATTCCTGGTTCGTCGCGTACTCGGAAAAGTGTCCGTCACGGGCCAGATACGGGGTTCGGGGAGATCACTGGCCACGTCCTCTAACGGGACTTCTGGCTCGTCTCGCAAAATCCACATCGACGAGTAACGCGTTTACGTTTTTGCTGACGGGGACGATTGTTCTCTTCGCCACGCGCGAATGAGAAAGAACGACAGAACTGCATGAACGGCAACGGCTGGCCAGAGCAGAATCCCCACAACACCAGTGATGCCGACGTAAGCGAGGTAGAGCGCTGCAAGCGTGCTATAGGTCAACATCCCGAAGAGCGCGCCGTGCGCGGTATTGCGTGGCCAACAGGCGACTCCCAAAGCGATCAGACTGATCCCCGCGATACGGCTCAGGAAAATCCCGGCACCTGCGATTTCAGCGCCTAACAGAAGGTGAACCACAGTTGGAGTATAGACGAGCAGAACCAGTCCAGTTGCTGCTTCGCTGATTGCTGCCAAGGCGAGGAGTTTCTTCATTGCACCTTCTTCTTATCACAACCAAGGAAAGTAGAGTGAATTTGCTCGTCAGGACCTCAGACCGCGGGGACGGCGACTTGCGGCGATAGGCGGCTTGCAGTCATTGTCTCGGTCTGGGGATTGTGCTATATCAAACATGCGTTGAGGGTGCTCGTTTTCGTAAATTCCCGCCCGCTCCGACCTCAACTAAATATCGAGTCAGACTGGCAGTTCAGTCTGTCTGGCCAGGCCCTCCATCATCAGGTTATTGTCATACGCTGTGAACTGTGTTTTTGAATCTGGCTGGCGCTCACGCAATCAGGAGAACGGAGGCATTTATGAAGACGAGAGTGACGACGACGGCGACTTTGGCGTTGGTCTTTTTCTTCATCGGCGCGGTGATTTCCTGCAATAAAGCGGAAAGCCCGAAATCGGCCCAACCCTCCGGCCAGATTGCCCAGACGTCGACTGAGCAAGCGCCGGGGCGTAACCCAGATCGCAACGCGTACTTCGGTGAGGAGCACATTCACACAAGCTGGTCCGTGGACGCCTGGGTTATGGGCAACCGCCTCACCGGACCTGATGACGCCCTGAAGTATGCGCAGGGGCAAACCATCAAGCATCCCATGGGCTACGACATCAAAATCGACACGCCAATGGACTTCATGGGTGTGACTGACCACTCCGAGTACGTTGGTGTCACCAAGCAAGCAAACACCCCAGGTTCCGCGATCAGCAAACTTCCTGAGGCGCAACCCCTGATTCTCAAAGACCCCAACAACTCGGCGGAGCTACAGAAGGTGTTCTTGTATCTCCTCTCTCTCACCAGTAAGCCGCCAATCAAGGCTTTTATGAGCCCCGAAGTGGCCGGCACGATCTGGCAGGAGAACGTAAAGATCGCCGACGAAAACAACCATCCCGGCATGTTCACCGCATTCTGCTCGTACGAGTACACCTCCCAATTTGACAATCGCAATCTGCATCGCAACATCTTCTTCCGCGATTGTGCCAAGGTGCCAGCGATGCCATTCAGCATGCTGGACTCCTGGCATCCCGAAGACCTATGGAAGTGGATGGACACGCAGCGCAAGGCGGGCAACGAGTTGCTGGCGATTTCGCATAACGCCAACTTGAGCGACGGCTGGATGTATCCGGTGGACCTCGACAGCTTCGGAAGACCGATCGATGCGGCGTGGGCGTCTTCACGCGACCGCAACGAGCGGCTGGTGGAAATCAAGCAAATCAAGGGACAATCTGAAACCCATCCTTTGTTGTCTCCCACTGATGAATACGCGAGCTACGAAATTTTCAGTGGACTGCTCGGCCTTCCGCCAGAAAACGGCCGGATTGATCATATTCACGGGAGCTTCGCGCGGCAGGCCCTGAAAGATGGGATCGCCATGCAGGACACCCGGGGCTACAACCCCTACAAGTTCGGCATGGCTGGTGGCTCCGACTCGCACAACACCGGCAGCCCGTACCGGCAGGACAATTTTTTTGGAGGACACGGCCAGGCGGACGGAACGGTTGAAAGGCGCTTAGCTGGGGTCATGCTGGGAAGCACGATCGATGTGCGCCTGGAGAACCCGGGAGGACTGACCGGCGTGTGGGCAGAGGAAAACACACGGGCTTCCATCTGGGACGCGATGTATCGGAAGGAGACGTTCGGCGTCAGTGGTCCGCATATCAAAGTGCGCTTGTTCGGCGGTTGGGGCTACAACAACGACCTCTTCAACGCGAAGGACTGGGTCCATCAGTCGTATGCGAACGGCGTTCCGATGGGCGCGGACCTGCCTCCGATGACGGGCACGGCCCCGACGTTTGTGGTGTGGGCGGTGAAAGACCCGACCTCCGGCAATCTTGATCGCATCCAGATAATTAAAGGTTGGACCAAGAACGGGCAGAGCTTCGAGAAGATCTTCGACGTGGTCTGGTCCGGCGACCGCAAGGCCAATAAGTGGACGGGCAGAGTACCGGCGATCCAGAGCACCGTGGATTTAGAAAAAGCCACGTACACCAACACTGTGGGCTCGACGGAACTCAAAACCGTTTGGACCGATCCCGAGTTCGATGCCAGCCTGCATGCGTTCTATTACGCCCGCGTGCTGGAAATCCCCACGCCGCGCTGGACACTTCTTCAGGCGGTGAAGGCCGGGGTTCCGCCACCCGACATGGTGCCTCTCACGGGTCAGGAGCGCGCGTGGACTTCGCCGATCTGGTATACACCGAGCGCTGATGCGCGCAAGAATGCGCCCGCAGGCATGATGGTGGCGGACCTGAAGAAGAAAGGCGCAACCGCGCTGGGTGACGCCCAACTGAAGGCGCTCATCATGGGCAAAGCCTTCTGGGTACGCAATAACGTGACGGGTGATCAGTTCAGCGTAAGCTACACTGCCGAAGGTCAGAGCAATGTCTGGCACATCGGCAACACGGCCACAACCCCGAGCAGCGTTGGTAACCCAATGCGCGACGGTTACCAAGGAACGACCACGCCGTACAAGATTGAGAACGGCAAAGTAGTGACAGCGATTTCCCAGGATCCTTTTTCGGTCACGATCTACAAACTGGGCGACACCTATTACGGCGCACGCGGCAACGAGTTCGGGTATGCCAACTACGAGATCATTCCGACGCCGCAGATCGTATCCAATCCACTGACGGCGATGATGAACCAGTTCTCAATTGAGCTGGGGCTCACGGAACAACAAAGACAGCAGATCATCCCCTTCCTGAAGCAGGAGGTTCCGCAACTGGAAGCGCTAAAGAAGAACACCTCTCTCACTGCATTGCAAAAGGTAGACGAGTTGAAGCAAATCAGCAGCGCAGTAGACGCCAAAATCACGCCTCTTCTGGATCCGGCACAGCAGCAAAAGTTCCAAGCCATACGCGAAGAGAACCGACGGCGATTGATAGAGGAATTGGGGAGCAAGGCGCTTCAGAAGGTGGAAGGCGAGATCAAACAAAAGATGTAGACGTAGAGTTGGGACATTCACCAGTCTGATAAAATGCCAGTATCCAACCGATGCGCTGCCGGTGAAACGCGCCGAAGCCCTAGGAGTTGTTTTGAATGGATGAGGTTTCTGTCGAAGTCGCCTCGGTGCGGGAAAAAACTGTGTTGCGCCCCGAATTGGGGAATTCATTCCTTCTCGTGCTGAAGCGCTGGTTGCGCGAACCACTGTTGCACTTCCTGTTAATCGGTCTGGCTGTGTTCGCGGTCTATTCCTACATGCATCGAGGCCGCGGTGGAGTCGAGTCCTCGCGCCAGATTGTTCTGAGCCTGGATGAACTGCGGCAGATGGACGTGTACTTCCAATCGCAGTGGCATCGCCAGCCGACTCCCGCTGAGTTTCAGGCCATGGTCGAAGATAGGGTCCGCGAGGAAGTCCTTTACCGCGAAGGTCTGGCAATGGGCCTCGATAAAGACGACACCATCGTGAAGCGCCGCCTGGCGCAGAAAATGCAGTTCCTCGCTGAGGACGTCGCGGCTGCGCACGAACCAACCACTGCGGAGCTAAAGGCTTGGTTCGAGAAGAACAGCAGCAAGTTTGCTTTGCCCAGCCGCTACAGCTTCCGACATCTCTACTTTTCCCCGGACAAGCGAGGAACGAACGCACAGTTCGACGCTCTCAGGACACTAACCAAGATTGCAGGGCAGCCTGAAGACTCGAAGCTCGCCGTTTCGTTGGCCGATCGGTTCATGTTCCAGGACTATTATGGCGACCGCACTCCCGAAGCATTGGCTAAGGAATTCGGACCGCAATTTGCGGTTGCGCTTGAAAAAGTGAAGCCTGGCTCGTGGCAGGGTCCGATCGAGTCCGGGTACGGATGGCACCTGGTGTTTATTGATACGGTGATCCTGGGGCGCATCCCGGCACTGGAAGAGATTGAATCCGATGTGAAAACTGCGTGGCTGGGCGAGCAAAAAGCGACTGCGTGGAAAAAGTCCTACGCGGAAATGCGTGCCAAGTATACGGTGCTCTTGCCTGGTCCAGCTGACAAGGAAGCCGCACAGGCGCCAGTTCCACCACCGAAAAAACAGGTTCCTTCTCCCTCCGGTGAGGCACCCCTGTGAAATGGTTCTTCGCCAGCTTCGCCCGGCTTGGGGTTTGTTTGCTGCTTGCCGTGTCTACTGTGTCGGCTCACGAGGCACGCCCCGCCTTTCTGGAGATCAAAGAGACTGCGCCCGGACAGTTCAGCGTGTTGTGGCGCACGCCGGTGCTTGCGGGCATGCGGTTGCCGGTCGTGCTGAAACTGCCTGATGACGTGAAGAATTTGCGAGAACCCGACGTACAGGAACTAGCGGACTCCTTCGTGGAACGGCGGTGGGTTGATGCGGGGCCAAACGGTCTGGCGGGCAAGCGCATCGAGTTTCCCGGACTGCAGTTGACCATCACCGACATTCTCGTTCGCGTCGAACTTCTCGACGGCCGCTCGTGGTCCATGATCATTCATCCGTCGAAGCCGTATGTCGAAATTGCCGCCCCGCAAAGCCACCTGGCTGTCCTGGGTGGCTACATCGTTCATGGAATTCGCCACATCTCGCTTGGCGCAGACCATATTCTCTTTCTTCTTGGGCTACTGCTGATCGTCAAAGACCGCTGGATGCTCATTAAGACAATCAGCGCCTTTACTGTTGCGCACAGCATCACGCTGGCTCTCGCTACTTTGGGTTATGCCAACGCCCCGGTTGTACCGCTCAACGCCGCGATAGCACTGAGTATTCTTTTCTTGGGCCCGGAGATTGTTCGCGTCTGGCGCGGCGAAACCAGCTTTACGATTCGGCATCCGTGGGTTGTCGCTTTTGCCTTCGGACTGCTTCATGGTTTTGGCTTCGCCAGTGCCCTTACCAGCGCCGGTCTGCCGCGAGCGGAGTTGCCCCTCGCGCTTCTAGGCTTCAACGTCGGCGTGGAAATTGGTCAGCTCGGATTTGTGCTTCTGGTGTTGTTGCTCGAACGCTCGTTTCTCATACTGGAAATCCGCTGGCCACGCTGGGTAGAAGCGCTGCCCGGCTATACCGTCGGGTCACTCGGCGCGTTCTGGACGATCCAAAGGCTTCTCATCCTCCTCGGTGGCGCGCGATGAGGTCAGTTGTGGCACTGCCGAACCATGCACCCAACCAAGTCATAGCGCGAAATCGGAAACTGTCCAGATACGGCGTAATCGTCTACTTGGCGTACAATAGCGCATCAGCCACGACTATCAGGAACGGATAGCTCGGGGTGGCTGGCCCCCTGCTCGCCAATTCAAAAGTAGGAATGAATAAAACGACCGGAGCAGGCAGAATTGCCCACGCAATCGCGAGCTTCTTCTTGGCAGTCATATCTACCAATCAACGTCTCTATTCTCGCTCCCAACAACGGCGCACCCACTAACATATATCGCAAGGTGTGCCCCAGATGGAATTGGTAATGCTTCGAGGGTTTCGTGCTCCCAACTCCTGTGAAACGCGCTAATCGTCCACTTGGGCGTACTATGAGCCACATGGACGGTTTTGCGACAAATCGGGACTTAGGAGCGACCAAAACGGTCCCAATCCCGAGTGCCAGCCTGGGAGCCGGTATTTGCTGCCCGCCAGCTCGCCGGGCTCAGCCCTCAATAATATTTTCCGCCTGCCTGTCGTCTTTTTCGCGCCATTTCCGATTTACCTAGTAGAAGCCCAGGAGCGTCAGCACGTTGCATGATCAGACAATGAACAGCCACAGACCATATCCTCACCATTGCGCCGCAAGCGCTCTAGCGCCAATATCGGCGAACTCGGGACAGTCCATGACCGAACAAATAGCAAAGGAGTCGGCCATGCAAGGAGTGAGCCATGAACTGTGAAGCAGCGGCAAAGAGAAAGCTCGTGATTTTAGGAATCGTGAACCTTGTATTCCTTGTTGGATGCGGGGGCGGCACGAGTAAGTCATTGATTAATCAGCCCGTATCCAGTGAATCTAATCCCACTCCAGCAATCACCACAATCTCGCCGAACAGTGCGATGGCCGGGGGTGCGGCTTTCACGCTCACGATTAATGGGGGTAATTTCGCCGCAGGCTCTATGGTCAACTTCGGAGGGTCGGCGCCAGCCACCACGTTCGTCAACTCCACGCAGTTGACTGCGGCCATCCCTGCTGCCAGCATCGCCTCAACCGGCACGCCTGCTGTGACGGTGACCAACCCCGCGCCCGGCGGTGGCACCTCCAATCCATTGAACTTCACAGTCACCAGCAGCCTTAACTCCGTCCCGACGATCAGTGTTCTCGCTCCAAGCGGCGTTCCCGCAGGAGGACAGCCCTTTCAGTTGACGGTAATTGGGCCGAATCCAGGGTCAAATTTTGAGGCCAGTTCAGTCGTGCGCTGGAACGGCAGCGACCGGCCGACCATGAGTAATGGCAGCGTTAACGCACTCGTTGCTCAGATTTCGGCGAGTGACGTTGCCGCAGCTGGGACAGCCGCGGTCACAGTCTTCAACCCGGGACCCGGCGGGGGTAGCTCGAACGCGTTGACCTTCACCATTACGGCAGGAGCAGCGGATCCGCAATCCATAGCAGTGGACCCTGCCGGAAAGTTCGCATATGTAATGGATGGCGGCTCCGATGGCAATGGTGGCTACGTGTCCATGTATGCGATCAACCCGACCACGGGGGCCCTATCATCCATAGGATCACCGGTGCCAACATACGGCTACGGCGTCTACTACGGGTCCGGTATCAACGCCGGGTCCCTGGCCGTGGATCCTTTGGGCAAGTTCGTCTACGTGACAAATGCGGGGGATGTTTACGATTACGGGGATGGCGCTGATGGCAGTGTCGCGATGTACGCCATCAACGCCACGACCGGGGCCTTAACCTCCGCAGGAACGATAGACGGAAATTGTCCGGGATTGTGCCTTCCCTCGTCGGTGGTCGTGGATCCATCCGGCAAGTTGGTTTATGTGGCGAATGGGGGCGGTGGTGTTCCATTCAACGTCGCGATGTACACCATCAACAGCACGACCGGGGCCTTGACTTCCATTGGTACGGTCGCCGCAGGAACAGACGCTGTCTCCATAGCTGTGGGTCCTGCGGGCAAGTTCGCCTATGTGGCAAATTGGACCGGGTATGACACGGACGGTAGCGTCTCGATGTACACCATCGACGCCACGACCGGGAGCTTAACACCCATAGGAACGATAGATACGGAGATTGCTCCTACCTCGATAGCCATCCATCCGTCCGGTAAGTTCGCCTATGTGACAAATTCCGGCTCGAACAGCGTCTCGATGTACAGCATTGATGGTGCCACCGGGACCTTGACGCTCATCGGGACAATAGGCACATGAAGGGGCCGGCGGTTGACGGCGCGTCCTACGAACGGCCAGGTAGCAACAATCCTCTCGTTCGCGGGCGATTTGTCGAAATCAAGAAAATAAGGAGGCTTCAAATGCAAAGAAGATTAGCATTGGTAACACTGTTCAGCGTCGCACTCGTGGTCACAGCGC
>Ga0181523_10005175_pt1 | contig 10902 bp, 10 predicted proteins | sample PEATcosm2014_Bin_43_FD_119752 | JGI IMG/M metagenome (GOLD analysis project Ga0181523, IMG submission 119752) | Peatland microbial communities from MTU Mesocosm Facility, Houghton, MI, USA - PEATcosm2014_Bin05_30_metaG | ecosystem: Environmental > Terrestrial > Soil > Wetlands > Peat | place... | reverse complement strand
GATGCGGTTACTAGTGCCATTGCCCCCTATTGCGTCCCACCAGAAGCGCACGAGGAAAGGGGACTTCTCCGCGCAGCACATTGATTAGCAATGGGAGTTCGTTAATTCTGGTTCGCCAGAGGTGCTTTCCCAAGTGGCCTGAAGCGTGAAATTGAAGCCTCTTGAATTTCCTGCCATTCGCTACCTGGTCCGTACAAGTGAACACTCGACCACTACTGACGAGTACGGCCAGAGTGACAATAAGCAGAAGCGGCGCGAAAAAGACTAGAAGCAGCGCGCTCGCAAAACGATGGAGAAACCGACCATGTTTGCGCGCGTGTCTGTTTACTTTGAGCCACTCGTCAGAAACATTACTCGAATAGTCCTCGACTTTGTCTTTACTGATCTTGAAGTACTCCGCAATCTCTTTGTTCGAATATCCCGCCGTCGCTGGGGCCACAATCTCCAATTCGCGAGGGGGCACGCCAAATTTCTGCTGCACAGCTTGGCCGCTAGAAGACTGCAGCAGAGTGTACAAGTGCTTTGGCAATCTGCCCCAGGGCGAATAGATGGAGACAGCGGGCCGGGGAGGCGGTCCCCATGGACGCCTTGACGAGAATGCCCCAGCCTTGGAGCATCCATTCATGCGCTTCACCGAAAGATGTGTGTACGCAGCCTGAACGTCAAAGGCAGCGTTGCTGGCGAGATAGGCGTCCGGTGCATCCTGTGCGAAGCGCAGTGAGGTGAGGGCGTCCATAGGGTCCATCTCGCCTCTGGCAAAAATCAGGATTTGATTGTTTGCCTTACGGATCGCACGAATGACACACCTTGCAAACCCGACAGTGAAGGGGATGAGGTCGAGTACGACGACCTTCGCTTGCGGCTCCCGGATCTGACGAACGATCGGGTCTGTCTCGGTCAGCGGCAGTCGTAAGTCGTTGAACGCGATCTCAGCGGAGTGTTTGGTTGAGACGCCATTCTGAAGGAGGGTCCCGCTATCGCCTTTCCTCAGGACTGCAATCGGAACGACCGCCGCAAGTTGCCAGGTACGTAAATAGTCGAGCCCTGCCCAGTCATACCCGAAGTCTTTTGCCCAGAGGGTAATATTCTTCCTTCCGTCGTCGATCAGAATGTCCGCGCCATAGGCCGTAAGAACCTTGACACGGGCAAGGACTTCGTTCGTTCCGATCAGAACTGCGTTGAACGGCAAGACCAAAGTCTTGGGATAGGCAAACTGCGCACGCCATCCAAATTTGTGCTCCACAATGCTTCCCCACAAATTTACCTCCCCACTAATTCCGCGTTGGTTGTAGCCCATCCATCGCAACTGGTCGAAGCTCTTGGCTGCGTAGATGCCGCACCTGCAATCGATTTGCGGAGCATTGTGATTGTTACGAACGGTCGGGGAGCGTCTCGCAACGGGCGCACCGCATTTCGCCGAAAGCGGACGGCCTGGAAACCACCATTCCCCGTTCAAAGACTTGAGTGGCGGTGTAGACGTCCAGGAGCGAGCAAAGTCCCACTGCCAGGCGCGATAGGCAACGATCGGCGAAACGTAGTCGGGAACGTTCATACCGTGGCTGGTACTTGCTCAGGTTCGGGTTCCAGAGGCTCAGGCTCCGGCTCAGCGCTCGGTTCGTTCACCGGAAGTTCTAGCGGCTCGACAATGATGGTTCTAAGCGGTTCCCCGATCTGCATAACACACCCTCTTCTTTCAGTGAAGTGTCGACGCCTACCACGGCCAATCTAATGAATCCATCAGCCTAAGGGCGCCGGGACGATCTGAATCGTTCCGAAGACAACCGTGCCGCAATTACAATCAGCTTTCACGTCCGGCCTCCCCGTTTGTGGAAGCGAGACTACACATGTGCGTTAACTGGCAGCGCAGCCGCCAATAGTCGGCAACGGCACGGACTGATTCACGGCGAACAAGGCCAGTTCCAGCCTCGAGGAAACCCCCAGCTTGTCAAATGTATTGCTTAAGTGATGTTTGACCGTGTCTTCGCTGATCCTGAAGTACTCCGCGATTTCCTTGTTCGAATATCCCGCTACTACTGCGGCCACAATCTCCAACTCGCGCGGAGTTAGCCCGAATTTTTTCCGCCTCGCTTCGTCACTGGACGACTGCGCCAGTGTTCGCAAATATTGGACCAGATTTGAAACACTATCCCGTCCCACCCAGTACTCGCCCGCCAGGACAGTCTTGATCGCCTTCAGCAACAGTTGAGTGGCGGAATATTTCAGTACTACTCCCCGCGCGCCCAGCTGCAGAGCCTCCACAATCTGGCTCTTCTCCGCTGCCGCTGTAAGCAGAATCACGCGCATGGGCTTTGAATTCACACCGGCGCTTAGTTCGCGCAAGGCTTCCAGGCCCGAATGCTTGGGCATCGCGAGATCCAGCAACAAAATGTCGGGTTTCAATTGCCGGGAGACCTTGACGGCCTCCGCCCCATCGCTGGCCTCGCCGATCACCTTCAGTCCAGGCTCGGCTTCGAGCAGCCGCCGCAGACCGTCCCGGAAAATGGGGTGGTCATCGGCAATCACAATACGGGCGAGACCGACTGACCTGCCGGGGGCAGTAAGAGTGCTCTTCGGCGCACGCTCTGGTTTCGTCGGGTTGCGTAGTACAGCCAGGACGTATGCGGCCTCCCCGATTGGATCTGCGCCGGCGTCGTGCTCTTCAGCAACAATCTCCTCCTCCGAAAGCTCAAGTACCGAATCGGCGAGCCGGTTCATGATCTCTTCTAGCGGCTCAGCGCCATTTCTTACATCCGTCAAGGTTCAACCTCCTCCCCCGGCGTCCCTTCGATCTTAGAGTTTCGTCCTGCTCACGCAGGCGAAGTCTAATTCGCCTCATAGTTTCCTGATATTCCCATTTCGTAAGCCCAGAGTCCTCCATGATTTCAGAGGCGGTCATTCCTCGTGACCAGCCCTCAAGTACTCCCCTCGCGGCGACATCGTCGAGGTATAGCTTCGTAATCAGAGCCCATTCCTGGCGTGCGGTCACATCTCGCTCTTGGGACGGATCGTCGGACACGGCTTCGTCGAGCGGAGAAATCCAAGCGTCTTCGCCGCCCCGCATTGCGATTTGTGATTCCAGAAGAGCCTCCTCCTCCTCAACAAAATCCCGCTTCCAGTGACTGGAGATGCTGCGCATCGCGCCACAGAGGAGCGTTGCGAGATCCACATTCTTGTTCCAGCTTCTGCCACTGCCGTTATTCGCCACACCTTCCAAAATCGAAAGATTCGCTTCGCTTAGCAGATCCTCCCCAGTCCGCCCACAACTCGCTCGTGCGAGCCCCCGCACTCGCCAGGCGGCGAAGTGCTTGAGCTTCAACAGCTCACCAGGCGTCAATGCTTGGATCGCCCGATAGACCTCGTCTCTCGTCCCACCCGTTCCGCCCGGCATCCCTCTCGTCCTGTGGATCCCTCTAATTTGCTTATGCCCAAAATTCAACAGGGTCGCCGGGAAAATCTTCGCGGGCAATCATGGGAATTTGAGCAGTGTTGTCTAACCGTAAACTAAATCGGCGTCTCGACTGCGAGATCCTCTTCCAAATCTCTCGGTCGTCAGCCAATCGGCTTCTCCGTTCTGTTATTCGGGTTTGCCGGTCAAAAAAATCATCTGGCAACAAAAAAAATGTTGTTCCTACTCAATTCCCGGGTGAGTAGGTGTCACCACTTACTATGTCAACCCACAATCCTCGGCCCTCGTCCCATACGAGGATCTCGCCGCCGGGCAATGTACAACGCGGGACATCCGAACACTCTCTTAGACCACGGGCATTCCTCCATTCGTATCCGCATTGGTTGCAATGGTACTTGTACCTAACCTCTGCTGGCCCGCCGTTTCGACATTTGGGACAGATTGCGGGGGTATCTGCAGACAACGGGTCGTCGTCGTCCAACAGGGATGGAGCGATAGGCAAACCAAGTCTTATCGCTTCTCCCCGAACATATTCGGCTACGGCCGAATTGCACGTCCCCTGTTTTACCCAATCGAGTGCTTGCGAAGTCGAATCGGTTTGGTCGTCATGTTTCCCGTTGGGGAACGTCGTCAACTCATGGAGATACACTGCCAGCCAATCTGCTTCTGTCGGCAGATGCACAAGCCCGTTTTCGATCGTGCTGGTCACCGTATGCAGCCGCATGGTCTTGTCCATTCCCCCCGGTTCGTAACGCGTCACCCCGCAGACGCCATCACGGATCAATTCCTGTATCAACTGGGTCCCTGAGGCTTTGTCTTCGATCAGAATATTGTTCGGTTGAAAACTATGGGCCTGGGCTATAACTGCTCGCTTCAACTGTGGGTAGTCCAGACGTTGGTGCAGCACATCCAGCAGGTAAAGCCTGTTCTTCTTCCGTCCCCAAGTGGTACAAACGCTGAAGTCGCTCAATTCGGTGCACTTGTTGGCTGTGTCCCAGCTTTGAAATACCAGTTCGAATTTGGAAGGTTTCTGTCCAGGAACGTAGTACTTAAACCACTCCGCCTTTACCATACCGCCGCCGAGCGGCGAGGGGCGTTGGTGGTATTGCCCGGCAAAGTTGTATTCGCCGATCATTTGGCGCAGACCTTTGAGGAGATCCAGTGGTTCCCGCTCGGGATGAAGCACTTCACCCGCGCGCCGCCGCACTGTGCGTGGCTGATAGCAGGATTCTATGATATGAGTTTCGTCTTCTTCTGCAATGGCGGGAAGCCGCACGTGCTCCCACTGTTCTTGCCCAAGAACGTGCCCGACGAGATCATCCTCATGCAGTCGCTGCATAATAATGATGATGCAGCCATTTTGCTTGTCATTTAGGCGGCTGCGCAACGTGTGATCAAACCATTCATTAGCCGCCTCCCGCTTGTTCTCAGACAGTGCCTCCTCTGGCTTCAGCGGATCATCAATGATGATGAAATCCGCTCCGCGGCCGGTCAGAGTACCTCCGACCGAGGTTGCCAGCCGGAAACCGTTGTGGGTAGTCATAAACTCCTGCACAGATTGTTTCTGAGACGTGAGCCGGGTAGGAAACACACTGCGATAGAATTCACTGGACATCACGGTCCGGCAGTCTAAGGAATGTTTGTTGGCCAGATCCTGTCCGTAACTGGCGCAGATGATCTGTGCGCTGGGATTATGGCCAAGAATGAAAGCCGGGAAAGCCACCGAGGCCGCGTGAGATTTGAGCGAGCGAGGTGGCACGTTGATGATGAGCCGAGTGATCTCTCCGCGCCGGCATGCTTCGAGTTTCGACGCGACGTGCTCAATGTGCCAATTGTACAGAAATGAGGTTCGTGGGTTGAGTTCCAGAAAAGCTCGCTGCATGAACGTGTAGAAGTCGTTGCGCACAAAGGTTCGATACTCAGCCGCGCTCATTGTCGCCATTTTTGCCCTCCCCTATTTCTTTTTGTTCTTCTCGCTGATCTTCCTTCGTATTCAGCAAACGTTTCAGGATGCCGTCCATGACCTCCTGATCATTTTCCGAGATAACCGATTCTTGAGTCCCCTGGGCACTCTGCTTGGCTTCGGCGTCCTTGACCAACTCGACCGACTGCCGTATCGCTCGCAGGTCGCCGGAAGCCGCCTTGTTGAAGAGTTGCTTCAGTGCAGCCTCTAGCTTTGTCACTTTCTTCCGCTTGCCGTGTTCGTTGATCATCACTTTTTCGTGAAGGGTCTTAATAAGCAGCGTTGCGACATTCAGGCTGCCCTTCGGCCTCCCCTTGGGATTCCCGGAGACACCTTTCTTGAAGCGAGTGGCTTTGGGCGGTGCACCGTACCCGACGGAATGCTGAGGCTCGGGGACTTCACCTCGTGTGTCATCCTTTGTGCCCATTCCCGGCCTCCTGTTCTAGTTCGGCGAAAGTGCGCCCGGAGCCCTCCAGCGTGGCGGACTGTCCCGTGAACGCCTGCCAGCGTCGAACGATCGTGTCGACAGACCGAGGGTTCAACTCGATTCCATGACACACGCGGCCTGTTCGCTCCGCGGCTATAACGGTCGTGCCACTTCCCAGAAATGGATCGAGAACTATGTCACGGCCCGACGTGCAATCCAGGATTGCGTCGGCCATCAGAGCAACCGGTATCGCACGATTCGATTCGAGCAGGTTGCCTTCCTCAATGGAACGAGGCATAGAATTCACCGCTGGATAGCGCCAGACATTCGTTCTGTGCCTCCTCCCGGGCTGGCACGACTGGACATCGTTGCGATGGCTTTCCCTGCCGCTCTGGAACACGCATACGAGCTCATGTTGGTTCTGGTAAAGGGAATCCATGACGGCCTTGCCCTTCACCCAAACGCAAACGCTTGTCAACTCTGAATCGACCTGCTTTCCTGCCGCGAGTAGTTCCGCCATGTGCCGCCAATCCATGAACACGTAGTTCAGAGAACCATCGACGCTGTGGAGCCCGCACAGTTTCATAACTTGGCACAGGAAATCGGTTAACTCCGTTTCGCTCGTCTCGTCAGTGATCGTTTTAAGATTTCTGTCGCGCGCGGTTCCAAGTCCGGTGGCATGCAAGTCAATCTTGACTTCGGACGGAGGATCGGTGAAAACCGCAGCCGCGCGATGAGACTTCATCAGCGCAGAGTAGCTGCCAGGATTGAGTGCGTTTGCGCAGTAAATCCGGTGCGAACCCGCAAGCCACAGATCGCCTACGCGCGTCACCCCAACCGACGTAGGCTTGGGCAATTCGTCCGCTGGATCCGAACTGTTTTTGACTTTAGGCGAGACATCCTCGATAAGAACATCAATCTCGCCAACCTCGAAGCCTGTAGCTTCGAGATCGAAATCCAGTTCCACCTCGCAGAGCTCCCTGAACTGTTCGGCGAGCAAGTTCTCGTCCCACGAAGCCTGTTCGGCGAGCCGGTTGTCAGCAATCACGAAAGCCCGACGCTGGGATTCCGACAGGTGATGGATGCTGATCGTGGGTACTTCCTGGAAACCCAGCCGTTTGGCAGCCTCGATCCGGCCGTGGCCGGCGAGGACGCGCCGCGTTCCGTCAATCATCACCGGCCACAGGAACCCAAAGCTCTTGATACTTTTCGCGAGTTGGTTAATCTGCCGCTCGCTGTGTACCCGCGGATTTCTAGGATCGAGTTTCAGATCTGCAATTGAAACTTGAGTGATGGTGGTTGGTAGATTTGAACCTGAGCGCGCCAAAGTGCCGGCGGGGCTTGATTGTGGAAGCAGTTTTTTTGTTTTTCTTGGCACAGGACAATACTGCGACAAGTGAGCGCAATTCGCACTTGCCGAATGGGTCCAAATAATTAAACAGGAAGGTCGGAAAGATTAGTTCAGCTGCCGCAAAACACGCTCAGTCAAACGTTTGGCAATGTCGGGGTTGTGGCTCCTGCTCAGGTTTCGCGGCCGCATTCGCTCGAGGGTAGACCGGATGCGGTCGATTCCAGATGGTGAATGCGATTATCTTGGTCCCTCTTGGCGTCGGGATGATGCTGTGTTGTGAATCGGGCTTGCTGACGACAAGGCAGGTTGCTGCTTGTTTGGGTTGCCAGCTTGCCACGATTCGTTTCACTTCTGTCTCCGAGATTTTCATCAAGGGGTAAGTGGCTGGGATGTAGTTCGTGGCCTCAGTGATCGCCGAGCTATATTTCAGACCCGCTTTTCTAGCCCGACCGTAAGCAAAGACAGCAACAACTTCCCTCACTAACATCCAAAAAAACTTCTCGCCATTTTTCCTAGGTCTCCCCCGCTTCTTCATAGTTCCTCCCAAGTGTTTCGCAAAATACGAGTTGTTAGTTGCGAGCCTAGGGAGGGGACCTGAGCTCATTGAAACCGTACTCTACCTCACACTTTCAAAACTGCCAATGGTCAATCAGAAAAGGCGTTAACTTTCGAGGCTCACGATCACCGAATAAACCAGGATGGACAAGCTCATCCCCGAAACGGATCTATGCTTCACTGTGCCGGAAAGAAGGGCCCTATGAAGGTCCCGCGCGAGTGCTGTTCCGAGGGTTACGAGGGAATTGGATTCCCTGATCTCTTGATGAAAATTCCCTGTTTGCTGCTTACATCTTCAGACAAATAAATGTAGTCGAATGAGTGTGATATCAACCCAAAGCGCGTCATTACTAGGTCCCGGGAAGGGGGAATCCCTGTATTTTTCCCTGTTAGCAGGGAATTGTGGACCTTGGCTCGCGGCAGGGTTAATTAAAGGTCAATCAAGAGCGGCTGCACAGAACAGTGATGCAGCCACCACCCTAGCTTGACTTCGCTGGTCATAATAAACAGCGGCTTCATCTCGAAGCTCTTGTAGTGAGGACGGAGGCGGTCGACAAATTTGCGAACTGCTTCCGAGAGGGATTCGAGAGTACGAGAGAGAAGGATCGAGATACCTTCAACGTCTTGATTGAGACTCGGCCCGACCTTGGTCAAAACTGCAACAGTTCCGTAACGTGGGCAGCAGGCTTCATCAGCTTGAAATGATCCGAGCGTTGAACACGATGGACATGCGTCCGGTGATTGACGCCTTGTATCCTTTAGCAAGAATCGTCGAGGCGTTTCAGTTTCAGAAGAGTGGCAGGCATTTTGGCAAAAATCTGCATTCAGTACTGACGCCCTGTCGTCCGCGTGCCGCGTGAAAAGGAAGGAGATCTCGCCAATGCATTCAAGATTCTTCGCCTTAGTGCTGCTCGTTTGCTCAACTTCTGTGGCTGGAGGCGCGCCCAAGCAAGCCATCCTCGGTCATCGTTCCGCGCCTTTGCTCACCGTGGATGGCCTGACGTTCAAGGATCTCGATCGAAATGGGAAGCTTGATCCGTACGAAGACTGGCGTCTGCCTGCGGAGGTCCGGGTCACCGACCTGGTTCAGCGCATGAGTCTGGAAGAGTTGGCGGGACTGATGGTGCACGGCACCCTGCCCAGCTCCGGCCCGTTGGCGCCGCTCGGGGTTGGCAAGGAGTATGACCTGGTGAAGGTCCGCCAGTTCATCGATGAAGATCACGTCAGCACGTTCATCACGCGACTGAATGGAAGCGCTGAGTTCTTCGCCAAACAGAACAACGAAGTTCAGGCGATTGCAGAATCCTCGCGATGGGGGATTCCGGTTACGATCTCGTCCGATCCGCGGCACCATTTTGAGCAAGTGCTCGGAGCCACCATGCAGGACAGAGCATTCACCATGTGGCCGGAGCCGCTGGGCTTTGCTGCAGCGAATGACCCTGCGCTTACCCGCCGCTTCGGGGATGTCGTCCGTCAGGAATATGAAGCGGTGGGCATTCGCGAGTCGCTCGCCCCTCAGGCCGATCTGGCCACGGAACCGCGCTGGGCGCGGACCAACGGAACCTTCGGCGAAGATGCGGACACCGCGAAACGTATGGTGGAAGCCTATGTCGCCGGAATCCAAAATGGCGCAGATGGTTTGAACTCCGGTAGTGTCGTCGCAGTAGTGAAACATTGGGTGGGGTACGGCGCAGCAAAGGACGGTTGGGACGGTCATAACTACTACGGCCGCTTCGCCGATTTTTCCGGACACAACTTCCCACAACATCTCATTCCGTTTACCGGTGCCTTCGCGGCGCACGTAGGTAGCGTGATGCCGACCTACTCGGTCTTACAAGAAGTTGCCATCGAGGGCAAGCCGCTGGAGCAGGTGGGAGCCGGATTCAATCATCAACTGCTGAGTGAGTTGCTGCGCGGGCAATACGGATTTCGCGGCGTCATCGTAAGCGACTGGGCGATTACGAATGATTGCTCCGAGGCCTGCCGCAATGGAACGGCCGCAGGCGTCAAGCCCACTCCGGCGGAAATCGGCATGCCGTGGGGAGTGGAAGAACTGTCGAAGGCGCAACGCTTTGCCAAGGCGATCAACGCGGCTGTGGATCAGATCGGAGGAACGGAACAATCGAATGTCATTGTGGAGGATGTCCATAACGGATTGATTTCGGATGCGCGGGTAAGGGAGGCTGCGGGCCGCATTCTTCTGCAGAAGTTCGAGCTTGGTCTCTTCGAACAGCCCTACGTGGATGAGACCAAGGCTGCGGTAATCGCCGGCAACCAAAACTTTGCCGCCGAGGGACAAGCTGCGCAAGCTCGCGCTGTTGTTCTGCTGGAGAACAAATCCGTCGTCTCAACCGGCAGGCGGTTGCTGCCGTTCGCTCCGAAGGGTAAGAAGATCTATCTGTATGGCGTAGCTGCTAAGGCCGCGGAGGCCGTTGGATTCATCGTGGTCCCGGACCCCGCGCAGGCCGACCTGGCGATCATTCGAGCGCCCGCGCCCTACGAGAGTGAGCATCCAAACTTCTTCTTTGGATCACGACAACACGAGGGAAGACTTACGTTTACGGAGAAAGATGCAGCTTACGCCGAACTGCTGCGAGTGAGTTCGATGGTTCCAACCGTGTTCCTGACCACGCTTGAGAGGCCGCTGATCCTGACCAACGTAAGCTCATATGCGACTGCGCTCCTGGGCGATTTCGGCATCTCGGACGAACCACTGCTCGCTCTGATTACCGGCAAGGTGTCACCCAGCGGGCGTCTCCCCTTCGAATTACCGTCTTCCGTGGAGGCGGTGAAAAAACAGAAAAGCGATTTGCCTCACGACTCGCAATCCCCGCTGTTTCCTTTTGGGTTCGGGTTGCACTATTGAGCGTCAAAGTGACCCACTATTTCGTTATGGATGGATGGTCAGAAACAGGCTCCGAGGAAATTGGCCGGATCGGTACCGAGAGATCTTCTGCAACTCCTCTGCTGCCCGACGCGCATTGCAGTCCGGAGTAAAATTGACCGGACCCATGCTCGAAAACATCAACTTGAAGAAGAAGCTCTCCCGGGAAGAATACAAACGTATCGTCCCCGGTTTGCAGTTGCGTCTGTACGACTTAGAGAAGGCCTGCTGGGACAACGGTGTACCCACGGTTATTGTTTTCGAAGGCTGGGACGCGTCGGGCAAGGGAACCACGATAGCGGCGCTGACACAGCGG
>Ga0181523_10005174_pt1 | contig 10904 bp, 4 predicted proteins | sample PEATcosm2014_Bin_43_FD_119752 | JGI IMG/M metagenome (GOLD analysis project Ga0181523, IMG submission 119752) | Peatland microbial communities from MTU Mesocosm Facility, Houghton, MI, USA - PEATcosm2014_Bin05_30_metaG | ecosystem: Environmental > Terrestrial > Soil > Wetlands > Peat | place... | reverse complement strand
CGGGCGAATGACGCGCTGATGATAGACACTCCGAGGTCGGCGGCCACGAAACTCTTGATCATGCCGATGCTGGGCAGTTCCATGCGCACTTGCAGTTCGTCGCGATGTGGCCGGAACAACTTGTCCATGAGCCTGCGTGTGTGGCCTGTCTTGGGCAGCAGCACGGGATACTTAACGATATCGCGGACGGCCGCCGTTTTGTGTTTGGCCAGCGGATTTCTCGGGCTCACCATCAGCATCAGTTTGTCGCGGAAAATAGGCTCGATTTCGAGGCTGGCAGACTGGATGGGCAAAGTTAGAAACCCAACCTCGATCGACCCGTTCTCCAGCTTCTCCGAGATCTTGTAGCTGAAGTTCCGGTAAATGTTGATCTGTACCGCCGGGTAAAGCCGGCAGTATTCCCCAAACACTTCCGGCAGAACGTACAGACAGGTAGCCTCGTTGGCGCCGACCCGAAGCGTGCCGCGGGGCGTGCGGCTATGGTCCGCCACCGCCATCAGCGATTCCTCACGCATTAGTTTCAGGCGCTCGGCATAGTCATAGAACACTTGTCCGGCCGGAGTCAGCTTTACCGTCTTCCCCGAGCGGTCGAGCAGCCGATCGCCATACTCCTGCTCCAACTGCCGGATTTGGGCGCTAACCGCCGATTGCGAGCGGAAAACCTTCTCTCCAGCGCGCGAAAAGCTGCCCTGTCGGGCCACTTCCAGAAACGTAGTGAGCTGATCGAAATCCATTGCGGTTGATGCGGGGATTATAGCGGACGCCACAGGTTTCGTGGGGAATTAGGCTGAACTGCGGGAAGACCGTGAAGTCGGAGGGGTTCGGAAATTCGCATCCTTTGTATCGAAATTCCGAATTGTACTTTGCCGCCCAAATGACGGTAACTAGTAGGTTGCCGAGTTGCGTTCCTGAGCCGAGGCGTGCGCCCCCCGTTGCCTTGGCGGGCAAAGTCCCAACTCAAGAACAACTGATCGGGAAGCGGCGGAGTACGCCGCGATGATGTCCATGACGACGCGTCGAGAAAAAACGAATGCTCCTCCGCCTGCACAGGGTCTCTATCATCCTGCGCAGGAGCACGACGCCTGCGGCATCGGATTCGTCGCCAACGTTCGCGGCCACAAGAGCCACGAAATCATAAGCAAAGGAATTCAGGTGCTGCTCAACCTGACGCATCGCGGTGCCTGCGGATGCGATCCAAAAACCGGCGATGGCGCCGGCATTCTGCTCCAGATCCCACATGAGTTCTTTGTTAAGAAGTGCGGCAAATTGGGTTTCGAACTCCCTGCGCCCGGCGCTTATGGCGTGGGTATGACATTCTTGCCGGTGGAAAAGCAGGAACGCCTGCAATGCGAGGGAATTCTGGAGCGCATTGTGCGCGAGGAGGGATTGACGGTATTGGGCTGGCGGGATACGCCCGTCTTCGCTTCCGCCATTGGCCGTGTGGCGCGAGGTTCACAACCCTACATCCAGCAGATCTTTGTAGGGTCTGGCGCATTCACCAACACTGGGGCACCGGATGAAGACGCCTTCGAGCGCAAACTTTATGTAGTGCGCAAGCGCGCCGAAAGCGAGATCGCAGCCTCCGGCATGGAAGACGCGGACACGTTCCATGTCCCTTCGCTCTCCTGCCGGACCATTGTTTATAAAGGATTGCTGCTCGCTCCGCAGATCACCAATTTCTACCGCGAGCTTTCCGATCCCGATGTGACCAGCGCCTTGTGTCTGGTGCACCAGCGCTTCTCCACCAACACGTTTCCCAGTTGGCAACGAGCGCATCCGTATCGCTATATCGCGCACAATGGCGAAATCAATACGCTCAAGGGCAACGTCAACTGGATGCACGCGCGCCAGTCGCTGCTGCAGTCTCCGCTCTTCGGAGAAGATTTGCAGAAGCTCTTTCCTATCATTGCGCCCAATGGCAGCGATTCCGCGAACTTCGACAACGCCGTCGAACTGCTGTTCCAGGCGGGGCGCAGTCTTCCGCACGCGATGGCGATGCTGATTCCGGAAGCCTGGGCCGGCAATCCTCACATGAAGCCGGAGAAGCGAGCATTTTACGAATATCACGCGTGCCTGATGGAACCGTGGGATGGCCCAGCGGCCATAGCGTTCACCGACGGAAGAGTGATCGGCGCCATCCTCGACCGCAACGGCCTGCGCCCCGGACGCTACGTGGTCACTAATGACGATCATGTGATCATGGCATCCGAAGCCGGAGTGCTCGACATCGAACCCGAACAGGTGAAGATGAAAGGGCGCCTGCAGCCGGGAAAAATGTTTCTGGTGGATACGGTCGAAGGCCGCATCGTCCCCGACAAGGAAATCAAGCAAAGGCTGGCGTCGCGGCAGCCCTACGCACAGTGGCTCAGAGACAATCAGATCACCATTGACCAGTTGCCTGCACCGACGCGCATGCACCACCCCGATGCGGAAACCCTGCTTCGCCGCCAGCGCGCGTTTGGCTACAGCGACGAAGATTTGCGCATGATCCTCGGCCCGATGGCTTCGAGGGGCGAGGAGCCGGTTGGCTCCATGGGTACCGATACGCCGCTAGCGTGTCTTTCGGACCGGCCCCAGTCGCTGTTCAACTACTTTAAGCAGCTCTTCGCGCAGGTCACGAATCCTCCCATTGATTCGATTCGCGAAGAGATTGTGATGTCGCTGATCAGCTACATAGGAAGCGAGCGCAACATTCTTTCGGAAGAGCCCGAGAACTGCCACATGTTGAAGCTGGCTCATCCCCTGCTCACCAATCTCGAACTCGAAAAACTGCGCCGCGTCTCGACCGGAGATCTGCTGGCCATCACGCTGCCCGCGCTCTTCCGTGCCAGCGAAGGAGAAGCGGGGCTGAAGCGCGCTCTCGAAGAATTGTGTCAGCGCGCATCGCTTGCCGGCAAGGCCGGCTACACGCTGCTGATTCTGTCCGACCGCGGTGTGAACAAGGATTTCGCTCCCATCCCCAGTCTGCTGGCACTGGCCGCCGTCCATAACCTGTTGGTCCAGGAAGAAACGCGGACTCAGGTTGCTCTGATTACAGAATCCGGCGAACCGCGCGAGGTAATGCACTTTGCGCTGCTCAGCGGTTATGGAGCCAGCGCCATCAATCCTTACCTGGCGCTAGAGAGCGTGGAAAGCCTGGCGCGGCGCGGCGAGTTAGCCGAGGGAGTAACTTCAGAACTCGCCGTAAAGCACTTCATCAAATCGGTAAACAAGGGTCTATTAAAGACCTTTGCCAAGATGGGTATCTCGACTCTGCAGAGTTATCAGGGAGCGCAAGTTTTCGAAGCCATCGGCCTGAACAGGGAGCTAGTCGACGCCTATTTCGCAGGCACGGCGTCGCGTTTGGAGGGCGTTGGCCTCGAAGTGCTCGCCCGCGAAGCACAGTTAAAGCACGAGCACGCATTTCGTCCACTGAGCGAGTCTGAGACTGAACTCGCGGTCGGAGGTACTTACCACCAGCGAGTCAACGGCGAGTATCACCTGCTGAATCCGCTGACCATCAGCAAGCTGCAGCAGGCAGTGCGGCAGGATAGCTTCCAGACCTTCCAGGAATACACCGACCTGATCGACAACCAAAGCAGCAACATGGCAACGCTGCGCAGTCTGATGAAGTTCAAGAACAGCGCCAAGCCAGTTCCGATAGAAGAAGTAGAGCCCGCCAAAGAAATTGTGAAGCGCTTTACCACGGGAGCCATGTCATTCGGCTCGATCAGCAAAGAAGCCCACGAAACGCTGGCTATCGCCATGAACCGCATCGGGGGCAAGTCCAATACCGGCGAAGGCGGCGAAGATGAAGAACGCTTCAAGCCCGATGCGAATGGAGACTTGCGCCGTAGTGCCGTAAAGCAGGTAGCATCCGCGCGCTTTGGAGTTACTGCCAACTATCTGGTCAATGCGGATGAGTTACAGATCAAGATGGCGCAGGGAGCAAAGCCCGGCGAAGGCGGCCAACTACCCGGCCACAAAGTGGATGAAGTTATCGCGCGCTTGCGGCATTCTATTCCTGGCGTCGGTCTGATTTCGCCACCACCCCACCACGACATCTACTCCATCGAAGATCTCGCGCAACTGATCTACGACTTGAAAAATGTAAATCCACAAGCCCGCATCGCGGTGAAGTTAGTTGCGGAAGTAGGAGTAGGCACGGTGGCCGCTGGCGTGGCCAAGGCCCACGCTGATGTAGTCCTCATAAGCGGCGACAGCGGAGGCACCGGTGCCTCACCCCTAAGTTCGATCAAGCACGCCGGCATTCCCTGGGAACTTGGTTTGGCCGAAACGCAGCAGGTGCTGTTGTTGAACGATCTGCGCAGTCGAATCCGCGTGCAGACCGACGGCAAGCTGCAGACCGGCCGCGACGTCGTGATCGCCGCGCTCCTCGGCGCCGAAGAATTTGGTTTTGCTACTACTCCGCTCATTGCGATGGGCTGCGTGATGATGCGCAAGTGCCATCTCAACACCTGCTCGGTGGGCATCGCCACGCAGGACCCTGTGCTGCGCAAGCGCTTTCAAGGGCAGCCCGAGCACGTCATCAACTTCTTTTTCTTCCTGGCCGAGCAAGTGCGCCAATACATGGCTGAACTTGGCTTCCGCCGCATGGACGACATGATCGGCCGCGTCGATATGCTCGACGTGCAACCCGCCGTGGATCACTGGAAAGGTCGAGGCCTGGATTTGTCGGCCATTCTCTATGATCCCTCCATGCCATCACGCGTGGCACGCCGCTGCGTGCAGGCGCAGGATCATGGTCTGGGGCAGGCACTCGATCATAAGCTTCTTGCCGAATCACAGGCTGCGCTCGAAACGCTGACGCCAGTTGAGATCAAAAAGCCAGTGCGCAATGTTCATCGCTCGGTGGGAACCATGCTCAGCGGAGAGATTGCCCGACGTCACGGCTCCGCCGGGCTGCCCGACGATACCATTCGAATTCATCTTGACGGATCGGCGGGGCAAAGTCTGGGCGCGTTCCTGGCCAAAGGAGTCACGCTCACGCTCGAAGGCGAGGCCAATGATTACGTAGGCAAAGGTCTCTCCGGAGGGCGATTGATTGTTTATCCCCCACGGGGATCTACCTTCGCCCCGGAACGAAATATTCTGATTGGCAATGTTGCCCTCTATGGCGCCACCAGCGGCGAAGCGTTTTTCAATGGGGTCGCGGGCGAGCGCTTCGCGGTTCGCAACTCCGGAGCCACCGCGGTGGTCGAGGGCGTCGGCGACCACGGCTGCGAATACATGACCAAGGGCCTGGTCGTGGTGCTCGGAGGCTGTGGCAGAAATTTTGCCGCCGGCATGAGTGGCGGCGTCGCGTACGTTTTCGACGAGCGCGGAGACTTCACCGAAAAACGCTGCAATCTGGAATCGGTTGACCTCGAACCTGTTCTCGAAGCGCAAGATGCTCAACTCGCCGAAGCCCAGTTCGCAGAAACAAAGCTAGTCAAAGATCTAGTCGCGCGGCATCTGGCGCTGACCAATAGTCCGCGCGCAGCCTGGATTCTCGACAACTGGTCTGAGGCCCTGTCCCGCTTCATCAAGGTCTTTCCGCACGAGCACAAGCGAGTCCTCGGTGTAAGCCGCCGACGCCAGCCATACATCCCGAGTCCGCCGCTCGCCGTCCCGTCCCCGCCCGAGCAGGTGCAACATGGGTAAAGACACGGGATTCCTGGAATACACGCGCGAACTCGCCCCGCGGCGTCCGGTTACGCAGCGAGTCAACGATTGGTTCGAAATTTATCTCGATTTTCCCGAAGAGAAGCTTCGCACACAGGGCGCGCGCTGCATGGACTGTGGCGTGCCTTTCTGCCAGACCGGATGCCCCGTCAACAATCTGATTCCCGATTGGAACGATCTGGTGTATCAGGGGCATTGGAAAGAAGCTGTAAGGCAATTGCACGCGACCAACAACTTCCCCGAATTCACCGGCCGCATTTGTCCGGCACCATGTGAAGCGTCGTGCGTGCTCGGCATTAATCAGCCTCCGGTCACCATCAAGCAGATCGAAAAAAATATCGTGGAGCGAGGATTTCATGAAGGCTGGATCCATCCCGAGCCACCCCAAGTCGACACCGGGAAAAAAGTAGCCATTGTAGGTTCAGGCCCAGCGGGATTGGCCGCCGCGCAGCAATTGACCCGCGCCGGACACGCCGTAACCGTCTACGAAAAAGCGGACCGCATCGGCGGCCTGCTGCGCTACGGCATCCCGGAATTCAAACTAGAGAAAAATATCGTCGATCGCCGCATGGAACAGATGTCCGCCGAGGGCGTGAAATTTGTTACCGGAGCGGAGGTAGGCAAGAATGTCGCGGTAGAAGATCTGCGGGGCGAGTTCGACGCGATCATTCTCGCCGGCGGAGCTGAGCATCCACGCGATCTGAACGTCCCCGGACGCGAACGGAAAGGAATCCATTTCGCGATGGAGTACCTGCCGCAGCAGAACCGACGCAATCTAGGTGACATCATCGCGCCCGAAAAAGAAATTCTGGCGACCGGCAAGCGCGTGGTCATCATCGGGGGCGGCGACACCGGCGCCGATTGCCTCGGCACCTGCCATCGCCAAAAGCCTCTGTCCGTTCACCAGTTCGAAATCATGCCGAAGCCCCCAGACGAGCGCTCACCGCTCACACCGTGGCCGCTGTGGCCGATGCAACTGCGCACCGAAGGCGCACATGAAGAAGGCGGCGTGCGCGACTGGGGCATAGCGACCACTAAGTTCACCGGCTCCAGCTCCGGTCAGGTTCAGCAGTTGCATGCCGCGCGCGTCGGACCGCCGCCAAAGTTCGAGCCGATTCCCGGCACTGATTTTACGATGGAGGTGGATCTGGTACTGATTGCGATGGGTTTCGTAGGGCCGGTGCGAAATGGAATGATCGAACAGTTGGGAGTGAAACTCGATTCGCGCGGCAACGTGGCCACCGACGAGAACTGCATGTCATCGGTGCCGGGGGTGTTTGCGGCCGGCGATATGCGGCGTGGCCAGTCATTAGTAGTATGGGCCATAGCCGAAGGCCGCAAGGCGGCCGCCGGTGTCGATGCTTACTTGAGAGCGCAGGCGTTGCCGCGCATTACTCCAGCGGTTTCCCACTCCAAAGAACAATCAATAGCTTCGTAGAGACGGGGTTTGCCCCGTCTCTACGGAAGACTCGGCAACGAAGTGACGATGCAAGTTATCTGCCCATCGCCTCCAACTCCCGAGCCGCCGACTCAACCAGCGCCGCTTCGTCCTCCAGCGCCTTCGAGACGCGCACAATCTCCTGCTCCGCTTCCGGATACCTCTTCAGTTCAATCCCCTCCCGCACTCCCGGCACCGTCTTCACCCCATAGCCCGTGTAAACCCCCGGAGCGTACAGCAAATGCTGGTACCACGGACGCCGCGGCAACCCGTCAGCATTGGTGAGCCGCCGCTCGCTCTCCATTAGCTCTCGATTCAGCGCGCTCAGTTTCGCCGCCATTGCGTCGTCTCCCAAACTCGCCTGCTTCTGCGCCAGCGCTTGCTGATAGTGCTTGGCGCTGCGAGTAAGAGAGTCCACCGCGTTCTGCATCGGCGCAAAATTCAAGTGCGGAGGAACTTCTTCCCGCGCCGGCGCGACCGTAGGGCGCCGAGGATCAAATGTCGCCTTAAACAATCCCTCGTCCAGTTCCTGATTGCGCTCGCGAATCTCCTCCTGCTTGTCGGCGAGCAACTTCTCCAGATTCTTCGTGTACATCTCCACCGTATCGGCGAGATCCACGAAGTCAAAAGGCAGCACTTCCGCATCCGCCAGCCGCATCACAGACGTTCCCACGGTTTGCGCCAGGGCCCGCCCGTAGACGAAATCCGTATCAGCGAAATGCGTGTACCAGTAAAAGTCATCGTAAATGGAGTGATAGATTCCCTCTTCGTCCTCGCCGCCATATTCCAAGTCCAGCGTGGCGATGCCCAGATGATCGAGGTACGCCGTGAAATCGGTTCCCGACCCAAGCGCGTTGATACGCAAATCCGCCCGCTGTCGCAATTCCTTCCGTAATTCCTTTCGCAATTCGTTTCGATCGTCGTCGGACTTTGCTTCGGCAATCTTCGTCAACTGAGCCCGCTGCCACACCGTCATCTTCGTCTCTGGATCTTCGATGTCGCGCGCCACTCCGTTAATGAACTGCTCCAGGCTGTGCGAGCCGCCCATATTCAGAACGCCGCGATCATTGCTGTCGCTGTTGATGTAGACGGCGGCATGTTCCCGTAACTCGTCGGCATGAGTTTCCGCCCATTCGGTCGAGCCCAGAAGCATCGGCTCCTCGCCATCCCAGGCGGTGTAGATGATGGTGCGGCGCGGCTTCCAACCCTGTTTCACCAACAGACCGAGTGCACGCGCTTCCTCCAGCAGAGAAGCCTGTCCCGAGATAGGATCCCAGGCTCCGTTCACCCACCCGTCATGATGATTGCCGCGAATGATCCACTCGTCCGGAGCCACGCTGCCACGAATTTTCGCGATCACATCATAGACCGGCTTAATATCCCAATTAAATGCGACCTTCAAATGAACTTGCGCCGGCCCCGGTCCCACGTGATAGGGAATTGGAAGCGAACCACGCCACGCCTCCGGCGACATCGGCCCCGCCAGCGCGGCCAGCAGAGGCTGAGCGTCGCCATAAGAAATCGGGAGCACTGGAATTTTCGTAATGCTCTTTGCGTCCTTCAAAGCCAGCCGCTTGGCGTCAGGTGTAGCGCCAACCCCAGGCGTCAGCGGATCCCCAGGGCTATTGGAAGCAAAATCCATGACACTGCCGCGCTGCACGCCATCCGAGGGCCGCATCGGTCCCTGCGGAAACACGTTGTCGTGCGTGTAGCCGTCGTCCTGCGGTTCGGAATAGATGAGGCAGCCAATCGCTCCATGCTCGGCCGCAACTTTCGGCTTCACGCCGCGCCACGAGTGCAAGTACTTGGCGATTACAATCGCACCTTTCACCGAAATGCCCAGCCGGTCAAGCTTTTCGTAGTCCTCAGGCAAGCCGTAGTTCACAAACACCAATGGCCCGGTGACGTCGCCGTCAATTGAGTAAGCGTTATACGTGGGCAGCTGTTCCGCCTTTTGGTTCGACGTCGGATCCACCGCCAGCGCCGGCTCTTCGAGTTTGGCCGTAAACTTGGTCGGCGCAAGCATCTCCAGCACGCGGACCTTGGGCGTTGGAAACAAAACGTCGAACCTTTCAATGTGCGCGTCCCATCCCCACTCCTTGAAGTGAACAAGAATCCACTCCGCATTGTCCTTGTCGTAGGGTGAGCCCACATGATGCGGCCGCGCGCTCAGCCGCCGCATATATTCCCGCAAATTTGCAGGATCGGGGATGGCGCGCAACTTAGCCTCCCATTCGCGTTCGCTTTGACTCGCACGCGGCGAGTACCCTACCAGCGCCGCTTGATTTGCGCCGACTTGGTCGGCGCCGAAGGATAAAGAGGAAACCACCAGAGTAAAGATCAGCACAATCGCGGAGAACGGTCGCATGCAGCTCCTTATTGTCAGAAGGTTGCCATTATAGCTGCCCGCCCAATCCGGCCAAGCTTCGCTCGAAAATGCTAAATTAGAAGATTCATGTCCGCTCCCAACTCTCTCTTTGTTCGCGCCGCCAAGGCTCAGCCCACCGAACGCACTCCAGTCTGGTTCATGCGCCAGGCGGGACGCTACATGCCGGAGTATCGCGCCATTCGCAAGCAATATTCCCTGATCGAAATCTGCAAGAAGCCGGAGATCGCAGCCCAGGTCACCATCGAGGCCGCCGAGATCCTCAAAGTCGACGCGGCCATCATTTTCGCCGATCTTCTGCTTCCGCTAGAGGTCATGGGGCTGCCGTTTCACTTCGCCGCTGGCGAAGGTCCGAAAATCGAACGTCCTGTGCGCACCGCCGAAGACGTTGCCCACCTTCGCACCGACCGTGCTGCCGATCTCGGCTACGTTTCTGAGGCTGTGACGCTCGTGTGCAAGCACTTCGGCGATAAACTTCCCGTCATCGGTTTCTGCGGCGCGCCCTTCACGCTCGCCAGTTACATGATCGAAGGCGGAGGTTCACGCAACTATATTTTCACTAAGAAGATGATGTATTCCGCACCCGTCGCGTGGAACGAACTGATGAAGAAGTTGGTCGCGGTGACCGCCGAATATTCCGCTGAGCAGGTGCGCGCCGGCGCTGATACCATCCAGATTTTCGACAGTTGGGTGGGCTGCCTGAGCGTCGAAGATTATCGCCGCTACGTTTTGCCCCATGTAACCGACCTGGTGAAGCGCCTGCAAAGAACCGGAGTGCCGATTATTTACTTCGGCACCGACAGCGCGACGCTTCTGCCCTCAATGCAAGAGACTGGCGCCGAAGCCATAGGACTCGACTGGCGCATTCCGCTAGATACCGGATGGCAGAACCTCGGCCTAAAAGGCGCCGTGCAGGGCAATCTCGATCCCGTACTGCTCTTCGCCGAATGGAAAGAATTGAAGTTGCGGGCTGAAGACATTTTGCGCCAAGCCGCCGGACGCCCGGGCCACATCTTCAATCTCGGCCACGGCATTCTTCCCGAAACTTCGGTGGACAATGTAAAAGCGCTCTGCGCTTACATCCGTGAGCACTCGGCGGATTTCAAGAAGAAGCGCCCGTGAGGTTCGTATCAGGCCGAGCATCAGCCAGTCGGTTTGCATCAGGGCGCGCTTTAGCGATGCCGCAACTGCCTTTGGGTGGCGCAAGCGCTTCAGCGCTGCGATAACCCGCATTGTTTTGACTGCGGCTTTAGCCGCTGAGGGGAGTTCATAAATGACGCCCTGCCCGCTGGGCCTCGCCGGCCAGTGCTATTGCGCGAACCAAGCGAGTTCATTTTGCGCTGCGCCCGCGAAAACCGCCGTGCTTCTGCTGGCCCACGGCAGCCCCGAGAACCCCGACCAGATTCCCGAGTTTCT
>Ga0181523_10005170_pt1 | contig 10907 bp, 7 predicted proteins | sample PEATcosm2014_Bin_43_FD_119752 | JGI IMG/M metagenome (GOLD analysis project Ga0181523, IMG submission 119752) | Peatland microbial communities from MTU Mesocosm Facility, Houghton, MI, USA - PEATcosm2014_Bin05_30_metaG | ecosystem: Environmental > Terrestrial > Soil > Wetlands > Peat | place... | reverse complement strand
GTAGCCACATCCAATGAGAAAACCGGCCCTCCGCCGTCTCGACCTCAGGTGAGGCTGAGACTACAGCGAACCCGAGCACGTCTCGGTAGAAGGCAAGTGCCCTTGGCATATCGAAAACGCCGATCAGCGGCGTCAATCCCAGCGGCGAGAAGCTCATGTTTCCTCCAGGCAAGATTTTGCGGGCATGGCAGAAGTGGAGCAAGGCTTATTTCTCTTCAATGCTACCAAGATGTAGAAACTGCCTCACTGAAAGGTAGCAATAGGTTAGTAACGGCAAACGTTAGGTCTCTATCGGGACTGCCCCACAGACGAGGCAGGATTGAGCCGGGTTCTTTCGACCGGGGCAGTTTCGATAGAGTCGTTTGAACTGAGCCGCCGGCGTTTGCGGCGGATGCGGTGATCTACCTATGGATTTTCAATGGCGTCGACTGGCTGATGGGGAGTGGCTTGGGCGCAAAGCTCGACCGACAGAGTAGTGGGAGTGGCTTCGATGAGCAGAATTGCCTTCTGCCATGCGTAAGCAGGCGCCGTAGGGAGAGGATTGAACAGCTTTTGGGCGGACGACGCCCTTGCATTGTGCGAGCATGCCTTCGAGCGACAGGGGCAGAGACGTCGTGGACCCTGGAGGTGCTATGAGCTGTCAACGTAGCACCTCTGTAAGGCGGCGAGTCCCTGTTAAACGCAGAAATACGTCGATCCCCAGCTTGCTCTAAAAGCGAGGTCACGCGGCAATAGCGAACCCAATGGTGCTTCTTATTTCGGGAAAGATGTGGGCGACCAACGTCTGCGAGGACTTGGCAAACGTTGGCCGCCACGCTAGAAACTGATGGTCTTGGTGTTGAGACTCACCGCCTTTCCATCCTCCACGCCCATGAATTGACAGGTCAGGATACGTGCCTGGGCGTCGAGCGTGACCTTCAGATAGCCGAAATGGCCGCCATCGTCCCCGTCATCGTAGTATTCGACCTGGGCGGAGTCGCCCTTGGGAAACAGGAACGATCCGGGTTTCACCACATCGAACGGCGGCTTCAGGGCGCCCTGCTTCGTCCCGTCGCAAGCTTTGAACAGTTCTTCCAGGGGCGAGTGTCCGCCGCAGCCCGCAATCAGGCAAGGCATCTCGGATTGATCGGCGAAGGCGTAGCTCACGCGCTCGAAAAGATGGGCGTGCGCCGAGAAGATCGCGTCGGGACGCTGCCCGCTGTCTTTGAACGCTTGCTGTAGCGCCACCGACAGGTAGGGCACGTTGTAGTTGTTGGGCTGCGCCGGGTGCTTGCCCTTCGCTGCGGGTCCGCCTTTCGATGGGTCGCCGCGAACATTGAAGTTGGTCCCGCCGGAATATGGAGGATAGTGGACGGTAAGCAACACAGCCTTGCGACGTTTTCCGGCGGTCTTGTTCGCCGCGGCTACGTCCTGCAGTTGCTTCACCAGCCACTTATATTGCGGCCCATCGGTGAAGTTCGCGATGGTGAAGTCGCTGGGTTTGTCCAAAATCCCGCTATTGGCAATGTTCGAGTACAAGCCGATGAAATACGCGTAGGGCGTGTCCAGACGCCAGTAGATGTAAGGTTGCGTCATTTGCCGGCGGTGCTTGGCTCCCGTGGGTGGTTGTACTTTATCGGCGCAGAAGAAGCGGAAAAAGTCCTTCAGCGCGGCGATCTTCTCCTTGTACTTGCCATCATGGTTGCCCGCGATGGCGAAGATCTTCCTGGGGAACTTCGCGTAGGGGCCGAATAACTGGTCGTCCCACGCCGAGACGGAATAAGGCTTGACCGGCTCGCTGCCCTCGGTGTCGCTGCCCGAGATGGTGTAGATGATGTCGCCGAGGTGGTAGAAGAAAGAGAGGTCGGGGTCGGCTGAGATAGCAGCCGCGACCGCCTGGGTGTTGGCGCCATTCTCGGGATCACCGGAGCAACCCACCATGGCGAAGCTCATTTTGCCGGACGACAGGACGCGCTGGTTCTCCTCGGGATCAATGGTGCTGAACTGCAGCGGCGGGTGGCTGGCGGGCGGGTGCTTGATCTGGGTGACGTCGGTCCACACGCCATGTTCGGCACACGCGGTGGGATCGCTGGGCTGGGTGCCTTTTTTGCCGGTCTTCTTGCCGCTCGTTTTGGCAGCAGGGGCCGTTGGGGCTGCTGTGGACGCCTGTTTCTTGTGCTTCTTCGCCGAAGCGTCCTGCTTGTCAGCCTTTCCGCCGTGGTGCTTGTGGTGACGTTTCTTCTGCTTTTTGTCCTTGTCGTCCTTCTTGTGATGATTGTGCTTGTGTGACTTCTTCTTGTCCTTGTCTTTTGCCATGGTCCTCCACCTTTCTTCTTCACCGGAATTTCCTTTTTTGATCTCGAAACCGGCACCATAGTACAACCGTTTCGCCCTTCGCGAGACTAGACGCTCAAGCTGCTTGCGGTTTCAAATGTTTGGCGTCGAAACGTGCTCCCTTCTTCCACAGGATTAGCGTGATCGCCGCAATCTTTCGCGCCAAGGTGAGGCGAGCCATCGCTGGCTTCATGCCTTTGGTGAGCAAGCCTTGGTAGAAATCGTGGAACGCTCCCTCTTGGCTGCTGGCCATACTCGCCGCACTCTTGAAGATGGTTTTCATATCATGATTATGATTTTGATTGAGCCCACGCAGTTGCTGTGGTTTCTTGCAACGTTGCACTTGCCCGCCCACGTAACGGTATTGGGCACTGTCGCGCGTCTCGATCGCCAGACCGCTGTAGGTCCACAGTTGCCGCTTAGTGCGGAAACGATGAGGGGTTTGGATCAGCGCGATGAGCAGCGCGGCTCGGATCGGGCCGATCGCGGGAACCTGGCGCAGTAATTTGGTCGCGCTCTGTTTCCGGCTTTCCGCCAACAGATCCTTCCGCACCGCTTGGCGCAACCCTCGCAGAGCATCGAGCTGTTGGTAGAAGAACTCAGCCCGCCGGCAAACGCCGGTTTCTCCAATCTTGTTCAACCACTCTGCGCGATGACGCGGGGCGTAGACTTGCTGACCCTCACAGCCAATGCCCCAGCTTCGATACAGAGCCTTGACCCGATTCATGACCCGGGTAAGATCTTTGCTGATCGTCAGATAACTGCGGGCCAGCTCCTTCAAAGTTCGTAGGCCGTTCTCGCCATGGTAGACCGAGCGCAGATATCCCCCGCGCAGCAGATCGGCAAGCTTGCGCGCATCAATCTTGTCGCTTTTGTTGCCTTCCTTCAGCAGCGCGTTTTTCCGCGGATCGCACACCACTGGCTCCGTGACGTGTGGCTTCAGTAGGTCACACAGCCAAGCCGACCAGGTCCCTTCTTCCAAGGTCACATGCAAGTCACCGCGCAATCCCTGGATAAACTGCAAGATGATGCTCGCCTTGGTTTCGATGATCGATTCCATTACCAGTTTTCCCTCGCCGTTCATCACTGCGATTGCAATCGCTTCTTTGTGCACGTCCATTCCGATGTACTTAAGGTCCATACGGGTGCTCCTTTCGGTAGAGCTTTGCGTCACACTCAAAACCTACCTCAAAGGGACGCCCTTTTATAATGCGTCTGGTTGGAGGAAGTTTCGCCAAAACGTCCTACGCCCATCGCGACCGCTATTCGTTGGCAACTCTCCTCACTTCGGGATCACAACCGGTATGCCGACAAGCCGGGAGTTGTCACGCCGTGGCTCGGGTGTGAAGGTTACAAAGTGTCGCGGTTCCTCTACCGAAGTGCCCTATTTCCCAAAGGATGAAAGCTGCGATCGTGAAAGCGCTCTTCTCGCTAGAGCGACCGCAGGAAATCGATGATCTCCTGCTGCTCCTGAGTGCTCAGCTTGCTGAAATCCTTATTTGCCTCGCTGCCATCGCTCCTGTGATCTCTGATAGCCTCTACCAGGTTGTTGGTCCGCCCGTCATGGAGGAAGAACACGCGCTGTCCGACGCCCCACAGGGGAGCGGTTCGGAACTCGTCGGGGCCAGCGCCGCCTTGCGTGATGCCGTCGGCCAAGCCTTTGCCCATGTGGTGGACGAGAAGGTCAGAGTAAAGATTTGCGGTCTGATTGGAAAGCGCGGCGCTCGGACTGGCCGAGGAGCCGCTCGCAATCATCGCGCCCGTGGTGAACGAGGGTGTATGGCAGTGCACACACCCGATCCTTGCAAAAGTGTTGCGTCCCCTCTCGCTAGACGGCCTGGCGGGGCCGGGGGCGGGTGGGGCCAACATGCGCATGAAGTTGGCAAACGCTTCGATGTCTGAGATCACTGCCGTGTTCGAATTGCCGCTGGTCGCGGGAGTAGGCGTGAAGTTGAGTGTGTCCTCAGTAGTGGCGTTGAAGAGGCAGCCCGGCGTTTCGTCGCGCTCTTGCGGGAAAAGCTGATTCGTGATCCCCATCTCGACGTTGTATGCTTCGGCCGCGAACATGAGAAGGGATTTGTTCTGCGCCTTCCACCCGAAACGGGTTATGGTCCCATCGTTCGCACTGAGGTTTACGTTTCCGCTCAGGTGTGCGTTCGCATGTCCGGAAATACCCAAGGTCGACTTCAACGATGCGTCGGCCTTCATATTCGCAAGGATGGCTGAGTCGGAAATCGCTTCTATGAGTCCCGCGCCAAAGACAGGAGTCGGGATGCGAAAAATAATGTTCGCATTCCCGCCCTGGCCGGTCAGCGGATTTCCCGCAGGCAGGAAATCGAATTGGGCGATGTTGCAACCGGGGGCGTCACTTCGCCCCGTAATCACGAAGAGGTCGTGCACTTCGCCGTCAGCGGCCCCGTTGCTCTTCTTGAACCGCGCTTCGCGGACGGGACCATTTTGCACGATGAACCAAGGCACCGTGTTCTTGGCCCCGTTCAAGTGGGCAACTGCCAACAGGGGATTTTGCGCTGGGCTAGAGCCGCCGGCATCCGGCTGCGAGTGGCAAGAGAAACACTGGTTGGAGTTAAAGCAGGGACCGAGGCCGTTGTTCGAGCCCTTGGTCACGACCTCGATTTCAGCGAACCTCGCCTGTCCATCCTGGAAGAATGCAGTTTCGTCCGCGGTCAGACCCTTCAGCGGAGTCCCGGCTCCCGCCGGGCCGCCTCGCACGCCCGGATCTACTGGAACCGATCTGGTTTGACACAAAGTACAGACGCATGTGGTCAAGGCCACAGCCAAGATTCCGCCGAAACTCCTGCGTGCAATTCTCCCAAGTACCATCACGATTACCCTCGTTGACCCAGAAATGCCGGTATTGTACACCGGGTCTAAAGTCATAGGCCCCACAATGACGGGCAAACCGGAAGGAACCTGGATTACTTCTCGTTTGCCGACCATCTGGTTACTTAGCCCCGCACACAAGGAACGAAACAGCTCGACGATGTGGACGAGGTGCTGTGCCGGTGGCTCGCAGGTTGACCCGGATTTCGCCGGAGCTGGCAGTTTCGTTTAGGCTGTCCAAAGATGGTTTTCATGTAAGTCGGCCTAATCTCAGTTAGGCGGCCAGGAGTGAGGAACCTTCGATGACAGTATCTGTCTTCATCGGCACCAGCGTCGACGGGTGCAAAGCGAGTACCACGTTGCCGCTTAACCATCGTGGAGCAGCCTCGGCGTGATCGCGGCAGGAAATCATTCATTTCCCCTCTTGTCTTTTCGGGCGTGAACTGTCCATTGGAGACTATTGCTGATGAACATACTGGACCTCATTGTCGGGAAGCCGATCCAAACCAGCGACGAACGCGCCGAGCAGATCGGCCCTGCTCAGGGCATCCCGATCTTCGGCCTCGACGCACTCAGCTCGGCTGCTTATGGCCCCGAAGCGGCCCTCAGCCTTCTGATTCCCCTTGGCCTTCTGGGCGTCCGTTATATCGTTCCTATCAGCGCCGCCATTATCACGTTGCTGGTGATCGTGTACTTCTCCTATCGCCAGACCATCGCCGCGTATCCGTCCGGCGGTGGCTCCTATACTGTGGCGCGCTTCAACCTTGGCGCACCTGCCAGCCTGCTTGCCGCGGCCGCGCTCCTCGCCGATTACATCCTCACGGCCGCAGTAGGGATTTCCGCAGGAGTTGGCGCCTTGATCTCGGCCTTTCCCTCCTTGCTACCGCACACGGTTTCTATTTGCGTCGGCATTCTGATCATCATCACCATCCTCAATCTCCGCGGCGTGCGCGATGCCGGCCTTGCTTTCGCAGTCCCCACCTATCTCTTTGTCTGCACACTTCTCATTACCATCGTGGTAGGGGTTTTCCGTGTTCTCCTCAGCGGCGGGCATCCAATACCGGTAGTTTCCCCGGCTCCTCCGTTGCCCATGACCGCAGTCGTCAGTTACTGGTTACTACTGAAGGTCTTTGCCAGCGGTTGTACGGCATTGACCGGCGTCGAAGCTGTCAGCAACGGCGTGAAAGCCTTCCGCGAGCCCGCAGTGAAAAACGCTCAGCGCGCTCTTACCGTGATTATTTTTCTTCTGGCGGTGCTTCTAGCAGGCATTTCCTATCTCGTGAAGGCTTACGGCATCGTCGCAACTGATCCCGGCCTGCCCGGCTACCAGAGCCTTCTCTCCATGCTCAGCGCCGCCATTTTCGGCAAAGGCATTTTCTACTACCTGACCATCGCGTCCATCCTTGTCGTCCTGTCGCTCTCCGCCAACACGGCCTTCGCCGATTTTCCGCGTCTCTGCCGCGCCATCGCGCAGAACAACTATCTCCCGCACGTTTTTGGGTACCGGGGGAGGCGGCTCGTCTACACCTACGGCATTGTGGTCCTAGCGGTACTCTGTGGCGGCCTTCTCATTCTTTTCGGTGGTATCACTGATCGGCTCATCCCGCTCTATGCTGTCGGCGCTTTTCTGGCCTTCACGCTCTCACAATCTGGCATGGTCATGCACTGGTGGAAGCATCGCGGTCCGCATTGGCGGAGGAAGTCACTCGTCAATGGGATAGGCGGGTTCGTCACCGGCCTCACTGTCGTTATCGTGCTGTTTGCAAAGTTCCTTCAAGGGGCATGGATTACGCTGCTCTTTATTCCCTTGACCATTGTTGTCTTCGTCCTTGTACGCCGCCATTACCACTCGGTGAAGGTGCTTACCACCTGCAAGATGCCCGTCGACGTGGCAGGTCTCAGCCGGCCTCCTATCGCGGTCCTTGTCATCGACCGCTGGAGCAACATTACCCGCCAGGGAATTGAATTTGCATCCCGGCTTTCCCCGGAAGTCATCGCCCTGCATGTCGAGCTCACCCAGTACTCCGAGGTGCTTCAAGAGAATTGGAAACACTACGTTGAGCAGCCCTTCCGCGGGGCAGGCAAGGAGCCGCCACAGCTCCATGCTCTGCCTTCTCCCTACCGCTTCGTCATTGTTCCTATCGTGCAATTCATTCTCGATCTCTCGAAAAAATATCCCGCTCGCAACATTATCGTGGTGATACCGGAGCTCGTAGAGGACAAATGGTACGAATACTTTCTCCACAACCAGCGTGCCCGGCTTCTGGAATGGGTGCTTCTCGCCCGTGGCAATGAACGCATCTTCACCGTAAGTGCGCCCTGGTACATCAGGGAACGAACCTAATTCCTTCTGGAGCGGAGGACGATGATTAAAGGTCTCGAGTGGATCGCCTACTAGAAATCGGCCGCTGCGCGGCGTCTTGCGAAAGTCACGCCATAAAGACTACCAGCACCATCCATGAAGAGGCTGTTAATAGGCCCTCCCCCCCGGTCCCCCGCTAAAGTTGTAAAGTCCCGAGTACGCCCACTTGCCACCCGAAGACATCAGTTCGAAAGCAAAACCACCAGAGTTGCCACTTAGCCCGCCGTTACAGCCGGCCCCGTAGAGACTACCCCACTGGTCGAAGATCACGCCGGCATAGACAAGATCTCCGCTGCCGGAAGGAAAAGTGTACAAAATATTCTCTTTCCACCCTGATCCTGACGGCGTCAACTGGTAAACGATTGTGGAGCCAAATCTGCCCCCATAGCAGAAATCCGCAGAGCCGTCCTGGCCCCCTCCCGAAATAGTACCGTAGAGGTTCCAGCATCGTCGAAGATCACGCCGCCAACCGGCATTACCTCGTCACCGTTTCCGCCGAAGCTCCAGATCGCGCTTTCGTTCCAACTGCCGCCAGAGCGTGTCAGTTCGTACACCGTACCGCAGTGGTAGCCATACAGGCAGCTGCCCTCGGAGCCGCCGAGCCAGGTGGTGCCATAGATGTTACCCGCTTGATCAAACAGGAGGTCGGCAGTGTAGGGGCTAGCTCCGTCGCTGCCTCCGGCGAAGCGATAGAGCACAGTCTCGTTCCACTGGCAGAGTGCTGTTTCGCAGGCTGTTACTGGCGGCGTCAGGCTGAAAACGATGCCGCAGCCGGAGACGTTATTGATGATGCAATCGCTGCCTCCCCCAGCCCGGGTGGTACCGTAAAGGCTGCCATCTGGCCCAAAGACTACTCTGCTAGCGGGGAGAGCCCCATCATTACCAACCTCAAAGACGTGAAGAGGCATTAAAATCCAGCCAGAACCAGTTTTTCCTAGCTTGAAGACTGAACCGTTACTGCTACGATTGCTGGAGGTCGTTCCATATAGGTTACCTCCTATATCCATAGTCAAACCCGCGGCCGGGTTTGCCCCGTCTCCTCCGCCGGTGAAGTTATGAAGCACCGTGAAAGTTTGCCTTTGCGCTGATTGGGTCAAGACAACCGTCAGCGCAAACACTGTTGCTATCGCCAGCGCGACCGTGGCCGCGCGCGAGATGATGCGCGAAATCAAATTGCGAAATTCCTCTTTATTCTGCATGGGTCTTGCCTCCTTTCCATGCGCTCGGAAATGAAATAGGCCAGAAGTATGGGCGCGCTCGGACGCCGGGGGAGAAAGAATCTCGAGGGTCTTGTTTTCTCGAGCGGACTCGTCGGGAGTGGGTGGGAGATGTCACCCGCACCGCCGCCGGACATCACTACAGTGGCAACTGGGCAAGTTCCACTGGCGGGACTCACCGATTTACACCCGCTAGAACACCAACTAGCATCGCTGCAACCCAGAATCCGACTTTAACGCGACTAATCTGCTTTGACCTGCACAACCGCTTCAATCACCACGACTTCAGGGTCATGGCCGCCGGCACATCGACGGTATGGGCGTTATACGTCAAGTTGAGATGACGCCGGTTTCACGCGAGCCAGTCTCCTGGCACGCCGTCACTCATGATCTCAACAGATATCGGGTTGTGAGTGCCATGGGGATTTCTCGCTAATTGATGCTCCCGACCATGGCAGGCGCAGGAACCGCAGAGTGCGTGATGTCCTTCAACTTGGAGGAAGTCTCGCTCCTGAAATCAGACCCGAGCCGAAGGCATACAAGGCGCGAACAAAGGCACGTCCCATCAGGAGAGATAGCGCTTCAAGTCTTCAGGATGGTGCGAGTGGTCGAAAGCTGCTTCGCGTGAGACCTGCCCTGTACGGACCAACTCGGCGAGGGACTGTTCCATGGTCAACATTCCCTCGGATCTCGACGTTTCAATATGGGTCCGAAGCTGGTGGTCATCTCCCCGACGAATAAGATTGCGAATTGCGTGTGTAGCGAACATGATCTCGACAGCGGGGTAGCGCCCAATCCCGGTTGATGCCGGCAGGAGCTGTTGCGAGATAACCGCCAGCAGAGCCAATGACAGTTGTTGCCGTATTTGCGACTGATAGGTGGAGGGGAAAATGTCGAGGATTCGCAGAACTGTTTGAGCCGCATCATTTGTGTGAAGAGAACTCAGAACGAGATGTCCCGTTTCGGCAGCGGTTAGCGCCGCCGCCATTGTCTCACTGTCACGCATCTCGCCGATCAGAATGACGTCGGGGTCTTGTCGCAGCGCTGAGCGTACGGCCTGGGCAAAACTCGGTGTATCGTGGCCCAGTTCTATTTGCTCAACGATGGAACTGTAGTTTGGATGCTGAAATTCGACTGGATCCTCAATGGTGATAATGTGGTCTCGTCGGCGGTTGTTGATCAGATCGATCAGCCCGGCAAGCGTTGAGCTTTTTCCACATCCGGTCGGCCCCGTAACCAGCACAAGACCCTGGCGACGCTCAGCCAGAAGAGCAAGCCCAGGCGGCAGGTGGAGGGACTCAAGAGTAGGCACTTGCTCTGGAAGCAGGCGAATGGAAGCCGCAAGCGTGCCTCTCTGAAAGTGATAGTTGGCCCTGAACCTCCCAATTGACTTTCGTACAAAACAGAAGTCAAGCGATTTCCGAGTTTGCAGTTCTGCAACCTGCTCCGCGGTCAAAATAGGCAGCAGAATGCTGCGCAGTTCAGCTGGCGATAAGCTCTGTCCAAATCCTCCAGTGAGGGCGCCATTCACGCGTAGGACTGCCGGTGAGTTGGCAACGAATAGCAGGTCCGACGCCCGGCGCTCGATGGCAACGGTCAGAAACTGGTCAAAGCAGTTTGATTTCGTCCGCTTTTGATTCCTTGGCCGAACGATTTACTTGCTCGACGAGCCGCGTCAATTCGCCATCGTATTCACTCATTATGACCGAGGAAAAACCGAGCCTCAAACTCCTGCCTGGCGTGCGTCGCCTTGATCATGCTAGGTCACTCGAAGGTAGCACTTTGGCATCGGGCGCGGAAAGCTCGTCGCTCAGTTCCAGAGATCGTGTTCGCTCTCTTTGAGGTTTCCGGCTGCTATCGGTAGTTCACCGAGAATGCCGACCGGCTTTCATTTGGTTCAACCGCTAAACTGGGCAGAGGCTTAGCCCCGTTTTCAGACCGAGTTTTGTCTTGGGCCTCTTTGGTGTTGGAGATTTTCCCTTGCCGATGTTTGCTCAGTCCAGCCGCCTCCACCGCGGCCGGCCAAGAGCCTACCGCCTCTCGCTGGCGCATTGGGCGTTTTACGTCCATCTCTAACAATGTTGCCCCTGTCAAGCACTTTTTGAGGCGCACTACTCCGTCCGCTCTTAAGAGCGCGCCATTTCGCTCTCATTGAAAAATCACTGGCCATCATC
>Ga0181523_10005169_pt1 | contig 10908 bp, 12 predicted proteins | sample PEATcosm2014_Bin_43_FD_119752 | JGI IMG/M metagenome (GOLD analysis project Ga0181523, IMG submission 119752) | Peatland microbial communities from MTU Mesocosm Facility, Houghton, MI, USA - PEATcosm2014_Bin05_30_metaG | ecosystem: Environmental > Terrestrial > Soil > Wetlands > Peat | place... | reverse complement strand
TGGGGACACGAAGCCTCGATCGGCTATTTCGCCCAGGATCATCGCAGTCTGATCGAAGACGGAACCACCGTGATCGAATGGCTGCACCAGTGGGATCCCGCAGCCGTGACTGAAGAACTTCGCGGAGTCCTGGGCCAGATGCTGTTCGTCCGCGATGATGCCAACAAGTCAACCAGCGTTCTTTCTGGCGGTGAAGCCGCGCGCCTGCTGTTTTGCAAGCTGATGTTGTTGAAGCCGAATGTGCTGGTTTTCGACGAACCCACCAACCACCTCGATCTCGAATCCATCAACGCGCTCAACATCGCGCTGCAGCGCTATCACGGAACGGTTCTGCTGGTGACGCACGATCATGATTTGATCGACGAAGTCGCCACCCGCATCTGGCACTTCGAGAGCGACCACAAGATTACCGACTTCAAGGGCACCTACGAGGACTACCAGGCGGCCGTGGCGGCGGTGTAGCAATCGGTGGAAGACCTTGAACTCTACACCCCTGTGAACGCCGCACCACTGTGGAAGACCGGCGCTTTAGCGCCCGGCGAAGTGGAAGAGTGGCGCTTTAGCGCCGCGTGAAGCAGGCAAAACTGATGCGGCTTTAGCCCCTGGGGCGCGGTTGCACCATTTCCGCTGCATGTAAATCAACCAGGTTCTCCACAGAGTTTTGCACTGTTTGCTGTTGCGTTTGCTGCCGCAAGTTGAAGATAATGTCCGCGAGATCGTAGTAAGATCGTTGTGTAATCCTGTGTACAGCCGAGCTGATTTACTGCGGATTCTGCACGTAACGCCGCGCCAGTTAGCCAACTGGGAGCGCAATGGACTGGTAACGTCTGCGGAAGCCTATTCTTTTTCCGATCTCCTGGAAATCAAAAAAGTTCGCGACCTGTGCGCCATGAGCGTGCGCCCGGCGGTGATTCGCCAGTCGCTCGACGCCATGCGCAAGCAGTCGTCGGGCGTGGAGAACCCGCTGCTCGAAGCCAGTGCGCTGTCGACCGCCAAGCACCGCGTGGCGTTTCGTCACGAAGGCAAACTCCTGGAGCCGATCGCCGGCCAGTTCCTGATGGATTTCTCGTCGCGCGAAAAAGTGCTGACCACGACGCCGGTGCCGCGGCCCGAGCCCAGTCCGCGCGAGAACGAAGTGACGTCGTGGTTTGCGCGCGGCATCGCGCTGGAAGAAGACCCCAACACGCAGCCCGACGCCATTGCCGCGTACCATCAGGTGCTCGAAATCCAGCCCATGCACGCGGCGGCTCACATCAATCTGGGTACGCTCTATTACAACCGTCAGGATTTCAAGCTCGCGGAAAGACACTACCGTCAGGCCATTGAAGCCGATCCGCGCTACTCGCTCGCGTATTTCGATCTCGGCAACGTGCTCGATGAGACCGGCCGCGTGCAGGAAGCGATCCAGACCTACAAGACCGCGCTGCAGTTGGCTCCCACCTACGCGGATGCGCACTACAATCTGGCGCTGGCCTACGAAAAAGTCCGCGAGCCCCGCAAAGCGCTCAAGCACTGGCAGGCCTACGTCAGGCTCGACACCTCCGGCCCGTGGTCGGTGCACGCCCGCAGCCAGATCAAGCGCATTCTGCAAGCGGATGGGCTGAAGTTAGTTCATTCCCGTCCCCGCTAGATCTAACGAACCTTAAACCACGAAGGGCACGAAGTATCACGAAGGTGTCTCCTGCATGATTTTCCTTCGCGATCCTTAGTGTCCTTCATGGTTAAGTTCCTTTCAGCAAGTGCTAAAATTACCGGTTTGCCATCTCAGTACTTCAAGGTGTCCTCATGCCTGAGACCACGCTGCAAGCCGCCCCGCCCACTCCTCTGACCACCCTCACCGAAGACGAGATTCTGTTCCGCGAAAACATCCGCCAGTTTGCTGACGAGAAGATTCGTCCGCTGGTCAAAGAAATGGACGAGAAGGCCATCTTCGACAAAGATCTCATCCACGATTTCTTCCAGCTGGGCCTGATGGGAATAGAAATTCCCGAGCAGTACGGCGGAGGCGGCGCGAAGTTTTTCGAAGCGATCCTGGCGGTCGAGGAACTGTCGCGAGTCGACGCTTCCTCGGGCGTCATCGTCGACGTGCAGAACACGCTGGTCAATAACGCCTTGTTGCGCTGGGGCTCGGAAGAGCAGAAAAAGCGCTTCCTGCCCAGGATGGCCACCGAGATTGTTGGCGCTTACGCGCTCAGCGAGGCCGGTTCAGGATCCGATGCTTTTGCTTTGCAGACGCGCGCCGCGCTCCACGGCAGCGACTACGTGCTCAACGGCCGCAAGCTGTGGATCACCAACGGCAAAGAGGCAGGATTGTTCGTGCTCTTTGCCACCCTCGATCCCAGCGCCGGGTACAAGGGCATCACCGCGTTCCTCGTCGAAAAAGATTTCCCCGGATTCACGGTCGGCAAGAAGGAAGACAAGCTCGGCATTAGGGCGTCGTCCACCTGCGAGCTGATCCTAGAAGATTGCGGCGTGCCTAAGGAGAACGTGCTGGGCGAGCCCGGCAAGGGCTACAAGATCGCCATCGAGACGCTGAACGAAGGCCGCATCGGCATTGGTGCGCAGATGATCGGCCTGGCCCGCGGCGCTTGGGAATTCGCCTGCAAGTACGCGGTCGAGCGCAAGCAATTCGGCAAAGCCATTTCCGAGTTCCAGGGCATCCAGTTCCAGATCGCGCAAATGGCTACGGAGATTGAGGCCGCGCGCCTCATGGTCTACAACTGCGCGCGCATGAAAGATGCTGGAGTGAACTTCGTGAAAGAAGCCGCCATGACCAAGCTTTTCGCTTCGCAGGTCGCCGAGCGGGTGACGTCGCTGGCCATCGAAATCTACGGCGGCTACGGATTCACCAAAGACTATCCCGTGGAGAAGTACTGGCGCGACGCCAAGATCGGCAAGATCTACGAAGGCACGTCGAACATGCAGTTGGCGACCATCGCCAAGCTCGTACTGGGCAAGTAGGCCCGTCCGCAACTCGTGACCTTATTCGGGGTGGAAATGGAGTTCGACGAGTTCTTTGGATTCGGCGGCGGCGGGAGCAAATTTCCATTGCCGGATGGCATCCTGCGCAGCCTGGACTAGTACCGGGCTGCCGCCCACCGGTTCGACGGACTTCACCGTTCCGTCGGCCGCCACTACCGCGAAAACCTTGACGGTGCCGGCGAGGTTTATCTTTCTCGCCATAGGCGGGTAGACCGGATCTACTTTTCGAACGAGCTTGCGCACTTCGGTGGAGGATTGCTGGCTTTGGGCCGTTCCTGCCAGTCCGACAACACAGGACAACAGAAGAAACAGCGCCAGAACGAACCGTGTTCGCATGGGTACGATCCCTGAGACGGATGAATAGGTGCTTCTAAATAGCTCTTGCTAACGATCTTAGAGGACTAGAGTGTTCCGGAAAAGTGACTGCGGTAATCACCGGCACGGGGAGAAGGACACATCCTTGCGATAGGTCCAGCAAGTCGTGCCGGGCGAACAGGTTGCCCGGGCTGGGAGCGAGGGGGGGAGGCCGCGCCACCAGCCAATCCTGCTTACTCATAATGTGCATTGAGTTGCACATATCCCCATCCCCGCTTCCCGCCGGATCCCCTGTAACCGTCATGAAATCATGCATTTAGTAAGATCCACGCCATTGGTTCCCGGGGTGCAATTCGTTAGGTGTGCCCGCCAGTGCAGGGCCAAGATTGGGGTGTCAAGTGACGACTCTATTTGGGACGGAAACCTTACCCACCGTATCCGCGACGGACGCCCCCGTTGCTCCCAAGAAGCGCGGCTGGTTGCCGTTGCTGACCGTTCTGTTTCTGATCTCCTACGGCTTGATGACGATGCTGATTGTGGAGCAGGGGCGGACCATCGAGTCGCAGCGTGCCCTGATTCGCGAGCTGTTCCGCGACAGCAAAGAACTGTCCGCCGTGAGAATGAAGGCTGCGCAGGAGATGGCTGAATCCAACTCCAACTCCGCGAAAACCCAGCTTCCAGTGACCCAACTGCCATTGACCCAGCCATCAAAGCAGTACCCGTCGACCCAAGTTCCGTCAACCCAGTATCCGTCAACCCAGTACCCGTCAACCCAGGCTCCAACCCGTCAGGCCCCGTCTTCCCAGGCAGGACCGCAAAATCGTGCGCAGAACCAGTCGGCCAATCAGAAGCCAGACTTCAAGATGCCGTCGAAACCAGCCTTAGAACTGGTGGACGACGTCCGGGTCCTGATCACGATATAAGATCGCAGATTCGCGAAACTTGAAGATTGTAGAGTTGTGGTTCCGTGGTTCAGCAAGAGTAAGCCAAGCAAGAGTAAGCCAAGAGCTGGAAAACGAGTTCCAGAACGAGTTCCGAGGAAAAGACCAGCTCGAGGAAAAGACAATGAAGGTTCTGACCCTAGCCTTGTTGTTCAGTCTGCCGGTTGTCCCCCTGGCTCCGCAGAAACCGTTGCGGCAGCCCACCACCCAGATCGCCAAACACTCCAAGGGCGGACGCTGGTACTTCGCCGCCTCCGGCCATGCCGTCTACTGCTACGGACCAGTAATGACCGTCCCCAGCGCCCACGGCGACCTGCAGCGCGTTGCTACCTTCTGCCGCGACGGCAGCGCGGTGGTCCCGCTCAAAGACTAGCCTCACAGTCGTATAATCCGCTAGGGCCTTCCGAATCGGACTTGGCGGGAGTACGTCCACTGTGAAAGCCAAATCTTACTCATTGTTGCTCTGTCTGGCGCTGGCTTGCGTTATCAGCGTGTCGCCTGAATCGCTCTTCGCGTCTCCATCCAGTAAGAGATCAGGTTCAGACCGCGATATTAGCGCCATCGGGCACCGGGAAATCCTACACGGGAAAGAGCTTTTGCTTGTCGCTTCGGCAGAGAAAGAAAGACAGATAGGAGCCCAACTGTCAGCTGCTGTGGAGCACACGGCTAAGCTGGTGAATGACCCGGTTGTAACCGCGTATCTCGGCGGGTTGGCGCAGAACATCGCTCGAAACTCGGACGCGCAAATGCCGATCACGGTTTACGTACTTGATACCGATGAGGTGGATGCGTGTACATCACCTGGCGGCTACCAATACATCACTCGAGGACTTCTCCTCCGCCTGGAAAGTGAAGGAGAACTGGCAAGTGTGCTTGCGCGGGGAATTGCACTCTCAGCACTGCATTCTCCCACTAGGGCGTCGCTGAGGGCGAACTTGATGACTATTGCTCCTTTACCAATAAAAGGGCCCGGGTCTGCTTTCGCTTGCACTTCGCCATCCACGCTTGCCATGTTCAACGGAATGAGGCCGGAAGACCAACTCGACGCGGATTATTTTGGCCTGCAGTACGTCTATAAGACCGGCTACGACTCTGATTGCTTTGTTCGGTTAGTGCAGCAATTATGGCCCGCTGCTACAGCTTCGGCGAGTAGTCCGTTCAGTTCGTTTCCTCCGCTGACTCGGCGTCTCAAGGAACTGCGAGCAGAGATTTCGGGCATCCTTCCACCACGAGGGGAAGAGATTGTGTCGACTTCGGCGTTCGCAGACTTTGAAGAGCACCTCCATACCTGGCAGACCCAACATCCAGAGCCAAATCAACCCGTCCTGCGACGGGCGCGTATCGACGAGTAACATCCGCCTGAGCGCTTGCGTCCTGCACTCCCCTTGGCGCATCAAATCTTTACTCAACGAAAAGCGTATCATCGCACCGCACTAGTCAAGCCTCGGCATCAAGGCTTGATACAGGAGATCAACATGTCCATTCGACCCGTCAAGCGGCTCATCAAATCCAAGCCCACGCTGGAAGGAGCGGGAGTGCATCTGCGCCGTGCCTTTGGCTTCGGCACCACGCACGAATTCGATCCGTTCCTGCTGCTCGACGATTTCCGTAACGATGTCCCCGAAGATTATCTCGCCGGATTTCCTTGGCACCCGCACCGCGGCATCGAGACCATTACCTACGTCCTTGCCGGAACCGTCGAACACGGCGACAGCATGGGCAATCAGGGCGCCATCGCCGCCGGCGACGTGCAGTGGATGACGGCCGGCAGCGGTATCATCCACCAGGAAATGCCCAAGGGCGACGAAACTGGCCGTATGCACGGCTTCCAGCTCTGGGCGAACCTGCCGGCAGCGCAAAAAATGACGACGCCCCGCTATCAGGAAGTGAAAACCGGCGAGATTCCGCAAGTCACCGACGACGACGGCACGCACGTCCGCATCGTCTGCGGAAATTTCTGGGGCAAGACCGGCCCGGTCGACGGAATCGCTACCGATCCTACATACCTGGACGTATCGGTTCCTCCGGGCAAGCGCAAAACGCTCCCGGTCGAGGTCACCCGCCACGCCTTCGCTTACGTTTTCGCAGGCGACGGAAAATTCTGTAACGCCTCCGGACCGCTCGCCGTGCCCACCGAAAGCGTAGGATGGATCGACACCAAGCCTCCTGCCGACGCCGAGAACCGATCTTTGGTCGTATTCGATCGCGGCGATGAGGTCGCCGTGCAGGCCGGAGAGGACGGCATCCGCTTCCTGCTGGTTTCGGGTAAGCCGCTCGAAGAGCCGGTGGCGTGGTACGGCCCCATCGTCATGAATACGCAGGAGCAATTGCAGCAGGCCTTCCAGGAGCTTGAGAAGGGAACGTTCCTGAAGAAGTAGGCTCGTGGAAGAGCGCCTTGAAAGGCCGCCGTAGTAGAGCGGATTGAAAGAGCGCCCCGGAAGAGCGCCCCGGAAGAGCGGCTCGACAGAGCGATGTGGAAGAGCGGCCCTTTAGGGCCGCGTCGATCGTAAAGAACCGCGAGGGCTTTAGCCCCGGTGGTCGTCTCACCTGCGGGACGATCCGTTCCTTTTAACAATCACCCGTGCCCGAACTCCCCGAGGTCGAAACCATCGCGCGCGGCCTGGCCAAGCGAGTCACTGGCGAGGTCGTCCAGTCCGTCTGGCTCGGCCAAAAGAAGGAACCGCTGAAATCTCCGGCCTCTGCAATCGCCGCGACTCTTGAACACAGCCGCATCGCCGCCGTTCGCCGCATGGGCAAACACATCGTCTTTGACCTCGCGGATAAGAATCCCCGCGCTGGCATTAAGGCTCAATGGATCGTCCATCTAGGCATGACCGGCCGCCTGCAGGTTTGTGAACCGCAATCCGAAGTGGTGAGGCATACCCACGCCATCCTCAGATTGTCGTCAGGCAGGGAACTTCGCTTCGTCGACCCGCGCCGCTTCGGCCGGTTGAGCGTAGCGCAGGCCGGAGACTTCGACGCTGCCGGCGTCGAGCCGCTGGAAGTCGATCTCGATCGCTTTTTGCAACTGTTCCGCGGCCGCAAGACTCCCATCAAAAGCGCATTGCTCAACCAGAGCTTGCTACGCGGGGTGGGAAACATTTACGCCGATGAATCTTTGTTCCGTGCCGGCCTGCGTCCCCGCCGCCGCGCATCGACCATCACCCGCGACCAACTCGCCAAACTCCTCATCGTCATCCGAGAAGTCCTGAAAGAAGCGATCGCCCTCGGCGGTTCCTCCATTTCCGATTACGTCGATGCCGATGGCGAAGAAGGCTTCTTCCAACTACAGCATCGCGTCTACGGCCGCGAGGCTGAGCCGTGTCTCGTCTGCAAAACGCCGATCAAGCGAATCGTGATCGCCGGCCGCAGCAGCCACTACTGCCCCAAGTGTCAGAAATGAACTTTACTGATTGTTGATTGCTGATTGAAAACGCGCCGAGAGCTTTTCAATCATCAATCATCAATCATCAAATCAACAATCAACAATGCTTTTCTGGTACTCTCATCGGTTATGCCTGATTTTTCCATCGGAGTTGATCTCGGCGGCACCAACCTGCGCATTGCGGCCATCACCACCGACGGCCAGCTTCTCGAAAAAATCACGCTCGGCGTAAAAGTCGCTCTCGGCCGCGACCACGTCATCGGCGAAATGTGCGACGCCATTTACCGACTGACTGAGCAATATCGCGGCAGCGGAAAGTTTGTTGCGCCGGCATTGGCGTTCCCGGCATCATCGACATGGAAACCGGAATGATGCGCAAGTCCGCCAACCTTCCCGGCTGGTCCGACTATCCTGTACGCGACGAAATCGAGCGCCGCCTGGGCGCGCGCGTCTTTCTCGACAATGACGCCAAAGTCGCCGCTCTCGGCGAACAATGGCTGGGCGCCGGCCGCGGCGTCGACAACATGGCCATGATCACACTCGGCACCGGCATCGGCGGAGCGATTATCTTGAACGGCAAGATTTTCTACGGCATGAACGGCATGGCCGGCGAGTTTGGACACGTCACCATCGAGCCCAACGGCGTTCCCTGCGGCTGCGGCAACCACGGCTGCGCCGAGCGCTACGCTTCAGCGACTGCGCTGGTGCGGATGGCCCGCGAGGCGATTGAATCCGGCAACGCGCCCGCGCTTACCAAGCTGGCAAGCTCCGGCGACGAGTTCAGCGCCAAGTCAATCTACGATCTGGCGATTCAAGGCAACGAAGACGCTCAACGCATCTTCCACCGCTTCGGCCAAGTCCTGGGGATCCTGCTTGCGGGTCTGATCAACGTTCTAAATCTCAATATGTTCGTGATTGGCGGCGGCGTGGTCAGCGCGTGGGAAGCCTTTGCTCCACAAATGTTCGCCGAGTTGCGCGAGCGCTCCCTGATTTACGCCGCAACCGCGCCCGATGATCCTATGAATGACCCTCTGGACAAGAAGGAAGGCGCATCGGCTCAAATCGCGAACTGTACGCGGAAGAAAACGATCATCAAGCGCGCTCTGCTGGGCAGTGACGCCGGGTTGTACGGCGCGGCCAGAATTCCCGCGTCATAGAAACGTCGCAAATTCACTTCGCCCGGCACACATTACTTCGCGGATTTCTTGATGCTGCTCGGTATCGTCTGGCTGGCGGATTTCATTTTTTCAATTTCCTTCAGCGTGAGCGATCGAAATTTGCCCGGGGCAACGTCGAGCGTGAGCGGCCCATAGCGGACGCGCTTGATCTTTTCCACGTGATGTCCCACCGCCTCAAACATGCGCCGGATCTGGCGGTTGCGTCCCTCAACCAAGGTAATTTCGTACCACGGATTCGCCGCTTCTTTCACCACGCGCACCAAGGCCGGCCCGGTCTTCACCCGCTTGCCGTCATCGGTGTCGATGGAAACTCCTGCCCGCAACTTGTTGATCGCTTCTTCCTTGGGCTTACCTGCAACTTTTACGACGTAGGTCTTGGCCACGTGCGACGCCGCTTTCATCAAGCGATGCGCGAGATCGCCATCGTTGGTGAGCAGCAGCAGCCCTTCGCTGGCGTAATCGAGCCGACCGATGGGATACACGCGGCCCTTGACGCCGTGAATCAGGTCCATGACGGTGGGCCGTTTTTCCGGGTCGCTCATGGTGGTGACGTAGCCCTTGGGCTTGTTGAGCAGAAGATAAGTGTGCCGCTGCGCCCCTTGCAGAAGTTTTCCGTTCACGCGCACGTGGTCCGTCTCCGGATCGGCTTTCGTGCCCAGTTCGGTGACCACTGTCCCGTTAACCTGCACCGCCCCCGAAGAAATCAGTTTCTCCGCGGTGCGGCGAGAAGCGACTCCGGCAGCGGCGATAATCTTTTGCAGGCGTTCAAGAGGCATGTGAGTAAGAAACCCCTTATTCAGAAAACCGTTGAAAATCTCCGTTGGAAAGCTCCGTGGAAGAGCGGCCCTTTAGGGCCGCGTAAAGCGCGTCGAAGCCTTTGGGCTTTAGCCCCTGTGCGGCCCATCTCTGACGGGCTCCTCAACCTGCTCTTCTGCCGATGTTGCGTCGCTCACGATTTCCGGCTCTACCGTCGGACTTTCCGCCGGAATCAACTCTGACTGAAATGTTTCCGCAACCAGCTTTTCAAACTCTTCCATGCTGGGCAATTCATTCACATCTTTCAGCCCAAACCGCATCAGGAATTCTTTCGTGGTCTTGTAAAGAATCGGGCGCCCGATGACCTGCTTGCGCCCCGCAGTCGTAATCAGCTTGCGGTCGAGGAGCGTGCCAATCACGCCGCCGGAATCCACGCCGCGAATGTCATTGATCTCGGGCACCGTCACCGGCTGCTTGTAAGCAATCACAGCGAGAGTTTCGAGCGCCGGCAGCGATAGCCGGATGGGCGGCTTCAAACTCTTCGCGAACGCGCGCACCACCTCGTGCTGCTCCGGCTTGGTCGACATGCGGTATCCGCCCGCGACCTGGCGGATTTCGACGCCGTGGTCGGGCCCGCCATATTCGCCGACGAGTTCTTCGATACACGAGCGCACGCGCGACTTGATGTCAGCCTCGTCGGCTGTTCCCTCAGCGACGACGCTCTCCTTCACGAGTTGGGTCATCTGCTCCAGAGTAATCGGCGTCTCCGCCGCATAAATGATGGCTTCGAGTTGGGCTTTTAAAGACATAGACGGGTACTGCTTCATCTCCAGTCGTCGCGTACCGCCGACTGTTCGTTCATGATCTCGTCAAAGTGCGTGTGCTTGCGGACGGCGATTTCGCCGAACAGTTTTTCCTGCCGCACCTGAATCGCCTGCAGCCGCACCATTTCGAGCAGCGCCAGGAACATGCACACCAGAGCCTGCCGCGACGGAATCCGCATCAGCAACTGCTTCAGCCGAATCGGGCGATCTTCCAGCGACAACCGCCGCCGCAAATAATCAATCATCTGCCCCACCGTGACAGTTTCTTCATCGACGTTGAGCACCGGACGCGTGCGCACCCGCTCCAGCACCTGCTGAAACGTCTTGACCAGGTCGATCACGTCGGCGGCAATTTCCGGCTCGGCGCCTTCCGCCTCCATGAATTCCTTCAGCGACGGATTCGACAGCACGGCGTCTTCGATCTGCTGCTTCTGCAAAAGCATCTGCGCTGCTGACTTGAACTTTTCGTGCTCCAGCAGCCGGTTGACCAGTTCGTTGCGTGGGTCTTCCTGTTCTTCCGCCGGAGC
>Ga0181523_10005168_pt1 | contig 10910 bp, 11 predicted proteins | sample PEATcosm2014_Bin_43_FD_119752 | JGI IMG/M metagenome (GOLD analysis project Ga0181523, IMG submission 119752) | Peatland microbial communities from MTU Mesocosm Facility, Houghton, MI, USA - PEATcosm2014_Bin05_30_metaG | ecosystem: Environmental > Terrestrial > Soil > Wetlands > Peat | place... | reverse complement strand
AGCAGGGCATCCGAAGCCTCAACCGCTCCGTGTTGCCGGGTGTCGCCGGAGAGAATCAGTCGTCCGTGTCGCTCATGGATCAACCGGACAAGCTCCAGCATCTGCCGCCCGCCAATCTGACCCGCTTCGTCCACCACAACGACGGCGCTGTCAGCAAGTTCACCCTTGGTGAGAAAACTGGCGACCGTCGTTGGCGATGGAAATCCAGCCTTCTCCATCTCCACGACTTGCTGACGTTGCGGGGCGAGGACGACCACGCCCCGGCCTGACTGCCGCAGTTGCTCGACCAGTTCGCGCAAGACAAAACTCTTGCCCGTTCCCGCACCGCCACGAAAAACAGAAACGCCGTTTGTCGAACGCAGCAAGGATTCGAGGGCTTGGCGTTGTTCATTGTCGAGTTGCGGATTCGCCGGACGGGGATTCGCCACCAGCGGGAGACAATCACCGACGCCCTCTTTCGCGGTCTGGACGATTTCCCATTCGCGGAGGAGAACTTCACGCAGGGTCACTTCACCTGGACGCGCTTCGTCCCGGATATAGCCACGTCGCTGGGTGAATTCCTTGAGATCGGAAACCGAAAAACTTTCACCCCGCGCCCGGCCCAATGCCTCCTGCCACACCTGACATTCCAAAACCACCGAGTTCCGGTCGAACAAATGTTCCTCCGCCCATTGCACGGCCTCATTCACGGACGTGCGATTTTCACTAGACGCAGTTGGCATGGGTTGGCCACAAAGACGGCTGAAGATTTGTCGCTCCTCTCGCGTCAATTGCGACTCCCACAATCCGTTCAATTCGTCACGGCTCAAGTCACGCTGCTTTCGCGCCCTCTCCGCCGTTGCCAACAACCTGCGCGCGGCCATCATATCGCCGCCTACAAGTTCCGGCTTTTCGTCCAACAATTTTGCCATTGCCCGGTCAATCTCGGCACGCCGTTTCGAGAATCGTCTGCAAAGTTCGTCCGATACTCCTTCGATTTGAAAATCACCACGCGCACGGTTTTGAATCCGATACCCGAACCCCCGCAGCTCACGAGCGAGTTCGTGATAATAGGCGTTCTCGGCAAACTTTCTGGCACGCAACAGTTCATAATTCTGGAGAGCTTTCCAGCGGTTTTCGACTGGATCAAAAGTTGCGTTGAAAACAATGCAGTGGGTGTGGACGTGGGGATCAAGGGCGCGTGACGTGTCGTGGGTGAACAGCGCAGCGGCAAAATTACCAGTCAACCGGTCGGTTAGCGCGCCATCAAGACGAATGCGGGTTGCTGTAAATGCCTCAAACTCTTGCAAAGCCGAACGCACGGCGCGGGCATGTGCTTGGAGTATTCGTTCGTCTTTGCCGAGAAACGCCGCAAGCGAAACCGACTTTGGCGGTGAGAACGTGAAGTCAAAGAAAATCCGCCGGTTGGCCGTGCTTTGGCCGCTTTCAGTCCGCGTTGTGTTCAACCGCTGTGTCAACGTCTCACCGGAAGACGGATGCTGATTTTCACACAGCCGCAGGAATTCCTCCGCGCGGACTTTGCCGGCTAATCCAAGTTTTTCCGCGCCCAATCCAATCCATTCGCCGGACACCCGTTGGCCTTCATCGTAATAATCACCGACGCAAAGATGTTCTTTGAAATAATCTTCGGCGTTTTTGAGATTGTATTGCGTCTTGGCCGTGACCATGCAACGGACATTATCAGGACTGTCCGCGAATCATGTGTAGCTGATACATCTTCGCGCACTTGATTTCTGGTGAACTGTCGCCATGAAAACGAGTGCGACACTGAAGTCTGGCAAGCGACTCTGGGGAATTTACCACACCGACCGCGAATACGCCCGTGAGTTGGGTGATCCACTTCGCACGGTCGTTGAAGCGCCCACTAAACTCATCGCCGAGGAATCCGCCGCGCAACTTGGATTCGGTGATCCGTGGGCGCATCCAGTTAATTCCGTAGAGGCGCGGCACGCACAGTGGCTTCACAAACGTCGCCCAGGACACCGACAAGAACTCGCGCACAAACCATCTCACAGCATCCACATCTGATTATGCAAACACCAACCACCGCACAAATCCGCACCGCCATCGAGGTGCTGAAAAAACTTGGCGAACGTATCAATACCCACGCCGGAGATTCCGTGATGCAATTGTCGGAAACTGCAAACGGTGCTCACCACGCCGGGCAAATTGAAGTGGGCGCGATTGAACAAACCACCCGCATCGAAGCTGTCGCCAATCAATTGAAGCAATGGCGAGACGAGTTGGGCCAGGATAGGAGGCAATGTGTTTCTCATCAGGTTTAAGACAAGGCACGCGTTACCCCTTGATTACTCAAGGACTTCAGTCCGTGCGCTAGTCGCGACAGATGCTCGACATAGCCACACAATATGAATTGTCCACAGCCACAAACGCGGCTCATCCGCGAACTTGAACAGTCCCCATCCGGGATGCGGAAGCGAATTGTCCGTAGCCACAAACAATCCGTGTCCGCAGACAGTCCGCGCCAACAGGCGCATTCGCAAACAGTCCGTGGCCTTGCACAAGCAACGGCTTCAATCATCCGTGAATGCGCAACGGCAGCGAACGCGAATTGTCCGCAGACAGTCCGCAGCCGTGAACAATCCACGTTCGCAAACTGGTCACGCACGCAATTTGTCCGCGACCGAGGCCCGGCAACGATTGATCCGCGGCCCCGGATTGTCGTGTCCGCATGGATTACGGCCAATTTCCCGGTTTTCATTCAAATCATTGCACCCTATGAACACGTTTGATCCAGTCGAAGTCCGCAAGGCAGTCGAAGAATTTACACCGCGCCGGCCACAGAAGTTCCAGGATTTGGTCCCGGCGAAAGAGGTCATCGTTGAATTGCGACAGAAAGGCGGATCGTATCGCTCCATCGCCGAATTACTAACCATCCACTGTTTGCCGACCAGCAAGACGGCCATCGCCATGTTTTGTCATCAGGTGCTTGGCGAAAACATCCGGCCACGCAAACGGCCAACACGAAAACGCCCGCCAGCCTCGGCACTAGCAAATGGGAGTGCAGCAACCACGGATTCAACGCCTGCGGGCGAATCCAGAATACCGGCAGAACCTCTGCCAAATTCAGATGGCGATGAAACATCGCTCAATCGTTCGCGCGGTCCGCGCATTGCTCAAGTCCGCAAACTCAATCCACAATCCAATGAAAAGACTGATTCTCATCCTTAATGGCAAAGGCGGCGTCGGCAAAAGTTTTTTCGCCGTCAATTTCGTCCAATTCCTCAAAGACAAGGGCATCGCCCATGTCGCAATTGACAGCGACAACGAGAACTCGACCTTGAAACGGTTTCATCCCGACACGCGATTTCTCGATTTGAGCAAACGGCGTGACCTCGACGCCATTTTTGCCGCTCTCGGAAAATCGAATTTGGTCGTCGTGGATTGTCGCGCCGCGTCCACCGACCTGTTTATTGATTTTTTCAACGAAATTGATCTGCCAGCCATGCTGACAGCGTTTGACGCCAAGCTCACCCTGGTTATGCCGGTGAATCACGAATCGGACAGTGTGGATCAAATTCAACGAATGACCGATGAATTCAAAAACCGGTGCAATTACGTTGTCGTTCGCAATGCCGCGCACAGTGACAGTTTCGCCATTTTTGAATCCAGCGAAGTCCGGGCGCTCCTCGCCGACAAACTGGGCGGACGTGAAATCACTATGACCCGGATGCAGGACTGGCTGGTCGAGGCGCTCAACGCGGAGAATCTAACCATCGCGGCAGCCACAAAACATACTTCGTTCAGCCTATTGGACCGGCAACGAATTCAAACTTGGCAGCGGAAACTTTTCGCTGAAATCGAATCAGCCGCAAACCTGCTTCTGCCCTGAAAATAATGTCCAAGCCCACCACACAGCCGCCGGATTTCGACGAGGAATTCACCAAGGCCGTTGCCGAGTGGCGCGATAAACATCGGCTGCGAGAAGACGACGCGGTGATATTGCTTGTCGAATTGTTCCGCATTCACCAGCGGCATTGGGATGAACTTCGCCGACGGGAAATTCCCGCGTTTTCCGAATTTCGGGCGGACATTGGCAAACTGGCTGACGCCGCACGGACATTTCAGGTCCAATCATCGGCCATGTTGAAGGCGCTTCGCGATCAGCCGATGGGCAACCGTTCGGTTCGGATAACCCGCACCGCCGCAATTTTTGCCGCGCTTGCCTGTCTTCTGGGCGGCTATCTCATCGGGAGGGCGTGGCGATGAAACTTCACCTTATTCCGTTCGACCCGATAATTCTGCCGCCAGACATCATGCTCGCGATGCGGCATTCGCAATACTTCTTGGCGGCTGGCGGAATTCTTCTGGCCCTCATCGCAGTTTGTCTGTTGTTCATTCCTCGCAATCCCAAAGCCTGCGTCGCGCGACTCGGCGGTCTGAAGTGGAAACGTAATCAGTTCTGTCGCGGTTGGCTCATCACCGGCGACACCGGCTCTGGCAAAACCAGTTCCGGCATCAACCAACTGGCGCATCAAGTTTTTCAAAATGAACCGACATGGGGTGGGTTGTGCGTTGACGAAAAGGGCGTTTATTGGGAAACGCTCGCGGCAATGGCGCGTCACTACGGCTGCGAACACGATTTAATTCATCTGCAAATCCGCGCAAACGACACCGATGCGCAGTGGACGCCGCCGAATCGCTACAACCTGACCGGCGACCGCAGTATTCCATTTTCCACTTACGCCAAATTCATCGTGGACACCGCCACGAGTCTTGGTCAGGGCGGGGACAAAGGCTTTTTCAAAAGCCAGGCCCAGACCCATATTGCGCACGCACTCGAAATGCTCTTTGAATTGAGCCGCCCTGTGACTTTGCTCGATGCGTATGAATTGTTGTCCAATGGCGACCTGCTCGAAGAAGAAATGGAAAATCTCGAAAATCTCCTCGAAACACCACGCCGGGCCGCCATTCACGCACACTTTCTTGACCGTTTTCTCACCCAGCCCGCCGAGCAATTTGGCGGCGTCCGAGAAACCATCGGCAACTACCTGCAATATTTCCTGACCCCGGAAGTCGCCGAGGTGTTTTGCACCGGCGAAAGCACTTTTGATTTTTCGGCGATTGACCAAGGCAAAATCATCCTCACGACGATGCCGCAAAAGTTTCAGACCGAACGGCGTTATGTGAACACATTTTTGAAGCTGCTTTACTACAACCATGCCTTGCGCCGCTTCGACAAAACCAAGGTGGACCGCGCGAAGGACAATTTGCTCATCCTCTGGGCCGACGAGGCGCAGCGGTTCATGACGGCCAGCGAAGACGGCACCAGCGATTACAATTGCGTGGATGTGATCCGCGAGGCCGGCGCCACCGTCGTTGCCGCCGCGCAAAGCACGACTTCGCTTGTTCCACCGCTTGGCAACGACAAATCAAAGGTCCTGACCTTGAACCTTCGCAACCGGATGATTTTCCGCTCCGCTGACGAAGCCGATGCCGTTCAAGCTGCTGATTTCATCGGCAAAAAGCGGGTGGTAAAACGCTCGTGGGGCTACAGTGCCGGAAAACGTAATGTGAATTACAACGAAACCGAGGAACACAAAATCAAACCGCACAAGCTCCGCAATCTCCGCGACCATGAATGTGTGCTGGTCCATTGTGAAAAAGGTTTTCGGCGCATTACGCTGCCGCCGCTTGAGGCCGATGGGAAAATTGCCAAATGGTTTCTATGGTGGAGACGGCTCATTTGAGTTGGAAATCCACATCAGTTCGCCGTGAAAAGCCCAACCAGACTTCCTGCTTGCTTCTGCCGGCCAATCACTTAAAATTTCGCCTGCGATATGCCTCTGATTTTCACTATCATCGGAAAGGTTTTGTGGCTTCAACGTAATTACATCGCGTCCTAAATTGCCGTTTCAAACTGATCGTATGAATCTTTCCCGTCAAACCGAGTCGCCAATCGCCATTCTCCCTCCCGCCGAGTTCGGTGACACCACACATGAACAATCAACCCCCAATTAATGCAGCCGGCGAAAAGGATTTGATTGTTGTCCGGGAGCTCACGGCTTCTGATTTAGGTTGGTTTCGTGATGCGGCACTTGGTTCCTCCGGCAAGGCAAGGCAGTGTGCCATCAATTTCAATTCAGCGATTGCAAACGCGATTTTGCCCGAGGATGTCTTGGCTTCCCGCAAAGCCATCATCCACGCCACTTGCACTCGCCCGGAAGCAGTGCAGGAGCAGGAGCGACCTTTGAATAAGAGCGGCAAAAACTGGCGTTTGGGTGGACCCGCTGTCCCAGGGGAGGTGTTTCGTGAACTTCAGCCCGGTGACTTTTTCATCTGCCGTTTAACCATCGGGGCGGAACAACCTTTACACGCAGACCGGCGACACACAATCACGCCTCTGATTCACGCGCACGGCTTCAACGCGACTGCGTCAGCGGCGCATTGATAATGGACTGAATGAAGTAAATCAGTTAGCAGCAAGCGTTGCAAATGGCGAAGCATTTGGGTTAGCAGCCAAGTTAGCATCACGGTTAGCATGAAGGTTCGCGTCTGGCGTAGCATCGAGCAGAGGAGCATGGTTAGCACGAGGGTTAGCATCTGACGAAGCATTTAGCGTAGCAGCAGGCGAAGCACAGAAACTTTAATTTATTAAGGGGTAACGCGTGCGCTGTATTATTGGAAGCCGAATAGGATGCCTTGCTGCTCGGCTCGGTATGTCTAAACAGGGCGTGTTTTGGGATTCGCTGCATTGCATTTCACAACCTGAAAGCAAAGATGTCCTGTCTGTCGGATTTCCTCGCGCACACAGGCAAGCCGGACAATCCGACGGGGGATTTCATTTTCCGAATCGTCATTTGCAAATCATTCAGGATAGGAAAAGGCGAATTTTATTTTGTTCCAAAAACGAACAAAGCGGCTCCGGCAATGTGAGAAAATGCCGCCATGAAAAAAGTCAGGACAAAAATTGTTCAATTTGGCAAAGCCGAGCCTTCAACCTGTGCGGAAATCGCACAGGGCGACTCCGGCAATCTGGGAAAATGCGGCCATGAACAGCGAACCAAAACAAACGCCGTCAAGTGAGGCGGGCTTCATTGACGAAAAGCAATTGCTGGCACGGTTGCCCGTGAGCCGTCGCACGTTGTTCAACTGGCGCACGACCGGCAAAATTCCCTGTGTGCGGCTGGGTGGACGCAGAATCCTTTTTCATTGGCCAAGTGTCGAGGCCGCGCTACTACGGCACCAGCGCGGCGGACAGTCGTGACATTGCGCGATTGGTCAGGCGTCAGAAGTCGTTTGCCACACCCGCCGTTGCCGTGTTAGATTAACAGCGTTATGCAAGTTACAGTGGAGATGCCTGATCAAGTCGCCCGTCAGTGGGGAGAAACCCCGGACACGGTAGGCCGTCACGTCATGGAAGACGCGGCGATTGAAGGGTATCGCGCCGGACGCCTCACGCAGCGGCAAGTGGGCGCGATGCTGGGACTTGATTACTGGCAGACGGAAGCCTTCCTGAATGAACGGAACGTCCCGTTGAATTATTCCGCCGCCGATCTCGCTGCTGACATCGCCACGCTGGAAAAAATTCTCCCCCGCTCGTGAGCGTCGTCGTCTCCGACACTTCGCCGTTGCACTACCTGATTTTGTGCGGGGCGGAAAGCATCCTGCCCAGCCTGTTCCGCCAGGTGGTGATTCCGCCGACAGTCTTCCGCGAACTGCAACAGCCGAACACGCCGCCGCCCGTGCGCCAATGGGCGGCCTCGTTGCCGGTGTGGGTTGCCGTCCAGTCGCCCAAGACCATGAACCTGGTGTTGGACGTGGACGCGGGCGAATTGGAAGCCATCTGTCTCGCGCAGGAAATCCATGCCGACGCCGTTTTGATGGACGACCGCGCTGGGCGCAACGCGGCGATTCATTGCGGGCTGGCCGTGGTTGGCACAATTGGCCTGCTGGAACAGGCAGCGGCGCGGGGACTCATTGAATTGCCGCAAGCGATGGAACGACTTCGCCAGACGAACGCCCGCCTCGACCCGGAATTGATTCGCGCCGCGCTTGAACGGGACAAAGCCCGGAAGCAAGCGCGGTAGCATTTTCCGTTGCTACCGACGCGGGCGGGCAGTCGTGAGCAACGCGACGTTGGACAAAATCCTCACCCGCTATTGACGACGCTTCCGGGAAACGGGAGAGAGTTTTAGCTTTTTATGAGACCACCACAACGCACCGCCAAAAGAAGCTCGACTAGCCGCCCGGCGCGGATTTGGGATGGCTCGCCGTGTGCCGCAAATAACGTGTGGCGGACGTTTGACTGGCCGGGTGGTATTGTGTGACACAGATTTGACACAGAATCAGGCTCTGACACAGCTCTGACACAACCCCAAAGCCTGACACGGCCCGACACGATTTTTTCTACTGCTAGTTGCCCACAGATACCAGAAAGTGCTTGCAATAATGATGGAAATGCCGTAGTCTCACTTGCAGGTAAGTATTGAGAAAGGCAATTATGAGCAATGACGAAAACACACTAATTAGAGGTTCAACTCCTCTCGCGCGCACCAACGCAACGGATGAACTGGCGAGAGACGTTTCTTTCGGGCCGTGGCGTGGTTTCGGTGGTGGAATACTAAATTCTGAAACTTGAGAAACTTGAGATTCGGCTTGAAATGGATGACAAAATGCCACAGGTTTTGGGGGCTGGTTATGTCTCAAACTTCGCGCATAATTTACCGGTATGACTATATGCCGACAGAATCTTCGGTGGTTCAACCCATGCCAATACTAACCTGGCTGCCGCGCTCAGGACAAATTGACTCCACTTTCCGGCTTTTGGCTTTTGCCGTCGCTGTGCTGACACTTGTGATCGGCGTCAACTTCTGCGGCGCAGCCATACTGTCCGTGCCCGGCAACGGCCTGACGCTTCGGGTGGATGAGGTTACAGGCGCCTATGAGATCGTCTTGAAGGATCCGGCGTGGACTTTCGGTGGCAGTTTTAGTGGTGCCATCACCAATGCCGTCTTGAGTCGCGGCATTGATTCCCTCGGTGGTTACCAGCAGGTTGGTTTTGCGTGGAGCGACCGGCAAACACCGATGACCGGTTGGATTCGTGCTTACGATGAAAGCCCGCTGGTGCTCTTCTCTGAGACTTGCAACGCGGCGGTCGAATTGCCGCCTGCGCCATTTCCGTCCTTCACCCGGTTGCCCGTGAGTCTGCACATCTTCAGCCACGCGCTTGAAGACTTTGCGCCGCCGCGATTCACCGCTAACGAGAACGGCACACCGTGGCTGTTGTTTGATGATCAGGCCGACGCCCTAATGATTTCTCCGGCCTCCCATTTCATGGTGGCCAGCATGCTGGGCGATGGGCGGCACGAGATGGCGAGCGGTTTCAACAGCAAGTTGCGCGGTCTGCCGGCCGGGGTTACCCAGCGAACAATTTTGGTGTTTGGGAAGGGAATCAACCACACTTGCGACTTATGGGGTCATGCGCTGCTCGGTTTGCAAAGCGTCAAACGGCCGGGTAATGAGGCGGACGTCACGCTGAAATACCTGGGTTATTGGACGGATAACGGCGCCGCCTATTATTACAATTATGGCTTGCGAATGGGCTACGCCGGCACCCTCCAGGCCCTGGTCAAGCGGTATCGGGCGGAGCAGATTCCGATTCGCTATCTGCAACTGGACAGTTGGTGGTATTATAAAAGTCTGACTGGGCCGGATGGCAAGATAGGCCAGCCGAAGAATCTAAACTTACCCGAAGGCGAATGGAATCGTTACGGCGGTCTTCTCAAATACCAGGCGCACAAAGCTCTTTTCCCGGACGGCCTGAACGCTTTCCAAAAATCCATCGGCCTGCCCTTAGTGACCCACAATCGGTGGATTGACCTGGCGAGCCCCTATCGCGAGAAATACAAAATATCCGGAGTTGCGGCAGTGGATCCGAAGTGGTGGGATGAGATTGCCACCTACCTCAAATCTTGTGGCGTCGTGACCTATGAACAGGACTGGCTGGACCGGATTTACAAATATTCTCCGGCGTTCAGCAGCAACATTGACACGGCTGATGCGTTCCTGGACAACATGGCGCGCGCCAATGCGGCCCAGGGAATCACCCTGCAGTATTGCATGCCTTATGCGTGCCACTTCCTCCAAGGCAGCTGCTACCCGAATCTCACCACCATTCGCACCTGCGGAGACCGATTTGGCACGAACCATTGGAATGACTTCATCTATACTTCCCGTTTGGCAGCCTCTCTCGGCATTTGGCCCTGGGCCGATGTCTATTACAGCAGCGAAACCGACAACTTGCTGCTCTCGACTCTCTCGGCCGGTCCGGTCGGCATCGGTGACTTTCTCGGCGCTGAATCCAGGACCAACCTGCTCAAAGCGGTCCGCACGGATGGCGTCATTGTGAAACCTGACGCTCCTATCGTGCCTATTGACCGCACCTACCTCGCCGACGCGCAACACGCCGCCGCGCCGTTGGTGGCCAGCACCTATACTCAACATGGCGAAACCAGGACCGAATACGTTTTCGCCTTCAATCGCCCCAAGACGGCCGCCAGCCAGGTCCGGTTCACTCCCGCTGAACTTGGCCTGAGCGGCCCGGTTTACCTGTATGACTATTTTGCGGGCGCGGGGCAGCGGCTGGAAGCCGAGACCTGCTTTTCCGCGCCGCTGGACAAGGGAGCAGCCGCCTTTTACATCCTGGCTCCAATTGGCAAGAGCGGCATTGCCTTTCTGGGGGACGCTGGCAAATTCGTCTCCTGCGGCAGGAAACGGATTGCCTCCCTTAAAGATGAACCGGGCAAGCTCACCTTGAATCTGGTCTTCGCGGAAACCGAAAACTCCGTCCTGCTCCACGGCTACGCCGCAGAAGCTCCGAAGGTGACAGCGCCGTCCGGCAAAATTGGAGCGCTCCGCTACGACGCTCCCACGCAGCATTTCGAGGT
>Ga0181523_10005162_pt1 | contig 10921 bp, 10 predicted proteins | sample PEATcosm2014_Bin_43_FD_119752 | JGI IMG/M metagenome (GOLD analysis project Ga0181523, IMG submission 119752) | Peatland microbial communities from MTU Mesocosm Facility, Houghton, MI, USA - PEATcosm2014_Bin05_30_metaG | ecosystem: Environmental > Terrestrial > Soil > Wetlands > Peat | place... | reverse complement strand
TGCAAGGGCTGCGCCCACTCATCGCCGAGGGCCTGAAGTCCGATCTGCTGCTCCTGACCGGCGGCGTCTCCATGGGCCGCTATGATCTGGTCGAGCAAGCGCTGGCGGAGATGCAGGCCGAGTTTTTCTTCACCGGCGCGAAAATCCAGCCCGGACGCCCCGTCGTTTTCGGCCGATGTGTCGTGGAAACGCCTACTGCGGGCATTGTGGCCGGCGAGAGACCTGTTACCTATTTTTTTGGCCTGCCCGGGAATCCGGTTTCGACCATGGTGACTTTCAAACTCTTCGCGCGCCCTATGCTTGACGCCCTGGCCGGCCAGGCTCCGCGCAACCTGCTGTTTCTTCATGCACGTCTCAAGAAAGAAATTCGAACCAGGACCGGTCTCCAGCGTTTTCTCCCCGCAATCCTGTCCGGCGAATTCGGTCAGGCCGAGGTGGAATTGGTCCCATGGCAGGGTTCCGGCGACATCGCTGCAATCGCTCGCTCCAATTGCTACATCGTCATTCCCGCCGACCGCGAGCGTCTAACCGCCGGTGAATGGGTCGCGGTGATGAAAAGCGATTGATGATTGATGATTGTTGATTGAAAATCCAGCAGTACGGTGCCGTTGACTTTCAATCGACAATCATCAATTCAGTTGTCTCCATGTAAGATAGAGCTCGCATGCCGAAGAAACTCTCCCATTACGACGGCGCAGGGCGCGCCCGAATGGTCGACGTCTCCGGTAAAATCCCGACCCGGCGCGAGGCCGAAGCCAGCGCCTTCGTTGCCCTCAGCCCCGCCGTGCTGGCAGCCCTGCCTAACAATCCCAAAGGCGATCCGCTGGAAGTGGCGCGTATCGCCGGCATCATGGCCGCCAAACGCACCGCCGAACTGATCCCCATGTGTCACCCGATTCCCCTCGCCCTCGTTGATGTCGATCTGCGCCTGTGCGAGAATGGCGTCGCGATTGCCTCCAGAGTCGCGACGACGGCTGAGACCGGCGTCGAAATGGAGGCCCTGGTCGCCGCCAGCGTATCCGCGCTCACCGTTTACGATATGTGCAAGGGCGCGGACAAGAGCATTGAGATTCGCCACATTGTGCTGGAGCATAAGACTGGTGGAAAGAGCGGAGAATATCGGCGTGCGAAATAACCGCGTCAACCTTCATGGCAAATAACGTCAAGCTGCTGCTGGTGGACGACAATCCGATGGTGCTGGCGATGTTGCAACACACCTTGACTCCGCTGGCCCAGGTCACTACCGCAACCGACGCCGCCGACGCGCTGCTGAAGGCCGTCGACGATGCTCCTGATCTGCTGGTGTGCGACTACAAAATGCCGGGCATGGATGGCCGCCAACTAGTCGAGAAGCTGAAGAGCCGTCCGGCTACCGCTAATTTTTCCACTGTGTTGATGGCCAGCAAGGCCGACATCGCGGAACGGCTCTCGCCGGTCGACGCCGCCGATGATTATCTGGAGAAGCCGTTCTTCCTGAAGGACGCCACGCGGCGCATCAAGCGCACTATTGACCGTATTGCTCTTGAAAAGATGTCGAAGACTGCGCCGAAAGATGGCGTGGTGCGCGGCAGCCTGTCGCAGATGAATGTGATCGACCTGATGCAGTCGCTCGAAATGGGGCGCAAGAGCTGCCAGCTTTCGCTCAGCAACGAAGGCGACGCGTGCGAAGTCTTTTTTGCGGAAGGTCAAGTGAAACACGCGACCTACGGAACGCTGGTGGGCGACGAGGCCGTGTTCAAAGTGCTGCGCTGGACCGGCGGAAATTTCCAGCTCGACTTCGAAGGCAAGACCGACCAAGAGACCACGCAGCTCAATACCCAGGGCCTGTTGATGGAAGGCCTGCGCTTGCTGGACGAGTCTTCGCGCGATGGCGGTGGAGAGCCTGAGCCTGAGGCTGCGCCCGCCGAAGTTGTCCCTGCGCCTTCGAGCAGTCCAAGTGCGCCTACCGGTACCGCTGGTGGAGGCCGCAGGGATGAAGAGGAAGATGTCCTGCTCGATGGCTAGTCTCTGATGGCCGATCGTCCTACATCCGATTCTCCAACAGAAGCCCCGCGGGGCTTGACCGCGGCTGTAGTGACGGTGAGCGATTCCTGCGCTCGGGGCCAGCGGGACGACCTTTCAGGGCCCGCGGTGGCGCAACTTCTGCGCACGCTTAACTTCTCCGTTGCCGCGACTGAGGTAGTTCCAGATGACCCCATCCCAATTCAAAAAGTGCTGATTCGGCTGGCGCGCGAGGTGCGACTCGTGGTGACCACGGGTGGCACTGGGATTGCTCCTCGCGACGTTACGCCCGAAGCTACTGTCGCTGTCTGCGACCGCCTGCTGGGTGGCGTGGCTGAGCGCATGCGCAGCGAAGGCTCTAAGAAGACTCCGTTTGCCGCGCTGAGCCGAGGCGTGTGCGGCGTGCGGGGGCGTGCGCTGATTCTGAATTTGCCGGGGAGTCCTGCGGGCGCGGTGGAATCGCTGGAAGCCGTGGCCGCGTTGATTCCCCATGCGATCGACTTGTTGAGCGGAAAGACGGAGCACGAATAGAGCGCGCGGCGTCGAAGCGAGAATGCTCGTGTGGGGACGGGCGCATTCGCCCGTCCAGGCCGCGACGATTTTTGTCGCGGCGGCGCCTTTCGCTCGTGGCGACGAGGCGTACGACGTAGTCTCCGACGACACCATCTAAGCTATCGACCTGTGCTGGCCGCCGGCTTTCCTGGTCCCACTAATGCACGGCCCGGGAACACATCGGGTACCAGCTTGCCTTCGTCGATCAATGGCGTTCCTGCGACCAGCAGGTAATGCACGCCCACACTGGGCTCCATGGGCTTTTCGAAAGTGGAGCGGTCGCTGATGGTTTGAGGATCGAAGATGACTATGTCAGCGTCGGCGCCTTCCTGCAGGCGGCCCTTCCGGTGCGCGGCCGGCGTGGAACGCTCCAGCATTTGAGCCGGCATCAACGTCATCTTGCGCAGCGCTTCCATCAGGGTGAGCGTCTTCTTCTCGCGGACATATTGCGCGAGGACACGTGAGTAAGTGCCGGCGTTGCGGGGATGCCCTTCGGCTCCGTCGCTCGCGATCATGACCAGCGGGTTGGGGATGACCGCATCAATCACTTCCTGAGTATTGGCGAAGATCAGCACCCATTGTGGCTTGCTCGAATTGTGCAACTCGTCGAAGCGCTCTTTGGTGAGGTGCTCGCCGGTGTCGGGAAGGACGAGATTGTTGTAGTCGATGCCCTGTTTTTCGCGCCATCCAGAATTGAAAACGGCGGAATTGATGGCAGTCATGCCGGCGATGTAGGGATAAGCCTCAGTGGTCACGTCGAGGCCGCGCGCGCGCGCTCCCTCGATCAGAGAGATGCATTCGATCGAATCGCGCAGACAGGTGCTGTTGATGTGAACGATGTGCAGCGAGGCGCCGGTGATCGCCGCCGCGCCGATTACCTCTTCGACAGATTCAATCGCTGAGCCGGGCTCGCCTCGGCCCGCGCTGCGCATATGGGTGTACACCGGCAACCTGCGTTCGGCCGCAACCCGGAACATGTCGATGACCTCAAGCCGCGTCGCGCCCGGAGTGTACTGAATGCCCATGCCGACGCCGAGAGCGCCGGCGTCAAATTCGTCGCGGAGGCGCTGCTGAATGCGCGCGATCTGCTCGGGTGTCGCAGGCTGCTCCGTGGCCGTTCCGCTTTTTGGCAGGATCGTTCCTTCCGGCAACGGCGCACCGAAAATCAGGGCGCGCGCGGCGACATGGCTGGCGGTGGTGCCGTAATGAATGAGCGAGTGTCCTTCCTTTGACTTCAGAAACTGAGCCACGTCGGGGGCGCCAATCTCCATTTCGAGAGCCGTGGTCACGCCGTCGAAGGCCTTCAGGCGCTGGCTGGCAAGGTCCTGGGCGTGCTGGTGCAGGTCGATGAAGCCGGGCGCAACGATCAGTCCGGCGGCGTGGATGATGCGCCGTCCGCTGAGTGGACCGGCCGAGATACGCGCGATTTTTCCGTCGTGGATCCCGACGTTGCGTACCGCATCGAGGCCGGTTTCGGGGTCCATCACGCGGCCGCCTTCGAGGACGACATCGTATTGTTGCGCTGCCGCGAAAGTGCTCGCGATGATGACCAGAGCGAGAGTGACTAATCGTCTTTGCATGGGAACCCCGAAGCTTGCGATCATAGCAGGCTGCCTCACAGATTCTTCCTGCATCACGTACACTTATGCTTTCCCTTGAAGAGCATCGGACAAATATTGGTGCGCTATACGGCTTGGATCCTGGGGCTGATGAAGGTGCTCGGGATCTGGGGCCCGTTCGTGATTGCCTTCGCCGACAGCGCCCTTCTGGGAATGCCGGTGGATTTTGTGGTTGCCCGCTACGTGTATGAAGACCACGCGCGGCTTCTGGTCTACGTTGCGATGGCATCGCTGGGTTCGGCGCTGGGCAGTGTCCCGCTGTACATTGTGGGCTACCTGGGCGGCGAGAAAGTCCTGCGCAAGCGGATTTCGGAGGAGCGCTTCCTGAAGATTCATCGCTCGTTTGAGCAGCACGAATTCTGGGCGCTGATGTTTCCGGGAATGCTCCCGCCACCCATGCCCTACAAGATCTTCGTTCTGGGCGCGGCCGTGTTTGAAATGCGCTTTCGCGACTTCCTGGTTGCGATTTTCCTCGGAAGGTTTGTGCGCTTTCTGGTGCTGTCGGCCCTTGTGCTGTGGTTTGGACCACAGATCGTGGGGCTATTCGGCACTGTAGTGGTGCGGCACTGGCCGTGGGTTGTGGCCGGGATCGCGGCCGGAGTTCTCGCATGGCTTGTGATACGGCGGAGAACAACGGCCCCGGCTCAGCCTGGACAGTAACGAGGGTCCGTCGAATCTCAGTTCGTTCCATGATCGTCGAATCCCTGACAGGTGTGAGATGAATCGAAAGTTTTCGCGCCTCCTTCTCGTGTTCCTGCATGTCCTGTTCTTGCTAACCGCCTTCCGTGCGTTTCTGGTAGGACAGACTTCTCATCAGCCTTCCCCGCAAGAGTATACGTTTGCGATCGTCGCGGCGTATCCCCATGACACATCAGCGTTCACGCAAGGCCTCGCGTATCGCGACGGCTTCCTGTATGAGGGGACAGGCCGCGAAGGGCAGTCGTCGCTTCGAAAAATACGCCTCGAAACCGGAGAGATCGTCCAGCAGGTGAACCTGGAGCCCGACCTCTTCGGCGAAGGAATCACCCTCCTCAAAGACAAAGTAATCCAGCTCACCTGGAAGTCGGAAATAGGTTTTGTCTATGACCTGAACAATTTCCATCAGCTGCGCAGGTTTTCGTACTCAGGAGAAGGATGGGGCCTCGCAACCAATGGCCGCGAACTTTTCATGAGCGACGGAACGCCGGAGATTCGTGTGCTGGATGGCGAGACTTTTCAGGAAAAACGCCGCCTCAAGGTTCACGATGGCTCAACTTCGGTCGATCAACTGAATGAGCTGGAGTTTGTGGAAGGACAGATTTTCGCCAATATCTGGCACAGCAACCGCGTTGCCCGGATTTCCCCGCAAACCGGCGAGGTAGTCGGCTGGATCGACCTCACCGGGCTTCTGAGCCCCATGTATCGTCTCGATCCAGAAGCCGTGCTCAACGGCATCGCTTATGATCCAGTTCGCAAACGCCTGTTTGTCACTGGAAAACTTTGGCCCAGAGTCTTCCAGATCAGGCTCACGCCGAAAGCTCACCGGTAGAAAGCTCGCCGTCCTATCGAGCAGAAGCTGCCAACGACCTCGCCTATGCGGCTGCCGAGTGGTCCCCAGACTTGCGCAGCCATCCGGCCAAAGAGTGGAGCAGCACCGGAGCCCCAAACATCAGCGAAGTGAAGAGCATGTCCCCCTCGAGGGCGCGGCGGAAGTACGGCAGGCCGGCGTCGTAGCAGGTCATCAGGCCAGCCACAGTCTTCGGGTACATGTCGCCCCAGGCGGCCCAGACCGCGAAGTTGCTCAACAGAAAGAACGAAACCGAGCCCGCCAGGGCCGCGCCCAGAATCCGCACGACTCCGGCGTTCTGCTTGAGACTTGTGCCCAGCCAGAGCATGGCGGCATACCACGCCCAGGTCACAAAGTGGTCCCAGGTGAAGGGATACTTATAGACCATGGTGGTGAGGATCACGTCTGACGCGGCCAGCAGCGCCAGCGGCACCCACATGCGGCGGCGCGGTCCGCGCGCTCCGAAGAAAAGCAGGGCTGCGCCGACCGGCGTGAACGCCATCGGGTGCGGGATGAACCGAAACGCTACCGCGAACAGAACGAATACGTAGACCAGCATGAATCACCTCAAAGTCAGAATCTTATTCTGGCCGCTGGAGCCTCTGGCGTCAAGTGAGTATCGATGAGTGTGGGAGCATCGCCCCAAGATTTCAGGCTTATGGGTTTCCTTCGTGTGGCTTCGTGTCCTTCGTGGTAAAGATCTTGCTCCCCCCTGATCCCGTCCGCAGCCCTACCGCTGGCCGGGTTCGGGAACCACGACCTGGCCTTTTCCCGTGTCGTAGACATCACCCGCCACATGCAGGTTCTGGTCAATTTCCACCGCTCGGCTCAATGCGCCGCGACTCCGGCGGCTGAACATCGCAGTTCCCATCCCTTCATAACGCAAATCCCGAAAAAGCACGATGGACCCCTGCTGCGGAGGCTGCAGGGTTTCGGTTTCTGTAATCGGATACTGCGCCCAATCCAGAAACACGCGTCCCACGTAGGACTTCTTCGCCGCGAGGGTGATGGGCGTCTCTTCCGGCTTGTAGCGAACTTCCATGCGTTCTTCAGGATCGACCTCCGGCCCAAGCGAATTCACCGGAGCCATCGCGAAGCATGCGGGCGTCTCCACCACACCATCCCAGTGGAACGGATCGATCAACTTGGGATAGGCCGAGACGCGCAGAGGATCGGCCCCGTTGTAGGTCCGGGCCTGGAGAGCATTGACGGCGCGCCGGTGTTCGTAATCGCGGAGCCCCCACAGCAAAACGATTCCGGCCAGCGCCAGTGTGGCGGCGACCCGGCCACGGGCACCGCGACCACGTGCGCCAATCTCCTGGTCGATCATGCCAAACAGCGCCGGAATCACCAATCCCAGAATCAGAAAAGCGAGCATCACCGGCTCAACGATGAACACGATGTCCCACGAATACCACTTCTCCGAAAAGGGCCAGAAGGGGCGGACGCCATAGTTATTCGTGAAGTCGAGCAGAATGTGGCTGAGTCCCGCCAGGCACGCGTAAAGGTAAAGCAGCCCCCAGCGCGGCGGCAGCTTGGGATCCTTGACCTTGCGCCCGCGGAGGCGCCAGATCAGATACACAAAGCCGATCACGACCAGAGCATCGATCAGGACGCCGACGAAGGAATGAGTGAATCCGCGATGGTGGGCGAACCCGAACGCCGGCCCGCGAAAGCCGCCCAATATGTCCAGGTCGGGCGCTTCGGCGGCGAGCGTGAGCGTGAGCGTGGCCAGCGCGGTCTTGCGGTTGAGCCCGGCACGTCCCATGCACGCGCCGGTCAGAAAGTGGGTGATCGGTTCCAAGCGCTTCGAGGAATTCTATCGTAAAGTAATTCACTTTGAGCGAGGTATCGAAATGAAGTATCGAAATATCGAACGATGCGCGGCTCAGCGCGGCGGCGCCAGCAGCGTGAGAGCGTTCGGAACCACCGTGATTTCGGCCGGCAGCGTGCCCAGCAGTTCGCCGTCGGCCTCGACGTAGATCTTGCGCTGCTCTATCGCAGGCCGGTCCATCTGGCGCTGGGCTGTCGACGCGGTCGAGGGCTCACGGTACTGGCACTCGACTCTCGCACTATACGCGAGCTCGATCCCGGGAACCGTCCAGCGCAGTCGCAGCAGGCCGCGGGTCACGTAGGCGAGATACGCCAGCCGACTCCCGGTGCGGCAGCAGACCAGCCGCATGTCGTCCCGGTCAAGCGATGCTCCCGGAGCCAGTTCCTGAACCACTCCGCCAAACTGCCGGATGCGCACGGCGATCAACTCGGTAACCTCGGAACGACGCAGCACGCCCGATCCTCCCTCGACGTACTCCGCCACAAAACGAGTCATGGGATAGGTCAGCCACAGCTTCCAGGCTTTCGCGTAGTAAGCTGCCATGCCCATGCGCTGTTTGGTTCCGCTGTGGAGTTTGTAGAAAAGATGGGCGTCGACTCCAACGCCGGCCGCAACCACGAAATAACGTGTCTTGGGATTGCCCCGCAGATCCGTGCAAGCCACGTGTCCGAGCGCGATGCGGCGCGGTGTGTAGTGCAGCGACGCCTTCGCTGCCGCCACCACTTTGAGTGGAAGGTTCAGGTCGTGCGCCAGTGCGTTCGCGGTTCCGAGCGGCAGAACGGCGAGCGCGGCAGGCGAGTTTGCCACGACTTGGGCGATGTTGTGGATCGTGCCATCGCCGCCGCAGGCAAAAATCGTGTCACAACCAGATTCGAGAGCCAGCCGGGCCTCATCCCCGGCGTGATACTTCGACTCCGTGGGCACCAGTTCCGCTTCGACGTCGCCGTCCCTGAGCACTGCCAGTGCGGTTTCCAATTCCCGCCGGCGTCGCTTGCTGCCGCCGGAATCCGGGTTGTAGAGCAAAGCCGCCTTGCGCATAGCGTCGTCGAAGCCGATTGTTGAAGCTGGATTGTACCTGAGCAGGATGGCGCAGTGACGGGATCAGCAGTTACCTGATCAAAGGTGAATCAGCGCGAACCCCACTCCCACATCCCGAACATAGCTTTCTGCGGCAGAGGGTGCCCGATCTGGCGGGCGAGCATGGTGATCTGGCCTCGGTGGTGGGCGTCGTGCGCGATCAGGTAACCGAGGAATCCGGCAACATCGGGACGAAAGCCCCGGACGCGTCCATCACTCTCCAACCCATGGCTGATTAGTACGCACAGGGCATGACGGCTCGCTTCCAGCCCGCGCATGGCTTGCGACGGCGTCACCGTGGCGCGATCGAGTTGCTCGGGAATGTCCGCCGCCTTCGCGGCTTTCAGCCACATCACGCGCACGTTGTGCATGTGCGCAACTATGGCTGCAATGGTGCGCCCTTTGCCGTCAGGCGGCTTGGCCCTCCAGGCTGCCGGCGGAAGATGGTCGATCAGGTAATGGTTAATCCGGTTGTTGGTATTGAAGGCATTGAGCAACGCAAGAGGAATTTGACGCAGGTAAGGATTCTTAACGGCGACCGCATCTATCGGGTCGGGAGCCTTCGGCATCGGTGCGCTTGCAAACGGATTGGCAAGAAACTTAATTTTGCATTAGGCATGCGCGCTCCGCAAGGGTGTGTTTTCCACAGCCGATTCAGTGTGTCGCCGTCACAGACAACTATCGGGAACTTTGAACGGCACCATGGTTTCTAAGTTATCGTCAGACTCGTGCGCTCGCCATTAGCCAGAAAAAGTGAGCACGTCGATGACGCTGTATCTGCTCCTCTCCGTGATCCTCCCTGTCCTCTGTGGTTAATGCCTTTCCTTTCCTCGCAACGGACCAGGCAGTCGAGCGAGCCGAGATTTCGCGCCAGCCGCTCCTTGGCTATAATCTGCCCGATGCCTGCCTTAAGAGACGTCGAAAAAAAAATCGAGGCTCTGCGCGAAAAGATTCGCCACCACGAGCATCTCTATTACGTCCTCGACCATCCCGAAATCAGCGACGCCGACTTCGACCAGCTGATGCAGCAGCTCAAAGACTTAGAGAGCGAGCATCCCTCGCTTGTCACCCCGGACTCGCCCACCCAGCGCGTCGGAGGCAAGCCCCGCGAAGGATTCGTCAAGGTCCCGCACTCCTCGCCCATGCTGTCGCTCGACAATACCTACAACGAAGAGGAGTTGCGCGACTGGGAGCGCCGCGTGCACGAACTCACCGGCCGCAGCGACGTCGCCTACGTCTGCGAACTGAAACTCGACGGCATGTCGCTGGCGCTGGTCTACGAAGACGCCAAACTGGCGCGGGGCGTGACCCGCGGCGACGGCTCAGTCGGCGAAGATGTTACCCTCAACGTCCGCACCGTGCGCTCGATCCCGCTGTCGATCCCAAAAGAGCGCCTGAAGAAAGCCGGAATCCCGCCCGACTTCGAAGTGCGCGGCGAATTGCTCATGCCCACCGCGTCGTTCAAGAAAATCAACGAAGAACGCGAGCGCGCCGGCCTGCCGACTTTCGCCAACCCTCGCAATTTCACCGCCGGCACCGTCCGCCAGCTCGACGCGAATATTACGGCGGAACGCCGCATGGACTTTTTTCCCTACATCCTGCTCCAAGGCGGCCGTACATACTTCGACCGCCACTCCAAGACGCTCGACGCGCTCAACGCCGCCGGATTTAAAGTCAACCCGAACCACAAGCTGGTTCACTCCATGAACGAGGTCTGGGCCTTCATCCAGGAGTGGGAAGCCAAGCGCGACTCGCTGCCCTACGAAATCGATGGCATCGTCGTCAAAGTTGATCGCACCGGTCTGCAAGACGAACTCGGTTTCACCGGCAAGGCCCCGCGCTGGGCCATCGCCTATAAGTACGCCGCGCGTGCCGGCATCACCAAGCTGGAAGACATTCGCGTGCAAGTCGGACGCACCGGGAAACTCACGCCCGTCGCCATGCTCGCGCCGGTTCTGATCGGGGGAACGACCGTCCGCAACGCCACGCTTCACAATATGGATGAGATCGAGCGTCTTGGTGTGAAGATTGGCGACTGGGTGCAGGTCGAGCGCGGCGGCGACGTGATCCCCAAAGTCGCGAAAGTGATCGACGACAAAGATCACCCTCGCGGACACAAGACGTTTCACATGCCCGAGACGTGTCCAGTGTGCGGCACGAAAGTCGTCCGCACCGAAGGCGAAGTCGATTACCGCTGCGTCAACGCCAATTGCCCCGCCAAACTTCGCGAAACCATCCTGCACTTCGCCTCCCGCGGCGTCATGAACATTGACGGCATGGGCGACGCCCTGG
>Ga0181523_10005157_pt1 | contig 10927 bp, 12 predicted proteins | sample PEATcosm2014_Bin_43_FD_119752 | JGI IMG/M metagenome (GOLD analysis project Ga0181523, IMG submission 119752) | Peatland microbial communities from MTU Mesocosm Facility, Houghton, MI, USA - PEATcosm2014_Bin05_30_metaG | ecosystem: Environmental > Terrestrial > Soil > Wetlands > Peat | place... | reverse complement strand
ATGAAAGTTCGTGGCCACCTCCGGCTTCTGCAACGGAATCCAGATAAGGTCTGTGCATTCTTCAAGGAGCCGAATGTGCAATATGCAGCTTAAACGGGGCTTTACTTATGGCCTCCTTAGTAACCTTCTTTTCTTTCGCTATGGCAGGTGTATCGTCTTTGTCAAAGCTGATAGTCAAGACTCCATAATCCCTTCCTGGTTCGAGCTTCACCCCTCCCAAGGTGGTAGCAAGGGTCCCAGCATCTGTGGACAGACCCCGCTACATGAATAATAAACCAGCGTTAGGATAGTGGGTTTATTAATCAAATCTTTCAGCTTCACCGCACCGCCATCTTCATCGAGAAAAGTCAGGTCCAGCGGAACGCCATGCCCAGTCTTTTCCACCATGCCGGCTGGATCGAAAGGCGTCCCCTCATGACCTGGTGCCGCACCAGGGGAAAACAAAATCAACAAAACAAATATGGGCAGAACTCTCGTCGCCATTACTATTGTCATTTCATGTCCCCTTATTTTACGGCGGTATCATGCTTGCCGGATTATTGAATAATTTTTCTGCTGAAACAATTATAAAAGATGTGCGTCTCTACAATTTCTTGCCACATAATTATTTATGGCAAGCACCAACTGGCGAAAGCCGACCGCATGGAATTTTTCGAAGTCACCAAGGGATCAACAGTCCGGTCGTTTATTTTCCTAGCACTTCGAGATTTTCAGTATTGTACATCCGACGCGAACTCTTGCCTATGATCTGCAGCCGAATGCGTAGTCAGGGAATACGTCTTCACACCGGAAAATCCGCAAAAAAAGTAGGATTACACATTTGATAATTTTGAATAAGAATCCTTGGTGATTTCAAGACTTCTTTGCATAATCAAGCATGCCTTGAAAATCTACCATAACATCGGGTTCAGTTCCGATTACCCAAGCATCATGTCCCTTAGGCAGCAGAGATACATCGCCAGCTTTACACTCAAACTTTGTTCCGTCATCCATCAGGATCACTAGTGTGCCTGCAACGTGATATTGGAAATGCGGAGCTTCGCAGCTTGTTGTCCCTGCTAACGGCTGTACAGAAGTGGACCACTTCCAACCCGATTCAAATGTCGCACGTCCTATTGTAGCGCCGCCGATTTTCAATAATTCCACTTTACCATACGGAAAGGTCCGAACCTCATCGGGCTTACTGAAACTCTTCATTTCGGCCTTTTCATCTGTTGCCTTCATTTGAAACCTCCTTAATAACTTTTTCCCTTCGTACTTCAATTATAATGTCCCAAGGGATTTAACCCTATTGGTTACGACATGAACCCCACAGACTGAATATTTGCCTTGGGACAAAGGTTAGAAACGGTAACTGTTACTGTGGCAAAATGTCCGCTGTGCGGAGTAGTCGGTGAAGCCCGCGTCCCAGGTCAGGCCCGAACCGTTTTCATCGGAGACATGTTTCCGGACGAGACTCTCGCCTTCGACGGCATGTCGACCAATATGACAATAATCGATAGAAACAAACGCCCCATGTACGCAACCTCCCTACCTTATTATGAGTTCATCACTCATTAAATAATCCGTCGATGACCGGGAGAGGATAAAGAAACCTGTCGAACGACATGTATGAGATGTACGAGAGGCATTAAACACCCCCAGTCTGAGCGTTTCCCTTTATTATTTTCACAGCGACCTTTTTATCAAAAGTGCGAAGTATCAGTAGTTATCTGGATGAGTGTGAGCAGTATGTCCGGATGGGGTGACAAAACGTGGTGCTAATCCGGTGTTGAAATAGTTGCTGTGCTGTTCATAAATCATCCGTATGAACTATTGGCCTTACCTCAAAATACGAACATGTACTCTAATCCTAAATCAAATTTCTTATGCTCTGAATTCCGGACACAATGTCCGCTCGTCCAAAAAGTATAAAAGAGTATAAACCGCAGTATAAAGAAAAGTATAAAAGAATGGACATCTAGTTTTAATATGAAAATGTGACCATTTTCGTCACAATAATTGCCCCCCCCGACCAATTTCAGTAGGAAGTAGCTTGTAGAATGGCTCTGGGAGCCAAGTTATGCCAATCCACTCATAATTCCGCTAACGTTCCTTAACGGTTTTAGAATAGAAAAGTAACGGCACTCTTGAGTTCTGGTGTCGAGCCATTGTCTATTGCTGTCAATACGACGCAATCAATGAGATATGCCAATTGATTTTGCTATCAGTGGGTAAAAACTATTTCAGCCATTACTGTTGACTGGCGTCCGAGTTTAACCCTCTTTTGGTGCTTATCGGCGTCGAACGCGTGACCCATCCTACATCTATCCAATAGCCTTAAACAAAGATTAAACAACATGTTAATCTGGAGCAAAAGTACGTTCCGATAATGTGTCAGAAATTGAAGGCCTATGAACAGCGCGCTCCCGCAAGCATATATATTAGTGCGATTCATAGTTACCAGTACAATTATGAATAGGGTTATTATTAACTGTAGGACTATGTCTTACAGTCATTTCAGACCAACACCTATAGATATTGTAAGTGGTATTGTCTATAATCGCGTTGACGGATCAAATTTCGAGTTAAAAATCACTGAATGGCTGGATATATTTGGGAGGATGTTGAGAACTAAACTTTATTTGCGATGTGTTGGTAATAGCGAAGCTACTGGATAAAAAACTAAAATGTGGGTAAAAACGTCTGCTATGGTGGTAGCAAATGTATGGCTTTGCTATGTGTATGATTGGCACGTCATTAAGGAGGAAAACTCGTGATACTCAGGAAGGCACAACTATTGACACTTGGTTTCTTGATTCTTGCTGTGCCGTTCGTTCTCATTGTGCAGCTATCGAGCGCAGACACTCCCACAACTACTGCTGACGTTCCTATAAATGTCAAAGGGGTAACTGGCAAGCTTGCGCTAGACAGTACAATTACTGTTGAAATCGATAAGCTATCCGAATATCTGAAGCAGCCCGGGAAGGAAGCTAACAAATTCATCCTCTACCTAAACTGGAGACCACTGAAAGAAGTTACCGCAAAGGCGATTGATTCCACCGACACGCTACAATTTGACATCATGAGCACAGACGTGTCAAAAACAGACGCGTCAAAGAAAGAGTGGACTGCTTTGCTCGGTAAGCCCTTTGCTGGGACACTCGACAAGAATTTCACGCATAAAGTGACCGTTTCTATAGGGTACGAAGATGAAAAGCCCATACCAAGTAATGTGACCGCAAATCTTATCGTCATCGATATGACTTGGCTTTGGATCTTCCTGGTTTTATTTGCAGTGGCTCTAGTACTTTTCTTGTGGTTGACTAAAGTCAGCGGCATTATTCGTGATCCTAACACTTCTGACCAAAAATTGCCCGGTCGACAAAGGACTTATAGTCTAGGTCGCACCCAGATGGCTTTCTGGTTCTTCGTTGTCATTGCTTCTTACATTTTCATCTGGATGACTACGAGTAATCGCGAATCCATTACAGACTCAACACTTGCGTTGATGGGGATTAGTGCCGTTACAGCTCTGGGGGCGACAAGTGTGGGATCCAGCAAGATAAGTACAGCAGAGAGTAAAAAGCAGAATCTTGAGATAGAGCAGGATGGGCTCTCAGCTAGACTGAAAGAACTGGACGCACAAATAGCAACAAACCCTGTGCCTGCAAATTTAAGCGACTTGGCGAAAGAGCAGACGGAGAAAATAACTCGCCTGAGACAGGTGAACAGAGATATTACTAACTTGACTGTTGCAGTGGCGCCTCAGAAATCTGAAGGGTTTTGGAATGATATACTCTCTGATGCCGACGGGATTAGTCTGCACCGTTTTCAGATGCTTATTTGGACTATCGTGCTGGGACTTATCTTCGTTGTATCAGTATACGACAGCCTGGCAATGCCGCAGTTTAGTGCAACACTATTGGCTTTAATGGGGATCAGTAGTGGGTCCTACGTTGGCTTCAAGTTTCCGGAGAAATAGATCTGATGTGGCACATCGACCTGCGCTGAAGGAATTCACAGGGTATACAGAAAATAAAGGAGGTGTCTGATGAATTTAATTCCACAACGAAGAAGATGGTTGTTGGCGGTAGCCCTATCATGCGTGCTCGGTACGTCTTGCGCAGATCTGAAAGCTGTGCACGAATGGTCACAAACGTCGCTTCAGGCTGCCCAATATAATGAGCTCATTACCACCTATTCCTCCACACCACAGAGACTGTTGAGGTATGACCCTGGCCAGTCGGAACTTTATAACACCCAGCTTGATCTCCGCAAGCGCCAAGCGGAGGCACTGAAACAGATGCTGTCTGTAGTTTCAGATTACATGGCCGCCCTAGCGACATTGTCTGCCGATAGTACAATTGACTACAGTAAAAATGTCGATACACTGACCAAGTCGATCGGCACCCTCAATGCTGGTATCTCCCAGACCACGCTCAATGCCACGGGGTCATTAGTCAAAACAATGCTCGGGGCTGTGGCTGAGGCATATCAGGCAAAGCAAGTGGCTAACATTGTAGGGCAGGCGAACGACCCCCTTCAGACCATCTTAAAGGGTGAGCTGAGGGATATCGTAGATAATGATTTTCGCAGGGATTTGAAGATCGAGCAAACTTTTATTGACATTTACTACGATAACCTGCGGAAGAGCAGTGAAGACATTGCAGCAAAAGATGGGGTTAATGAATGGAAAGAGTTTCGCATGGAGCAAAACGCAAAGCAACTCAAGACGGTGGATGCCTATTTGAAGATTCTTGACAAAATCGCAGAGGGACATCAAAAACTCTTTGACAACCGAGATAAGCTCGATTCAAAAGCCTTGATTACAGAGCTGTTCTCGCTCACTATGAAGATTCGCGACCAAATTAAAGTACTAGAGGCATCCTAAAAATCGAGGGGGTAATGGAAATGGGCTTGACCACAGACGAAGTACGTGAAATTGCAGATGCATTCCTGGAAGCTGCCAACAAACTCGATCAGTATCTCAAAGATAATGATGCTAAGCTTAGCCATGGACAATACCAGTTGATCTATGAACACGCTCGGACCCTTTTGCGTGTAGCGACTGTTGCAACCACCGAAGCCGTTGGGCTTGTTATCGAAGGACTAAAAGATCCGGGGACTAAGCTGAAAGACGTTATCGCACAAGCAAATGAAAAGATCAAAACTGCAGCGACCGTTGGGCTTGTTATCAATTTAGCTGGTGCTATTGCGTCTCTCGGCGGAGGTATTATAGCTAAAGACCCGAATTCTATCGTGACAGCACTTACTAATATCGCAAACATAATAGCAAGCAAGAGCTAAGTCAAACTGCCCTGAGCTTGAGAGATAGGCAATAACAAACTATTTATTGTGCATTGTCTGGTTGTCGTGACATGAAATATATTGAGTACATTACTACCTTTATTGGAGGGATCCAGCTTCGTAAAAGGCGAACTTCCCCATTCGGGATGTTAATGAGTTAGAAGACGTTAAAGTCGGCGCAACGACTACAGCGTTGCAATTTTCAGTTTATTTTGATGATGGATTTGAAATCCTGATTGATGGGAGGTAAGTAGATGCCAATTAAAAAAAGAGTTTTTGTCAGTGATGTCCATATGAGTCCCGGTTGGAGTTTAACAAATTCGCAAAGCTGCTATGATTGGTTTAATACCAAAGAAGCAACTGATTTTGCCAAATTTCTGAACTCCTTAATAGCTGATAACGAACTTCAGGAGGTGATTCTTTTAGGCGATTTAATGGATGCTTGGGTATATCCTATCGAGATTCAGCCACCCAAATATGACAAGATAGCTGGCGCGCAGCATGTCCAGGGAATCATGACAACATTGCGGGAATTAGCTGCAAAAAAGAAAGTCATATATGTAATGGGCAACCATGATATGACATTGGTGGAAGCACAGTTTGACAATTTAAGACAAACTGCTTTTAAAAACATAACTTTCCAAGAGTTTTATGACACCAACGACGGTCTTCACGCAGAACACGGGCACTCATTTACTATGTATAATGCAATTGATCCGAAACATGAGGTTCCTTTGGGCCATTTTATATCACGGCTGGCGGCAACTTTAGCGGAAAGAAAACAACATTTCTATAACTCAGCTGAAATTGAAAGCCGATTCCCTTCGACAAGCAATTACAACGTAGACGCCTTGGGTATGATAAAGGATCCGCTCGTCAATGCTCCACTTACTTATTTGGCGGACGAATTGGGCAACGTAAATGATAACACTCCCATTACAACTGTCGGCGGCGGCATAATTACCCTGGGTGAGGTCAGACAACAGTATTCACGATTGGGCATCGATTGGATAGCGAGCCATCATCTCCTGGATGGCGTCCGTTCAGCCTGGAGAGAGGCGGTAGGTCTTGACGACGTAGCATTCAAAATAGCATCTGACCAGGGGAAAAAAATTGTGATTTTCGGTCATACACATAAAGAAGATAATTATTATTTAGAATACCCTAGTCCAATAGTTTCACCGGGGCCGACCGATCCTCCCATTGGTATCTATGCTAACTGCGGAGCATGGTGCAATGATGCTGGTGAAACTTATGTAATAGATGAATGTGAATATGATGACAATGGCGCGCCTATAAAACATACTATTACATTGAAATACTGGCAAGGAACTAAAGCTGATATTAGGACTCAGATTGCATTATAAAGATTCGGCGGTTCGGCTGACAAAGACATTATAAGCAGTGATAGTAGCATAGGGGAGGGGAGATGGACAGCGTAACAAACGCAAGAATCAGTGCGCTGGTCGGAGCATTTTCAAATGATGGATTTGTGGTTGATAAGAACAAAGATGTTTTTGACCATCAAGGTAAAATAGGGATAGTCGCCACCCATAAGAGTGCCTCAATAGGGAGGACTGGAAAATACAAAAAGGCCTACTACGTTGAGGGGTCCCCTCACAGCATGGGATATCTAATGGGGCTGATGGCGGAACCTACTATTTCTAGGATGTGCACCCAGTTCGCTAAAACATGCCTGACAGCTTTTATCAATATAAGCTCTCCCCCTGAACTTGTGAATATTCTGGGAACCATTCTCGATGACGTAGCCAATGAGCTGTCTAAGCCTATATATAGTGCGGTGCCAGATCAGTACAAGGAAGAATTGGAAGGCATTCTGGATGGTTGCAAGCAGTCAAATTCTGCAACGCCAGTAACCATGGATGCGTTATGGGTGCTCAACGTAGGATTTGATGCATTGCTCGCTTTCGTCTATACATTTAAACTGCCATTTAAGAAAACTTTCCCTATCGAATTAGAACACAAGCACTTCAGAATTCCAATGATGTGCAACGGTTTTTCTGTTTTTGGCACGGACCAAAATAACGAGCCCTACCATTACATGGGCCGAGATTTCATGTTTCCAACAGGCGGAGTATTTCAGGATACTGCCACTAAAGTTATCTACAATCCAGATAAAGGTATTCCGTTAGTTAGTTTATCGGCACCGGGAATAATAGGTTCCATAACCGCGATGAATAGGAACGGTGTAGGTATCGGTGTCCAAATGTCCCCTGCTGGTAATTGTAATTCCGCCCAGCCAGGGTTGAACTCCTTACTTTTGAATCGGCATGTAATACAGAATGCAAAAAACATGCAGGAAGTCATACAAATCATGGCTGAATCTCAGAGAGGGGTGTCATGGATCTACATTGTAGGCGATGGCACTGACGGGAAAGACCAAGCGTGCGTTATCGAAGCTGGTGAAAAAGTCGATCAAATAGATTTTCTTTCATATCCCCCCACAAGTTTAAGTGAAGGCGTACTATTACCCGTTAAAAATATGCTTAACTATCTTTCCACCGGCGATTTAGGTGGCCTTATGGTACGAATGCATAATTATCAATACCCGTACAACTATCAGATATTTAATTCTCCATTGATTAATGATTTTGATGCTAATTACTTAGCATATCTTTATGATGTCAAACTGGAATATAGTTATATATATAATTCCGCTGACTTTTCTATGAACGGTTTTATCGATGCATCTTGGACGGATCGAAACTGTCCTATGGCGCATTATTTTGCTCCCATCAGGCATAATCCGGGGAATTTTGTGATTGCCACAAATCATTTTCTGATCCCTGAAATGCGGTTGTGCGCTATGAATCCTGCTAGTGATTTTATTGCTCAGGAACACTGGGATGACATTCAATGGAGATATGATGAGCTGAGCAGCCTTATGAATGAAGCACTGAAAAACAACGTTATGACCAAAGATAAAGCTAAAGAGATAATTGATTTTCTGTCTCCCAGTCGTTCTTTCAAAGAGTATTACAACAAGAACAATGACGATCTTCATGACGTTACTGTCCAGGGGGCGCTGTCATTACTCGATCTCAAGAATCTAACTATAGAAAGTCGATATGGTTACTATAGCGATGAATGGGTCAAAATCAGCCTCAAAAACTTTTTTTAAAAAAGCTAAAACAAAGAGGCAATAATGAATGTGAATCAGTCTCAAAAAGGAGGGCGACGATGAAGAAACGCAGCATTGTCGGTGAACCTCAGATTTTTGTTAGGATCCATGATATCCATTCGGTATTGGATAAGCTCAAACAACAAGGGAAAGACACGGCGGAATGCGACAATTGGGTCAAACAAGCCGAAGAGATATATAATAATCATCGAATTATTTTTTATTCTGCGTTTGACAGGATTTGGCAGATATTGCACAGGATACGACATATTATGTGTCGTATCGGTTCTATCTCGGATCTTCTCTCGGTGTTGGTTGATATCCGAGGCTGTCTTTCTTACGTTGTTAAGGAGGAAAGGAAGCGCTACGAGGAGGATATCGAGAAGATCGAAAACTCTCTTCGACTCCATCTGCTAAAACACGAACAGGGAAAACCGGCACACGACCTTCCAATACAGGAAATTCGGTTTGATCTCGAGCGGTTATCTCGGCTTACCGCCGATGCGCGTGATACGCATTGGCGCAAGGTCAATCTCCTACGGACGCGCCTTTTGTGGACTGCCGTCATTCTCTTCATCCTGTTATGCGGTAGTCTCTGGCTTGTTCCGCCGTTTCTGTCAGTGGCTGTCACATGGGAAGATATCCTGGCTATTATTACCTTCGGCGCGATCGGTGGGATCGTTAGCGCGCTTTCTACTATGGAACCCTTGGAAGAGTCTACTTCCGTATATTACATCCGTAGGATACTACTATGGCTAAAACCCTTAATCGGAGCTGCAAGCGCTTTGGTTATCTATCTGATCCAGATATCAGGCGTGATAAAGATCGTCCCTGCTGATTCCAAGCCACAGGCTGCCTATCTCGTCCTAGCTTTTGTAGCAGGATTCAGTGAGCGGTTCTTTATATCTGAGGTTGAGCAGGTTGCCGGATTAAACAAAAAAAAGAAAAAACAAAAAGAGGGAAATGAATAGATATTTTGTTATTCTGCATCGAATTGCCAGAAAATTCTGGACTATTCAGCAAAATTGTCCTTTATGACGATATGCATGTAATAGAAAAGTCGAAGCGTTGTCATAAGTACAGTGAATGTACAAGGTCTGAATGTTAGGTTCATGGCCATTTTGAGATAATTTTAACAACGGCGTCACTCCGTGATACGACTGTGATAAAATTGTGGTAAAATGCGTGATAATCGCCAGATTCTGTGTAATTAATGGAATCAATAGAAATCCTAAAAACCGATAAAAAACAGGTAGTTTGCCCAAACTGCCCGCCAGAAGCCGATCTGCGTTTTTGTACTGAATAGCCCTCTCAGTGCAGGGACACTCAGACGCGTTATGATCGTGCTTGTCCGGTACTGTGAACGATATGTGCTGGAAGTCCTGTCTAATTCGGCAAACGCTGTGTAACGGAATTAGCGGAGAGACTAACATGTCAACAAATAAAAGCATATTTACATATAATCATATAATAGGTATAATGAAATATAACATAATAGGGGCGGGTGATAACATATGGAAACAGTCATAGTTGGAGAAAGAGGGCAGGTGACAATCCCCAAGAAATTAAGGGATCGTTTCGGCATTAAATCAAAGTCTCCTGTTGTTTTTGAACTCAGGGAAGACGGCATTATGATCAAGCCAGCCATGACCGTTACGATACGGGAGTTCCCAGACGACTTTATAAGAGAGATCACTGAGGCGGATCAGCTGAAATCTGCGGAAAGGAAGGATATTCTCTCTAAATGGAGAAAAAAATAAGGGTCTTTCTCGATAGCAATGTCCTGTTTTCAATCGCTTATACGGGCAAGGAGAAGTCGCGTTCATACTTAATATATGAGATCCAGGGTATGGGCATCATTCAAGTATGTCTTTCAAAGCTGGTCTGCGAGGAGACTTTGTCGAATATCAGAAGAAAGAAGCCTGATTCGGAAAGCCTTCTCAAAGATCTGATCGAGAGATCCAAGATATTAGGAGATATTGCCGCAGACCTAAATCATGTAGAGTTACGAAAACTCCCAAAGAATGACCGGATTATTCTCGCGACAGCTATCTATCATAAGGCAGATATCTTTGTGACCGGTAATGAGAAGGATTTTAAGAAGCTTTATCATAAGAAGGTCTTCAATACTATAGTACTTAGACCGATCGATTTCCTTAACATGGACTTTTAGTCATTGTTTAAAGCGTAGACGCTACCTTATCTTTGTCCACTGCCCGTTTCTAAAACTGCTACTGAGGGAAGAGGTGTTGCTATGAAAACGCCGCCTTTAAACGCCAGGACGTTAGTCGTGATGGATATCTAGCCTAAGTTGATGTCATAAAAACGTCATAAATTTAGCGGAAAACAACGGAATCTAAGGGAATTCATAGGAAATGTGAATTCCGGACCAAATCGAACACTCATTCCGGAGCAAATCGAACAGCTGTTCCGGTCGAAATCGAACACTGATTCCGGAGTAATGGCGAACACTTTTTGAGTGAGTCCGGAATAGGT
>Ga0181523_10005156_pt1 | contig 10929 bp, 9 predicted proteins | sample PEATcosm2014_Bin_43_FD_119752 | JGI IMG/M metagenome (GOLD analysis project Ga0181523, IMG submission 119752) | Peatland microbial communities from MTU Mesocosm Facility, Houghton, MI, USA - PEATcosm2014_Bin05_30_metaG | ecosystem: Environmental > Terrestrial > Soil > Wetlands > Peat | place... | reverse complement strand
GACTCCGAATCGGAAGCGCTGATCCAGGAAGGCTTGAAATACCTGATGCGCGGGCGGACAACGTTCGTAATCGCTCACCGCCTGTCTACGATTCGCCGCGCGGAACAAATTCTCGTCATCCAGGAAGGCCGCATCCTGGAGCGTGGCACGCATGAGAGTTTGTACGCTGCGCAAGGGCGGTATTTCGAGCTCTACAACAAACAGCACGCGGTGGAAACAAATCTATTTCTTGCCCCCGGTGAAGGGGACAAGCCCGAAGACGAAAACGAGAGCGCGGGGAGCAGTGCCGCAGGCAATTCCCTTCCCGAGGCCATTCGCATGATTCGCTCGCGCAACTCGTGAGTCCCCCATCAGCCATCAGCCCGAGCCGCCATTGCGAACGGAGTTCCCAGAGCGAGGATCCCTTTTCGATTCGAAATGTGATTGGGTGTTCTTAAACTGAACGAGACAACTAGAGAGACGGACGACGCAACGGCTGCTTCTTCGCCTGAGCGGCTTGCGCGGGAAGCAGCGTGGCCATCTTGCGAATCATCGCCAGCACCAAGCGTTTGTCGCCTTCGGAGAGAGTGGTGCTGTACTTCTTGATTTCGGCCAGAAAGCGAATTTCGTCCTGGGAAAGTTCGCCGAGCATTTTCTGGGTTTCTTTGTCGCGAGGAGTCTCCGTGCCGGGGAAGAAATCCGCGAGCGAAATTTCCATGGCTTCGGCAATCTTGGCAAGAGTTTCGAGCGAAGGAACGGTATGGCCGTTCTCGACGCGAGAAAGATAGCAACGCAGCAAACCCGTGCGGCGTTCGATGTCACCTTGCGACAGGCCGCGCTGGCTGCGATAGGTCTTGATGACTTCACCGATGTTGACTTGTGGTTTCTCTTTAGGCACGGTTTCCTCCAACGGAAACAGTAGCTTAATGGCTAACAGCAGGGGGGACAAGGGCGAAACCCCGGCGAAAGGTTCCTAAGGGTAACCGGGCAACGTACGGGCCTGTAGAGTTTCGGATTCCCTCGTTTTATTGCGTGCCTTGGTAGAGTATCCGCGTGACGTCCGCCATCAGGGCCGAACTATCCTTTTCCTCGGCCAGCCCCCGCACAAGAATTACCAGCACGAATGGGCGCGGCGCGTAAACAATGGCCGCATCGTGATGAATTTTCGTGATTTCGCCGGTCTTATGCGCCACTCGCGTCCCTCGCGGGAGTCCAGCAGGAATACCCTCATTGAAATGCTGCTGCTCGAGGATTTCCACCATCTGGCGGGACGACTCGGCGTCCACTGCTTTGCCTTCGGCAATGGCAGTCAGCAAAATCTCCAGGCCGCGCGCGGTAGTCGTGTTGTTCATTCCCTTTTCAAAGGCTTTGTTGTCCTCAACGCCGCGGAGAACCTTCATCCCATCGGCACCGAGGGAATGCACGGTCGCTTGAATGTTCTCGACACCCAACTTTTGAATGATAAGGTTGGTGGCGAAATTACTGCTGACCGTGATCATCAGTTCGCACAGTTGACGGAGAGTGCGAGTTTGGCCTTCCGCTTTGTAGAGGTCGGCATCGGAATCATCCGCTGGGTCCAGTTTGTAGATTGAGCCGTCGACGATGGAATGAAACTCGTTGTGGATGGTGACGGGCTCATCGAGGCTCACCTTCCTTTGCTTCACTTGGTGAAAAAGCTCGATCATTACCGGCACTTTCATGGTGCTCGCGGCATGGAAGGAATCGTCAGGATGAAACGACCATTCTGTTGTACCGTCGAGCGCGCGGAAGAAGACTGCTACGTCGGCGTGGGAATCGGCAATGCGTTTTTCAATTTGTTCCTGGGCCGCGGATAGTTTTGGATCTTGCGCTGAACAAAAAGCCACCGAGCAGGACAGGCAAACGAGAAGAGCCACAATGGATTTCAGTTGCACCGGACCTCCCGGAGAACCGAGAAAATTCTACATGGAAATATGTGGTCGCCAGAGACCAATAGCCTTTGCCACACGAACAACGCCGGGTGTTGCGGACATGGGGTGCAGCGGCGCTGCACCCTCAGAAACGCCTCCGATTACACGGGGCTCGCCGACAACAGACTACTGTGAGAGGTTAGCCGTTGCTGGAGCTATGTTGTAGCCATCGAGTTCAAGGACCGGCGATTTGTCCTCAGCGTCAGTAAGGTCATAAGTTGCGCTGACAGACTTTTCTTCCCCAGGGAGCAACGAAAAATAGTTGTCATCCCAAAAGATGGGAACGAGGTCGTCGCCATCCTTCCCCTTGGTAATGCGCAAATGAACCTGGAAAGCCACGCTGGAGCTGGGGTTCTTCACTTTGACGGTAACGATTCCCTTTCCGGAGTCCGCTCGCGCGGAGGAGGTCATCTCCAGCTTGACCTGTGGCATCGTATTGAGCCCGCTGAGGTCGGCGAAATCCTTCTGCGGGGTATAGACCGTATCTTTACGCCTCGACCAGTCCAGAGTGTCGAGCTTGGTCGAGAGCCAGTAGAAGTTATCGCTAAGGAGAGCGCCAGAAGCATCGTGAAGGTAGAGCTTCAGGAAATAGGTTTTGGAGAGATTCGCGGGCTTGGGCAAATCGAATGCCTTTACGGCCGCATCCGCGGCCAAATCGATTTTTGCATTCTTTGAGTCGATCTCTTTTCCATCGACATTGAACAATCTTGCAGTGGCCTCGAGACCCTTGATGGGTTCGTAGGTGCCGTTGACGACCGCCACAGAATTGTCGTTGTAGTCGTATTGCACGTGGACGATTTCCTGCGCCTTCTTGGTGCCGAAGTAGCCGCCGGCAGGTACAAGATAATAGTCATAGAGATGCCAAATAAGGGAGGGCCAAGCGTTGTCCAGCATCCACTGAATGACGCCCGTGGACGCATATTTCTTGCGGGCGTAAGCCTCGAACATGGAACGTTCGTTGTCATAGGCCATGGCCTGCGCCTTACGCTCATAATCATCGAGCGAACTGGCAGCGCCGTAACGTTTGGTGAGCGCGTCGGTGAAGACATTAACCGTAGCGAAGCGATCGCGGCCCGAATGGAAATTCCAATATTCGTCGATGGGCCAGAGATGATTCTTTGGAATAAACTTCTCGAGACTTTCCTTGGGGGGAATCGCGGGGCCAGGACTGGTCTCAGTGTTATAGCCATACGCGCCGCCGGCTTGCGTGTCGACAAGCCAATAGACAGGAGGGACGTACTCGTAAGGGCCTGTCATTTTTACACCGGATTTGCCGGTGACCGTTGTGGATTGTTCGCTGGCGGAAGAAACCGTTGGATTTGGCCACTCCAAATCCTTCAGGATGCCGAGATACATGTTCTCAATTTCCGGGGGAGGAGGATTGTCGCTGCCATAGAGCCAGACGAAGACGCTCGGATGGTTACGCAAGCGGGACAGCTGGTCGACCAGCGAAGCGGCAGCGATGGACTTCGTTTCTGGCGTCCAGTGCTTCCAGCGTTCCCATGCATCGCAGCAGCACCATCCCGGCATGACCAGTAGGCCGAGGCGATCGGCCTTGTCGAAGAATTCGTCGCGATCCACTTTGCCTTCGAGGCGGATGGAATTGAGGCCCATGCTCTTGACGTAGTTCAAATCCGCATCGAGGCGTTTGGAGGACCAGCGGAGGAGCATGTCCGGCGCCCAAGCGGCACCACGGATCAGGACGTTCTTGCCATTGATCTTGAAAAGGCGTCCCCCGTTGCTGCTTAGTTCCGAAGTAACTTCGCGAATTCCGAAGTTCACCATCGCGCGATCCGACTCGCCGCCGCTTGAGACTACGCGAAACTTCGCAGGGTAAAGATAGGGCTCTCCCATTTGGTAGGGCCACCAGAGATGCGCCTGAGCGAGCTTGAGTTGAGGAAATTGTTCGGCAGTCAAGCGAACCGTCTTCGATTCCTTGGCAGCAAGAGAAACGGGCTGGCTAATTTGCATGCCGGCGAGATCCACCTGGAGTGAGGAATTGACGGGATGGTCGGTGGTGTTGGTGAGAACGGCACTGACAGTAAGAGTTGCCGACTTATAGTCCGAGCTGAGCTTTGAGGCAACGTAGGGGCGGCGGAGAGAGACGTCGCCGGTGTCCGACAAAAAGACTTCACGCCAGATGCCCATGTCTTTGTCGGGAGGCGTGGGATTCCAATCGACCCACGTAATCCCCAGATCCCATTTCTCCGGAGCGAAAATCTCTAGCGCGAGGGCGTTGCTGTCACCTCTCTTGAGAGCATTCTCGACCCGGAGCTCAAACTCGCGGTAGGCGCCGGCGACCTCCGCCCGATCCGCGACTTTCTTGCCATTAAGCCAGACATTGGCGCGGTAATTGATGCCAAGCAAATGCAGCCAAGCAGTAGGTTTGGAAGAACTCGGAGTGGCGAACTCCGTGCGGAACCAGAAAGAGCAGCGGTAGGGACTATCCGCGGGCATGTCGTTCGTTGCAAAAAGGCCTTTGGTATCCGACACAAAGCCAGGGAACGATTTCAGATTCATTCCAAAATTCGGATCGGGAAGGGTCTTGTCTGTCACCAGGGCGCCGACCACAGTGCCGGGCACTTCGGCAGCGTGCCATTTAGAGGCATCGAAGCCGACCGTAGAGATCTGATCGCCCTTGGCGCTGTCCTTGCACGAAGACTGCATGCGCCACGTCCCATCGAGATATTGGCGAGTCGCGGGTGTCTGCGCAGATGAATAGGGAACGAAAAGAATGCAAGTGAAAAGCATGAAAATGGAGAAACGGAAAGCGCGGAGTGGATGCATGAGAATCCTCGCAACGCAAATCGGCATGAATGAAATTTTCTGGAACAACTGGAGCCAGTGTACATTAAATCGATTCAATTATGGAGTAGATTCTTGGACGGGGCTATTCAGAAATTGTCCCCGCTGATTTCGGGTGCATGCGGGGCCCAGTCTGCCGGAGGAAAGGAGACGCGCCAGAAATTAGGAGCAGGCCTAAGAAATTCGATGGCGACTTCGGCTTTCCCTTCACGGACAGGACCAACACGGATTACGCGACAGGATTGTTCTTCTCCTGTTTCCGGATTCTGCAAAATGATAACTTGGCCGACGCGCAATGGGAGTTCAAGAGTAATCAGAGCCCCATGAGCATTGACGACCGAGGTATAACCCTGCTCCCGGGTCATTTTTTTGTCAGGACCCGGACCGATGACGGCGATGGGCATGCGGAGCAGAACACGCTGACTGCGACGCCGATCGTTCTTGGTGGCGAGATGCGAGGAGAGAGAGGACATGGTCGCTTTGTTAGGACGAGTGTGGCGAGCAGCACATGGGGCGTCAAGAGGCGAAAAGTACTATGAGGAGGAGAAAAAGTGGTCCCGGAGGAGGGACAGAAAACCATCTGCCTAGAAACTTTCAGAGAAAATGGTAATACCGATGTCTTTTGGAATCAATGCCGAAAATGCATGAAAACTGTTTTCCCAATGTTGTTGGGGGTTTTGGGGCTCGAAATTTACACAGATGTCTTAGGAAGTCTCAGGAAACACCGATGCGATAGAATCCCGGAATCATGCCTGCAATCCCATGGCGGACATTTGGCTCTCCGGACCCCAACGGCGATTTCGTGGCGCTGCTCTCGTATCTCCCGCTAAAAAGCTATTTGCGAATCATCCCCTTCGCCGCTTACACAGTGCAGATCATGAAGCAATTGGGAACGGCGAACGGTCTGCTTGGCTATTCCCTTCTCGCCCGTCCACTCTCGAAGCGATTCTGGACGCTCTCTGTGTGGAAAAACGAGGACGCCCTGCGTGCCTTCGTCCAACGCCCGCCCCATATCCACATCATGAACGCCCTCACTCCTCACATGGACAAGACGAACTTCGTGCGCTGGACGGTCAAGGGTTCCCAACTCCCCTTGGGATGGGATGATGCTCTACAGCGACTTGCTGATGGACCCTCTGCACCGAATGCTTGACGTTCCGATGCTCTTGAATCAGAACAGGCAATGCACCCTTCCTTCGAGCAAGCACTCATCGAAGTGCAGCGTCAGGCCTCGCAGCACTCCCAAACGCGGGCTGCGGCCTTTAGTCGTTTGGTCTGATATTCTGATCCCACGTTGCACGAATTGTTTTCAACAGGGCCGGATAGATAATCCATTTTCGGAACGGATCGATTAAGCCCATGTAGAACGGCGTAATCCACGTTCTCTGGCGCACGTAGACCACGAAGTAGAATCGATAGCTATCGGCCCTTTCAGCGAGGGCACTGAGGGCCGCAGCATGGACGGTACGATTCTGTATTTCAAGTAGTTGTTCGTTTTCGAAACGATAGACAACGCGGAACAGTCCTTCTGGCGTTCCAGACACGACAAAAGAACGAGCACGATCCTCTGGCGTTAGGCGGCCTCCAAACGAGGCTGCTAAGGCATCCTTCGGTTCATCCTCCAGTCGAAAAATGCGTCCAAGAAAAAGTCGAAGACGGATAAGCGCGCGGGCCACTGGCGGAAGTCTGTTCATTCCGCCCTGACTCGCCCGGCAATGAAATTCAGAAAGGGTAACGCCGTCCCGGTACTTAGGTAGGTCAACCACCCAGACGTCGTGCAGAGGGACGTCGGCGAGAAACGTATGCACGCGAAGAGGTAGCGCGTAAAATTCCGTTGGAGAAATCTGCGGCATCTTTGTTCTTAGTTTCTATTCATTGAATACAAGCTCGTTCTCGCAACATTCATTTCAGCTAAAACCTGCCCCCATCAATCCATGCCCGAACCTCAGCTTCCACAGAAAATGGCTTCGTTGGCTGTGCCGCGAATCGTGCATCCAATTCATAGGCATTCATTTCCAACGGGATAGCCTCGTAGGAACCGCCGCTCAAGAAGCCTCTAACGTACTTGGCGGCGAACTCCCGCAGACCGAGCTTCTCATACTGGACGACGTGGACGAGTTCATGGAACAGGAGCCTGTCCGTGAATGCCTCGTGGGAGACCACCGTGTCCACAAATGTGATTGCGGCCATGAGTGAGAAATTCGGCAGCGAGCCAGCATCGAATCCCATCGCCATGAGTAGTCCATAGAAGGGCGGGTTGCTGACCCGGCTTCCCGCAAGAACCACGACTCGCGCCGAGTCAAGGGTTGACGCGGGAAAGAATGTGCGCATGGACGCCATTTGATTCTGACTTAATGGAACGGCTCTGCGTCTGTATGTCTGTCGCCGCTCGTCGATATAGGCCCCGACTTGCAGGATGACCTGCGCAATCTGCTCTTCGCTGGGTTGGGGGACGTGCACAGAAGACCTTCCTGTTGCTGACGGGTCTATCATATCTGCTCCATCTGCTAGTTTCGCCCTCCGAGTGGGCAGAAGGGCGAGAATCGGGGAAAAGTATGGAGGGAGTCGCGGAGCAATTCGTGTTTGTGAGACTGCATGCGAGAGAGGGCGAGGAGAAGGCGGTCGAGGAAGCTTTGCGTGAGGTAACGGGGCCGTCGCGGGAGGAGCCGGGGTGCCTTAGCTTCCATGTGTTCCGGTCGGTGCGCGACCCACGACTGTTTTTTGTCCATTCGAGGTGGGCGGACGAGGCAGCATTCCAGAACCATGCCGTCTTGGAGCATACGGAACGTTTTCTCAAGAAGGTGGATGCGTTGGTGGACCAGCCACGCGAGGTGACGAGAACGGAGATGATTGCGTGACGAGAGGCTGAGAGGAGGGGACTGCCTGCGCTGGCCTCTGGTTCTGAGCGACGAATTTATTTCAGTTTCGCGTACTCCGCCTTGGCTTCCTTCAAAATGGGAATGTCGGGGTCGGCGTCTTTCCAGAGCGTGAGGAAATCTTGGTAGGCGGTGAGTGCGCGGGCGCGGGCGGCATCGGCGTCCACCCCTTGTGCGGTCTTCGCTTGCAGCGCGTTAGCACGCGCCACGCCCAGACGCGCCAAGGCTCCAGTCCAGCAGTTCCATATAATGCCGCTGTGATCGAGAATCTTCTGAAACTCGGCAGCGGCAGCACTGCCTTGTCCGGCTGCCAGATACGCCTCGCCGCGAATGTAAGTGGGATAGAGGCAGGAAATGTTCGCCACGAACTCAATTTCCCCTAACTCGATGGGTGCGGCACTTTGCAGAACATTCAGGGCGGACGTCGGATTCTTTTTGTCTACCGCTAATTGTGCGTGAATCGCTGGTAGCCAAAGCGACTGCACCTGCGTGTCAAGCGGGAATTGTCTGCTCAGGTCTTGTGCTAGAGATTCGGCTCGTGTCGTATCACCTGCCAGAGCGAATGCAAGCGCGGCTTCGCTCCCGACAACCTGACTCGCGGGAGCAAGTCTTAAAGCCTCTGACGCTGCTTGCGGGGCTTCCGCAGCAAGCCCGTAGGCGGCTTCGCGTTGAGCCGCAATCGCCTCCCATATTGCTCCAGTTTCCTTGCTATCCGCTCGTATGGCGGAGTCTACAGCCCGCTTAGTCAGTCCCCGCGCCTTCTCTAGACGACCCACGTATGCTTCCGTATCGGATGCGAGGGAAAGCCCGGAATTTTCCTCTGGCTTGCCCTGTGACCATTGTTGCTCTGTGGCCATCGCGGATGAGTCCGCCCTGAGAAAAGCCAAAGCATAGAGAATACTGTGGAGCCAGTAACCTTCTACTTTTCGCGCCTGCGCCTCGCTAATCATCTGCGCTGTTTCATCGAACCGCTGCAAGGCAAGTGCGTAGCGGGAGGCGAATTTCAGGTACAAATCAAAACAATCGGTCGCAAGGCGCAGACATTGGCGGATGATGCCCGTGGCCTTTTCATACTGTCCCTGTTGCGCGTACACGAGGCTCAAACCGCCGTACCCGTTGAATTCGCGTGGATAACTCTCAATCTCCTCCTGATATGTCTGGGAGGCTTTGTCCAGTTCTCCTGTGACAAGTCTGTAGTACACGGCACTGATCTCTAGCTTTTCCCTCTCACTGGAGTGTTTCCGAAACTCAAACGCTTTGCTGAAGTATTGACTGGCCCGCCACCCCTCCCCGAGACCGGCGTAATCCAACCCCACTGCCCTGTACCCCATTGCAAAATTCGGGTCGAGTTCGATGGCGCGTTGATGGTACGGCAGAGCCACAGAGGCAGTTTTGTTGCGATAGGCGATATTCCCAAGGCTAAACGCTTTCAGTGCCTCCAATGAAGATGTTGTCGCCTCGGCCAGGGGCACATCGAACTTCTGCACCGTCGCCAGCGACTCGCCCAACTCTCCACGCAGCTTAGCTGCGGCCTCGCCCAGTGCGTCCAGCACTTTCTCTTTGGACGCCGCCGTTACCTGCTCCTCGGCCAGCGTGTCGCCGCTTTGGCAATTCACCGCCTTCAATTCCAGCACATATTTGCTGCCCAGACTGCCAATCCCACCCGCAATGTAGGCTCTGCTGCCAGAGCGCTGGCAAAGCTCATGGGCGACCTCTGGCGTGAGCTTTGTGTCGAGTGGGCGCGTCATCAGTTTCAAGGTCGCTGCAACCTTGTTGTCGGAGAGCACATATAGAAAAGGCGATTGCCTCAAAGAAACAGTAAGTGCCGTCTTGAGTGTGTCATCGAAAACTGGATCGCCCGTGGTGTTAGCAAAGTCGGCGAGAACGATAGTATCTTTGTCGGTGAGCTTGGCTGGACGTTGGAAAAAGAGAGAGACCACCAGCAAGACTGCAACAATCACCCCCACTGCCGCTCCGATCCAGAGCATTCGTCTGCTCAGAGCGACAGGTATCGTCGGCTGCACAACCGCCGACTTGTGCGATTCTGTGTCTCGCTTCAGCCGTTGTAAGTCCGTGCGAATCTCAGACGAATGCTGGTATCGGAGGTTGCGATCTTTTTCCAGACACTTCGCGATGATCCGTTCTAAGTCGGGAGGTGTGTCGGGATTCAGTCGAACGGGAGGAACTGGAGTGCGGCTGAGGATAGACTCAAAGACCAGTCCCATGCTCTCCCCTCGGAAGGGCAGCGTTCCGGTCGTCATCTCATACAGTACAGCACCAAACGAAAACAAATCCGTCCGTGCGTCCAGTTCCTTCGTCCGCACCTGCTCAGGAGACATGTAAGCGACGGTTCCTACAGCCGTGCCGGGACTCGTGAGATGGTCAGGGTCAATCTCCGCAGTGGCAAGTGTCGGCTCGTTGCCAGTCGCGCTTTTGGGTGTACTGACCTTCGCCAATCCGAAGTCCAGAATCTTTGCCTGCCCTCTATTCGTGACGAATATGTTCGCAGGCTTGATGTCGCGGTGGATGATTCCTTTGGAGTGTGCCGCGTCCAAAGCATCGGCGATCTGGATGCCGAGATCGAGCACCGCCTCGATCTCCAGCGGCTTGCCACCGATGCGGTGTTTGAGCGTCATGCCTTCCAGATACTCCATCGCTATAAACGGCTGACCATCTTGCCGCCCGACTTCGTAGATAGTGCAGATGTTGGGATGGTTCAATGCAGACGCAGCACGAGCTTCGCGCCTGAAGCGCTCCAACGCCTGTGGGTCTTTTGCAAGATCATCGGGAAGGAACTTCACCGCGACGAAGCGACCAAGCTCGGTGTCCTCAGCCTTGTAGACGACACCCATCCCGCCTCCGCCTAGCTTCTCGATGATGCGGTAATGCGAGATGGTGTGGCCTATCATAGGCAGAGACTGGCGCAATCTTAGGTTGCGTGCGTAAGGCAAGTCAACGAGCGAGGAAATTTGTGAGTTCTACATGCTTGCAGACATCTTTAATCGTTCCGTTCACGGGTTGCATATAGCGATGAGGCTACTTTCGGTTGTCCCCCCAATAACTCTGGCCAAACAACAACTTAGTGCAGGATCGGATATATAGATAGGACGTGGCTCACACATGATCTGCCGGGGATAGTATCCCCAAATTGTTAGCAAGAGTTGTTAGCAAGGGCAAAAAAAGAGGCGCGAAAAATGCGCCTCGAAATTCGAAATCGCCTGTGTTTATCAGTGGTCCCGGAGGAGGGAGTCGAACCCACACGGGGAGTGATCCCCGGCAGATTTTGAGTCTGCTGCGTCTGCCAGTTCCGCCACTCCGGG
>Ga0181523_10005151_pt1 | contig 10934 bp, 10 predicted proteins | sample PEATcosm2014_Bin_43_FD_119752 | JGI IMG/M metagenome (GOLD analysis project Ga0181523, IMG submission 119752) | Peatland microbial communities from MTU Mesocosm Facility, Houghton, MI, USA - PEATcosm2014_Bin05_30_metaG | ecosystem: Environmental > Terrestrial > Soil > Wetlands > Peat | place... | reverse complement strand
CTGTGGTCGGTCCGCCGGTTTGTTCATCGCCGGCGGTTGTATTGTCGCCTTCCAGACGTTTAACCCTCTGGTTCAACGCGGAGAGGATGGCTGTCAGTTTTCGTTGGGCGTCAGTCGTTTCTTTCGCAAAGGAGGCGACTGTGCCCGCAAGTTTCTCCTGGTTCTCTCGCAAATCATTCATACCATCATTTGCTTCTTGAATACCACGGCGAGCCTGAACCAGTTCCCTGGCGGTCTCCCCAGGCATCGGCTCAGGAGCGTATTCCGGCTTCGGGAGACCAACGATTGGTCCGAGAAGCACTTCATTGTAATTCTTGGGCGATCGAGTTACCCATGCCGGCTGCTGTTCGAGTCGATAGATGGCGTGGCGTTCGTGCATCACACGTGGATCTCCCGCATCGACATATCGGTTCACACCATAGATCTTGACCATTTCCGGTTGCCGCAGACTGGCTGCTACGCCCGTCCGCCCCGGACCGGTAGAGGAAGCTTCCCACGATGTCGATGACTCCGCTCTGCGCTCTGGAACGAACAGTACGGACCGTTCAGAGCGGCATCCCGACATCGCAAACAGTAGGAAGAACAGAGAAATTGATGGTTTCATATACTATTTATTTGTGTTATTCAATATTTGACCGAGCGCTGGAAGCAGTTGGCTGGTCAATTCATTCGGGGTTACCGGCAATGCCCGGCGAACCTCCGAACGCTCCTGGCTTTTCGCGAAGTCCGCGTTGTCACGCGCCGTTCGCACGTCGTCCGCGGCGACCACGGCTTTGGAGAGATCAATGGCTTCAGTGCAATAAACGTAAAACTGCTTTCCTGCCGGTACCCGCACGAAGAATCCGTCCCGCTCGATGCTCGACTCAATCTGTTCGGCATACCGATCCAGAACGCTCTGCGTTGCGCCCACGGCCGGATTGACCGCAAGGCCCTGGACCGCGCTCAGACCGAGCGCATTGTTGTTCGTGTAAACTCGATTCCCGAGTATCCCGTTTGGGTTGGATGAAAACGCGCCCGCGATTCCGCTGATCAGCGACGCCGCATAAAGCTTAACCACATCACTGTTCGCGGTCCGAATCACATCGCCCCGCAACCCCGCGCTTCCGTCTGTGATTCCGTAGCTATCCATGCTGTCGTCTTTCTCCATGTCGAGAACCATTCCGCGGACAACCAGTTCTCGTCCCAAGCCGTCCGGCTCATTGAGAACGAAGGTGAATTCTCCATTGCCGGCGATCCGTTCCCGAACACGGTCAACATTCGCTGTCCCATGAACTTCAGAGTCGGCGCCAATGATGATTCTGCCGTTCCACCATAAATCGTCGGTTACTAGACCGATGATCGGTGTTGTGATGTTGCTGGAATCGACCGTGTTCACAAGCTGACATTTCACGAGGCGAAATGCGGGCGCGTATTCTCCCTTAGGGTCGCGCGGTTCAGCCTTTGCCGGCTGCGGATCTGCCGCGAAGATCGTCAGTGACGCCGGACCGCGCTTCGGTGCATCCGGCCGTTCCGGGCGATCCTCCACGACCGGAGGCTCGCTGTGGAGCGTCTGCGGTTTCGGTCTTGCCAATACAACCGGATTGAAATTCCGAATCGAAGTCGTCATTGGCTCTGTCAGCTGCTCTGTGCCCTCCTCGAGATCTTTTCGGAGCTGAGCGATTTTCTGCGGACCACGCGGCTGAGCCAGCGCAATCCAGAGAACGAGGGCAGCGAGACTCAGCACAACCCCGAGAGGCATGAAGATTCGGTTACTGACCCAGCTGGCCCACATTCTTGTCACTCCTTTCCTTCTTGGGCGCCTGAGCGGCGTAATCCGACCCGGAAGTTGTTGCCTGTTTGCTTCGGTGCCGGTGCGCTAGCTTCGATTTCTTGTCACCAGCAATTGCCGCCGGGGCCGTCTGATGACGATTTTCCGTCGCAGGCGGCCCTGGTTGTGGGCCGTCACTATCCGCCGTCGGCACGGAGTTGGGCGGTTCCTGCCAGGCGGCGGACCCCTTTGATGCCGGTTCTCCAACGATTTGCCGTAATACGATGTCGAACTTGTTGCTCACCGCCAGGTCGTTTCGCTCGCCGTTCGCTGACCCGGAGACCACAAAGAACGCCGGTAGCGTCTTGCCGGCGCTGACAGCGCCTGCTGCATCGGAAATTGCCTCCGGATAGACCTCCTCGCCGACACGGATCCCGAGACTCTCTGGATCGTACAGAAAATCCTTTCCGGATTGATTGCTGAACTCGACTTCGAATCCCACGGAGTCGAGCGCGTCATCCCGGATGACGCGACGCAGCGTGACGTTGAGTCCGTCGACACTCGACTCGGAGTTTGGCTCCGCGACTTCCATGTTTCTGAATATTTCCGGTGCGCTGACCTTCAGCGTCGGATACGCCTTCACCTTATCCAGGAACCCGAGCAACCGGGCCGGGGAAACCTGTTTGTACCTGGCTAAAACATCGCGCGGATTCGAGACTGGCTTTGCCGTGTTATCCTCGAAAATCACGACGAAACTGGGATCAGGATCTTGCGTGCAAAAGAGACTGTAGACCTTCCCGTCCACGACCACCGTCAGATTGCCTTCCGCGCCCTCGCGAATCGCTTTCAGAGAAAGAAAATTTGTCCCTTTATTGAACGAGATTTGGAACAGATCCGGACCACCGGGAGCGGGATTGAGACTGAATCCGAACCCGTCCAGCGCCTCGATTCGGTAAGGGAATTCGAGCGTGGTGATTCCGTTCGTTCCAGTTTTCACGACCGCCGGTTCATCCTGGTTCAGAGGCATCCGGACGACTTTGGAAGCAAGATTCTGACTACCGGAAACGAAGACCGGGCCGGCACACACCAGGAAGATCGTTAACAAGCGCATTGGACTTTATTCTCGTTTCTGCGTTGAAAGCTGCTCGGGCTGGCCAAACGCGTAGTCCGCGACCGCAAACGGATACCGTTTGTTGCGCCCGAGAAAAGGATTGCGGACAAGCTTCAAGTTCAGGGTCACCGGTTGCGGCTCGTTTACCTGCTCATCGCCGATCTGCGCCTGGGTCAGCACCTGCCCAACCACATGGCTCATCACAACACCCTGTTTGAGCCGTTGTAAATCGATCCGGCCGACCTCGAATTTTTGATGGATATTCTTCTTGGAGAATTCTGCCGCGACACTTTTGAAATCCATCTCCGCCTTTTTTGCGGCATCCGGCAAAAAAATCCGCTCGAGCGTTTCAGGCGTATCGAACCCTTGCGGCCCTCGATCCAGAAACGATTTGGCAGCCCAAAGAGAAATGGTCTCCAGGATCTCGTTACTGTCTTCGATGGGAACCAATGGCGCGATGATGAGCGACTCGGTTCCATCCATCAGGGCGACTTTCTCCGGACGAACCATTGCCGTTACGATGCAGGCCGGGATTACCAGATGTGCGGCCAGCGAAGCGATCAACGCAATCCACAAGAGTCGAACCGTCCGACGGCCCGCGGCTAATGCGCTTGCGGCGCTGCCGGATCGTTTGGCCGACTCCTCGAGCGGATCGCGAAAAACGGGTGTAGCCCTTAATTGCGCTTGCTCGACCCAGGGATCAGTTGTGCCGGTCTCACGCAAACCGTTGAGTTCATCCATGGGATCCGTTCCTGATTCGAGCCCGAGAGCAGCCTGTTTCGTCTCTGACGGATTCGTCGCTTATCTCCTGTCGATATATCCTCTTGCCTGCACCGAAGATCGATTCCCTTGATAACCAGGGTATCGAATCCTCCGCCGGCCCCCATCGTCAATCAGTCTGATTGCGCGGGATTCCATGCCGCTGGTTTCCCCAGCGCCTTCGGCCGCTCCGTGCCCTATAAATTGAGCAGCACTGCCGAATCGCTGCGCGACGGGCGCCGCGGCTGCCATCGCCGCTGCCAGAGGCTTTGTCACGCCCGCGCCCGCCCCGATTGCCCCTGCGCCGATACACAACAGACCTACCGGTCCACGCCGGCGCGCAGTCTGTGGAAAACTCTCCTCGACTGATCCGCTTGCACCGGAGTCCTCCCCGCCGGCTGATTCGCCAAAAAATCTCTCCGGTCCGGGACCCTGCTCCGCTCCGCTCGGTTTACCTGTCTGTTCACTCCCGCCGCCCGTCAATCGTCCGAGTCCGAGCGCAGCGGCTGGCGCTCCCAATGCTCCCGCGAGTATCGTCGCCGAACTCTGGCCAACGGCGGACATCATTGTGCCAACGAATCCCTGGATCGCCGCCCCGCCGCGACTCACCACTTTCTGTGCATAGATCGGCGCAACGACATAGCCAATCAGAATCCAGAGAAACACCGGAATCGCCGCAACGATTGCCACCAAAAGCGTCACAAAATTCTGGTTCCCCGGCGTTGGCACCGATTTCAAAATCCCCATCGTCACCGCATTGACAAGACTCCATCCAACCGGCCACGCAAGCACGCCGGCAAAAGTCAGAAAAAAACTGACCGCCTTGGTCTTCAGAGTGCGGTGCGCGTATTCGCCGATTGCAATTGGCGTGTAAAGACTAAATCCGATTACGACAACTTTCTGAATAAACAGCATCAGAATGATCACTACTTTGCATAACAAAAGCCACAGCAGAAAAATGGCAAACAGCACTTCCCAGGCGATATGCTCCGCATTCGACAAGAGGCTTTTCACAGCATTAACCGCAGTACCTAGCAATCCATTCGAACCCGCTGCTAACTGTGAGTTCGGCAAGGCGCTACCCACCTGCACCTTCGACTGCAACGCGTTTTCCAATTGCGTCAGACTCGGCGTCTGCCCCGCGCTGAGCGAATAGGAAGTTCCGTTGATCGACAAAGAAACGCCTACCGGCATTTCAGCCAGCCCATCGGCGGCGCTTTTTAACCACCCCACCAGAGCCGAGGCGCCGCTCATGCATGCCACAAGCACGAGCGTCCGCAGCAATGTCCCAAAGAAACGGCGCGTCTCCGGGTACAAGAATTCCCGCATCGTGCCCGCAGTCAGCAATACAAACGCAATCGCATACGCCGCTGGCATATAAGCGCCCACCACGGTCTGAATCGTATTAACCAGCGAATCCGGATTGATGTATTTATCGAGGCCGCTCGCAGCCTGAGTATAAAAATCGCCTGTCGACGGTACTGTAGCCATACGCAATCGTTTTTTTAATTCCCGCTTGGCGGCCCCAGCAATTCACCGCCCAGACTGCTCAACTGCTGATCCTCGGTTAACATTTCCTGGATTCGCCGCTGACGCGCCGCCTCCTGCAAACGGGCCTGATCGTTTCGATTAACTTCGCTTTGGACCAGAACCTTGAGAGCGGCCACGGACGCGCGATTCATATTGCTATCCAGGTTACCCTGGAGCGCCTGTAATTTGGCTTTCAATTTTTCTGTCTCGACTAACGAACCGGCGCTATTGAGTTGAACTGCGGTGTTGCGCACGTCGTGCTCAAGCTGGCTGAAAGCCTGATTGACTGCAGCGAGCTGCCGGTTGTAATCATCGTTCATGTCCTGGATCACGCCGAACTTTTTGAAACTCGCTGAGTCGTAGTTCACTTTCTGTCCAAATTTATCTGCCAGATTGCTGACATCCTGGTAGAGACCTTCGCCGGTGTATTTCAATGCCGAAATACCGTTTGCAGCCGAACTGAAATCCGAGACCGTTTTACCAACACCGGATCTTATGCTGTCAACCTCCTCAAAGAGCTGGTTCAAGCCCAGCATATTCACATAGGTATCCGGGTTGCCGAACCGGCGAAGTTGTTCCACATCCTGGTTAATCAAGTTGGTCAATTGGTTGATCTGTTCCAGCTGCTTTTGGATCATCGTTGTGTATTTGCTAATATCCTCGGCATGCTGCATCTCCTGTTTGACCTGACCATAAACCTGTTGCGCAATGTTCAAGACCGTGTGAATCGGATCGTGCATGACGACGGTCGCTCCCGCGGTAACTCTTAGACACCATAGCAAGATCGTGGTTCCGGCAATTCGTTTGATTTTCATGGTTACTCCACAATGGGGATTACAACTTCTCGTTGGACCCGGATGACTCCGTTTAAGTCTTGTCGCTCAGGAATCGTGGCGTTGTAGTAGTGGATCCGTCCCCCGAGGTCGTCATCGGCTGTCTTTTGAGCGTCCTGTCGCGCCCAGTAGGTCCGCTTGACCTGATCGGAAACTCCCTTCGTGTAACCCTTTGCGAATTCGACCGGGACAGTGCGCGCATCGATCCCGCTGTGAACGAGCGGATCCCCATCGTTCGTCAACGCCTCGGAACCTTTTCCCTGAACGGTCAATTCACCTTTCGGCACCGTTGGTCCGACGGTGCAACCGGCAAGGATTAAGCTGATTGCGATACCAATCCGTCTCATAATATTGGTTGGGTTGCAGACTCTTCGCTGGCCGAGAGTAACTTTTCCGATTCTTCGATGATTCCCGTGACAATGTTTTGATAGTTGCCGAGCAGCGCGGTTCGACGGTCGAATGTTTCATTGTCGCTCGCAGCCGCGTAGAGCAACTCCCGCGATGCGACGTTTTTGACAGTGCCGACCAGTCGTCTGATTTTGTCGTTCGCCACGTAGGTAAACGCGCTGAATCGTTCCCTTGGGTCCATCAATTCGGGAAGCGGATACGAATTGATTGTTTCCACTGTTTTTTCGGACAGACTGAGCGCCTCGCCGATCTCCTTCGCGTCCTCTCGACTTTGCTGGGCAGTGACCAAAAACATCTTTGAATTGCCGATGATGGCCCCGCGCGCTTCGGAATTCCTGAGAACGTCGTATTGTTGGACGACGGCGAGAATGTTGCACCCGAACTTGCGCATCTGCCGATAGTATTCCTGGATCATGCGCACTCCCCCGGGGATTTCGAGGGTTCGAGCGGCCTCTTCGAATATGGCAATCTTAGGAATGGACCGTGGCATTGTGATGATTTTTTGCCGGCCGTAGTTCGCCACGAGAAAGTTGGCAGCTGCACGCATCTCCATTGCGTGCTCCGGGATCTGTCCCAGTTCGAAGTGGGCGACTCTGCCGTCGATCCGGATGTTGCTGACGCCGTCAAAGAGCCGCCCCTTTTCTCCGTCTCGGCTCCACGCACGAAGAAGTTTTCCGACGCGGTCACATTCCTCCCGTTCACCGGCTCCGCCGTGCGGATTGAATAGAAGCTGTTCGATCAGCGCACTGTGCGTTGGAAATTGTTCCGGTTCAAAGCAGGCAAATGCGAGGTCGCGAACGAGGTTGGCCGTGCCCGGACTCTTCGCGAAATCGACTACCGCCTCTTCGGTCAACTCCTGGACAAAACTGGCCGCCTCGTCCGGCTTCTGCATTTCCCAATCCCGGAATGCGGCAAATGCATCGACAAAGTTTGAGTGCGACCCGCGCATTCGAAGCTTCAGATACCGGTCGATCGCGGCCGCGCGCCACCGCAGATCCTCTGCCGCCTGTTCATTCGCCACAATCCAGTCATCAAAAACGTCCGTGTACAGCTGTTGCAGATTCTCGACGATCATGGCGTGCCGCATCGCTTTTCGTTCGCCATCGAGCCCTTCGTTCCCGCAAAACAGCATGCAAAGTCCGGCACTGAACGCCAGGTGTGTCGGTGATAACGGTGTTTTGCAGGTATCGAGATAATTGATTGTGAGATGAGCGTCCGGATTCACGATGACCGGCCGGCATCCTTGAGTCTGGGTGAGAACCGCGTGCGACAGCCCTTCCTCTACGATCAGTCGGAACCCGAACCGATGGCCGATTTGGGCAAGCAGATCCGCGAGAATGACCGATTTGCCCGCCCCGGTCATGCCGAACAGGACCCCATGCTGTGGAGTGTTCCCGAGCCTGGTTCGAATTCCGACAAGATTGCCTCTGGCGCCGTTGTAAATCGCTTCAGCCTCGTCCAAATGCCCGGTGAATGTCGCCGACCAGGGAATCAAATCAGCCAGGTAAACATCTTCAGCCGGCAAATCGAACGCTCGATAAGTTCCGTAGGTCCAGCCCGGCCAAGTCTGATAAAAGAGCTGCCGGGCGTTTTCAGGTATCGTTGCGTGATGGACCACTGCGCCGCCCATCGAAATAAATGCGTTCTTCAGAGAGGCGCATCTCGCCGCCAATTGCTCGGGCTTTCTATGCCAGAGACGGACGACGAACAGCGCGTTAAGCGGGATAACCTTTCCTTGTTGCAGTTCGGCGACTTTCTCCTGTTTCGCGATCATGTCGGTCACCAGAGACTGTTTGCGCTCCGAGACCGCATCGATCTGCAACCGCTGAATAGTTTGTTCCTCCTTCTCAATGACCTGATCAACCCGCTTCGGGTAGACATTCATCGTGATCGCGTACTCCTGGAACCCCATCCCGGTCAGGGCCGCCACAATTCCAGGAAAGGTGCGACGAGGCCACTGGCGAACGGCGAAGATCGCGTGGTGATAACAATCGAGTTTGAAAGAGACTCCGGCGCCGGCCGACGCAGCGATACCTTCACCATGCAGGCAGTTTTGCTGGATCGAATACCCGGTATCGAGCAACTCCGTCGGGTCTATCGCGGTAGACCCCAGGTTCGTATTCAATAACCGGTAGTACATCCGGAAATGATCCCGATCACGCATCGGGGTGACCCGGCAATCCGGAAACAGCCGCGACAACGCATTCATCGCGAATTCGCATAGCGCCTGGCTCTCTTTGCGCGAAAGCGCTTCAAAATATTCCGCACCCGCTCTATCTCCGGCGACCGGAACCTTCGTATCGATGACCCGCGTAAAGAAGAGTGTGAGCCGTTCCCGACGGAGTCGCCCTTCTTCCATTGCGGCCTTATAGCGTTCGTAGCGTTCCGCGCGAATCAAGACTCCGAACTGACCATGGAGCGGATCCTGGCGACGCAGTCTCAGTGTCTCCCGGTGATAACGTTCCAGTTCGTGGCGATAATCACTGTCAATACTCCATTGGACCTGCAGCGCGAACTCTTCCCCAAGGATTCCCAGCAGGATGCGGAGCCGCTCGTGCAGATCGTTTAACTGCCTCGTGCTGAAGGCGCTGATCTCGCCCGGTTCTACCATGAACCCGCGGGAAATCGCTGTCTTCTTGCAGGAACCGTCACCGAACCAGATCAGATCGTTGAGGAAAAAGCCGTTGGGCATCCCGACGCGCGACATGCGGGAGGGTTGAGCTGAGCTGTTCCGAGTGAAAACACTCGCCAGAGTCTCGCAAGCACCTATGAGCGACGCAATCATCGGTTTGGAACAAACGGATGCCGCGGCTGGATGCGGGCCGGTTGAAACGATCGTCCTTTGATCCAGGAAGCGAATAGATCGACGTCGAATCGTGGCGGTTTCCGGCTGCGAAAAGTCACAATGTACCCAACCGTCAAAACCGTCGGCAGAAGCGCGACGACAAACTTTGCGAACAACGGCATCCCGTTGTCGCCGTTCAAAAGCATCGTCAGGATAAAGACCGAACCCATCCCCGCAACGATCACCGGAAGCCCGAGGTTGCCTTCGAATCCGAAGGCGTGCCCGGTCGATCGCGCGCGTGGACGCGTGTCGGTGTAAATGAGGTTATCGTTCATAATCAATGGAACTGCCGGAGATCAGAACCCGGTCACCGCGCTGTTGGCCGCGCCGCCGAACATCGCGAAAAGCGCCTTCATCAACGCGACGGCACCGGCGACGCCGATACCGTAGATGACCGTCATTTTCCAGTTTTCGTCCCGTTTCGCGTTGAGGAATCCGGACATCACCATCACGCACCCAGCGATGAATCCGAAGACCATGATGAGATTAAGCCCGTTTTTGAGGGGAGAAATAAAACTGTCCAGGGATCCAGCGGACTGAGCGAGCGCACCGGGCACGGACGACAGGCTCAGTACAAGAACCGCCATGAACCGTCGCCAGATGCTGACGAGAGGGACCCGGCTCGAAGTGAGTGAAAGTCGGTGCTTCATTTCATAACTCCTGTACATGATGTTATGTAATATGACAAGAAGAAATAACATTTATTTTTATTGTGTTGTCTTTTGGCTGAGCCTCCGAGCTGATTTTTGAGATCAGCCGCTCGTCGCCTCAGAAACGAATCGAGCTCATCGAACCGCTTCACTGTGCGGCGAAGTCTAGCCCGCCTTCGTGACACAACTGCTATGACGACACACAAGACCGAATGTCGCGGTTGCATTGCCGGTAATGGCGTGCACAATTGGCATCCTTAAGGCGAAATTCTATGCCATGTGACTGTCGCGTTGAAGACACCAAAGAGATCCAGCATCACGTATTGTTTTTGCTTCTGGCCATCAATGCGACAATGTTTTGTCTCGAACTCGCAGCCGGCATCCTGGCGAATTCGACTGCTTTGCTCGCTGATTCTCTCGATATGCTGGCCGATGCGACCATCTACGGAATCGCTCTCTACGCGGTCGGTAAAGGAGATTTGGTGAAACGGCGAGCGGCCTTCGCGAGCGCGATTTTGCAAGGCGTACTCGGCTTATTCGTTGTTGGTGAGGTCGTTCGTCATTTTCTGTATGGAAGCGAACCCACTTCGCTGGTGATGATCGCGGTTGGCGGAGTGGCGTTAGCAGCAAACGCCAGCTGCTTATGGCTTCTGCGGGATCAGCGTCGGGGAGAAGTTCATATGAGAGCTTCGTGGATTTTCACGAGAACGGATGCGCTTGCTAACCTGGGAACGATCATTGCCGGGGGATTTGTCCTGGGTACCGGAAGCGCCCTGCCGGATTTGATTGTCGGAGCCGCGATTTCTCTGGTCGTTTTGCGCGGCAGTTTTGAAATTATTCGCGATGTTGCGTCGGAGAAATCCTCTGTCACTGGTTAGCGTATTCCCGCAGGGTCGTGTCCGCAACGGCGGCGGCCGGATCGAATGTGCGGACACGACCCTTCCCCTTGGGACGCGGGTGATCGATCAGAACGCCCTTGACACCGGGGATCAATCCGGGAAATCGATATAGAGACAAATTTTACCGCTAAGTATATTGAAATTCTTCTCAT
>Ga0181523_10005141_pt1 | contig 10946 bp, 5 predicted proteins | sample PEATcosm2014_Bin_43_FD_119752 | JGI IMG/M metagenome (GOLD analysis project Ga0181523, IMG submission 119752) | Peatland microbial communities from MTU Mesocosm Facility, Houghton, MI, USA - PEATcosm2014_Bin05_30_metaG | ecosystem: Environmental > Terrestrial > Soil > Wetlands > Peat | place... | reverse complement strand
GCGAGAGCAAGATCCGCACTCATGCCGACTTTGATCCCGCGCGAATATTCTTCCGGGACATTTACATAAACGCGCAAGACGCCGGGTTGGGCGATGTGAAAGAGATCGGTTTTTACACTGGCGCCGCTGCCAGAATTGATCAGGTCGCCGATATCGGTGTTGCGGGCGGTGATCACACCGTCAAAGGGAGCGTAAACCTTTTCAAAAGATACCAGTGCGGCATACTGCTGAACGGCTGCCTCGTCCGCTTCGACAATGGCTTTGTTGGCGTTGTAGGTGCCAACGGCATTATCAACATCCTGTTGGGCGACAGCGTTGGTTTTCAGTAGTCCCTGATATCGGGATTTTGTGATCGTAGCAAGCTCGAGATTTGCTTGGGCTGTGGAGAGGTTGCTGCGCGCTTGCTGGAGTTGTTGATCCACTTCGGGAGTTTCGATGATGGCAAGCAATTGCCCCTTCTTGACGTGCGCCCCAATATCGAAATACCACTTCTTCAGATATCCGTTGGTTCGCGCGTAGACCGGCGAAGTGATGAACGGCTGCACATTTCCAGGAAGGATGATCTCCTCTGCGGGTGCAGTTTGCTTTGGCGAAACAACCGATACAGCGGTGAGGGCTACTTGAGCGGTTTCAGCCTTCAGCCTTGTGCGGGCCTTCACGCGGGATAAGATCCCTGATGAGAGGAGAGCTCCGACCACGAGCACAGCGATGGCCAGAACCAGCCATCCTCGATTCGAGCGCGTTTCGCCCTTCTCATTCAGCGTGCTCTTGTGTGGCTCGATTCTATCTTCAACTTTATTTTCAGGCGACATGGTAGCTCCGTATCAATTGTTACCGCGCACTTCCGGCCTGAGCCGGACGCGTTCGTGAACCCTGGAGAAGACTGAAAAACGCCGGAACAAAGAACAGCGTGGAAATCGTCGCGAAGATAAGTCCGCCTATGACCGCTCGGCCGAGCGGAGCATTTTGCTCGCCTCCGTCTCCGAGTCCGAGAGCCATGGGCACCATGCCGATGATCATGGCCAGGGCAGTCATCAGCACTGGCCGAAAGCGCGTGAAGCCAGCCTCAAGGGCAGCGCTGATGGAATCGCGGCCTTGCTCCATTTTTTCCGTTGCAAAGCTGACGACCAGGATGCTGTTGGAAGTGGCCACGCCCATGCACATGATGGCGCCCATCAGCGCGGGCACGCTGAGAGTGGTGTGTGTAATGAACAAAAACCAGGCAATGCCTGCGAGGGCCGCGGGAAGCGCGGAAATCATGATGAACGGATCGAGCCAGGATTGAAAATTGACAACGATGAGCATGTAAACGAGCACGATCGAAAACGCCAGTCCGCTGAGAAGACCGATGTACGAAGCGCGCATCGTCTGAACCTGACCACGGACTACGACACGGGATCCGCGCGGTAGCTGCTGGCGGGTATCGTCAATGATTTTGTAGATGTCGCCAGACACGCCACCGAGGTCGCGCCCGGTGACAGCACCGAAGAGGTCAATCACGGGCGCCACATTGTAATGAGAAACCACTGCCGTGCCCGCGCCGCGCTGAAGAGATACCAAGCTGGCCATAAGGGAAGGAGGGGCGGTTGGGTCTGTGCCGGTGATCGGAATGTTTTGCAGTTCCTGTAGTGTGTTTGCCCGATATTGGGGCGTCTGTGCAGCAATTTGGTAACTGACGCGATTCTTCGGGTCCACCCAGTAGGTGGGTGAAGTCTGAAAACTGCCGCTCAGTGATACCAACAGGTTCTGCGCAATGTCGTGAGCCGTAAAACCGACTTGTTCTGCTTTCGTTCGTTCGACCTTCAGCCGCAGAAAAGGCTGGTCGAAGGGCTGCTGGATCCGCAGATCGGCTGTTCCTGGAACCGATCTGATTTTCTCGAGCAACGCATTCGCATAAAGCCGGTTTCCCTCCAAGTCGTTTCCCACGACCTGCACATCGATCGGGGCAGGCAAGCCAAAATTGAGGATTTGGCTGACCATATCGGCCGGCAAGAATGCAAAGGTCACACCTGGGAATTGTTTTGGCAGGGTCAAACGAAGCTGGTGAATGTAGTCATCCGTGGGATGGTGATTCGGGGAAAGCGTTACAAGAATGTCCGCATCGGAAGAACCGACTGGGGCCGAGTTGCTGTAAGAAAGGTTGATGCCGCTGTAGGGCAGACCTATGTTGTCGATGACGTTGTTGACTTCGCTTGTCGGAATCTGCTGTCGAATCGACCGCTCGACTTGATCGCAAAGATTAGCGGTTTCCTCGATGCGCATTCCGGTAGGCGCACGCAGATGGAGTTTGAAGGAGCCGCTGTCCACGCTGGGAAAGAAGTCGCGGCCCAGCCAGGGAATCAGAATCGCGAGAGAGCCGAGGCAGGTCGCGAAGAACGCGATCAGGAAAGCACTCCGATGATGAAGGCAAACCTCTAGCAAGCCGCGGTAGCTGTGACGAAACCTTTCGAAGGCTGCCTCAAAGCCTTTCTGAAGCCGCACAAAAGGATTGCTGCTAGAGGCATCTCCTTCCTGCTTTTCTCCCCGCAATAGGTACTTTGCCATGGTCGGAACGATCGTGCGCGACAGGAAATAGGAGGCCAGCATGGCGAAAACTACTGCTTCGGCGAGCGGTACAAAGAGGTACCGTGCAACACCGGAGAGCAGGAACATCGGAGCAAACACGATGCAGATCGAAAGTGTGGAGACGAAAGCCGGTGTGGCGATTTGTGAAGCGCTGTCCAGGACAACCTCATCCATGTCCTTCTCAGGTTCCGCCTCGCGGTTGCGATTTATGTTCTCGACCTCGACTGTAGCGTCGTCGACCAGGATGCCGACGGCCAGAGCGAGTCCCCCGAGGGTCATAATATTGATCGTCTCGCCGATCGCGCTGAGCACAATGATGGAGGTGAGGATCGCTAGAGGGATCGAGGTTGCGATGATGATGGTGCTTCGCCAACTACCGAGAAACACGAGAATCATGAAAGCGGTCAGACACGCGGCAATCAGCGTCTCCCGTACAACACCACTGATCGCGCCACGAACAAAAATGGATTGATCCGCCAGCGGGGCTATATTTAGCTGGGGTGGGACTGTGGTCTTGATTTGAGGGAGAAGATCCTTGACGCCAGCGATCACGTCCAAGGTTGACGCACTGCCTGCCTTCTGGATGGTCAACAACACGGAACGTTGTCCGTTAACGCGAACGATATTCGTCTGAGGGGGAAACCCATCGCGTACCCAGGCAACGTCCTTGATGTAGATGGTAGTGTTGCCAATCGTCTTGATGGGGATTCGGTTTAGGTCGGTAATTGTCTGGGGCGCTGCGTTAGGAATGGCGACATCATATTCCCTGGAGCCGATCTTGGATGTTCCCGTGGGCAAAATCAGATTTTGCACGCTGATCGCATTGACTACATCAAGCGCGGACAGGCCTTTGGACTGCAACGCTGTTGTATTCAGGTCTACTTGAACCTGGCGTTGTTTACCGCCGTACGGATATGGCACCGATGCACCAGGCACCGTGATCAGCTGCGTCCGAATGAAATTCAGGCCATAGTCATTGAGTTCTTGTTCCGATAAATTTTGCCCCGAGAGAGCTAGCTGGAGAACCGGCACACTCGATGCGCTGTAAGCGAGAATGAGAGGCGGTGTTGTTCCCACGGGCAACTGCCTGAGCTGGGTCTGAGAAATCGCCGTGATTTGGGCAATGCCTTGCTGAATGTTCGCGGTCGGTTGCAGAAAGACTTTGACAACAGCAACTCCGTAGAGCGATTGAGATTCGACGTGCTCGATGTTGTCGACGGTGGTGGTAAGTGCCCGTTCCGTGACGCTAACGATGCGATCGCTCATGTCATCCGGGACTAGGCCGTTGTAATTCCAAATGATACTGACAACGGGAATGTTGATGTTCGGGAAGATGTCGGTTGGCGTCCGGAGAATCGCAAGTCCACCCATGATCACGATGAGCATGGACATCACGACAAAAGTGTAGGGTCGCCGTAACGCTAGTCGAACAATCCACATGATTCAACGCTCCCTAATCTTTGCGCTTTGAGTCCCGGCATACAGGTTCGGCATCATTCGTCCGGCTGGACGACGACCGATCCCATTTCTTGGCTCTACTCCAGATAATGCAGCCCGTATGCCAGATCGGCTCTGATGGGAAGTCTCAGGAAAGACTTGAAAACGAGGCTCTTAGGGGCGCGAGGAGAATGCAATACCCCGCTGGTGACTCGCAAGGGGTCCAGTGAATTGAAGACTTGTCAATATGCTGACAGGTTGTGAAGTCCGATTTTAAAAACAAGAACGGGATTCTGGGCGGAGGCATCTGCCGTACGCTGGAGCGGGCGGGACTTGAAGCTTTTGTCTCGGTGACGGTGGTCAGGAAGGCTGGGCTGGAGAACTACTAAAATCGCATTTGATCACTACAATGGTCACATCATCGTTGAACTCATCGCCGCAAAAATCTGCCGCGGCTTTATAGATATCGTCCATCAGGTTCTCCGCGGAAAGTGAAGACCCGCGGCGGAGTACTTCGGAAAGCCGTTCTATGCCAAACTCTTCACCAAACTTGTTCTCTGCCTCGGTAACACCATCGGTATAAAAAAGCACCATGTCGCCTGGACTAAGATCTGCTGAGGCCAGTTCACAACTTTCGTCTGGAGATAATCCGATGGGTGGACAAGACGAGTTCAGGCGTGTGAACGTTCCCGTGCTGGCTTGAAACAAGAGCGCTGGATTATGGCCGCAGTTCACATATTGAATCATTCGTTTGCGCGTATCGATTTCCGCGATCAGCAACGTAACGAAGCGTCCATCGTCCGAGAGCGAGAGGATTCCCGAGTTCAGCCGCTGCACTTGTTCGAGCATGTTTTGATCCCGGTTCGCCCCAAGTCGCGTGGCTGCCGCCGTCGCAGACATCAACAGGGCGGCTGGTACACCTTTTCCAGATACGTCGGCAACGATGACCTGAATCGTGTTCGCGTCGATGAGAATATAGTCGTAGTAATCACCGCCTACCCCTCGCGCCGGCTGCATCATTCCCGCTATTTCGAGTCCGGCGATATCTGGTTTTCCCCCGGGAAGAAATAAACGTTGGACTTGAGCGGCTAGCTCTACCTCCTTAACGAGGTCATCACGCTGGTTCTGAACAATTTTGGCAAGGGCTTCGCGCTGCCCGACATACCGCCGGATAACATAAACAACGAAGGCAAAGCACGCCATCGCGGTGAGATTGTGGAACATTCGAATTCTTGGATCGATATGCGAGGGGTAGTAGTAATCATGGAGCAAAATACAAATCGCGATGAGGCCGTAGCTGACTTCCTTGCGCAGGAATATCGCGCCGACGGCGAGAGGCAGTACGTAGAGGTAGCCGAGTGAAATCGAGTCCACAAGGTCGTCTGCATAAGCCACGGCGGCGATCGCCCCAATCACGAATGCGAGAGGCAACCACGCCATTCCATGGGAGGCCACATCTCTCCGGAGGAGAGACATCGGCCCAGTCTCTTCCCGAAGAGCGCCCAGCTCCGGCGGCCGCGATTCTCGAACAGCGCGTTGTACAAGGTCAGTCATTCAAAGAGAACTTTCGCCATCATTCCTTTGTCTTCGTGATTGAGGAGATGGCAGTGAAAGACAGACATGCCCTTGATTACGGGGTCGGTGAAATCCATGATGACGTCGACGGTGCCGCGGTATGGAACATTGACCGTGTCCAGCCATACGGGATCGGCAATAGGCTTATCGTTCTCGGCGTAGGCGAGGAAATGGACTTGGTGAATGTGCATGGGATGCAATTCGCCAGTAGCATTGACAATCCTCCAGTGCTGATAGGTTCCGACCCTCACGTCAACCATCGGAGCGGCGTCAGGCGCGAATTTTTCTTCGTTAATGTAAAAGCCTTTCTTGTCTTCCGTGAACGTGACGATGAATCGCGGAGGCGACTTCTCTTCCCCGGCTACGTCCAAAGTCTTGAAACCAGGTTTGCGCGTACTCTCCAAAACTGTTGGGGTTGACCGTGCTCCTGTTCGTGGAACGATGTCGGCTAGGACCATCGCCGGATTCGGATCACCGTCCGGTCCCGTATCCACGCAACGCGAGACTAGATGCCTGGGAGTGCCTGCTGCAGGACCTGTGACAATGGCTTCCAGCCTGCCCGCCGGTGGGAGTAAGACGTGATCAGTGGTGCGCGTTCGGTGGTTGGGATCGTGCAGGGCGATAGGCATCCCGTCCATCGCGACGATCTCAAAAGTTTGCCCCTCGAGCTGCAGGTCGAGATAACGGTCGGCGGAGGCATTCACGAGACGCCAAAACTGCTGCTCACCGGGAGCGATTTCAATCTGTGGGCGCACGGAACCGTTCACCGTCATGACTTCGCTTGGCGTATCTGGTTTGCCGCCGCAAAAATAGGAATTGAGTTCCACGCGCTGCTTCAAGTCGCCGGCTTGCGGATCGTGCTCAACGGAACGACCGCGTACCACCAAGACGCGCTCTCGCAAACCCGCAAGTGCCGGAACGAAGGATTCCAATCCTTCGATCACGAGCGCACCGGACATGCCATCGAGCGCCTGCCGGTAGCTTTCGCCATGGGGGTGGGTGTGATACCAATACAATCCTGGCGGATGATCTTTCGGAATCTCTACGGTATAGCGAAGCGATTGTCCAGGCATGGCCATCATGTCCAAGACGTCATCTTGGGGAGCATCGGGAGAAACTGTCAGGCCGTGAAAGTGCAAATTGGTCATATCCATGCATGGGCCGGCCAAGCACGTTTCCGGGGGCTTCGCCGGAAGATCATTGACATAGGTGATCTTTAGTTGATCACCGGCTGATAAGCGCAGAGTAGGAGCATTTGGTTGTCCGTTGAAATAGAAGGAACTCTTTCCGTCAGGTGTGATAGCCGCATGTAGCGTGAGCGACAGTATGTGGTTTTTCGCACGAAGCTCCAAAGTATGGGGAAGCGATTCCGGGGGATTAGCCCTAATTGCCAAGGAACAAACGATGGCAATCGCCGGAATCGCAACCGCAAAAATGTTGATCTGAACGGAAAATGTGGTTCGTGTCATAGCAATTCCGAAGTCTTGAAAGCGCCTCCGCTTAGCTCGCACGCACGATTTCTGACAGAAACCAGGTCCGGCGCTCAGTTTGGTCAATCCACACCTCGATCAGACTGGCGGTAGCGACGTCGTTGTAGCGATCGCAGAGTTCGTGGGCGGAGCGCAGGAATTGCGTTAAGTGCTGATTGTCGCGGCAAAGCTCCGCCAACATCTCTTCCGGTGCGACGAATTCCTCGGCATTGTCTTTCAAACGCTGGTGGCGAGCAATGTCGCCGATGGAACGGATTGTGGTTCCGCCAATCTTGCGTGCGCGCTCCGCTATGTCGTCTGTCATGCTGAATATCTGTTCAGATTGTTCATCGAGCAGCAGGTGGTAGTCGCGAAAGTGCAGGCCGCTCATGTGCCAATGGAAATTCTTGGTCTTCACATAAAGCGCAAAAACGTCCGCAAGCAGTTCACGCAAACTACCGGTTATTTCGGTAACGCCCTTTCGATCGAGATCGGTTGGCGTTTCAAGGACATTCTTGACACGCACATCCAGTTGAATTCTATCCGTCTTAGTCATGTGATCCTCCGGGTCCATCAAAATGTATCGTCACAATGGACTGGATCCGTCCAAAGCATTCGATAGTGGAGACCATTGCACGTATGTTGCCCAATTAAACGGGTGACCGGAGGATTGCGTTAAGGTATTGGCAAAAAAGCTTTTGCGAGAAATGTTCAGGTCGACGAAAACCAGGAGCGTGGTGAGTGCGATGCGGGAGGGTTAGACGCTGTCAGCCCATTGGACGGCGGATGATCACACCCTGTCTCAGCCTCGTCGATATGGCCTTCCCCCAGGTACGCTGTCCAAGCGAAATCCTCCAGTGTTTCAGGGCACTCTTGGTTTCGATCACAGAGAGGTTGTTGGGAGTGAAGCTACTACGAAGGTTATGGCAGACGCAAATGCGGGGTGTAACAAGAACGTCAGGGAACACGCGGCACAGGGCGCTCTAGGTTGCGAGCAAGATCTGCCCTTGAGAAAGGCAACGCCTCTTCGCCATCGGCGGGAGTCAGCGTAATGCGCACGCATTTAAAGGCGGGTTGATTGCTCTTGGCGGCCACACTGCGGATAGGGACCAAAACATTGGCCTCCGGATAGTATGCGGCAGCGCTCCGTCGAGCAATCGCATAGGGAACGATCGCAAAGCGGGGAGCCTTGCGCACCTCTCCTTCGAAGTGACTGTAGATATCCACAATCTGACCGGCTCGGAGATTTCTTGCCTCCATATCGAGCGGGTTCAGGAAGAGCACCCGCCGGCCCTCAAACACACCCCGATACCGGTCGTTCAGTCCGTAAATCGTGGAATTGAACTGATCGTGGCTGCGAATCGTTGTCAAAAGAAATTCGTCAGGTTTAAGGTCATGCTTTGGGATTGGACAAACGGTCAACTTCGCCTTACCGGAACTGGTTTTGAAGTTGCGCTGCCTTGCTGCATTCGGCAGATAGAAGAATTTTTCCTTAGCCAGTCGCGCGTTGAAGTTCTCGAATCCCGGAATCAGCCTGGAAATCGCGTCACGGATCAAGTTATAGTCCGCCGCAAAGCCCAGCCATTTTGTGGTGGTACGAGACCCCAAAGTCGCAACCGCCAGATTCGCTATGATCGCTACATCGCTCATCAATTCGGGTGAAGCAGGCGGAAAAAAGCCCTGAGTAGGATTGATAATGCCCATTGAATCTTCGATCGTGAGAAACTGCCTACCAGTCGCTTGGATGTCCTCCTCAGTCCGTCCCAGGCAAGGCAGAATCAGTGCTCTCTTCCCTGTAATCAGATGAGCGCGGTTCAGTTTGGTCGAAACGTGAGTGGTCAGGTTGCAACGTTGCAAAGCTTGCGCGGTGTAGACCGTGTCCGGTGTGTTCGAAAGGAAATTGCCGCTGATCGCAAAAAATACCTTTACGTCTCCGTCGAACATCGCGTGTAGCGTCTCGACGGTGTCATATCCCCACTTTCGGGGTGGTTCAAAGTTGAACTCTTTGCCTAGGACATCAAGAAATCCTTGTGGCGGACGCTCCCATACACCCATCGTGCGGTCGCCCTGAACGTTTGAGTGTCCACGTACACATACCGTGCCTGCCCCGGGGCGTCCTATGTGACCGCCAACCAGCAGAAGATTCACGATCATCGAAACATTGTCGACACCATTCCGTTGCTGTGTAACGCCCAGGCACCACGCGATGATGGTCTTCTTTGAGGCCGCGTACATATCGGCGGCGACACGCAGCTGATTTCGACTGAGCCCGCTGTTTTCCTCAATTTCTTCCCAACTTGTGGCTTCTACATCGGCCAGGAGTGCTTCAAAGCCTTCGGTAAACGTTTGAATAAACTCACGATCAATTTGCGAGACCTGTCCCCCACGCTCGCGCTCGAACAGGTCCTTCAGAATGCCTTTAATTGCTGCTACATCTCCGTTGACTCGCACCGGAAGGTACAGATCGGCAAGTGCGTGGCCTTTCCCAAGCAGTGCAATAGGCAACTCCAAAGGATTCGCATAGTCCTGGGGGTTCGGATTCGTCACTCTCATAAGGCTTACTTCAGGTAAGGGGTTAACCGCGATGATCTTTGCACCCTGATCCTTTGCTTTTTGCAACGACGTCAACATTCGCGGATGATTTGTCCCAGGGTTGTTTCCAAAAATGAAGATCAGCTCGGTGCTTTCCATATCCTCCAGTGTGGCTGTGCCCTTGCCGACGCCAAGCGCCTCACCCATCGCAACTCCCGACGACTCGTGGCACATGTTCGAGCAATCCGGCAGATTGTTGGTGCCAAACTGCCGCGCAAACAGCTGGAGCAGAAACGCGGGCTCGTTGGTCGTTTTGCCGGAGGTGTAGAAGCTGGCTTGGTCGGGCGAATCCAGACCGTTCAGCTCTTGCGCGATCATCGCAAACGCGTCTGACCATGTGATTGGCTGATAGTGCGTTGCGTTCGCGTGCCGCACCATGGGTGAAGTCAGACGCCCTTGCTGATTCAGCCAGTAATCGGATTTTCCCACGAGCTCCGCTATCGAATACTTCGCGAAGAATTCCGGTCCGATGCGTTTCTTTGTAGACTCGTCAGAGACGGCCTTGGCGCCGTTTTCGCAAAACTCAAAAATCTTCCGCTTATTGTCAGGACTTGGCCATGCGCAACTTTGGCAGTCGAACCCAGTTACCTGGTTAATCTTCAAAAAAGCCTTGGGGGCCCGAATCGGATCCATTTCACCGATACCGTAGAGCATCGTGTTCCAGATGGCAGGAATGCCGGCGGCCTCTTCAGAGGCACGGCCAATCCTTAGCTTGCCCAAGTCAGTTGGATTTTGGGATTGCAGGGAAGTCGAGCTGTTTGGATCGAGCGGCACTGCGGGCTCTGCGTCTGTGCTGCTCTCCCTCTTCGTGCGCAGGTCAAACTTGGCGCGGTAGTGCCCGTCTCTGCACTGCTCGTCTCCTTGGATTACGTCCGAGCTGTCTGGGGTCTTCATGGTCCTCTATTCAACTGCGCTCGTTGGCTTGGATAGCGGATCTGGTCCGGCTCCGCAGTATCACGTCATTTGAATCGCCTAGCCTACCGTCAGGCGAAGTCTTTTTCAATTCGAACTCTCATACGTCCAACATATGGCTCCTTTGAGGAGCTTTTGCGCTTCTCGAAATTTCATTCTCTTCATCTCCCCAGTCAAAACTGAGCACCTGCTTGACTTTCGTTTGCCCGGCAGCCACCCGGCTGTACGCATCCATAGCTTTTTCAAATGGAATAATTTCAATTGGTGGCGGTTTCAAAATTCCCGTGTCAAAACCAGGGCAGAGTTCGTTCTCGATTTCCCCTACCTGCTGCGACGTCAATCCGTAACTGTCTACGCCAAGCAGTCGGGAGAAATTGTGATAGAAGTCGATGAGGT
>Ga0181523_10005139_pt1 | contig 10946 bp, 11 predicted proteins | sample PEATcosm2014_Bin_43_FD_119752 | JGI IMG/M metagenome (GOLD analysis project Ga0181523, IMG submission 119752) | Peatland microbial communities from MTU Mesocosm Facility, Houghton, MI, USA - PEATcosm2014_Bin05_30_metaG | ecosystem: Environmental > Terrestrial > Soil > Wetlands > Peat | place... | reverse complement strand
TGGTCAGCGAAGAAGTCCGCGAGATCGCCTGGAAAGCGCAGCATCGGCTGCATACGCGCTATCGGAAGTTGATGGCACGGGGTAAGGAAAAAGGGAAGGTAGTGACCGCGATCGGACGCGAGCCGTTGGGTTTTATCTGGGCCATTGGGGTAGCAGCAGAGGCAGCGCAGAAGAAGAGCGAACGACGAGCGGCATGAGATTAAGCGTTGGTGCAGCAAATATTTCTCAGGAGGCAGCGTGAGTAGCGGTCGAGCGGCGCATGGAAAGGAGAATCCTCGGAAGTACTATGCGGCAGGTTTTCGAACCGAACCCGCGAGGCTAGTCCGAGGCAGCTCCCGACGGATCACGATTATGCGGTTTCGACCCGCGAATATCAGAGTGATCAACCGTCGCAATAGCCGCCTCGACCGCGACTTGCGCTGCCTTCTAAAGGAGATGAGAAAAACAGAAGCAGAAAATAGTGGTAGTACTTGACTGGTCATTCCATATCAGTACTTCAAGTTTCCGGTTTTGTCGTCAGAACGTCAATCGGGACCTGAGCCATGCGTGCAACTGCATCGGAGTCGTTCTACGCCATGACCGGGGAGTAAAATTGTGCGCTCGGACATTTTTCTTGTTTAGAGAGGATTCTGATGGAACACAAGTTGGAGTGGAGTGTGAAGCTTTTGGAGCGGATGCCTGGGGCGTTAGATGTGCTTTTGCGGGGCTTGCCGGAGGCTTGGACTTTGGAGAATGAAGGCGGAAATACGTGGAGTGCGCGTGACGTGGTGGCCCATTTGATCCATGGGGAACGCACGGATTGGATGCCACGGGCGCGGATGGTGCTGGAGTTCGGGGAGAGCAGGACGTTTGTCCCGTTTGATCGATTGGGGCACCTACACGCAAGTGAAGGGAAAACGCTGGACGAATTGCTGGATGAATTTGCGCAGTTGCGGACCGGGAATCTGAAGGAATTGAACGGAATGCGTCTGGGAGGAGAGGAGTTGGCACTGCGGGGACGGCATCCTGCCTTAGGAGTCGTGACGTTGTCGGAGTTGTTAGCGACTTGGGCGACTCACGATTTGACGCATTTGCACCAGATATCAAGGATTTTGGCGCACCCGTATCGGGACACTGTGGGGCCGTGGAATGCGTATCTGGGGGTGTTGAGGTGTGGAGGACATGGGGATTGATTCGTCGGCCGCAGTCTATTCGGATCGAGGAGCCGACATTGTTATGCAATCAAGTGGCTACCAGTACTCCGGTCGCTCCCGTTGAGAAAAATAAAATAAAAAAGCCACTTGGGGTGCGGGGATGTCCCGCTCGCATTGGTCCAAAGACGGACAACTCAGCCGAGCCAAGGGTACCCGTACCTACATTTCCGATTTGTGCTTATCAGTTGAGATTCGCAGAAGCCGCGAATCTTCACCTTTCGCGTTTCGGTCGCGCTCCGACGGATGCCAATCACTGTTTATAGCGCTCTTTATAAAAATCGATCTGTTGTTGCAACTCCTCTTTCGTCAAGCCCTTCGTCCATTTGTGGTAATCCGAGTTCATAACATCCGCAGTGACCCCCGGCATTAACCGCTCGGCTTCGGGGATGAACTCTGTGTAGAAAATCTTGGCCACTTCGAAGAAGCCGTGCCATTGTGTGTAGTCAGGCCCCATCATCGCCGTTCCCATCCGTGCGCGCCGCCCAGCGTGGTGCCAGAGTTCGTAATACTCCCATTCGATCTTTTCATCGAACGGTGTCCTGGTAAGTTTGCCGGAGGCGTACAGTTTGTCCATGATGGACTTTGCTGGTTTTGCGAATTTGTCGTTGTAGAGCTGTATCGTGGCCTCGTACTGTTTGTAAAAATTCTCGATCCAGCCGGTGGCATGACAGTTGGAACACACGTCCTGCATGGCGGCACGCCGCTTCTCCCAGTTCTCAAGACGGATCGTGATTGCTGGGCGAAGGGTGTAGCTAATTCGGTCACCGACGTCATGGGTCACCGGCTGATTGGGAGTTGCACTCATGTGGCAAGTGGCACAGGTGGGTGCCGCCGAATAGTCCTTCCCGACGACCCATGATTTCGATTCCAGGTTCATTTTCCCAACATTGGCATGGAACTGAATGCCATGTTTTGACTCGTTGTAGATCTCAATCTGCGGGTGATCCGGGCCCAGGTGGCACTTGCCGCAGTTGTCGGGCTGGCGGGCGAGCGCGGAGCTAAACTCATGGCGACCGTGGCACGCGGCGCAAGTGCCTTTGCTGCCGTCGGGATTGACGCGACCGATGCCACTGTTCGGCCATGTATCGGAATCAAACTTGCCGTCACCAGTGTATTTCACTTCGCTGCCATGGCACTGCCGGCAGCCATTGACCGCGGCGGGTCCGCCCTCAACGATCTCGCCGAGCATGTTGTCGAGCGAGCCGATGAACTGTGTCGCAGCGGCATGGTGACTCTTCTCAAACTCGGCAACTTCCTTAGCGTGGCAACGGCCGCAATAATTCGGCGTGACGATAACCGCGATCTTCTGCCCATAGTGATCGAAAGTGGCCGGGTCATTTAGGTTGGCCTTGTGACATGAATAACAGTCCACTCTCGCCTTGGCGTGCGCACTGGAATTCCACTGCGAAACAATGCCGGGTGTCGTCGAGCCATGACACTCGAGGCACTTTTGGCCTTCGGGTGATATTTTTTGCGCCTGCAGCGGGACAGCCGCACAGAGGAACAGGGCGGCGCACCACCAAATGTAAGCTCTGAGGTCCATTTTTCTACCTCCGTGAAAGTTGCATTTTTTCGCGTGCGCTCAGGCTGAGTGCCTTAGGGCGCACGCAATGGATGGAAGGAGCGAATGTGGACGGGCTGATGCGCCCGCCAGTCGCGACAATACGATGAGCGCAAATCTCATTCAAGCAAAAAAACATTATGAAACAGGACAGGATAGGTTCAGACCGATGAAGCTAAGTCAGTAAGCGGGGCGTTACCGGACAACTCCGGCCGAGTGATACCCACTTGGACTTAGGTTTGCTTTCTCTTCGTTGACTTGCAATTTGGCCCAACCTAACATGTGCGGAACATGTCAGACGTGGACGCTCTGATCGGGCAAACCATATCGCATTACCGTGTCGTAGAGAAGCTGGGCGGCGGCGGGATGGGTGTAGTGTACAAGGCCGAAGACACAGAGCTGGGCCGATTTGTGGGGCTGAAGTTTTTGCCTGCGGAGACGCAACAGGATGCGCAGGCGTTGGAGCGATTTCGAAGAGAGGCGCGGGCGGCATCGGCACTGAACCATCCGAACATCTGCACGATTTATGAGATAGGGGAACACGAGGGGAGACGATTCATTGCGATGGAGTTTCTGGAAGGGCAGACCTTGAAGCATACGATCGCGGGTCAGCCGATGGAATTCGAGCGGCTGGTTGACTTGGGGCTTGAGATTGCGGACGCGCTGGATGCAGCGCATGGGAAAGGGATCGTCCACCGCGATATCAAGCCGGCAAATATTTTTGTGACGGAGCGCGGACACGCGAAAGTGTTGGATTTCGGATTGGCGAAGGTGACGGCTGGAACAGCGAGTGGCGCGGCCGCGACAACACTCGGGACAGCGGGCGTGGACCCGGGGCAATTGACGAGTCCGGGAAGCGCACTGGGGACGGTGTCGTATATGTCCCCGGAGCAGGTGCTGGGAAGGTCGCTGGACGCGCGATCGGATTTATTTTCGTTTGGGATCGTGCTGTACGAGATGGCCACGGGATTTTTGCCATTCAAGCGAGATACGAGCGGGGCGATTTTCAATGAGATTTTGAATCGTGAGCCGGTTGCGTTGGTGCGCTTGAATTCGAGTGTGCCTGCTGAGCTTGAGCATGTGATTCGCAAGGCGATGGAGAAGGACCGCGAGCTGAGATATCAGAGCGCAGCGGAGTTGCGCGCAGATTTGAAGCGGGTGAAGAGAGGCAGCGAATCGAGCAAACAGAGGGCAGTGGAAGCGGCTGACTCGAAAACCGCGCCAGTCGTCAGCCCAAAAAGCAAATCGCCCACGGTCGTATATGGCGGAATCGCGTTAGGGCTCTTGCTGGCTGTTGCGGCAGGATTTGTGTATTGGAAGATGAGACGAACGACACCCCCGGTGAGGGCGACGCTCGTAGAGAAGCAGTTGACGTTCAACTCCGCGGAGAATCGGGTGTTGTGGAGTGCGATTTCGCCGGACGGAAAGAACCTAGCATATACGGACGGCAGAGGGGTGCATATCCGATCGATCGATGGCAGGGAGTTTCATGACTTTACCTTGCCCGCCGAATTGCAGAGTCGTGTGGGAGGGGCGATCTGGTACCCGAATGGGACCAAGCTGATGCTGGGCGCGGACGACCCCGACGCCGGTTCGGCGCTGTGGGTGACATCGATTTTTGGAGGGACACCCCGAAAACTAAAGCCCGGTATTGGAAGAGCGGTGATTTCATATCAAGGAACAGCGATTGCGTACATTGATAAGGACCACCATCGGTTGTGGGTGGCCGACGAGAATGGAGAAAACGATAAAATTGTAGTGGAGAGCAAGCCGGAGAACATCACGGCTGTGGCATGGTCTCCGGATGGAAAGCGGCTGGCGTATATGCAAGGAAGCTCGGATGCAGGGAGCATCCGTACCGCGGCGATAACGGGCGGAGAGCCGACGATTGTCCTATCCGGAGCGCTATTTGGAACCATCGCAACGTACCTTCCCATGCTGTTGTGGCTGCCCGACGGGCGCCTGGTGTATCCCTATTCGGAGGAAGCAGGCCAGAACGCGGCGTTGAATTTATGGGGGATTCCGTGCGACATCGAGAGTGGAAAGCCGAAAGGAAAGTCTGCCAATTTGACGAATTGGCTCAAGGGCAATACGTGGGTGCCGGAGAACCCGACAACAAGTTTGGATGGGCGGCGGATGGCGATCATCAAGAGCCAACAGACGACCGACATATTTCTGGCTCGCTGGAAAGAGGATGGTAGGGGCCTGGAGGGGATCAAAAATCATACGATGGGAGATGCGACGCAATCCCCGCAAATGTGGGTGGAAAACGACCGTTCACTCCTGATCCAGGTGTATCGAGGAGGGCCAGGGGAGCTTCTGAAGCTGCATGTGGATAGCGGAGCTGCGGAGCAGCTTGTTTCCGGCAAAGAAGAGCAAGATGATCCGGTATTGACTCCGGATGGAAAGTGGATTCTCTACTGGACATTTAAGATCGAAGCCGATGGGCGGGCGACGAGCTCACGATTGTTGAGGATGCCAATCGAAGGCGGAACCTCAGAAAAATTAATGGAAGTGCCGCCGGACGATACGACGCTGCTGCATTGTCCAACGCGCCCGAGCGGCAGTTGTATTCTGAGCTTGTGGGAAAACGAGGAGTTGCATTTCTACGCCTTTGATGCGGTGAGGGGACGAGGCCAATTGTTAGGAAAGACACGACTGGATTCCGGTTCCAACCTGAAATGGGCGATATCGCCTGAGGGAAACCAAATCGTACTGACAAGCAAAGGCGCGCTGAGCGAGAAAGTGCGGATCCTGGACTTGAAAGGGTCGGGGGGAAAAGATCTTTCCATGGCGAAGGACGTGAAAGTTCAAGACGTCGGGTGGGCACCCGGAGGAAAGGCGGTGATGGTGTCGGGGTACGCGCAAGGAAGTACGCTCTATCGGGTGGAGATGAACGGGAAGATCAGCACGTTGCTGACCGGGGGAAGAAACCAATTTATTGGGGTGCCGGTTGTGTCGCGCGACGGGAAATGGGCGGCGTTTCCGCAGCAGGTATGGCATGACAATGCGTGGTTGCTAGAGAATTTCTAGGCTCTGAATTCAACTACCTCGCTGCATTCACTGGGGTTTCGTTCAGCCATGGTGGCCAATTCCGGAAATCGGAAAGTGGTTCATAGTACTTCGGCGAATACCGCGTGTGCCAGGCGATTAGTTGCGGGTTGCCGACTACATGTTCAATGAAGTCTCCCGCCTATCAGGGTTTCCCGGACATCGTGCCACCCTTGCTGAGCAGAGCATGGAGCTGGAGAATTTGGAGCTGGACTTGCTTAAGCTCCTTGAGAAGCTCTACCCTGCCTTGCTTGTGCTCATACTTTGCAATCTCAATTGCGCCAAATACGACCCAGAAGCCTACCAGACCCAGGAACCAGTTCCCTTCGGCGGTGTTGAAATGCGTTCCGGCCATCCAGAGGAAGGGCGCGGAAACTACGACGACGAAGATCCACACGCGCACTACCGTCCACTTGTTTTGGCGCAGCTTTTTTTCGTTCTCCGCCAATAGCGATGCCACTTCCTTCTGGTAAGCCGCTAAGTTCGTCGACTGCGGAAGACGCGACAGCAGCAGCTCGCTGATCGATTCATTTCGTTCCATAACCGCCTCCTGCCAGGATTTCCTTCATCCTTCTCTTTGCGTAGTAGATCCGGGATTTGACCGTACCTTCTGAACACCCTACGACCGCGGCAATTTCGGCCAACGAAAAATCCTCGAGAAAATATAGGACCAAAACCTCACGGTGTTTTGGTTCGAGATCATTTAGCGCTTCATGGATCGCGGCAGCGTTGTCTTTCGTGAACGAAATATCCTCTGCTTCCCGGAGTCCGTCCACGTGGGCTTCCTCTGCTCTCTCCCTGGAGACGTGCTGGCGGATGCGGTCCACCGCCAACCCGTGGGTGATCCGGTAAAGCCACGGGCGCAGCGAAGCGGGGTTCTTGAGCCCTCGAATTCCGCTAAACACCTTCACCCACACGTCTTGCAGGACGTCGTGCGCCGTTTGCGCGTTCCCGGTCAGCTTGGCGGCGTAGTAGAGAAGAGGCCGCTCCATCAACGTGACCAAGTCCTCGAAGCCGGTGTTATCGCCAGCCTGGCAACGGAGTGCGATCCACTCGTCCTGCGTTCGGCTCGGCTTATCCGGCACGCTCATCTCATCTCTTATGTCGAAGGAGAGCAGTCAAAGGTTCAAACCAAGCTTACTCCAGACCGGGAAAGAATCGGGCGTCGCGACGCATCCTAATCACGTGTCTCGCCGCTATTGCGCCGGCCATGGCGGCGCATCTACTATCCCTCAGGTTCCGGAATAAATAACGGGCGAGCCGGAAGTAGTTCTACCTGCCTGGTTAGTTCACAGCGTGCCGGAATCGCTGTTTGCATCCGAGGTACTTTTCCGTCGTGTGCACGGATACATGACCCAGCAGGAATTGGATTTGCTCCAACTCACCTCCCAAATCGTGGCAGAATCGAGCACAAGACCTCCGCAGATCGTGCGGCGCCAGCTTTGAAACCCCTAACCTCTCCGCATATTCCTTTACATCATGCCAGACGACCTTCTCGGTAATCTTCGTCCCCCAAACCATGCCCCTGTGGCAATCGCATCGAAAGATCCTACCTTATGTAATTTCCGCCACAGTCAGCCACTGGTCGACTGTAGGCTTGACCCAGTCCGGCATCGGGACTGTGCCAATGTGTCCTCCATTCCCCACTAGGTCCACTATGGCCCAATGGTCTTCGCGGCGCTGAATGTGATCGAACGCCAGGTGGATTAGTTCTCTGCGACAGAGGCCACAACCGAGAAGGACTGCCAAAATGGCTCGATCTCGACTGCCTTTCACAGTATGCACATTGGGTTGCTGCCACAGCGAACGCGCCTCCTCCGCCGTCAGCCCATTGCCAAGCCTCATGCCGAGCTTCTTTGCTCCCTGCACCCGCCGAATGCCAGCGGCCAGATCTGCGCTGAGGAGTCCGGTGTCTGCCGCTTCATAGGCGAGTCGTCGAACTGCTGCAAGCCTCACGTTGATGGTTCCGGGTGCCAGCAATCTTTCTTCGAGGTGGATTCTGTATCGCGTCACTACGGTTCTGTTGAAGGACCTTGAAAGAATGGCGCGCCCGGGGGGACGATTTTAGAACTTTTCTTGGCGTTTTCGTGGCAGCCCTTTCACAGATCCATCAACAACGCCGGAGCCTTCCTCGCTCCTCCTTTTAGGCACGGGACTCCAGGGTTGTTGTAGGACTCGCCGCGCACGCCCCGGAGACAGCTACGTTCACGGGTCAGTCTAGGGCTATAATCCCGGCACTTAGGACGATCGGTCCAAGCAAATGGCCCCGACCAGTTGAGATTGTTGGGCCGACCGGCACAGGCGGGATGGGCGCGGTCAAAGGGACTTCGTAGAACACTGCAACTCTAGTGCCCCGGATGCGTAATATAAACAGAGAGGACCACAGGCGTGATAAGCCATTTGCCACTACGGGAACCCGCCAGCGTGGCCTTGGAGACAATGCGCGCACACAAAATGCGTTCGTTTCTCATGCTTCTAGGAATCATCCTTTCGGTCTCGACGCTGATTGTCGTAGTCGCTCTGATCTCCGGGGTCAATCAATATATTGCCGACCGCGTTGCCAACCTGGGCTCCAATGTATTTCTGGTTGCGCGGTTCCCCATCATTACGGATGTCGCCGAATATGTAAAAGCGACGCGCCGAAACAAGAAAGTGACATGGGAGGATTATCTAGCACTGCGGGATCAATTGAAGATGCCGGCGCGTGTGGGGGTGGAGGTTAGAACAGCGGGAAAGGCGCGGGTGGGAGCGCAGAGCATTGAGGACACCAGTATTCGAGGGGTGAGCCCCAACATCGGCCAGATCGATGTGGAAGAGCCTGTGCAGGGGCGATACATCTCGAACGGTGATGATCAGAACCGGTCGATGGTAACCATGATCGGGGACGAACTGGCTACGAAACTATTCCCCAATGTGGACCCAATCGGCAGGGAAGTGCTCCTTGATGGCCGGCCGTTTGTCGTGGTGGGGGTGGCGAAACGCATCGGAACGGTTCTGGGTCAATCGCAGGATAATTTTGCATACATCCCGATTCAATCGTTTACGAAAATCTATGGGGCCTATGAAGGATATACGATTAATGTCCAAGCGCGCGGTGCGGACACGATGCAGCAGGCGCAGGATGAAGCGAGAGCGCTGTTGAGGGCACGGCGCCACCTGACTCCCGATGAAAAGGACAATTTCGGGATCATGGACTCGGCGACGCTGATGAATCTCTGGAAAAATCTCACTGGGGTAATTGCGATGGCAATGATAGGCGTAGTTTCGGTGTTTCTGGTGATCGGAGGCATCGTGATTATGAACGTGATGCTGGCCACTGTCACGGAAAGGACCCGCGAGATTGGCATTCGAAAGGCCTTGGGCGCACGTCAGAGGGATATATTACTTCAATTTTTAGTCGAGGCGGGAGTCATGGCGGCGGTCGGGGGAGCTATTGGCGTGGCAGTGGCCTATGTTATTTCGGGCTTAGCCGCAGCGACTACATCCGTACCGATGCGCATTCCAATCGCCGCCGTAATAATGGCAGAAATCATCTCAGCAGCAATTGGAGTGTTCTTTGGAGTTTACCCAGCCAGAAAAGCTGCGGCGCTGCAGCCGATTGAAGCACTGCGGCAGGAGTGGTAGAGGAGCAAGGCGCAGAGCATGCACATTGGCGAAAACATGCAAATGGCGCTCGCAACCTTGCGCGAAAACAAGATGCGATCCTTCCTGACGGTCTTGGGAGTGGTGATCGGGATCACGGCACTGCTCTCAGTGGTGTCCATCCTTGTGGGTGTCTATGACGACGTGAACTCATACCTATCCGACTACGGACCGGAAACGTTATTCATCATGCGATTTGATCCAGGAATTCATACTGGACGACTTTCTCCCGATGAACGCATGCGCCGGCCCCTCACTCTGGGAGATGCCGAGGCCATTGAAGCGGAATGCCCTGCGGTTCGTGAGGTAACCGTTAGTGTCTTTCCCCGGTTTCAATTTGGCGAAGAAGGTCCGCCGCGCCCGCCCGCCAGCGCCCGCTATTTAGGCAAAGAAGTCTTCGGCATCGACTATAACGGCACGCTGCCTTCAAACGAGGATGTGTTCAATTCACGGCCAAAAATGGGGCGTTTTTTTAGTGAATCGGAAAACGAACATCGAGCGGACGTCGCGGTGATCGGTCCGGATATAGCAAAGACCCTCTATCCGGATGGGGAGCCATTGGGAAAGCCGATCCTTATTAACGGTGTGACATACGAGGTCATAGGAGTGCTGGAGGCCCGCAAGGGAAACCTCGTCAAGGATCAATCGGCCGACAAGGCTGTCATGGTTCCCTACCGCAGTTATCGGAAGCATAATCCCGAAGACGACGAACATATGATCGGGGCGGTGGCATACGTGGGCCGAATGTCTGAGGCCGATGACCAGATCCGCGGCGTTTTGAGGCGGCGGAGAGGCGTGCCGTTCGACAAGCCGGACAACTTCGGAATTTCCAGCGCGCAACAGATCGCAGACCAGTTCCGGCAGATTACGTCATCAATGGCACTGCTCATCTCAGTCATCAGTTCCATCGGGCTGCTGGTTGGAGGAGTGGGAGTTATGAACATCATGCTGATGTCTGTCACGCAACGAACGCGCGAGATTGGGGTGCGAAAGGCCATTGGTGCGCGCCGAGGGGATATTATCTGGCAATTCCTAACGGAAGCTGTAGTGTTGACGGGCGCCGGGGGAGTCATCGGTGTGTTACTGGGGACAACGATCAGTTTATTGATCAATCTGGCGGTGCCCAGCTTGCCTTCGTCGATTCCGCTGTGGTCCATCGTTCTGGGAGTTACTGTCTCAATGAGTGTCGGCCTTTTCTTCGGAATGTATCCCGCGATAAAAGCAGCGCGACTCGATCCGATCGAAGCGCTGCGCTACGAGTAGTTTCCCGGGTGCTCGAACCGCTCGAAAATCCGTTCGGCCCAAAAGTGTTACCTATGTCTTAGGTACGTTGTGTCACCACCCATGTGTCCGGGCCGGACCCTTGAAAGAATGGCGCGCCCAAGGGGACGATTTTAGAACTTTCTTGGGTGATTTCGTGGCCAGTTTGACACAGGCCCAGCTATCAATTTGACCAAGTACTTACCTTGCGTTCGAGACCTGTGGAGGCTTGTCCGTGG
>Ga0181523_10005138_pt1 | contig 10947 bp, 11 predicted proteins | sample PEATcosm2014_Bin_43_FD_119752 | JGI IMG/M metagenome (GOLD analysis project Ga0181523, IMG submission 119752) | Peatland microbial communities from MTU Mesocosm Facility, Houghton, MI, USA - PEATcosm2014_Bin05_30_metaG | ecosystem: Environmental > Terrestrial > Soil > Wetlands > Peat | place... | reverse complement strand
CGCAAACGCCTCCACCGCGTCGGCGGGCAGATCGAGGGGATCGAGCGCATGCTCGACGAAGGCAGGGAGTGCCGAGACGTGGTGACGCAGATCTCTGCGGCAAACAAAGCGCTCGAGCAAGCCGGGTTCCGCCTTGTCGCTGCCGGCCTCACCTACTGCCTGGCTAATCCCGAAGAAGCTGAGAGTGACGGATACCCCCTCGAGACAGTGCAAAAGATGTTCATGAAGCTCGCCTGAGCGCCTGAGCGCGCCGCCCCGAAGCGGGCGCGTGCCTGGGGGATGAATGGCGGGAACGTCCGATCGTGCCGTTGCTCCCAGCCTCGATGCCGGAGACCTGAACCCCAGGCCCAAAGATCCTCATGATCGAAGCGTCTCATGCTCGTGCCAACCGGCAAGTAACCCTTCGAATCTGGGGGTGCCTCCGGTGCCATTGGATCGGTCGGGCGAAGCCTCGAACGTAGGACGACCTGCATCGACCCTCCTGTCTCAGCTATATACCCATAGGGGTATAGTGGGAGTTCAAAGCCCATCCGGGGCCCGGGAAGGAGACCCGATGTTCGGGAGAGGTCATCCGACTTCCACCGCGTACGCGATGTCTCTGGTCGCCGGAGGCCCCCTGCTCGTCGGCATACCGGAGCCAGGCGAGTTCACGAGCGGTCACGCCACTGGCGCCATCTCAACCCCGCTCGGGCAGCTGGACCAACATGTGCCTACCCTGGCCACGGCCGGTCCGGCGACTCGCCATCTGCCAGCGGGGTCAGATCTCGGACGGCCACCCGGAAGCCCGGGGCGACGAGAATGGACGCGATGAACGTCAGGGGCGGTCTCCGGGCCTGGAGGGCCGTGGGCGGCCCGATTACGGCGGGTTCGAAGTTGGTCCGGCGGGTGGTGATCGTCGGCGGCGTGGCCGGCGGGATGTCGGCCGCGACCCGGCTGCGCCGGCTCGACGAGTCGGCGTCGATCACCGTGCTCGAGCGCTCGGGTCACGTCTCGTACGCCAACTGCGGGCTGCCTTACTTCGTGGGAGGGGTCATCGAGGACGAGGACGACCTGCTGCTCCAGACTCCCGAAACCCTTTTCGAGCGGTTCCGCCTCGATGTACGGGTCGATGCCGAGGTGGTGACGATCGACTCGGTGGTCCACGAGGTCACGATTCGCTCCACCCAGGACGGGAGTACCTCGAAACTCCCCTATCACAAGCTCGTCTTGAGCCCCGGAGCCGCACCAGTCCGGCCCCCCATCCCCGGGTTCGATCGAGTCCGCGTGTTGCGAACGGTAGAGGACGCCGAGAGGCTTGCGAACGCCGTCACGGACGGGCCGCGCACCGCTGTGGTCATCGGGGCCGGGTTCATCGGGCTCGAGATGGCCGAAAACTTGGCGGAGCGCGGGGTCGCAGTCACGGTCGTCGAAGCCGCACCGCAGGTCCTGACGCCCCTCGATCCCGAATTGGCCATCCTCGTCGCCGCCGAGCTCGTCAGAAACGGCATTGCCGTCGAGACCGGTGTGGCGGTGACCCGGGTCAGCGAGGACGGCGTGATTCTCGCTGACGGTCGGGAGATCGCCGGCGCGCTCGTTGTCGGGGCCATCGGGGTTCGCCCCGACGTACGGCTGGCCGAAATGGCTGGCCTCCTCATCGGCCCGAGTGGAGGGATCGAAGTCGACGCCAGCGGTCGAACCAGCGATCCGGACATCTACGCCGTCGGCGACGCCGTCGAGAAGCACGATTCCGTCGGTGGCGGAGCGTCACTCATCGCCCTGGCCAACATCGCCAACCGACAGGGCCGGCGGGTGGCAGACGACATCTGTGGGCTCGCGGTCCGCCCGACCCCCTCCCTCGGCACGGCAATCGTCAAGGTGTTCGGGATCACCGCCGCCATGACCGGATGGAACGAGCGGCGGCTCCGGGCAGCCGGGGCCCGGTTCCGGGCAATCCACTCGCACCCGATGAGCCACGCCGGCTACTACCCGGGAGCCGAGCCGATGTCCCTCAAGCTGCTCTTCGACCCCGACGACGGCACCATCCTCGGGGCGCAGGCGGTGGGCCGCGCCGGGGTCGACAAGAGGATCGACGTGCTCGCCACCGCCATGGCGGGAGGCCTCCGTGCCGATGAACTCGCCAATCTCGAGTTGGCCTATGCACCTCCGTTCTCGTCGGCCAAGGATCCGGTCAACATGCTGGGGTACATGGCGGAGAACATCCTCTCCGGGGAATGCGACGTGGTGGCGCCTGATGAGCTCGAGGGCGTCCTCGCCTCAGGGTGGACGCTTATCGATGTCCGCACTCCAAGCGAACACGCGAGAGGATCCATTCCTCACAGCATCAATCTTCCGCTCGACGCATTGCGGGAGGATCTTGTGCGCGCCGGCGGCGGACCGTTCGTTGTCTATTGTCAGGTCGGTCAGCGTGGCCACACGGCGACGTCACTGCTTCATGAGCTCGGGATCGAGGCCCGCAATCTCGACGGTGGCTACGAGACCTGGCTCGCGACTGAGGCCGCCCGCTCTGGGGACCCACTTCAATTGGCAACGTCAGCGGACTGAACCGGACCACCGGTGAAGGCTTCGCCCGCCGACAGTTCCACGAATCGGGACGCAGCCGGAGACAGGGTCCCGGGTCTGTGCACCAGGACCAGGTCCCGTGTGACGGGCGGGGTCGGCCGCGCGACGACTGCCCCAAGGGTCTCGGCGATGAGTGCCGTGGCCACTGGGACGAGAGCGGCGCCGGCACCGGCCACCACAAGGGGAAGAATCGCCTCGCGCTGTGCCGAAACCACGGCGGGCGGGGGTTGGCGGCCGAGTGCCCCGAGCTGCTGATCGAGCAACCGGCGGGTCGATGTTCCCACTGGTACCACCACGAGCGGTATCTCCCCGAGTTCCAAAGGCCTGGATGGGGTCTCCTCCGGTTGCAGAGTCCGGGGGGAGAATGAACACGAGCTCCTGCATCCCCAACCTGACGGTCGCGTGGGCGCGTGGGGTATCGGCCGCATCGGTCAGACCGAGTTCACTTGTGCCGGACTCGACCAGGGCAAACAGTTCGTCGCTGTCCTCAAGGGCGGCGAGCTCGACCCGAACACCGCCGTGGTGGAGCCGGAACTCTCCCACCATGCCGGCCATGGGATCGGCGGCCAGCGCCGGCAGGCTGGCCAAGGAGAGCGACCCCGACAACAGTCCCGTGACCGCGGCCACTGCGGCGCGTCCGGTCTCGAGGTCGCGGACGACCTGCCGTGCCGGTTCGACAAGGGCCGACCCAGCTGCGGTGAGCCGAATCCGGTGGCCGATCCGAGTGAAGAGCTGGGCACCAACCTCGGCTTCGAGGTCCTTGATCGCCAGCGACAAGGCGGGTTGGGAGACGAAGACGGCCTTGGCGGCTGCCGTGAATCCTCCATGATCGACCACAGCCACGAAGTAGCCGAGTTTGCGGCTATCCATTTGCTCAGCTTATCGATTGACTCAGAATTCTCTATGTGACTTCTGGTCATGGCCCATGCGGGATCAACGGAGTGGACGTTGTCGAAGACCTGAGGCCGGCCGGTTGGCACCGGCTCCTGGTCGAGCCACGTCGGCCGGCATCGATCCGCAACCGGGAGAACGCGTACTGGCTTGCTGTAGGAGCCGTGTGCGTCGGGGCGTTCATGGGTCAGCTGGACGCCAGCATCGTCACAGTGGCGGCACATCGGAGCTACCCGACGGGCCCGAATGGGCGTACGTTTTGGGCTACCCCAGGGGTGCGACGGTGGCGGACTCTCCACCAAGAGTTGGCAGACGCCTCAGCGAGTTGTCGCCCTCGAAAGGAGCAGTCTGCAGAGCCCGGTGCGCGCGACTGTTGCCTGCCGGGGAGCGGCCCTTTCTGGCTATCTGCGCGCTGCACGGATTCTCCGCCAGCAAGTCTCTTGAACGCCCGTTTGGCCTCTGCCGGCAGTCCGCCGCATACGGACGTGGCCCCGCACCCCGAGATCTCCGGACGCGAGCCAGAGCAAGCGTGAGCGCTTTCCCAATAGCAACGTCAGGTGTTGGTGTTCCTCGACAAGAGGTCCAGTTCCCGCGCACGACGAACGGCTGCCCGACGGTTGTTCACGTCGAGCTTCATGTAGATGTTCTTCGTGTGGGTCCGCAGAGTGTTGAGGGACACCATGAGCTCGCGAGAGATGTCGGGTCCGCTCAGCTCCGAACCAAGAAGTCGAAGCACGTCCAGTTCACGCTCGCTGAGCGGGTCGATCAGGCCCTGCTTCTTCGGAGCAGGGCCTGCGAAGCAACCTGCGGCGGCCAATAGCTCATCGACGTAGGAAGGAGCGATGCCACGGCTGGCGGCCTCCTTCAGCAAGGAGGTCAGTCCCTCCTCAGTGAAGAGGTGCACGTAGCCCTCCGGCTCTGCCTCTGTCAACGCACGTTCCAGAGGTCCGAGCGCGGCGGTCGTGTCCCCTTGGATCTGGAGGGCGAGCGCCTCGAGCAGTCGGATCTCGATCATGCTGCCGGCCCTGGCTCCAGCAGCGGCTGCCTGCGCGAGACGCTCGAGCAGAGCAAGCGCCTCGCGAACCGAAGCTCCCATGGGGTCAACCTTCCCGCGGGCCAACAGTAGCCTGGCCAGCGTGATGTGCTCGAACTCGCGCAGGTAGGTGAGCTCGTCATCGACGGACACTCCGACCTGGCGAGCCCATCCGAGAGCGTCGCGAAGCTGCGCATTAGCGATCCACAGACGGGCTCTCAGCGCGGCAATCGGTCGAACACAGGGAAAGAAGTCGCTGACATAGAACCGCTCGGCCTCATCGATGAGCTCAAGTGCGCCGTCTCGGTCGCCTTCGGCGAAACGCACTCGCGCACTGGCAAGGCGCCAACGGTAGGGAAACTGCGGCATCCCGGCGTATTCGCCCAGGTCTTGAGCTTTCTGGAGTTGCTGGTTGGCTGCTTCGAGGTCGAGGCGTTCGAGGAAGAGCTCGCTCATCCCCACGTGCATGTCGGCGGTGCCTCGTACGAGGGGCCTGCTCTGCTCAGCCACGAGCTCCAAGGAATCCTGGTAGGCCTTCATCGCATCAGTGAGGCGCCCCTGCGCCACGCAGATGTCGCCCAATGCGATGGTGGCACCGAGCGCATCGGCAACGTGGCCCGCCCGCCGGAGCCCACCGACGCACTCGCTCCACGCCTGGTGCGCCGCCTCCAGGTCGCCCTCGGTCCACGAGACGATCCCGAGGAAACCCGCCGCTCCTGCGCGTGCCACGTAGTCGTCTTCGGTGGCGACGGTGAGCACCCGCTGAGCGTGCTCGACAGTCGCCCTTGCATCACCCCAAATCTGCGCCACGGCCGTCCGGTACATCTCGATCTGTCCTGGCACGCGGCGAAGTTCGCCCTCGTCGACAAAAGCAATCTCAGCTCCTTGCGGCGAAGGGCCTGAGTCGATCCCGGCCAGTGACGCCACCTGGCGCTCGGCCTCGTCCAGCCGACCTTCGACGCCCGCCACCTCGCCGCTCGCCAGCAACGCCCCGGCGTACGTCACGTTGAGCACAGGCCGCCGGCGGACGACGTCGTCGGGGAGCCCCTCGACCCAACCGCGCAGCATGGTCTCCTGCCGTGCCTTGCGCATCGCCGGAAGCGCCTTCTCGACCAGCTCCGCCGTCCGATCGAAGTCACGAGCGGCCAGCGCGTGGCGGATGGCTTCGTTCCGGTCGCCCTCGCGTTCGTGCCACTCACTCGCCCTTCGGTGCAGCTCTAGAGCAAGCTCGGGTTGCTCGTCCTCGAGGTGCGCCTGTAGTACGTCGGCGAAGAGATGGTGGTAGCGGAACCATCGACGCTGATCGTCGAGCGCAACGACGAAAAGGTTCCGCTGCTCTAGGGCGCCCAGCATGGTCTTGCTGTCGCCCCGCCCGGTGACGGCATCACACAGCGAGCCGCTCAGCCGGTCGAGGATGCAGGTGTCCAGGAGGAACGCCCGGACCTCGTCGGGGAGGCGCAGCAGGACTTCCTCGACGAGGTAATCGACGATGTAGCGATCGTTGCCCGTGAACCGGGCGACGAAGTCCGCGTTGTCGTCTCGTCCTTCCATCGTGAGCGCGGCCAGTTGGAGGGCGGCGATCCACCCCTCGGTGCGCTCCTCCAACGCAGCGACCTCCTCGACGCCCAGGCCGAGGCCCATCACCTCGTTGAGGTAGGTCGATGCCTCTTCGGCGCTGAAACGCAGGTCTACGGCCCGAATCTCGACCATGTCCCCCCGCGCCCGGAACCGCGCCAGCGGGAACGGTGGGTCCGCGCGGGTCGTGATCAGCACGTGGACCTGTGGTGGGAGGTGGTCGAGCAGGAAGATCATCGTGTCGTGGATGCCAGGGTCCTCGATGAGGTGGTAGTCATCGAGGACCAGATCGAGCTCATTCGGCAACTCGCTGAGATCGTTGACCACGGCTGCGAGGACGCCCTCGGTCGGCGGCTGTCCTGATTCGAGGAGCGGAAGAATGCCCTCCCCAAACGTGGGCCCAGCGGCCGCTTGGAGCGCGGCGAGCACTTGAGCCCAGAAAGCGGAGGGTTCGTCGTCACCCGGATCGAGTGCAATCCACGCAACGGTGCGCTCCGGAGCCGTGCGAGACGAGAGCCACTGTGCAACGAGTGACGTCTTCCCGAAGCCGGTGGGTGCCGAGATGAGCGTCAGCTTGGCTAGAGACCCGCGATCGAGCCGCTCGGCCAGCCTGGGCCGCACGACCAGGTCCGGCCGCGGCTTGGGGAGATGCAGCTTGGTCGCAACCCGCGTACTCGGCATCTGCTCCTCTCTTCGGGCGTCGCCCGCAGATCTGATCTTTCCAGAACGAAGGGGCACCGGCGTGCGTGGGCCTGACTGCGTTGAGTGGGGAACACGGGCGCCAGGGACCGTGGCATGGGCCAGGTGAGGCCTGTGGCCTGCGGTTTCCACCGTCGGCGAACAATCACCACCTCGGTCACATCATTTGGTGATGTGGGCTCACCAGGTCCTTCCGTACCGTCCTAAGCAGCGCCGGAACCGCCCGGCTCAACCAGGACCAAGGAGCCCAGTCATGACCGTTTCCACTACCCGCTTCACCCGGGCCGCCGGCATCTGTGCCGCGCTCGCCGGGCTGATCTTCATCGCCGTCCAGATCAAGCACCCGCCCATGGACGTCCATACCGTCACAACCACTGATTGGTTCGTGCGCAGCACCGCCAAAGCGGTCATGGCGGCGCTCGCGTTCATAGGCATCACCGGCATGTATCTGCGCCAGCGTCGCCAGATGGGCGTGCTCGGGCGCGTCGGCTACCTGGTCTTCGGCGCCGGCTATCTCCTCATGCTTAGCACCGAGATCATCGCCGCGTTCGTTCTCCCCGGCCTGGCGCACTCTTCGCCCGTCTACGTGAACAACGTGGTGGTCGCGGCCTTCGGCGGCCACTCGACGAGCAGCATCGGCGGGATGCAGACCCTGTTCGACGTTACCGGCCTCACCTACATGGTGGGCGGCCTCCTCTTTGGGATAGCGCTCTACCGCGCCCGAGTCCTGGCTCGGTGGGCCGCCGCCCTTCTGGCCGTGGGTACCAGCGCCACCGTTGCGCTTGCCGTCCTCCCAGAGTCGTTCAATCGGCCGTTCGCAGTGCCCACCGGCGGCGCCCTGATCGGCCTCGGCATCTCTCTGTGGCGTGACCAGCGTGATCCTGCGCCCCAGGCTGCTCCCGCCACCAGCCGCATCGACCTGGCAGCCCGATGAGCCAGACACCATCCGGCGTTGGCGGCAAGCGAGAGACCGGGTCTTACGTGATCCGCCTCCGGGGCCACCTCGATCAGCGATGGGCGACCCGGCTCGATGTCTCGAGCCTTTCCCACGAGAGCGACGGCTCCACCGCTCTCCGCGCCGCAGGTGTGGACCAAGCCGAACTCCACGGCCTGCTCCACAAGATCCGCGACCTGGGACTCCCGCTGATCTCGGTCATGCCCGTTGACCAAGTCGCAATAACCGACGTCGAGCCGATCCCCCATAGCCACGCAACATGCTCACCGGAAGGAAGCAGGAAATGACCACTACTACCGCTCGCCCGACCACCGCGACGGGGCAGGCCAGTCCCATGAGTTCCGAGAGGAAGCTGGCGATAGCCATCGGCGTGCTGTTCCTCATCAGCGACGTGACCTCGGTTGCGGCGGCGGTGCTGTACCAGCCGGTGCTGAACCATCCCGGCTACGTCCTGGGCCACGGCGCAGCCAACCCCCGCATCCTGCTCGGTGGCCTGCTCGAGGTGATCCTCGCTGCCGCCGTCGTCGGCACGGCCGTCACGCTGTACCCCGTCGTCCGGCGACACAACCGGGCGCTCGCCATGGGCTATGTGGGACTCCGCACCCTCGAGTCGGGCATCATCGTGACCGGTATCGCCAGCCTGCTCGCCGTCGTCACCCTCCAGCACGACTTTGCCGGAACGGCTGCCAACTCTGCCGGACTCGCGACCGTTGGCACGGCGTTGGTGGCCGTCCACAACTGGACGTTCATTCTCGGGCCAGGGCTGGTGTGTGGCATCAACACCTTCGTGATGGCCTACGCGCTCTATCGCTCCAAGCTTGTCGCCCGCTTCATCCCCGCCTTGGGGCTGATCGGCGGCCCGCTCGTCTTCGTTGCCAACGTCGCCTTCATGTTCGGCGTGCCCCGCGACGACCTCGGCGTGCTCGTTATCCCGATCTTTGCCTGGGAGATCTGCCTCGCCACCTTCCTAATCCTCAAGGGATTCCGGTCCCCGGCCACGACCACGAACGCGTCCACGGAGGCTCAGTACCCCAGCTGACCGCAGCTTGACGCGAACATGGGCTCAAGCGGCAAGGCTGAATGGCGGGTACCGATCGGTGAGGAAACCGACGTAGGCCTCGACGCGGAGTGCGTAGCGGTAGGCGTCGACCAGGAAGTCCCGGATCCCTTCGGGGTATTGCCCGGTGACGAGCACGGCGAACGAGCCGACGACGATGCCCACGCACGCGGCCACGAAGAGGGCGGCCAGGACGAAGTACTGAGGAATGGCGAGGAACCACTTGTACAGCGGCTTCCACCGCCCGAGGTGCTCGGGATAGGACAGACGCAAGGACGTGTGAGATTCCATCCCGTCGTCCTCGGATGAGAGGTCGAAATCGAACGGGGGATAGTCCTCGTGCATGAAGAGGACGTAGCTCATCGCCCGCCACTCGTAGCGGTAGGTCATGACAATGGCATCGAAGATCGGCCGCGGGATGCGCTTCGTGAAGAGCACCATGAAGAGGCTGATCAGGGTCAGAACCTGGCGTAGGGAGCGCAGTGTCCAAGCGATCATGAGGTGCGGGATGGCCAGGAGCCACTGCACGAAGGGACGCCACCGAGTGATGCGGCAGTCTGCAAGGAAATCGAGCTGGAGGGGATAGGGGGTGGACGTGGACACGATGGCTCTTATGGATTAGGTGAAGTGCGACATGGGCTGACGTGGTGCGGAACAGAGGTAGCGACCGGAGAAGGGGGTGGTTCCGGGACTGAGGGAGTTCAGTCAGCTCTCGATCTGGTGGGAAGTGAACCCCTTGGTGAAGAGCCACACCGGAAAGATCAGCTCGAAGAGGCCGCCGAGAACCAGCGCCAGCATCCCTGCGCCGTGCGTCACGTCGATCAGGTTGAACATGGCCGAGATGCTCCCCGCCAAGAAGACCGGATAGCCGACGACGCCCAGCATGGATAGGTTCTTCGGCACGATCCTCGATGTCAGCAAGGCAGACAAGAGAACGAGGCCCGCCGTGCCTGACACCGCGTAGATCGCCAGCACGTACGCATTCCACTGCGCGTGGCTGGTCAGGAAGTACACGCCTACTGACATCAGGGTCAGGCACTCGGTCACCCTCAGAACGAAATAGGCCTGCGAGCGAATCGGTGCATAGGGCATGAGTACTCGCCACATGGCCGCACCGTTGGTGACGACCGCGAGGCCGCAACAACCCAGAAGGAACACGCCGAAGATGAGGGCGCTGTGTGCGGTGGCGCTCGAGAAGAACGAGCTGATGAGCGCGTTGCCGATTGCGAAGGTGAAGGTGGCAGTGAGGAAGCACAGACCGACAAGGACTGCGGTCCTGCGGGCGGATGTCGTGCGTGGCGTGGGAGCGGCCTCGGCCGCCACGGTCGTCGTCGCATGCGCATCTTGTGTGGCTAGGTTCAGGGTTGCTGTCTCCATGGTCCCTCCGTTCGTGAACTTACGTTGTAAGTAGCGTAGACTTACGACGTAAGGTTGTCAACGCCGGATTCGGGAGAGGGCATGGCTGGCGGCGGACCGGCAACTCACGAAGGCAAATACGGGGTGCCGGGAGGTGGAAGTGCAGGATTCAGATTGAGTCGCGGGCTCGCTCGAGGCCGTCGAGGATCAGGTCCAGCCCGAATCCGAACTCGCTGCCGTAGTCATAACCCGGCAGCAGGACGTGCTCGACCGTGAACTCGGTGAGGTGGGGGTACTGATCCGCGGGGACCTGCGCCATCATCATCGTTGCCACTTCCGCCGTCTCCTCTTCGGTATCGCCGAGGGGCAAGGTGGCCTCTTGTAGCGCGAAGCCGTAGATGTAGCTGTCGAGGGCGGAAAACGCGTGGGCGGCCAGCGGGATGGAGAAGCCCCCTGCACGCAGGCTCCCGATGACGGCGTCGTGGTGGCGCAGCGTGGCGGGGCCCGGTGAGGTCCGTGTCGACATCAGGGCGATCGCCCACGGATGGCGCCGCAGCGCCTCCCGGGCGGATTGCGCCCGCTCACGCATCGCAGTCTTCCAGTCGGCTCCACCCCCGGGCAGCTCGATCTCGCCGAAGACGAGGTCGACCATGCCGTCGAGGAGCTGGTCCTTGTTGGCCACGTGGTTGTACAGCGACATGGCTTCGACGCCCACGGCTTCGCCCAGTTTGCGCATGCTGAGCGCTGCGATCCCGCTCTCGTCAGCGAAGGCGACTGCAGCAAGTAGGACTCGCTCCCGACTCAGAGGGATTCGGGGCTTCG
>Ga0181523_10005135_pt1 | contig 10949 bp, 9 predicted proteins | sample PEATcosm2014_Bin_43_FD_119752 | JGI IMG/M metagenome (GOLD analysis project Ga0181523, IMG submission 119752) | Peatland microbial communities from MTU Mesocosm Facility, Houghton, MI, USA - PEATcosm2014_Bin05_30_metaG | ecosystem: Environmental > Terrestrial > Soil > Wetlands > Peat | place... | reverse complement strand
CCATCGAGTTATTCTTGATGTTCGGACTTTGGAAGCGACCAACGATGGAGGCGATGCTGGAGGCGATCCGACCGTGCGGCGTCGCGCTGCGCGACGGGGTCTCGCCGGAAGCGCTGCTTCGCAAGCAAACCCCATGGGACAGCGGACGGTCCCGCGCGATGGTCGAAAAGCGCGGATTTGAAATGCTGCTGGTCGCGATGGGCGATGACCCTTACGATTTTGAAGCCCGTAAGGCCCTTGATCCGTTCAGCGACGACGTCTGGCATTTCGATGTCGAGTTCGTCGAAGACCACGGCGCCTACAAGACCATCGTCGAGCGGCTTTGCCGCATGACCGGCGGCGATCTCGCCTTCGATCAGGTCACTGACTTTGTCGATGTGGAACGCGAGGTCGCCTGGGTTGAGCTCGCGAGAGCGGGCAAGGTCGAACGGATCGATCTTGTCGTCGACAATGACTGGACCGATCCGGCCATCTTCGCCGAGATGCAGCGGCGGCTCGGCGCAACGGGTTCGGTCAGGCGCTTCGCCGAGCAGAGCCTCGGGCAGGACTGCCTGATCGTCTGTCAGCCGCCTGAAAAGCTGAACGCGCTGAACCGCGTCGCGGGCCTCCGCTTTCGCGTCTTGAAGTGACGCTCCAGTTCACGCGAGCCCGATCGGCCTTTGGCCGACGATGCGTCCGTCGAGCCCGATGTGCAGTTCGAACGCCCGGCCTTTAGCGTCGCGGGCGCGCAGTTCGAAATATTTCGGCTTGCGATGCGGTTCGCCGAGCGGCGTAAAGCCCGCCCGGTCGGCCGCGCGCAGCGCGATCAGCGGGTCGGCGTGCTCATGATGCGGCGATTTGGCGTGTTCGATAACGACCGGCGACTCGCCCTCGCGGGCGATCGCGTGAACTTTGATTTCCGACGGCCATTTCTCGCCGGCGATATGCACGCGATGCCCTTTTTCGAGCGCAAATAGCCGCGCGCCTGTCGGGCCAAGGTCGGCGAGGATATTGCCCTCCGCGGTCGCGAGGACGAAGCGATGCGCGAAGATCTCGGCGACGGCGCCGGAATATTCGACGATCCGGTGAAGCGGCATTTAAGGGTTCCTCCGCGCGATGCAGGGCTTCGACGCCACCGCGAATGCCGCGCCTCGCTCAAGCGGCGCTCTCGCGTCAGGACGGGCTTTTCGCGTCGCCGACGAGCCTTGGCTTGTCGCTGTAGAGGCTCGGGAACAGACGCCTCAAATTCTCGACCTTCGGGAGGTCGTTGTAGACGATATAGGGATAGCTCGGATGCAGCGCCAGAAAATCCTGGTGATAGGCTTCGGCCGGATAGAAGCCTTTCAGCGGTTTGACCTCCGTCGCGATCGGCCGGCTGAACGCGCCGGAATGGTCGAGCTGCTCAATATAGGATTTCGCCAGCTCCATCTGGCTCGCACTGGTCGTGAAGATGGCGGAGCGATATTGCGATCCGGTATCCGGGCCCTGGCCGCCCTGCTGCGTCGGATCATGCGCCACCGAGAAGAAGACGCGCAGGATCTGGCCGGTCGTCACGATGCGCGGATCGTAGGTGATCTGGACGGACTCCGCGTGGCCGGTGCGCCCGGTGCTGACAGTCTCATAATGCGCCGTATCCGCCGCGCCGCCGGCGTAGCCGGACACCGCCGATTCGACGCCCTTCACATGCTGAAACACGCCCTGGACGCCCCAGAAGCAGCCGCCGGAGACGACAAGGGTCTGCGGCCCGTCGGCGGCGGGGTCTTGCGCGGGCGCCGGAAGGAGCTTCGCGGATTCGGCGCCGGCGGGGCCGGCGAACCCCAAAGCCAGAGCAACCAGTGCGCCCTGAGCGATCTGGCGCAGGCGCGTTCCGGGGGGCGAGCGGTCGGACGTGGTCATGGGAGCGGATCCTTTGTTCAGGCGGGCCCGCCGCGCGGGACGAACCGCAGCGCGGCCGAATTCATGCAATAGCGCAGGCCCGTCGGCTTCGGGCCGTCGTCGAAGACATGGCCGAGATGGGCGTCGCAGCGCGCGCAGGAGACGGCGGTGCGGGTGAAGCCGAAGCTGCGGTCGACGCTCTCGACGACATTCGATTTGGCGATCGGCTGCCAGAAGCTCGGCCAGCCGGTGCCGGACTCGAATTTCGTTTGCGAGTCGAACAGCGCCGTATCGCAGCAGACGCAGCGATAAAGGCCGCTCGCGTGCTGGTTCCAATAGGCGCCGGTGAAAGCGCGTTCGGTGCCGGCCTCGCGCGTGACCTCATAGGCTTCCGGCGACAGTTGCGCGCGCCATTGCGCCTCGCTCTTGACGATTTTCGGCACGCGCTTGGCGCCGAGGCTCGCGCCCGCCGGGCTGAACTCCTCGATGAGCGCATCCTCGGCCGCGGCGGCTCGGGCGCGCGGGGCGACCGACGCAGCCAGGGCGAGCGCCGAGACCGCGGCCGAAGCGACGAACCGCCGCCGCCCCGCGTCGCACCTGTCCGCGCCCGGTCGTGGATCAATCCTCTTCATGGCTGTTTCCTCGGCTGCTTCGTCCTTCCCGGCCTTCGTCGACGCGACGGCGCATTGGCTCGAGCGCTCAAGATCGAAAAGACGCAGGGTTGGGGCGCGCATGACCACACACTTCAGGGAAGGAGCTCCTGAGCGGTTAATCGCAACGCGGCCTTGCGGCGTTACGCCATCACGGAATGTTGAACGCCGGCCATCGAACGCGCGGCGGATCGCGGCGCCCGTCGCCTCGTGGGGGGGGCGGGCGGACCCTGGCGATCGCCTTGAAATCAGCGCGAACACATTTAATCGGCGCGGATCATCGGCGCAGACACAGGCTCGACCGCGCGCGCAGGCGGCCCTTTTTCGTCGCTGCGGGGCGGCGGCGTCCGCCACCCCGAGGGTCAGCCTTTCAAAAGGCGGCGCCGGCTTTTTCCGGCGGCGAAGGGTCCGCGCTGGATTACTGTTTCGTCACCGAAGTGAACGCGCTTTGCGCGGATTCGCCGAGTTCTTTCGCCTGCGACTGGAGCGCGGCGAGCTGGGCCTTGGCGTATTCCCCTTGCAGCGCGAGAACCTCCTGCAGGTCCTTGGCGTTAAGCAGTTTCTGGGCGAGATCGAAAGCTGCGTTGACGTTGCTTTCGGCGAAAGAGATCGCCTTGGTCACGGCTTCCTTGGCGCCGGTCGGGAGCGCCTCAGCCGATCCCGTCGCCTTCTGGGCGGCGCCGATGAAGCCGAGGAAAGCCTCGCGGGCGCGCTCGAAGTTCTTTTCGGCGAGTTCGCGAATCTGGGGCGGAAGTTGGGTTGGAATCTGTGGCGAAATGTCGACCATGATGATTCTCCTGCAGCTGAGCGTTTCGTCAGTCCCGGCGGGCGAGCGAAAGGCTGGAATGCAAAGCGTTCGGGATTGCCGGGCTCGTCCGAGCCAGAACAGGTCGTCCAAAACAGGTCGCTTGACGGCGAGTTGCGCTTACCGTTCCGGACAACCGGCTTAGGTCGGATTTCCAACGCGATGCGTCTCATATTCACAGAAAAAGCCGCGCGGCGCCACTCGTTTTCGGGCTTTGTTGCGTTTCAGTGGTCCGGTCGGACCATGATTCTTTGATTCTTCGTCTCTGCGTCGCTTTGGTTTCATCGATATGACGCTTCGCTAACGAAAGCGACTGGCCCGTAGTTCGCCGGCCCGGTGTGTTTGTTTCTAATCAACGGCGGCGCGCGCGGCGCATTTACTTTGTGTCTTACTTCTGTGGTTTTTGCTTCCGGGGCGCGTGGAAGCATCTCGCTTTCGTCCGCGGGGCGCGCTACGCCATCGAAAGTCCATTGCAACGGTCAATCTGTTCGGAAAGGAACGGCTCATGCTCTTCGTCCTCTCGGTGCTGAAGGGGTTCACTGTGGCGGCCAGCGACGGCAAGATCGGGACCGTCGACGATTTCCTCTTCGACGATCAAAGCTGGAAGACGAGGTGGCTCGTCGTCGACACCGGCGCGTGGCTGCCCGGACGCAAGGTTCTCGTGCACGCCTCGGCGATCGGCGACCCGGACCCCGTGCGCAAGGAGCTGCCCGTCAAGCTGACCAAGGCGCAGGTCGAGGGCGGTCCAGACCTCTTCGAGCACCAGCCCGTCTCGCGCCAGCTGGAGGCGCATCTTTACGATTATTATGGCTGGGATCCGTCCTGGGGCGCCAGCGCTTTCGGCGCGATCGCCTCGCCCTTCTCGCTGCCGCCCTTGATCGGCGAGGGGGCGGAGCCGGCGGAGGGCACCGCCGCCGATGCGGGCGAGAGCGACCCCCATCTGCGCAGCGCCGAGGAGCTTGAGGGCTATCGCATCCAGGCGACCGACGGCGAAATCGGCCATGTCGAAAGCCTCGTCGCCGATCACGCCAATTGGGATATCCGCTATCTTGGCGTCGACACCAGCAACTGGTGGGGCGGGCAGCATGTACTCGTCGCGCCCTTCGCGGTGAAAGCGATCGACTGGGCGGCCCGCCACATCGAGATCGACATCACGCGGGATCAGGTCAAGACCAGCCCGCCCTGCGATTCGATCGACATGGTCGACGAGGCCTATGAGCGGATGCTGCACGGCCACTATGGCTGGCCGGGCTACTGGTACTATCCGAAATAAGGCGCGGCGCCGAGCCATCGCCGTCTACGACGAACGGCGCCGCCGGCGCGCGCTTCGGCGCGCCTGAAATCCGCCGCTCCGGCGAAACATAACGGCCTCTTATCCCATTTCTAGCCTGTTAATTCAGCCGTTTGTTTTGCGGCGCCGAAGAAACAGTTGCGCAAATGTCGCACTCGGCAACGCTTTGACTTCGGAGCGCGAGATCGCGTTGACAGGGCGCGGCCGCAAAGATACCCCTGATAGCACAGTGATATGTATAGACTCGCGGTTTGTACGTATATGGATTCGAGTTTCGAATAGGAACAAGAGTTGCCGGTCTGCAACAGTCAATAGAAATAAGCATCTGTTGCAGGCAAATCGCTGAAACAAGAAGAACAGGCAACTTTTCAAACTGGCAGACAAAACACCGGAACGGATGGGGAGAGTGATGGCACACCGCATAGGAAAGACCAGCAGCCGCAGGCGCGGCGCTTATATGGCGACGGCGGGAGCCCTCGCCCTGCTCATGATCGGATCGGTCGCGGCGCGCGCCGACGTGACCGACGAACTGCTCGATCAACTCAAGGCCAAAGGCGTCCTGACCAAGGCCGAATACGCCAAGCTGAAGGCCCGCCATGAGGCGGAACTCGCGGCGAAGCCCGTCGCGCACGGCGCGCCCGGCACCGACCGCTACGTCACCGCTCTCGACAAGGGCATCGGCGTGCGCATTCCCGGCAAGACTCTCGTCACCAAAGAGGGCGTCACCTCCGTCGGCGACGTCGACGTCAAGCTGACCGGCGCGCTGGTCTTCTTCGGCGCCGAGGAGTTCAAGAGCAACTTCACGGGGTCCTCGGGCTATCTCGGCCAATACGGGAATCCCAATCCCTTCTTGGGCAACCCCTACGCCTCCTATAGCTTCCCGAACAGCTCCACGTTCGGTCCCTTCGCCGGGAATTACGGCGTCCTTGGCGGCTTCTATAACGGCGGCTACAACAACTCGAACGCCATCCGTTCCGGCCTGCTGCCGAGCAACCTTGTGCTCAGCATCGCGACGAACCAGCTCGGCTGGGACATCGGCTTCACGGCCGGCGCCTATTTCGGCGGCAACAACGTCGATCCCGGCGCGGCCAACGCCAACGGCGCGGGTTCGCCGATCGGCCTCGGCACCCCCGGCATTGATCTTCGTCAGGTTTTCGGCACGATCGGCACGCCCGAATACGGCACCGTCAAGATCGGTCGCGACCTTGGCCTCTTCGGCGGCGAGGCGATCCTGAACGACTTCACCCTGTTCGGCGTCGGCACGCCGGCCGGCAACGCGGCGCCCGGCAACACCAGCCTTGGCCGCATCGGACTTGGCTATGTCTATGCCGACTGGATCCCGCAGATCGCCTATTCGACGCCGACATGGAATGGCTTCACGGCGACGGTCGCGATGATGACGCCGCTCGACGCCATCGACACGACTACCAACGGGGCTAGCGGCTATTTCGGCAGCTCCGCCGCCGGCACGATTGGCGGTTTTGGCGTCACTGGCCTGCCGGCCATCGGACCGTTCTACGCGCCCTACGCAGGCGCGACTTCGGGAACGCTGACCGGGCATGATCAGCCGCAGTTCCAGGGCAAGCTGAAATATGTCGGCCAGTTCGCGCCCGACACGAAAGTGACCGCCTGGGTCGACGGCATCACACAGCTCCAGCGGGCCAACTACGGCGATTTCGTCGTCGGCAGCTACAATTTCCTCGCGGGCGGCTACAATCTCGCTACGCCCGGTTTCAACGTCAGGTCGTCCGGCGTCGATGGCGGCGTGCGGCTCGATTGGGGCGGCTTCAGCGCGGTCGGTTACGGCTACTGGGGTTCGGCGCTCGGCACCACCGGGCTCTTCTACGCCGCGGTCAGCCCGAACGGTCAGGCCCGCATTTCCGACGGCTGGTACGCCGAAGCGGAGTACACCTTCTGGGATCGTTGGACCCTTGGCGGCAGCTACGGACAGAGCTTCCTCCAGGCCAACAGCTTCGACTGGACGCAGGCCTATTCGCCTTACCTCCTGAAGTCGAATTCCTCCGCGATCGGCTTCACCCGCTACAAGCTGACGGATTGGGTCGCTTTCCAGGCCGAGTTCATCAACACGAAGTCGATCAACCAGTCTGGCGGCGCAGCGACGACCAACGCCTTCGTCGCCGGCACGACCTTCTTCTTCTGATCGCTGCGACAGCAAGCGTCAGCCAAATGTCAAAGACGCCGCCCGAAAGGGCGGCGTCATTCGTTTGATGACTGGTGGCAGGGCGACGACGCTTTTATCCGCCCGTCATGGCCGGGCTTGACGGCAATCCAAAACCGGCGGCTTGCCTAACTGGATGCCCGGTCGAGCCCAGGAATGAACGCGGCGTTACCAGTTCAGCCGCTGGTCAGGCGCTTTTCCGTCTCGCGTCATGGCCGGGCTTGACCCGGCCATGCAAACCCAATTCGTTGACCCCGGATGCCCGGCTCAAGGCCGGGCATGACGGCGCTCTTTTTTTGCAACGTTGACGCCCGCTCAGAAGAAGCCGAGCGCCTTGTTGCTGTAGCTGACCAGCATATTCTTGGTCTGCTGGTAGTGGTCGAGCATCATCTTGTGATTCTCGCGGCCGATGCCGGATTTCTTGTAGCCGCCGAACGCCGCATGGGCCGGATAGAGGTGATAGCAATTGGTCCATACGCGTCCGGCCTTGATGGCGCGGCCGAAGCGATAGGCGCGCGTCCCGTTGCGGGTCCAGATGCCGGAGCCGAGGCCGTAAAGCGTGTCGTTGGCGATCTCCAAAGCCTCGGCGTCGTCCTTGAAGGTCGTCACCGACAGCACCGGGCCGAAGATTTCCTCCTGGAACACGCGCATCTTGTTATTGCCTTCGAGAACCGTCGGCGTCACGTAGAAGCCTTTTGCTAGATCGGGCCCGAGATCGGGGCGCCCGCCGCCGGTCAGCACCTTGGCGCCTTCCTGACGGCCGATGTCGAGATAGGACAGGATCTTCTCCATCTGGTCGTTCGAGGCCTGCGCGCCGATCATGGTCGAGGGATCGAGCGGGTTGCCCTGCTTGATCGCCTTCACGCGCTTGATGGCGCGCTCCATGAAGCGGTCGTAAATGCTTTCCTGCACCAGCGCGCGCGACGGACAGGTGCAGACCTCGCCTTGGTTCAGCGCGAACATGGCGAAGCCTTCGAGCGCCTTGTCGAAGAAATCATCGTCCTCCTGGAGAACGTCGGCGAAGAAGATGTTCGGCGATTTGCCGCCGAGCTCCAGTGTCACCGGAATGATGTTCTCCGACGCATATTGCATGATGAGGCGCCCCGTCGTCGTCTCGCCGGTGAAGGCGACCTTGGCGATGCGCGGGCTCTGCGCCAGCGGCTTGCCGCATTCGACGCCGAAGCCGTTGACGACGTTGAGGACGCCCGGCGGCAGAAGGTCGCCGATGACGTCCATCATGACCATGATGCTCATCGGGGTCTGTTCGGCCGGCTTCAGGACGATGCAATTGCCCGCGGCGAGCGCCGGGGCCAGCTTCCACACCGCCATCAGCAGCGGAAAATTCCACGGGATGATCTGCGCGACGACGCCGAGCGGCTCATGGAAATGATAGGCGATGGTGTCGTGGTCGATCTCGCTGATGCCGCCCTCCTCGGCGCGCAGGCAGCCGGCGAAATAGCGGAAATGATCGACGGCGAGCGGCAGGTCGGCGGCCTTGGTTTCGCGGATCGGCTTGCCGTTGTCGATCGTCTCGACCATCGCCAGCACGTCAAGCTTTTGCTCGATCCGGTCGGCGATGCGCAAAAGAACCAGCGAGCGCTCGGCCGGCGAGGTGCGGCCCCACGCGTCTTTTGCGGCATGGGCGGCGTCCAGCGCCAGTTCGACGTCCTCGGCCGTCGAGCGCGCGATCGTGCAGACCACATTGCCGTCGATGGGCGAGACGTTCTGGAAGGTCTGGCCCTTGACCGCAGGGACCCACTTTCCGCCGATGTAATTGTCGTAGTGCGGCCGTATCGCGATTTCGCGCCCAAGATCGGCCAGAAGCTTCTCAACCATATCGTCCTCCTTTGGCGGTGATTTTCTTCGCCCGGTTTCATCGCATATTTCGCGAGCGGGGGAAAAACTTTTCCGCGACCTTAATTCAACTTAAACCCTTGGTGGATCGTGGCGGAACGCGCCGCCGCGCGGCGCTCCAGCGCACTCCGTCGCGCCGTGGAACGAATGGCGCGCTGCTTCGTTCCTAGCGATTTGGCCGCGCAACGGATTTGATCTCGCGCAAGCCGGCCGCATTCCGAGCGAGGCGCAAGATCACGATGATTTTGGATTCAATCAAGCGGCGCCGGATCATAAATCAATGCAAAGCGGCGGCGGGTTCATATATACAATGGCGATATGTAGAGGCACCCGCCTTGGCCGAGACGGCGAAATGCTTGAGGTCGATTTTCCCGGACGACGGCGACGACCATATTTCGCAATTGGGAATATTTCGATGGAGACTCCAATGAAATCGATCGGCGCATTTGTTCTGGCGGCCGTGGCGCTCGCCGCGCCTTCCGCGGCTTTCGCCCAGACGCATAGCTACCCGGCGCCGGCGCCCGGCTATTATCCTTACGATCCATGCGAGCCGGGCTATTCCACGCAGTCGCAGGACCGGGCCAACTATGATTGCTCGGGCACGCGCGGGCGGATTGGCCTTGGCGCAAGCCCGTTTCATCCCGAAGGGCCTGGCAACGTCACCATTACAAGATAGTCCGGTGCGCCGGGCGTCGTGGATACCGCCGGGCTGAAGACCAGATCTGATCTTACATGGATCTATTCTACTGGAAGACAGAATTCGGCATTTCGCATCTGTCGTGATTTTCGACCAAGGGCGCGGCGCGGCGCGCGAGCGCCCACACCGCCTCCGTTTCGAATTCGGACCCGGTCCAGGCGAGAGACCTGACCCTTATCGTCTCCGCATCCGCCTCGATGACGGAGATGCCCGCCCGCGTCTCCCGCGTCCGCAGCGATAGCGTGCCTGCGCCGACGGCGTAGGCGCATCCTTGCGCGCCGGACACGGGGATGGCGAAGGGATCATGCACATGGCCGGTGAGAATGAGGTCGACGCCGGCGTCAGCGAGAATGCGGGCGGCGGCCGCGCCGCGATGCACGCCGCCTGTCACGGCGGCATGTTCCGGCTCGACCAAGGGATGATGGCAGACGAGGACCTTCAGCGCCCTGGTGGCGACGCGCATTTCCGCCGCCGCCGCCCTGATCGCGGCGAGCTCGATCGCGCCTTCCGACCAGTCGGCCCGCAACTGGACGCCGCGCGCCGTGTTGAGGCTGCGAACCGTGAGGCCCGGAAGATAGGCCGCCGACTTGTCGGGCCGGCCGACGTAATCGCGATAAAGCCTGAAAGGGGAGACGAGCCGGCCGGCGAGGCCCCATTGCGGAACATCGTGATTGCCGGGCGTCGCGATTTGCGGCTGGGGCAGGCGCGCCAGCCACGCGCGCGCCGCTGCGAACTCACGCCGTCGCCCATTCGCCGTGATGTCGCCAGAGATGATCGTGAGATCGGGCGCGAAGGCGTGGGCGGCTCCGATCGCGGCCTCCACGGCGCCCACGTTCTCGCAACCGAAATGTATATCGCTCAGGTGGACGAGCTTTATAGTCACGCTCAACTCAAATCTCCGCCGCCGCGGTCTTGTCTGGCGCTTGCTTAAGCAAGCGCCAGATCAAAATTTATTTACGCGAATATGATGTGATTATTGCATCGTTCCAATCCGGAAGGCGAGCGATCGAAGACGCGGCCGCGACGGCGATGCTCTACTCCGCCGCCACGGCCCTGGCGAAGGCCTCCGCCGTGCGCGATTGCTCGGCTTCCGCCCATTGCCGCACCGCGCCTTCGTCGAGCCCGAGCTCACGCAGCACCGCCACGGCGATGTCGAGGCCCGGCGGCGCGCCGCCATCGATGATGGCGGCGATGCCGGCCGCCGCAAAGGCGTCGCGTTCGTCCGGGCCGCCAACCACGGCGAAGCGCTTGAGCTGAGGGTAGGCGCGCGAGGTAATCGGGGTCAGCTCCCGCGACACCTCGATGTCCGGCGCCGTGATGATCGCGATCTTGCGGTCATGCATGGCGAGCGGCTCCCAGATGCGGGGATCGGCGGCGTCGCCGAAAACGACCTTGTAGCCGTCGGCGTTGGCCTCCGCGAACACTTTCTGGTTCTTTCCGATCGCCGCGTAGTCGATGTCGAACTCGGTCAAGGCGTCGGCGATGGTGCGCCCGATCGGTCCCATGCCGATGATCAGCACCGGGGCGGCGAATTCGCGCGCGATCAATTCGCGCTCGTCCTTCGCCTTGCGCCGCGCGCGCATCTTGCCGGCGATTTTGCGCCCCGCCTTGGCCAGGGT
>Ga0181523_10005134_pt1 | contig 10951 bp, 10 predicted proteins | sample PEATcosm2014_Bin_43_FD_119752 | JGI IMG/M metagenome (GOLD analysis project Ga0181523, IMG submission 119752) | Peatland microbial communities from MTU Mesocosm Facility, Houghton, MI, USA - PEATcosm2014_Bin05_30_metaG | ecosystem: Environmental > Terrestrial > Soil > Wetlands > Peat | place... | reverse complement strand
TGCGGCTTCGGTCGCCACGCCTACCAGGGCGCCCGTCTGGGTGCCGAGGTGGTGGCCTTCGACGCCGGGTCGGAGGAGGTCCGCAACGTCCGGGACACCTTCGAAGCCATGGGGGTGGCCGGCGAGTTCGATGCCGAGGCGGCCCGGGTGGGGGCGGTCCAGGGCGACGCCCTCCGACTCCCCTTCGCCGACGCTGCCTTCGACCGGGTGATCGCCTCCGAGGTCCTCGAGCACATTCCCGCGGACGAGACGGCCATGGCCGAGTTGGCCCGCGTCCTGCGGCCGGGAGGATCGATGGCGGTCACCGTCCCCCGCTGCGGACCGGAGTTCGTCAACTGGGCCCTCTCCGACGAGTACCACAACGTGCCCGGCGGCCATGTGCGCATCTACCGCCGGAGCGCACTGGTCAACCGCCTCCAGGGGACCGGGCTCAAGGCGGTGGGCCGCCATCACGCCCACGGACTGCACGCCCCCTACTGGTGGCTCAAGTGCCTGGTCGGGACGGAGAACGACAGCAACCCGGCCGTCGCCGCCTACCACCGCCTGCTGGTGTGGGACATCGTGAAGGCCCCCAAGGTCACCCGCTACGCCGATCGCGTGCTCAACCCCCTGGTGGGCAAGAGCCTGGTGGTCTACCTGGTCAAGCCCGACGAGGAGCGTGCACGCTCGCAGGAGGCAGCACGCTCGCAGGAGGCAGCACGCTCGCATGAGGCAGCATCAACGAAGGAGGCAGTGGCGTGAGGTCGATCCCCGAGGTACCGGGCGTGATGACGGCCGGGGAGGTGTTGGCCACTGCCCAGTCCATCGTGGCGCTGCAACGGCCCGATGGGATGATCCCGTGGTTCCCGGGGGGGCACTGCGATCCGTGGAACCACGTCGAGGCGGCGATGGCCCTGACCGCCGTGGGCCTGGACGACGAGGCCGACCGGGCCTACCAGTGGATGGCCGACACCCAACTCCCCGACGGCAGCTGGTTCAACTACTACCTGATCACCGGCATCAAGGACGCCCGACTCGACACCAACGTCTGTGCCTACCTGGCCACCGGTGCCTGGCACCGCTTCATCTCGACCGGTGAGGTCGAAGGTCTCGAGAAGCTGTGGCCCAGCGTGGAGGCCGCCATCGACTTCGTGCTCCGGTGGCAGCGGGTGGACGGCTCCATCCGCTGGTCGCTCGATCCCTCCGGGTTACCCGAGGAGTACGCCCTGCTCACCGGGTCGTCATCGATCTACCACAGCCTCCGGTGTGCCATCGCCTGTGCCGGGCGCCTCGGCCACGACAAGCCGGACTGGGAGCTGGCCGCCGGCCGGCTGGCCCACGCCGTGGCCCACGATCCGGTCGCCTTCGCCTCCAAGGTGGAGTTCGCCATGGACTGGTACTACCCGGTCCTGGCGGGTGCGCTGACCGGAGAGGCGGCCCACCGGCGGATCGAGGCATCGTGGTCGACGTTCGTGCTGGAGGGCCGCGGGGTGCGCTGCGTGTCCACCGGTGAGTGGGTGACCGCGGCGGAGACCGCCGAGTGCGTGCTGACCCTGGACGCCCTGGGCCTGGACGACGCCGCAGTGGAGTTGCTCTCGTGGGTCCAGGCCCTTCGCAACGAGGACGGCTCCTACTGGACGGGCATGGTCTACCCCGAAGAGGCGACCTACCCGCCGCTCGAGCGGTCGTCCTACACCGCAGGTGCGATGGTGCTGGCCGCCGACGCCCTGAGCCGGACCACTCCGGCCTCGGGTCTCTTCCGCGGGGAGGGGCTGCCCAGCCACCTCGACCTCACCGAGCCGGCGCCGGAGACCCCGGTGGAGCCGGCCCTGCGGGCGCCCGGCTCACCCGGCGCCACCTGAACCCTTCGCGGTCAGGGGGCTCCGACCTGTTGCGGCCCATTGGGCGCTACAGGTCGGGTCGATCCTAGATGCGCCGCAGGATACGCAACGAGCCGCACTCTCCGTCTTCCACGAACTCCGCCGAGTCGAGCGCGGCGCGCCAGATGTCGTAGGGCGGCCGCCCGCCGTCTGCGGGGTCGGGGAACACATCGTGGATGGCCAGCCAACCGTCCTCGACCACGTGGCGTGCCCAGCCCCGGTAGTCGGCCCACGCCGGCGCCTCTCCGTGGCCGCCGTCGATGAAGCAGAAGGCCAACGGGATCGTCCAGCGCGAGCTCACCGTCGGCGAGTCGCCCACCACGCCCACCACCGAGGACTCGAGGTCGGCGCCGATGATGGTCCGGCGCCAGTGGGGGAGGGTGTCGATACGCCCGGTCGAGGGGTCGACCAGCGAGTGGTCGTGGTGCTCCCAGCCCGGTTGGTTCTCCTCGGAACCGTGATGGTGGTCGAGGCTGAACAGCACCGCCCCGGTCTCCTCGGCGGCGGCCCCGATGTAGACGGTCGACTTGCCGCACCATGCCCCGATCTCCACGAACGTGGCGTTCTCCAACCAGGCGCCCGCCCGCAAAGCGGCCAGGTAGAGGGTCTCCCCCTCGTCGTCGGGCATGAATCCGGTGGCGGCCCGGGCCAGGCCGAGGAGCTGCTCGCGCCGCTCCGAGCGCTCGTTGGCGGGCGCCGGTGGCGGCGGGGGCGGGGGATCCATGCGTTCAGCCTGACACGGGCCGGGGGGCCCGGCATACCGGGCGGTCGCACCGACGGCCTGCCGGCGTGCGGGGCAGAGGCCTGATCGCCGAGCGCAGGACACGGTTCACCCGCGGACCAGCGTGACCAGGGAGTAGATAGCGAACCCGGCCAGCAGCACGCCGCCCACCTTCCGGATCACTGCCAGCGGCAGCACGCGGAGCAGGGCCCGACCGCTGAACGCCCCGATGGCGGCCACCGTGGTCAGGCCGGCGAAGGCGCCGACGAACACCGAGGCGGGGGCGTGGTACTTGGCCGCCAGGTTGGCCGTGAGGATCTGGGTCAGGTCACCGAACTCGCCGATGAAGATGACCACGAAGGCGGTGACCACCGGCCTGAGACCCGGGCGGGCCCGCTCGGCCTTGCGGACACCTTGTTCCTCCTCCTTCTCTTCGGGGACGAAGAAGAGATAGGCCGCACCGCCGGCGAAGAGCAGCGCGGTGACCGCCTCGATCCACTGGTGGGGGAGCACCTGCAGAAGTTGGCCGACCGCCACGGCGAGAGCGGCGTGGATGGCGAAGGCCATGGTTGCGCCCCACCACACCAGCACCGGCCGGTACCGGCTCCCCATGATGAGGGTGGCGATCATCGTCTTGTCGGGCAGCTCGGCCACCATGATCACCAAGAAGGTCCCGAAGACGATGCCTAGCTGCACCGTCTCAGGTTAGAGACTCGGCCATGGCCCGATGGACCACCGATCGGCGGGCCGCACCCGTCAGCCGGCGTCGGCCCCGCCGGCGCCCTCGCCCCGCTGGGCCGCCCCGCTGGGCCGCCCCGCTACCGGGACGGGCCCAGCACCGCTACCGGGACAGACCCAGCGCCCGGGTCAGGGTGTCGGCCATCTGCCCGGCCTCCCGCTGTCCGAAGGCGACGTTGACGGCCAGCCGTTCGAGGTTCTGGTCCACCGAGCGTCCGGCCGCGGGCAACGGGTGTGCCTCGACGAACGCGGTCACCTGTTCGGCCAGTTCGGGCGGGGAGCACAGGCCCCGGATGCCGTCGAGCATGCGGGGGAGGATGTTGGACGGGAACTTCTCCACCAGTGCATCCCACTCCTCGGTGGTCCGCTGCCATGCCAGCGGCCCGTTGACCCGGTTGGCGACCAACGACAGCACCAGCAGCGGTGCGCTCTGGGTGCGGACCTCGGAGACGGCCAGGTCGAACGTCCGGGCGACCAGGCCCGGGTCGGTGAAGGAGGCCAGTGCGTAGAGGTAGCGGTTCTCCTCCTGCGGGTTCGCCGGGGCCCGGTAGCGGGCCAGGTACGCCTCGTACTCGGACACGCCGCCGTTGGTCGCCACGATGTCCAAGATGGCCGACTCGGTGTCGGCGACGAGCGCGGCGGTCCCCGACGCGGCGAAGCGGCGGGCGGCCTCGGCGATCGTGTCGGCATCGTCGCCGATGGTGCCCAGGGCCCTCAGCACCGAGGACCGCAGGGACGGCGTGCGCTCGCCGTCGTCCGGGCGCGGATCCCAGCCGAGGTCTCGCGCCAGGGGACCGAGCAGCGCCCGGACCGCCGCCGCCAGCACCGGGCGGTCGCCGTCGAGGATCACCCGGTCGAAGAGGCCCAAGGCGCCCAGGAGCACCGACCAGACGCTGGGGTCGCCCTCGGCCGAGTCGATCAGGGCCCGGGCCAGCGCCAGCACGTCGGACAGGGGCGCCTGGCCCGACAGCGAGGCGGCCCAGGTGTCCGATACCAGGTTGTACCGCTCGAGGGGCGCGAGGTCGACCATGGCGCCGGCCAGACGCTGGACCATGACCGTCGGGTAGGAGACCCGGTAGTACCCCGAGCCGCCGGCATTCACCACCAGGCCGGCGGCACCGCCCTCGGCGCCGGCGGCGTGGTGGTCCCGGCTCAACAGGATCGGCCGCGGATCAGGTTCGGCGTCGCCGAGGGAGCGGGTGAGCACCGGCACCTGCCAACGCGAGCCGATGGCGCCACCGGGCTCGCCGCTGTAGGAGAAGGGGGACTGGGAGAGCGATCCGTCCTCGTCGACACGCACCAGGGGGTAGCCGCCCTGGTTGATCCAGGTGTCCATGATGGTCCGCACGGCACGGCCGCTGGAGCGCTCGAGAGCGTCCCACAGGTCGGAGGTCTCGGTGTTCCCATAGCTGTGGGTGGTGAGGTAGTCGTGGATGCCCTCGCGGAAGACGTCGGCTCCGAGGAACTGCTCGAGCATGCGCAGGACGCTGCCGCCCTTCTGATAGGTGAGGACGTCGAACATGCCCTGGGCTTCCTCCGGCCGGCCCACCGGGAACTCCACCGGTCGGGTGGAGTGCAGGCCGTCGACGGCCATGGCCGCCTCGCGCTCGACCCCGAAGCTCACCCACCGCTGCCACTGCGGGCGGAAGGCGTCGACGGCGAGCACCTCCATGAAGGTGGCGAAGGCCTCGTTGAGCCAGATGCCGTTCCACCACTTCATGGTGACCAGGTCGCCGAACCACATGTGGGCGATTTCGTGGCAGATGACATCGGCCACCCGCTCGAGCTCGACCCGGGACGCCTGGGCCGGGTCGACCAGCAGCACCGACTCACGGAACGTCACGCACCCCAGGTTCTCCATGGCGCCGAAGGCGAAGTCGGGGATGGCCACCAGGTCGAGCTTGTCGCCCGGGTAGGGGATCCCGAAGTAGTCGGTGAAGAAGCCGAGGGCATGGGTGCCGACGGCCACGGCGAACGGGGTGAGGTGGGCCTTGCCGGGGACGTGGACGATGCGCAGGGGGACGCCGCCCACGTCCACCGGGTCGGTGGCCTCCAGCGGGCCCACGATGAAGGCCACCAGGTAGGTCGACATGGGCATGGTGGTGGCGAACCGGACCCGACGCCTGCCGTCGGGTTCGGTCGTCTCCTCGACCACCGGGCCGTTGGAGACGGCGGCCAGGGCGTCGTCGACCACCAGGGTGACCTCGAAGGTGGCCTTCAGCTCGGGCTCGTCGAAGCAGGGGAAGGCCCGGCGGGCGTCGGTGGACTCCATCTGGGTGGTGGCGACGGTGTGCTTCGTGCCCGCCTCGTCGACGAAGGTGGAGCGGTAGAAGCCGTGCAGCTTGTCGTTGAGGACGCCGGTGAAGGCCAGGTGGATGGTGGCCGGCCCGGTGGCGAGCGGCTCGGCGAAGGTGAGGATGGCCTGCTCCTCGTCGGCATCGAGGGCGATGGCGGAGGGTGCCAGGGCGTAGCCGTCATCGGGGTTGCCGGAGCTGAGCTCGGCAAAGGTGATCACGAGGTCGGCGGCGTTGAGGGTGATCGATGCGCTGGGCTCCTCGATGGTGACGTCGATCTCGACGTCACCATCGAAGGTGGCGCCGGGCAGGTCAGGGGTGAGGACCAGACGGTACGCATGGGGCCGCACCGAAGTGGACAGGCGGTAGGAAGCGGTGTCGTCGAGGTCGGTTGTCGGTGCGCTCATGTGGGGCAGGCTACCGTCGGGCCGTGCAGACAGGCTCGCAACCTCCCGACTCCCCTCGAGACCACGGCCGGATCGCGGACGGCGACCCGGAGGGGGTCGGCGCGTCGGGGGCCCCTGCCGGCGGCTCCGGAGGGACGCCGCCGGCCGAGCAGGACGACGGCCCCATGCTCGACGTGGTGGCCGTCGGCAACGCCCTGGTCGACGTCCTGGCCTCGGCCACCGACGAGGACCTGGCGGGTCACGGCCTGGTCAAGGGGACCATGGCCCTGGTCGACCATGCCCGCAGCGAGGCCATCTACGCCACCATGGGGCCGACCACCGAGGCGTCGGGCGGCTCGGCGGCCAACACGGCTGCCGGGGTGGCTTCCCTCGGGGGCCGTGCCGCCTTCCTCGGGCGGGTGGCCGACGACGGGCTGGGTCGGGCCTTCACCCACGACATCCGGTCGATCGGGGTGGCCTTCGAACCGACGCCGACCAGGGCCGTCCCCGGCAAGGTGGTCACCGGGCACTGCCTGGTGCTGGTCACCGACGACGCCGAGCGGACCATGGCCACCCACCTCGGTGTGGCCTCCGACTTCGGCCCGGTGGACCTGCACGCCGGCCACCTGTCCTCGACCCAGGTCGTCTACCTCGAGGGATACCTGTGGGAGCAGCCCCCGGCCAAGGCGGCGATGCGCGAGGCGATCGAGGCGGCCCATGCCGGCAACGCAGCGGTGGCCCTCTCCGTGTCGGACCCGTTCTGCGTCGAGCACCACAAGGCCGAGTTCCTCGACCTCCTGACCGGCGACCTCGAGCTGGTCTTCGCCAACGAGGAGGAGATCATCATGCTCTTCGGCGCCCGGGACTTCGACGCCGCCGTGGAAGCGGTGGCCGAGACCGGGGTGCTCGCCGTGCTTACCCGTGGGGCCGCCGGGTCCGTCGTGGTGACGGCCGCCGGACCGGTCGCCGTCCCTGCCGCCCCGGTCGAACGGGTGGTCGACACCACCGGTGCCGGTGACCTGTTCGCCGCCGGTTTCCTCTACGGGATCACCAACGGCCTCTCGCCGGAGGACTCGGCCCGCCTGGGCGGTGTGTGCGCGGCCGAGGTGATCTCGCATGTGGGCGCCCGTCCCCAGGCGGACCTGCGGGCCCTGGCGGTGGAGGCCGGCCTGTTCGGCTGACGGAGGCGGGCCGGGGGTCGCCCCGGCGGCTATCAGACCTTGGGGCCGTCGGCGGGGCGGAAGGTGAAGGGCAGGTCACCGATCCGCACCAGCGCCGAGGCCACCGCCCGACCGAGCGGGGCCAGGGCGTCGTCGAGGCTGGTCGGGTCGTCGAGGATGGCCTCGTCCAGCTGGCACGATCCCTCGTAGGAGACCTCGACGGCGCAGTCGACACCGTCCGGGCCCCCATGGAGCACCTGCTCGACGGTGGTTGCGCTCCGGAGGATCGGCTCCTCCCCGAGGACCTCGAGCTCCTCGGGGAGGACGTCGAGCAGCGGTCCGACGTCGGGGACGCCGGCGAGGCCCTGCACCCGGAAGGCGATCTCGACCAGCACCTCGGGGAGCTCCTCGGGCTCCTCGCCGATGGCCCAGCTCCGATAGGAGGTCTGGCTCCAGGTGGGCCAGTCCAGGCTGGTATCGACCCGGATCCGTGCCGGGCGCTCCTCGCCGGGCAGGCTGTAGGAGGTCTCGAAGCTCACGTCCCCGAGGAAGACGTCCACCTGGAACCGCTCCTCGACGGCCTGTCGCTGCAGCAGGGCAGCCTCGAAGGCATGTCGGTGGGAGGCGACGAGTTGGGTGAAGACGTGGTCCAGCATGGCGGGGCAGAGGCTACCGTTCTTCCATGCCCGCTTCTCCCGATTCGGTCAACCCGCCACCATGGACGGATCGCCGGGTCATCGCCTACGCCCATCAGGGCGGGGCATGGGAGGGCCCCTCCTCCACGCCCCACGCCATCCGCTCGGCCCTCGACGCCGGGGCCACCGGCATCGAGCTCGACGTGCACGCCACGTCCGACGGCCAGTTGGTGGTGTGCCACGATGCCACCGTCGACCGGACCACCGAGGGCACCGGGCGGATCGCCGAGATGTCGGCCACCGAGCTCCGCAGGCTGGACAACGCCTACTGGTGGGCGCCCGGGGCCGATGTCTCCCCCGGGCTCGCAGCCGACCGGTACCCGTTCCGCGGACGCGCGCCGGGCGACCGGAGTTTCGGGATCGCCCTGCTGGAGGAGGTGCTCGAGGAGTTCGCCGGGGTGGTGCTCAACCTCGACATCAAGGAGACCGCACCGTTCGTCGAGCCGTACGAGGAGAAGCTGGCGGCGATGCTGCGCCGCTTCGGCCGGGTCGACGACGTCATCGTCGCCTCGTTCAGCGACAGCGCCACCGCGGCCTTCTCGTCGTTCGCCCCCGAGGTGCCCACGTCGGCGGGCACGGTGGCCACCGCAGCCTTCTACCAGGCCGTCCGGGCCGGGGAGCAGCCACCGCCCATGCGCCACGTGGCGCTCCAGGTTCCGGTCACCTACGGCGACGTGACGCTGGTCGACGAGCAGTTCGTCGACGTGGCCCACCGGCAGGGCGTGGCCGTCCACGTGTGGACCATCGAGGAGGAGCCGGAGATGGAACGACTCTGTGGGCTCGGGGTCGACGGGGTCATCACCGACCGGCCCACCGCCCTGGTGGGGGTGCTCAACCGCCTCGGATGCGCATGGGACCCGGGGAGCTAGCCACCGTGCTCGCTCGCGCCTCGACGGCGGGGGAAGGGGTGGCGACCGGCGTGCCGGCCCGTCCGTGGACGGTCAGCCGCGCCCGCAGTTCGGCTTCTTGCCGTGGTTGGCCTTCTTCTTGGCCCGGAGCTTGCGCTTGTTGGTTCGTTTCGACACAGTTCGCAGATGCTAGTCGCTCCGGCTCGTCAACGGCCAACGGGCACTGACCGGTGAGCTGGCTGCTCCGGGACGGGGACGTGCTGGCCACGGCGGAAGTGGCCGATGGCCTGGCACAACGGTCGAAGGGTCTGCTCGGTCGCTCCGGCTACGAGGGGGCGATGGTGCTGCCCCGGACCCGGTCGGTCCACACCATGGGCATGCGATTCCCCATCGACGTGGCCTTCTGCGACAAGGAGATGGTGGTGGTCGGCGTGGCCAGGCTGCGACCGTGGCGGGTGGGCATCCCGCGTCGGCGGGGCCGCTCGGTGATCGAGGCGGAGGCGGGTGCCTTCGATCGTTGGGGACTGAAGGTCGGCGACCAGCTGGAGCTCCGGGGATGACCGACGGCCGGTCCGGACCGCCGGCCCGGGGGGCGCTGGTGCTGGTCGGGACGCCCATCGGCAACCTCGGTGACCTGTCGCCACGGGCGGTGCAGGCGCTCCGCGACGCCGAGGTCGTCTACTGCGAGGACACCCGGCACTCGCGCAAGCTGCTCACCCACGCGGGCATCACCGGGGCGTCGCTCCGCTCGCTGCACGAGCACAACGAGGACGAGCGGATCGGGGAGGTGCTCCGGTCGGTCGCCGACGGGCGCACCGTGGCGGTGGTCAGTGACGCCGGTATGCCCGGCATCTCGGACCCCGGGAGCCGGCTGGTGGCAGCGGCCGCGCAGGCGGGGCTGCCCGTCTCGGTGGTGCCGGGCCCCTCTGCTGTCCTCGTCGCCCTCGTGTCCAGCGGGCTGCCCACCGGTCGGTTCTGTTTCGAGGGCTTCCTGCCCCGCTCGGGCAAGGATCGACGGGGGCGTCTGGCGTCGGTGGCCCGTGAGCAGCGGACGACGGTGCTCTTCGAGGCCCCCGGCCGGGTCGGCTCGACCTTGCGCGACCTGGGCGAGGCGTGCGGGGGTGAGCGAAGGGTGGCGGTGGCCCGTGAGCTCACCAAGCTCCACGAGGAGATCTGGCGGGGCACGCTCGCCGAGGGGGCGGCGTGGGCGGAGGACCGTCCCCTGCGCGGGGAGGTGGTGCTGGTGCTCGACGGGGCCGAGCCGTCCGGAGAACCGGCGGTCGGTGACGAGGTGCTCGCCGGTGCCCTGGCCGAGCGCCTGGCGGCGGGGGAGAGGACCCGCGGCGCGGTCGACGACGTCGCGGCCGCCTTCGGGGTTCCGCGCAAGCGCGTCTACGAAGTGGCCCTGGCCCTGCAGGCCGTCCCCGGTGCACCGACCGAGGTTCCGGACCCCGCGCCGCAAGGAATGACGTAACGCGGGACGGCGTTGCCGTGACTGGACCGGTGAGGGACCGAGGCAGCAGCGAGCAGCAGAGAGAGGACGCGTGATGTTCGGACGAAGTGAGATGGACAGGACGCAGGCACCGGGGATCGCCCCCGACGACGTCCCCGAGGGGCTGGACCGGGCGGCGTTCGCCGCCGGGTGCTTCTGGGGTGTGGAGGAGTTCTTCCGGGAGGTGCCCGGTGTGGTCGACGCCATCTCCGGCTACGAGGGTGGCGAGGTCGACCATCCGACCTACGAGCAGGTCTGCACGGGCGGCACCGGCCATGCCGAGGCGGTGCTGGTGACCTTCGACCCGGGCCGGGTCTCGTTCGAGACGCTGCTCGAGGAGTTCTGGCGGCATCATGATCCGACCACGCTCAACCGCCAGGGCCCCGACCGCGGGACCCAGTACCGCTCGGCGGTGTTCACCCGCAACGAGGCACAGGGCAAGGCGGCCCGGGCCTCGCTGGACGAGTTCCAGGCCCGGTTCAAGCGTCCGATCGTCACCGAGGTGGCCCCGGCGTGCACCTTCTGGCCGGCCGAGGAGTACCACCAGCGCTTCACCGAGCGCAGCGGCCGGGGTGGCTGTCACGTCGCCAACTGGTGAGGAGCCAACCGGTGAGCGGGTGGCCGACGCGGCCGGCCGCTGAGCCCCGGCGCTCACCTCTGGTCGGCCCTTCGCGGTGGGATCGGTACGCTACCGGGCAGTGCCCCGCTACTACATCACCACGCCGATCTACTACGTGAAGGACGCGCCCCACGTGGGG
>Ga0181523_10005131_pt1 | contig 10954 bp, 6 predicted proteins | sample PEATcosm2014_Bin_43_FD_119752 | JGI IMG/M metagenome (GOLD analysis project Ga0181523, IMG submission 119752) | Peatland microbial communities from MTU Mesocosm Facility, Houghton, MI, USA - PEATcosm2014_Bin05_30_metaG | ecosystem: Environmental > Terrestrial > Soil > Wetlands > Peat | place... | reverse complement strand
CGTTACGAAAACGAGAAGAGACAGGAGTGCAACAGGTTAGTGCTAGCCAGAGAGCAAAAACAGTCCGTCGTTGACACGTATCGCACGCACGCTACCGATACCGGAAGCCCCGAAGTTCAAATCGCGTTGTTGAGCGAACGCATTGGTCAATTGACGGAACACTTCAAGACGCACCAGAAAGACCACGGCTCGCGCCGCGGACTTCTCATGATGGTGAGCCGGCGCCGTAGCCTGCTCGACTACCTGAAGAAGTACGACTCGGAACGGTACAAAACCGTTATTTCGAAGCTCGGCATCCGCAAGTAGGCGCGGCCGGTTCCGTGTGGAACCGGTTCCAGACTGGTTTTCCAGACTTGGGTTTCCAGATCACGAGAGCCTTTAGCAAAGTGCGTTCCCAATCGCCGCCTGGCATCCGCCTGCTCACGCGAACTCCGTGCCGCGCATGCCCTTCTGCCCAATCAAAGGATGATCTATGAAGCCTGAAGTCAGCAAAGTATCCGTCGAAATCGCAGGCGGAAAGCAACTCTCTATTGAAACCGGAAAACTTGCCAAGCAGGCCGGGGGCGCTGCGGTCGTGCGTTTCGGCGAAAACGTAGTTTTCGCCGCCGCTACCGCCAACCCCGAACCCCGCACCGGCATCGATTTTTTCCCGCTCACCGTCGACTATCGCGAGTACACCTACGCCGGTGGACGCTTCCCCGGCGGCTTTATCAAGCGCGAAGGGCGCATGAGCGAGCGCGAAGTGCTCACCTGCCGCCAGATTGACCGGCCGATCCGTCCGATGTTTGCCGAGGGCTTCCAGTGCGAGACCCAGGTCATCGCCTTTGTCCTCTCCGCCGACACGGAAAATGATCCCGATGTCTGCGGCATCAATGCCGCTTCCGCTGCCCTGACCCTCTCTGATATTCCGTTTCTCGGGCCCATCGGCGCGGTGCGCGTTGGCCTGATCGACGGCCGCTTCATCGCCAATCCCACCTACGCCGAAATGCGCGACGGCCTGCTCAACATCATGGTGGTAGGCACCCCCGATGCGATTGTCATGATTGAGTCGGGCGCGAAGGAAGTAAAGGAAGAGACGGTAGTGGACGCGATCGAATTCGCGCACACCGAAATCAAGAAGATTTGTGCCGCCATCAACGAACTGCGTGGCAAAGTCGGCAAGCCGAAGCGCCAGGTAACGCCGCCGGAATTCGACGAGGTGTATTTCAAAGGCCTGGAAGCGCAGATTGGCCGGAGACTGGCCGACGCGCTTGACACCGCGAAGCATCCGAAAGCCGAAAGCTACGAACTGGTTCGCGTGCTGGAGAAGGAACTTCTGGCCGCCGTTCCCGAAGACGACGATGCCGCCAAGGCGAAGGTCAAGAAGTACTACGAGATCCTGCGCGAGCGCATTTTCCGCAACCAGGTGATCGATCACAAGCGGCGTCCCGACGCGCGCGCCTTTGACCAGATCCGCGAAATCTGGATCGAAGCCGGTGTTCTGCCGCGCGCGCACGGCAGTGCCGTGTTCACACGCGGTGAAACCCAGGCGCTGGTTACCACCACGCTTGGCACCAGCGATGACATGCAACGTCTTGAAGGCTTTGAAGGCGAAGCAAAAAAACGCTTCATGCTGCACTACAACTTTCCGCCGTTCTCGGTTGGAGAAGTCGGATTCATGCGGGGCGCGGGACGCCGCGAGATCGGCCATGGCGCACTCGCCGAGCGCGCCGTCTCAGCCGTGCTTCCGACTGAAGACAACTGGCCTTATGCGATGCGTGTCGTCTCCGACATTCTGGAGTCGAACGGATCGTCCTCGATGGCTACGATTTGCGGCGCCTCGCTTTCGCTGATGGATGCGGGCGTGCCCCTGAAGGCTCCGGTCGCCGGCGTGGCGATGGGACTGGTGAAGGAAGGCGACAACTACGCCATCCTCACCGACATCGCAGGCGCGGAAGATCATTACGGCGACATGGATTTCAAAGTTGCCGGCACCAAAGACGGCATTACCGCGCTGCAAATGGATATTAAAGTTGCCGGAATCACCTCGCAGATTATGCGCGAAGCGCTGGCACAGGCACAGCGCGGCCGGTTGTTCATTCTCGGAAAGATGGACGAGGTCCTGACCGAGGCGCGCGTGAAGGTTTCGAGTTACGCGCCGCGTATCTACACCCTGCAGATTCCGGTGGACAAGATTCGTGACGTGATTGGGCCCGGTGGCAAGATGATCCGCAGCATCATCGAGCAGACCGGCGTCAAGATCGACGTGGAAGATTCCGGCAAAGTCAACGTAGCTTCGAACGATGAAGTTTCCGCGAACAAGGCTTTGCAGATTATCCGCGATCTGACGGCCTCGGCCGAGGTCGGCAAAACCTATCTCGGGAAGGTCAGCCGGTTGGCGGATTTCGGCGCGTTCGTCGAAATTCTGCCGGGCTTGGACGGTCTGCTGCACATCAGCGAAGTCGCCGAACACCGTATCAAGGATGTTCGCGATGAACTGAAAGAAGGCGACCAGGTGCTGGTGAAAGTTTTGGCCGTCGAAGGCAACCGGATCAAGCTGTCGCGGAAGGCAATTCTGAAAGAGCAGCGCGCCAAAATGGGCGGGGCTCCACTTCCTCCAGAGGGAGACGAGGCAGCGGACTCGGCACCACCAGCGGTGTCGCACAGTGCTCCACAGGGCGCGCCCACGGCGGTAATCGAAGGCGGCGCGGATTTCGATGCTGATGACGAGCCGAACTTCAACCGCGTGGATGGAGTGGTGGCGTCGGTGGAGGCGGGTGCCGCGCGTCCAGAAGGTGCGCGAGACGGACGTCCCAGCGGCGGCGGTGATCGTGATCGTAATCGTCGGCGGCGCGGACGCGGAGGTCGCCCAGGCGGCGGTCCGGGAAGTCACGGTGGTGGCCACTCTGGCGGCGGTGGCGGACGCGGAAGACGGTAGGAACAGTTCTCAGTTCCCAGTTCTCAGTAAATGTGAAGGGCCGCAGCGATGCGGCCCTTTTTCTATGAGGCAAATTGTCAGAACGATAGACGCTTGAAGATGGTTTCAGGAATGTGCTCGACGGCAGTCATGACGTAGCGCCAGATCTTCGGAGTGTAGAGGACGTCGGGGGAGCGGCGTTCCAAGGCGCGCACGATGTCGCGCGCAACTCGCTTCGGATCGGCAAAGTGTGCCGCGTTCGGCAAGTGATCCGTCATGGGAGTCTGCACTGGTCCGGGCTTGATGGTGATGACACGCACGCCGGCAGGATGAAGGCGGCTGCGCAGTCCCTGCAGAAATAAGGAGAGCGCGCCTTTGGCGGAACCGTAGACGTAGTTGGAGCGGCGCCCTCGATCTCCGGCGACGGAGGTGATGGCGGCCAGGCATCCGGTGCGTCGCTGCTCGAGATCGGCGGCGAACAAAGTGAGCAGCGCGGATGCGCTGACAAAGTTGACGTTCAGTTCGTCGACGAGCATGTCAACGGAAGCTTCCGAGTCTTTCTGGTCCTGCATAGTGCCGTAGGCGAGCAGGACGGTGTCGAAGCCAGGGAATGAACGGCGCACAAAATCGAAGATTCCGGCATGGTGAGGGATGGAAGCCAAATTCGCCGCGCAGGTTAGAACCTGTTTCGCTCCACGGGTCAGCAGGTCCGACTGCAAGGCCGCCAGGCGTTCGGGAGAGCGAGCTACCAGGAGCAACTCGCATTCCTGTTGCGCGAGTTGACGCTGGACTTCAAGCGCAATGCCAGAGGCGGCACCGAGGACCACGATCTTCTGCATGGGCTTGACTCGCGGCGTCGAGGAACTGGTAGTTACCGTCATTGCGGCTCCGCGACCCGCCGCCAGAAAGATGACGACATCTTGGGATCTATGAAGGGGACGAAACTTCGCCACTGTGGAAACGAAGCTTCGAACAACGCCGGACTCATGCGCGCGTCTTTGGCGGGATAAAGAGCGCCACCGCTCTCGAGGACGATCCGGTCAAAGGATCGCAGCAGTTGCAGCGTGCGCTCGCCGCGCATGGCAAAGTCGAGAGCCAGCGTCAGTCCGGGTCGGGGAAACGAGAGCATGCCCTCGGGGGGCGCCGAGCCGAACTGCTTCAGGACGCCCAGGCAGGATCCCATGCCCGAGTGGGCGATAAGTTCGAGTAACTCCCCGAAAGCCTCGACGTTACTCTCCGGGATAACACACTGGTATTGCAAGAATCCCTTCTTGCCATAGAGCAGGTTCCATTGGCGTATGGAGTCGAGTGGATAGAAAAACGAATCGCAGGGAACTACCGACTTGCCTTTTCTCGCATGAGCGCGATAGTAAGCGGTGTTGAACGCTTTGATGGTGTAGCGGTTCAACACCCAGCCGGGCAATGCGAAAGGCACTTTCGGGCTGAGAATCGAGCTGGTTATCTTTCCAGATTCGGCCGAGTGATTGCCGCGGAAGAAGATGCCGCGCGCGTTCTTCCCGGCGAAACAGTCGAGCCAGGCAACGGTGTATTCAAAGCGGCCGTCGCTTTCGCGGCTCAGATCGAGAAAGGATTTGAGCGACTGAAAGGGGATGGACTCGGCGTCAATCAACGGACCACGCACGCGTTTCAGTTGGACGTCTGCCCACGCGATGAGGCCGGTCAATCCGAGGCCGCCGATTGTCGCGCGCAGCATCTCGGAATTTAGATCGGAATTGCAGATCACCAGACCGTCGTTCGAGCGATGCAGGCCGATTTGGGAGACGTGAGCACCGAAGGTTCCGGCACGGTGATGATTCTTGCCATGGACGTCGTTGGCAATCGCTCCGCCAACGGTGACAAAGCGGGTGCCGGGCGTGACCGGAAGGAACCATCCTCTGGGCAGAAATACATCGAGAATATCGGAGAGGCTGACGCCACCTTCGCAGCTAAGGATGCCAGTCGATTCGTCGAAACCGAGGATGCGGTTGAGGCGACGGCAGTCGACCAGTTCGCGGCCAGCGTTGAGACACGAGTCGCCGTAGCTGCGACCGAGGCCATACGGAAGCAGCGAGCCGGGCGCGGCAGCTTTGAGAATTTCCGGTATTTGGTCGTTCCATGCAGGCTTATGGACGTGTTGATGCGCGGTCTTCGGGTAACGGCCCCATGAGAAGATTCGATCCGTGGGCTGTAGAGCCACGGATTGTTTGCGCAAAGTTGCGGCTGTTTGAGCGGACATACTAAGTGTGCCGAAAGCAAGTTCAATAACTTCGAAGGCCAATTGGCCCAGAATCTTCTTACTCCTACCAGTTCATGTGTATCATGCTCGCGGCGATGACAGCCGCCGAGGCCAGGGCCACTCCGTAACTCACTGGGTCACGGATGGCGAGGATGACTGGGTCTTCCTTTAATTCTCCGCGATGCGCCCGCAGCCAGGTTCGGCTGAGCCAATAAAGAACGATGGGGCACAGCAGAAAGAGACACTCCGGCGATGAGTAGAGCAGAAGCACGTCTTGACTGTGAACATAAAGGCTGAAAATGACGACAGCAGAGAAACTGCTGCCCACCCCGAGCGCGAGCAGAAGTTCGCGGTCGCCGGTATGGTACCCGCGTCCGGAATTACCAGCCTTAACCAAGTCGCTGGCGTGCAGTAACTCAGAGTATCGTTTCGCCATCGCAAGGCTAAGAAAGAAAAACATCGAGAATGCGATGAACCACTGTGACAGTGGCGTCGCGGAAAGCAGAGCTCCGGCGAGGATGCGGAAGCTATAGAAACTGGAAAGAACGAAGACGTCAAGCAGCGCAACCTTCTTGAGATAGAGCGAGTACAGCATAGTAAGTGCGGAGTATCCGAGCAGAGCCAGACCGAATGGCACGTCAAGAAAAAAACCGAATCCGAGTGCCGTGGACAACAATAGAAAAGAGACGACTAAACCTTCGAGGATTGAGATTTCACCGGTGGCAAATGGCCGCCCTTTTTTCCACGGGTGCTCGCGATCGGAATGGAGATCGAGGAGGTCGTTGAGGATATAGAGCCCCGACGCGCAACATCCGAAGAGCGCGAAGCCGGCGACAGTGCGGACAATGGGTTCGAGCGCCAGATTGTGGGATAGTGCAAGAGGCAGAAAGAGCAAAAGATTTTTTGCCCAGTGAAGGCCACGGAGCGCGTTCATCCAGGTGCGGGCTGACATGCGCAGCGATGCCCGTGGTTCGAGGATCGTAGCTTTAAGCGCGGTTACGGCGGCAGCTTGCTGCGCACGGGCTTCAGTGCCGACCACGTAAGCTGCGCGGGCTGCACGCCAAACTTCTACGTCGGCGGTGGAGTCGCCCACATATTCGAAGCCGGTCTGGCCGAAATGCTGGGCTAGAAACGCGGCTTTGTTCGCTCCCTTGAGGTTCACCTGGCCGCCGCTGGCGTGGACCTCGTCGAAGAGGCCGAGATAGTTGGAAATTGTTTCGGCAAGATCGCGGTCGGCCGCGGTCACAAGCGCGATGCTGCGGCCCATGGCTTTTTCCTGACGGAGAAGATCAAGAACTGGCTGCCGATAGGGAAGCCGGGCAGGGTCGAGTTTGATCCTGGCGGCGAGCTTTTGCTTGAGCGAGGCGCGTCCCGCAAGCAACCAGAAGGGGAGCAGTAGCAGCGCGGCAGGCCGGGCTCTGAGGAGGACGAGGACGCACTCCCAAAGCACGTTGCCGCGGATCAAAGTGCCGTCGAGATCGACGCACAGAACCGGGGACAACGCCTTGGCCGGTTTGGCTCCCGTGACAGACCCCATGCGATGATCGTCGCATAAAGAGGACGGTGAAATACGGCAATAAGTGGGACACCTAGGTAACCTGAGTAACATGCGCCGGGAGGGAGGCGGGAATACCATGGGCTGATCGAGGCGGAGTGACGACTCTGGACGCGAACCCCATCAACGAGAGACTTGAAGATACGGAACCCGGCGCAAGGGAATTACTCGCGTATTATCTGCGACGGCCGGGTGTTCTGCTGACCTTCCTCGGGTTAGTCACTTTTGTGCTCTACAGCGGCTCGCTATCGTTCGAGTTCGTGTGGGATGACTGGCCTCAAATTGTGAACAGTCCGATCATACGGACGTGGAGCAACCTGCCGCGGGCGTTTACCAGCGATTTGTGGTATCACGTGGCGCGCCACCAGGTGTATTACCGGCCACTGTTTGTGGCGTGGTCGATGCTGAATTACACGCTGTTTGGGCTGCGGCCGTGGGGTTGGCATCTGGGAGCGGTCGTGCTCCATGTGGGAGCCGTGGCGGCGGTTTTCTGGCTGGCGCTGAAGCTGAGATTGGAGTACTGGACGGCGGCGCTGGCGGCACTGATATTCGCGCTGCATCCGATTCACATCGAGCCCGTCACATGGGTTTCCGCGGCTTCGGACACGATGGTTACGATATTTGCCGCGCTCGCATTTGCGGCATTTCTCAATGGACGTGATGCCGGACGCAATCCTGAAGAGGAAAAGAAGAAGAAAAGAACGGCATGGTCGGTTGCGTCCCTGGCGCTGCTGGCCTGCGCGCTGCTGACGAAGGAAATGGCGGTAATATTTTCAGCGCTGGTGGGAATCTACGCTTGGCTGAACCCGGCGGAAAAGAAGTCATCGCCGCTGCGGCGAATTCTTGGTGCGGTGATCGAGGCGGTCCCATACGCAGTGGTGACGCTGGCGTATGCGCTGTTGCGCAGGCACGCGCTGCTGCAATCAACTGGGCAGTTGAATCCCACTCACGGAATGATGGACGTAGCCCGGACATTGCCGCTGGTGATGTCCATTTATCTGCGGCAGTTGCTGGTACCGCTCGGCATTACGGGACTGTATTACACGCCCTACGTGACGGGCGCAGGCGCAATTTTTAGCCAGGTCGTGGCGCCGGCAATAGTGTTAGGGGCGGCGTTGATTGGGTTGTGGTATTGGAATCGGCGCGAAGGGAATTCTATCGTCGCGTTTGCGGGCTGGTGGCTGGTGGTGGGACTGGCGCCCGCGCTGTATTTGCGAAACTTCAGCAACGGCGATTTTGTGCGCGACCGTTATATGTATTTGCCGTCGATCGGATTCGTGATTCTCGCGGCTGTGGGGCTGCGCCGGCTGCCCTCCATCAAGGACTGGAGCGCGCCGGCTGTGCAGAGCTGTGCCGTGCTCTTGTTGTGCGGTGGTTATGCGTGCGCTTCGATTGCGCAGCAGGTGTACTGGGGAAACGATCTGATGGTGCTGTTACGCGGGCAATCGCTGTATCCGGAAAATCCGTACACGATGGTGGGGTTGGCGAAAGAGTACAGCAAGGGAGGAGCGCACGATCGCGCGATTCAGCTGGCGGAGGCCGTGGTCAGGGACCATCCCGACTATGGTTACGGGCCGCTGACGCTGGCGGAAGTGTACATACACGCCGGTCGATTCGAGGAAGGCCGCGTCTGGCTCGACCGGGTGAATCCGGATTACGCCAAGTCTGAGGTGGGGATGGCGGGAGTCGCCGGACTGTACGGCCAAATGGGTGACTATGAACGGGCCTTTGCGCTGTGCTCAGAGATCTTGCAGAAGGAGCCAAATCTTTATTCGGCGCTCTACAACTGCGACAATATTCACCTGGTCGGCGGCCAGTATAAGGACGCAGAACAATTGCTGTCGCGCGCCGTGCAGTTAGTGCCGGAGCAAGCCGCGCCAAAACACTTTCTGGGGCGCGCGTTGCTTCAGGATGGAAAGAACGCGGAGGCCCAGCCATACCTGCTGCAAGCGGTGGCCATGGATCCGAAGGTTTGGGACTATCACTACTGGCTTGCCGTGTCGTTTGAAAGCAGCGGGAATCTCTCCGCCGCGCGCGCTGAGTATCAGCAGGCATTACAACTGAACCCGGAAAGCGGAGAAACAAAGATACGGCTCGCGGCGCTGGAGGCGAAGTGAGCAAGCTGATCGAAGACCAGTCCCGCAGCGCACCGACACAAAGGTTTCCCACTCTTGAAGCAAGGGTGCGGGAGGCGGACTCTGATAAGCCAGCAACCGCTGCGTGGACAGCTACGCAGACGATGTTCTCTAAGAATCACTCGACGGCCAGCCTGCTCGTTCTTTGCCTCGTCATGGTCATTGCCGGTACCTACGTGGGTGTCCGAGTGAATCAGAGCTGGATCGCAGTCGACGATGGAACCCTGGCCCAGAGCGCTGTGCGCGTGCTTCAAGGCCAGCTTCCCCATAGCGACTTTGACGAAATTTATACGGGCGGTCTCAGCTTCATCCATGCCGCGGCCTTTCGCCTATTCGGAGTCAATCTGCTGTCGCTTCGGATTTGCGTGTTTCTATTTTTTCTGGCCTGGGTTCCCGCTGTCTATTCCATAGCCCTGCGCTTCACGCCTCCGCTCACGGCGGGAATGATCACACTGCTGGCGATTGCCTGGAGCTTTCCGAACTATGAGGCCGCCATGCCGTCCTGGTACAACCTGTTTTTCGCCACCTTCGGTGCGGCGGCATTGCTCCATTACCTCGAGGTACGGAGCAGGCGGTGGCTGTTCATCGCGGGTCTGTGCGGCGGAATTTCAATTCTCATCAAGGTCATCGGGTTCTACTACATCGCCGGCGTTCTGCTGTTCCTGGCTTTTCTGGAGCAGAGCGACAGCCACAGCGAAAATGAGCAACCGGGGACGGACAAAAGCTGCTGGGGTTACCGCCTATTCAGTGCGGGCGCATTGCTGGCGTTTCTGGGAACTTTGACTTACATGTTGTACAGGCGCCTCGCGGCCGGAGAGTTCTACCATTTCCTGCTGCCGTCGCTCCTGCTGGTTGGGATGATTCTGCTGGGTGAACGGAAGGCTGGCGCCGGAACGGGGGCGCGTTTTGCGGCGCTCCTGCGCCTAGTGACTCCATTCATTTGCGGCGCGGTAGTTCCCATCGTCATCTTCCTCGTCCCGTATGCGCGGGCAGGTTCGGTGGGGAGCTTTTTCTCGGGAGTCACCTCCAGCGCGATTGCGCGCGCCATCGGTTTGGCCGAGGGTCGGCCAGCGCCGCCCCAGTACATTGTGATCGTCCTGCCACTGGTAGCGCTCCTCGCAGCCGGCATGTACTGGAAAGAGTTCCAGGGGCGGGTTGTCGGTGCGGCCGTCGCGCTGCTCGCGGTTGTGGTGGTGGTGCGGGCTGCGGCGTCTTCGGCGGTCTACTCGGGCGTATGGTTCTCGGTGGCGATGCTCACGCCTGTGGCGGTTGCGGCGGGCGTGGCCTCGATCGTGGCGCTCGGTTCGCGCGACGGCGCAAAACTCCAGCGCGAGCGATTGGCCTTGTTAGTGGCGTTGGCCGCAACCTGCACGCTGGTGCAGTATCCGTTTCCCGTCCCCATCTATCTTTGCTACGCGTTGCCCTTGACCCTGCTGGCCTTGGTGGCCATTGTGACAACCGTTCGCAAGCAACGTGGAACCTACGTTCTGGCTTCGCTGGTTGGTCTTTACCTCGGATTCGGAGTGGTGAATCTGAATCCGCATCATATCGCCGAATATTCGCGTCCCTTTGGCCGCATGGACGTGCTCCGCGTACCTCGCGGAGGGCTGCAGGTTGAAGACGCGCCCTTTTTGGATGCCTTGACGGTTTTCTTGCAACAGCGTGCCCCGAACGGCTTGATGTACGCTGGCAATTTCTGTCCGCAGCTCTACTTCCTCAGCGGACTGAAGAACGTTACCCGCAATGATAACGGGGCGGCGCCTGAGGAAGTGCTCAAGGCGCTGCAGTCAACTGACGTCAAGGTTGTGGTCCTCTTTGAATCCCCCTACTTCCCTGCGGCACAGACAAGTCCTGAGGTGCGCGCTGAAGTCATGCGGAGGTTTCCACAGAGTCAGATGGCTGGGATCTACCACGTGTACTGGCGGGAGTAACTAGTCGTTCAAATTATCGTTCGCCGTCACGATTGTGCCGGGGCTGCGGCTCGTTTGGGGAAGATGTTGCCCACGCGCCGGATTTCGGCGCCCACCAGTTTCAGCTTTTCTTCGATGTTCTCATAGCCGCGGTCCAGGTGATAAACGCGGTCAATGATGGTCTCGCCGTCGGCGACCAGGGCAGCGAGCACCAGCGAGGCG
>Ga0181523_10005130_pt1 | contig 10954 bp, 10 predicted proteins | sample PEATcosm2014_Bin_43_FD_119752 | JGI IMG/M metagenome (GOLD analysis project Ga0181523, IMG submission 119752) | Peatland microbial communities from MTU Mesocosm Facility, Houghton, MI, USA - PEATcosm2014_Bin05_30_metaG | ecosystem: Environmental > Terrestrial > Soil > Wetlands > Peat | place... | reverse complement strand
TGAGTGAGTGAGTGAGTGAGTGAGTGAGTGAGTGAGTGAGTGAGTGAGTGAGTGAGTGAGTGAGCGGTGCCCAGCGGGCTGAACTGCTGCAGGAAAGAGCGACAAGAGGCGCGACGCGGCCGCTGCCACTAAATTGACGACTGGTTCAACAATCAAAAATATTGACGTGCCGGGTGTTCTACGTTACCGCTATCGATAACTAAGAAGCTTGTACCCCATCGACTGTTTGGGGAGGTAAGGCGTGGCGATCAAGGCGCTGAGACCGACCCAAGAGGGTGTCGTCTTCCTTCTTGCTGCATGCCTTTTCATCGGCTTCGCGCTGTTTCTGAACAATTTCCTTACGGTCGGAAACATCCTCGCGCTGGTTCAAAGCGTCTCGATTCTGGGGATTCTCAGCCTCGGAATGGCGTTGGTCGTGATCGGACGCGGCATCGATCTCGCGATGGTCGCCACCATGGTGGTTGCCGTCGCCTGGGCCATGGTGCTCGCTCAGGCGAACATTCCGCTCGGCGGCGCCCTGCTCGCCGGTGCGATCTTCGTGGTGACCGTCGGCACAGTGACGGGAATCATCGTGGCTTATGCCGAGATCCCGGCGATTTTCACCACACTCGCGATGGGCGCCATCGTATACGGCTTCGGCCGAACCTTCTTCTTCCAGATAGACGTGCAGAACTCGCCGAGCGGCTATGGCTGGTTCGATTTCCTCGGCCATGGCACGATCTTTCGCGTGCCAGCGCCCGTCATCGCCTTTGGTGTCGTGGCCCTCCTGGTCTTCCTCGTGCTGAAATGGACGCGGTTCGGCCGTTTCGTCTACGCCACGGGAGACAATCCGCTCACGGCGCGCATCTGCGGCGTGCCCACCCGCGTTCTCATCGTGGCGCAATATATTGTCAGTGGGCTCATCGCCTTTCTTGCCGGCATCGTGATGGCGGCGAACGTGTCGGGCATGAACACGCGCATCTATAATTCCACCATGATCTACGACGTGTTGCTGGTCGTGGTGCTTGGCGGCATCGGACTCAGCGGCGGCCGCGGCGGTGTACGCAATGTTCTCGTAGGAACAGCGCTCGTGGGCATCCTGCTCAACGGCATGACCATCCTCAATATCGGCTACACGGAGCAGAATCTCATCAAGAGCATGATCCTGCTGGGCGCCATCATCATCGACACGCTTATCAATCCCCGCGATGAACAGACGGCGCAGCAGGGAGACATCTAAAAACGACCACTTCAATCAACGGTCACAGGAGGAAGAAATGAAGTTCAGGTTGCTATCGACGATTGCCATGGCGTTAGCACTATCGTTCCTGTTTCTCGGCACGCTGCGAGCGGAGGATACCGGGCTCGATCAGGTGGGACGTAAGGAATATCTCGATGTAGTGAAGGGCAAGAAGGTGGTGTTCATTCCCATTTCCATGGGATTCGACATCACCGAATCATGGGCGGCGATCTGGAAAAAGCAGGCGGCCGAGCTTGGCTATAACCTCGAAATACGCGACCCGAACTGGAGCACGGACGCCGGTACCAAGGCCCTTACCGCCCTGATCTCGGAAAAACCGGACCTGATCATCGTACACAATCCGGACATCCAGTCCTACGCCCGCCTGCTGAAGCGCGCCCAAGATCAGGGCATCAAGGTGCTGCAGGTCAATATGCCCTCCGTCACGCTGACCGACTCCTATGTCGGCGCCGATTGGGTCACGCTCGGCGAGGTGGAAGCAAACGAGCTGGTCGCCCACTGCGGCGCCGGTAAAGGCCCATCCACCAAAATCGCCTTCGTGCAAGGAGTCGTGAACGGTGCAGCGAATATCTACCTTAAGCGCGGCATCACCAACGTCCTGTCGCAGCATCCCGAGATCAAGATGGTCTCCGACCAGGCGGCGAGCTACGACCCGGCCAAGGCACGCGCCATCATGGAGACCGTGCTGCAGCAACATCCCGATCTCTGCGGCGCCGTCGGCGTGTGGGACGACGCGGACGTCGGCATCGGCGCCGCGGTCCAGGCGGCGGGCAAGACCGGCCAAGTCTTCATCGTTACCAGCGGCGCCGGCAACAAGACGGCCTGCGACAATATCGAGAAGGGGCTGCTCACCATGGACGTCAGCTACAACACGCCCCTGCAGGGCAATATTGCCAGCCAGCAGATTGCCGAGTTGCTGCAGAGTCCAGACAAGGCCGGCTTGCGCAAGTCGGTCTTCTACGGGCCGCTCACCAAAATCACTAAGGACAACATCAATCAGCGCAACTGCTGGACGATGAACGATCTGAAATAGCCGCAAAGACATCCTGCCGCACGCCCGCAGAGGCCCGGCAGCTTGACCAGTCCGCCCGAGGCTATGGCCTTGGGCGGACTGCAAATCCGAATGATTGAATTGCCTCTTGGCTACGTCGATTTCGGAGGCGGTGTTGGCATTACGTTGCGCAGAGCCCGAACCGGCCTTTGACCCGGTGCCGCCGCGCGGCCATACCAAAGCCCTTCCGAAGGCTCGGACATCGGCATCCGCAAGGTGGAAAAAGACACTCACCAAATTCCGCTACAAATACATCCCTGATCACGTTCTCGGCGAGCTTCTGGCTAAACGATGGATGGACAACGCCATCCCGTTCGCGGCGCTCGTCATTGTGATCATCGTCTTCGGCTCGGTGCTGCCCCACTTCTTCTCGATCGACAATATATCCGAAATGAGCCGCCAGTTCGCCGAGCTCGGCTTGGTGGTCCTCGCGCTCGCTATCGTCATGCTTTCGGGCGGTATCGACCTTTCCGTCGGTTCCGTTTTCGCTTTGGGCGTTCTGCTTTCCACCATCGGCATGAACGCGATGGGCTGGAGCGTCGGCCTGACCTTCATCGCGGTGCTCGTGCTCGGCGTCGTTTGCGGCACTATCAATGGCGTGCTCGTCGGCTATTTGAGGCTCCGGGCTTTCCTCACCACACTAGTGACTCTCATCACTTTCCGTTCGATTTACGAACTCGTTTATCCGAAATTCTCGACCCAGATCGCGGGGAACCTGCCGGATTCGGCGGTGTGGAACTTCATCGGCGAGGGCGACTTATTTGGCGTTCCCTCCTCCTTCATTTTTACCGCAATCGTTGCGATCGCCTTTCACCTGGTTCTCTCGCGCATGCGCCCGGGTTGGCGCCTGATGGCAGTCGGAGGCGCGCGGCGCTCGGCCTACAATGCCGGCATCAATGTCCGTCGCACCATCTGTGTCACCTATATCTGCTCGAGCGTGCTGTGCTGCATCGCCGGCTTTCTCAATGCGGCTCGGCTATCGACGGCCGGCAGCGATGTCGGGATCGGGCTGGAGATCGTAGCTTTGACGGCCGTGGTGCTGGGCGGCAATTCGCTCGGCGGCGGCCGCGGCTCGGTGGCGAAGGCTGTGATAGGCGCCGTCATCGTGCTCATCCTCACCAACGGGCTGATTGCGATGTCGGTGCCGGGTCCGATCAATTCGCTTGTGCTGGGGGTGGTGTTGATCGGCGCCGTGTTCGTCGACGTGCGCTGGCTGAAGAACCGAGACAAGATCCTGAACAAGGTCTATGTCTCCCCTACCTACTACGAATTGCCACCGGCCAAGTCGACCAAACCGGGTTCTGGCTCGCCCTACGCGCTGAACGACAAACTGCGCAACGTTGGCGCCATCGGCCTCGGCGTCATCGAGGGCGCCGAGGACATGATCCTCGATCGGGACGACAATCTCTATTGTGGCAACCGGCACGGCGATATTATGCGCTTCTTCCCGCCGGACTACGTCCGCCACGAGATCTTCGCCCATGTCGGCGGACAACCGCTCGGCTTCGCCATCGACCGCGACACCAACATCAATGTCTGTATCGGCGGCATGGGCCTCTACATGGTCACTCCGGCCCGCGAGATCATCAAACTTTCCGACGAGACCAACCGGAGCCTCCTCTCGGTCACCGACGACTCGCGGCTGCGGCTGGCTGACGACCTCGACATCGCGCCCGACGGCCGCGTCTTCTTTAGTGAGGCGACCACCCGTTTCGAAATGCACGAATGGCCGGTCGACGCCTTGGAGAGCCGCGGCAATGGCCGGATAATCTGCTACGACCCGCGTACAGGAAAGTCGCACACGGAGGTGCCGAACCTGATCTTCCCGAACGGCATCTGCATGTGCGCGGACGGTCAAAGCTTCCTGTTCGCCGAGACCTGGGGCTGCCGCGTGAGCCGCTATTATTACGGCGGCCCGAATAAGGGCAAAACCGAAGTCCTCATTAGCGACGCCCCGGGCTATCCCGACAACATCAATCGCGCTTCCGACGGCAATTACTGGCTGGCGTTCGTGGGCATGCGCTCGCCGGCGCTTGACCTCGCGCTCACCATGCCGGGCTTTCGTCGGCGCATGGCTCGGCGCTGCGCGCCGGATGCTTGGCTATATCCGAACCTCAACACGGGCCTGGTCATCAAGTTCAACGAGAAGGGCGAGGTCCTTGAAAGCCTCTGGGATCTGGGCGGCAAGAACCACCCGATGATCACCTCGGTCCGCGAGCATAAGGGCGTGCTTTATCTCGGCGGCATCTATAACAACCGCGTCGGCACCTACAAGATACCGGGCGCCGACCCTAACTGGTGCGCACTCGACACTTATTGGGGGAAGGCATGATCGCTTTCCTAAAACGTCCGCTCGACGATTTCTTCGGCCGCGGCGAAGCCGCCATCACTGTCCCGGTTATGGACGGTCCGCTCAAACCGAATCAGAGGCTTGAGGAGGCTGAGCGCTTGCTGACGGCGCAAGGCCTAGACAACCTTGTCTCGGCCAGCGCAGGAATTCTTTATTCGAGTGGGCCGGTGCTGCATAAGCTCTGCGGCGGCGAGGTGAAGCGCTTTCCGTCAGTGATAACCTGCCTGGCAGCACATGGGGAAACTCTCGCGGTGGGTCTCGAAAGTGGCGGCGTATTCCTCCATGGCGGTCCACGCGACGGCCAAACAATTGGCGAGACCAAGCTTTCATGCCCGGTCGCTGTGCTTTTTTTTGACTCGGACACGCTGATCGCCGCCAACGGCTCCGCCGAGCACCGAGCAGGCGAATGGCGGCGAGACTTAATGAGCCTCGGCCGCTCGGGCAGCCTCTGGCGGCTTGATCTCAACCGCAATGATGCGACGCGTCTTATGGACGGGTTGGCATGGCCCAGCGGCATCGCCCTCACTCCACAGGGCTCGCTCTATGTCTCGGAATGCTGGCGGCATCGCCTGCTCAAGGTCCGGACCCACGCCCCGGGCAAGCCCGAGACCATCCTCCACGGGCTACCGGCTTATCCGGGACGCATATTCCCGGCATCGAGGGGCGGGTACTGGCTGACTTTCCTTTCGGTACGCAACCAACTGGTGGACTTCGTCCTACGCGAGCACGCTTATCGCAAACGCATGATCGCCGAGGTGCCAGAGCGATTCTGGATGGCCCCCGGCCTGTCGAGCAATGCGAGCTTCGAGGAACCGCTGCAAGGCAGCGGGCTAAAGCAGATGGGCATCCTGAAACCGTGGGCGGCGACGCGCTCTTACGGTCTGGTCGCACGCTGCGACGTGGCCCTGCAGCCGGTTCTCAGCTATCACAGCCGGGCCGACGGCATGATCCACGGCGTGACTTCAGTCGCCGAACAAGGCGACGATCTGCTTGTCGGGGCAAAAGGACCGGGCGTTCTCGTGCGTCTTGCAGGCGTCGCCGCCATTCCGGTCGCGGGAGCGTAACGGTGAGTCCGATTCTCGAGCTGCGCAAAGCGACCAAGGAATTTCGCGGTATTCCGGCCATGAAGGACATTGATTTCACGCTGGAGCCGGGCGAGATCCACGCTATAGCCGGCGAAAACGGCGCTGGCAAATCGACGCTGACCAAGGCCTTCGCCGGGGTGCACAGCCTCACCTCCGGCGAAATGCTGCTGGACGGCAATCCGGTTGTGCTTTCGACGCCGCACGATGCGCTGGCGCGTGGCATCGCCATGGTTTTCCAGGAGACCAATCTGGTGCCGTCCATGACCGTCGCCCAGAACATTTATCTTGGCGACGAGAAGTTTTTCAACCGGCTTCGCGGGCTTTACATTCAGGCGCAACAGTTTCTCGCCGGCATGAACTTTCAGGTCGATCCGACGGCGCTGGTGTCGTCGCTCGGCGCGGCGCACAAGCAGATGGTGGAGATCGCACGCGCGGTGCACAAGAAGGCGCGCGTCATCATGTTCGACGAACCGACCGCCTCGCTCACACCAGAGGAGAAGAACCATTTCTTTCGCCTGGCGCGCCGGCTGGTGAAGCAGGGCGTATCGATCATTTTCATAAGCCACGCGCTGGAAGAAGCGCTTCTGATCGCCGACCGCATCACGGTACTGCGCGATGGCCAGCTCGTCGTCACCGATAAGGCGGCGAACTTCGACCGAGCGCGGATCGTGCAGGCGATGGTGGGGCGCAGCCTGACCAACACCCTGCATACCCGGTCCAAGAAGACGCCGCGCCCTTATGGGCGCAAAATCATGAAGGTTCAGAACCTCTCCAGCGGCAGGATGGTGCGTAACACCTCTTTCTCTGTGTTTGCCGGACAGGTGACGGGCATTTTTGGGCTGGTCGGCGCCGGCCGCACCGAAATGATGAAGGTCGTCGCCGGCGTGCTCAAACGCGACCTCTTTCACGGAGGCGACGTTATCCTGGAGAATAGGGCAGTTCGCTACCGGGTTCCGCGTCAGGCGGTGCGCGACGGCATCGTCTACGTCACCGAGGATCGCAAGACCGAAGGCGTCTTTGAGATAATGTCGATCGCCGAGAACATTCAGATCGGCCGCGAGGCGACGGGCGTGAACCCGCTGAAGATTGTTTCGGCCAGCGACGGACGAAAGCTTGCCAAGACTTGGATCGAGCAACTATCGATCCGCGCCATCAACACCAACGCGCGCATCATCGAGCTCTCCGGCGGCAATCAACAGAAGGTTGTCATTGCCAAGTCGCTGATCCAGAACCCGAAACTTGTAATCTTCGATGAACCGACACGCGGCGTCGACGTCGGCGCCATCGTCGAAATTCATGAACTCATTAATCGGCTCGCAGATAGAGGATACGGCGTCGTGGTCATCTCGTCCTATCTTCCAGAGATTATGGCATTGTCCGATCGTGTACTCGTGGCTAGGCAGGGTAAGATCGTCGAGGAGATGAGTGCGGAGGAGGCGACCGAAGAGAAGATCATGTATGCGGCGGTGCATTGATAGTCGACAGTCGGTAAGATCGCCGCGGCGCCACAGAGGGAAGTTTATAAGCGATGGCCGAATTACGCAGTCCCTTTGATCTTTCCGGCAAGCATGTCCTGATCAACGGCGCCGCGGGGGGTATCGGCTCCGCCACTGCGATGCTTTGTGCAAGTCTCGGCGCGCGGCTGACGCTCGTCGACATCGTCGATTCTGCCGGCCTTGCCGAGCGGGTGTTCGCCGCCGGCGGCAAAGCGGCCCGTCACCAGTTCGACACCAGTGACCGCAGCAATGTGGAAACCTTGCGTCAAAGGGTCGGGCCGGTGGACGCACTGGTCGATGCGGCGGGCTTCTGCCCCTTCAACGAGTGGACGGCGCCCGATTGGGATGAGGCGTTCGACAAGGTGTTCGACGTGAATGTTCGCGGCCCGATCAATATGGTCCGCGCCTTCATGCCGGCGATGATCGAACGGAAGGCCGGGCGCATCGTGCTTGTCGGCTCCATAGCAGGGCGGATGGGCGGCCTTAGAGCCAGCGCGCATTATTCAGCCTCGAAAGGAGCCGTGCACACTTTGGTTCGGTGGTTTGCGCAGCGCGCCACTCCGCACGGCGTGATGGTCAACGCGGTAGCACCGGGAGCGACCGACACCGGAATGATCGCCGGCGGCAACTATGACGTCAGCGGCTTTCCACAAAAGCGGCTACTGAGGTCCGAGGAAATCGCTGCGCCGATCGCCTTTCTCTGCTCGGAAGGGGCAAGCGGTATTGCTGGGGTCGTGCTCGACGCTAACGGCGGTATGCACTTTTCCTAGTCTAATCTCGATACTCAATTTGGGGTTCTCCCTTCCTTTCGACAGAGACATGTCGACCGGCGAATAACGGGGTCCCCGAAACTTGCTATGTGAAGTAGTCAAATTGATCATTATTTGATTAGCACCTAGGCTGTGCGAAAACTCCAAAATCGAATTTGCGTGTAGAAATTTCGTCTCGATTTCGTCAGTTTGTGAACCAACAACGCTAGCAACTGCTGTTGGGAGAAGACAATAGAGAAAACAATTCTGCGCGATCATAGCGCACGCACGTTTTCACACAGCCTAGACCCATAGGCGACATGGCATGCTCCTCGTCTTTAGCGTCCCTACCAGCTTCTATCGCTCGCGGGGGCAGGAGCACGGCCGGACCATTCCATCAGCGGCAGTCACGCCTCCTCACGGCAGTGCGCCTTGAGCGCCGAGCACTCCGGCCACGATCGCAACGCACGAGATCGTGAGCGCCACCGCGTGCAGCCGAATTGCCAGTGAGAAGGCGCGCTCCTTGTCGCGCAGTGCGTAATCATGAAATAGGCGGTGGACGACAAGCGGCTCGAGCACGAATACCATCAAGGCGAACACCGCCCACACCGCGACCATCAGCGCGAGCCACCAAAACGTCGGATCGAGCAGCAACGTCCAGGCCTGTAATTTATTCAGCATGTAGAATCCAGATAGGCCCGCGAGCAAAATTGAGAACCGCGCCTGCACGGCAAAGGGGCCCTCGAACGCCTCGAATGCAGTGAGCGCCGCATGGGGGTCGGCCAAGGCGCGGGCCCGCGGCAGTACAATGGTGGTCACCATGGCAACGCCGCCGATCCAGTGTACTAAAGCCAGAACGTGCAGAGCGCGGGCAACTGCAAAGTCGTTGATCATCAAGCTAGCGAAGTGCCAGCAATACTGTGAGCTGGTCAATACCGCATAGAGAGTCGCCCGGGGTCGCTTTTCGGGCCACGACGGTCGGCCGCCTTCGAGTCCGTTATCGGAGGTCTTGCTGCCGCGCCGGCTCTATGCTCGGTGAGGCAGTTGATGGACCCTAACCGGCAGTCGTGCCTACGGGGCCCGTGATGCTTTGATCTAGGTCGACAAGCGCCAAACCGGGAGGCTGCATCTTACGTATTGGAGCAATACGTATTCTAGAGGATGCCGCCTTACTCGCGAGCGGACGCAAAGGAGCGAGACTTGTTGGATCACGAAACATGAAAAAAGTATTTTACGCACCGTACGTCATGGTGGCGCTCGCACTAGTGGGGATAGCTATCGCGTTCTATGACGCCTACACGATCTATAACGGCCAAGCACTGTGGTGTCCGCCCCCCGTCAATGGATGTAATGAGGTTGCGAGCAGCCCGTACGCGCACATATTCAATCTGCCGGTGGGGTATTTTGGTGTCATCTATTATTTGTACATGTTCGGCTTGGCGGCGCTGCTCGCGTTCGATCCGTTATCGCGTGGGCTGCGTTTCGCCGCGCTAACCTACGCCGCCTTGGGCGTGTGCTTCTCGATCTATTTCATGTACCTACAGATAGCCTTCATCCACGCCTTCTGTATTTACTGTCTCGCCTCTGCGGTCACGACCCTTCTTCTCTTTATCGCGGCAATCTCGCATTTTAGAGCGACACGTACGTCGACGAGGTGATCGAGTGAGGGGTGGCTGATGGCAGCATTGGCCCTTTGCGATGTTTAGTGCGGTGCAGCGATATGTCCGGTTTCGGGGGGCAAATCCGGAAGTGGCTGCGGCCCGCTCGAAGTGACGTTTTTGACCGAAAACACGACCAAAGCGTGGACGCCACGGTTCATCCTAATCACCAGGAAATTACCCGCCGGTGACGCTCATGTGGCGGTTGACGGCGGCGTGCCGGTTGCGGCGGTCGATGACGAAGTCGTGTCCTTTGGGCTTGCGATCGATGGCGGCTCGGATTGCCTCCTCTAGGAACTCGTCGCTCTCGGAATGGCGCAGGGGCGCTCGGAGGTCGGCGGCGTCCTCTTGGCCCAGGCACATGAAGAGCGTTCCGGTGCAGGTTAGCCGTACTCGGTTGCAGCTCTCGCAGAAATTATGCGTGAGAGGCGTGATCATGCCGAGACGACAGCCCGTCTCGCGCACGACATAGTACCTCGCCGGTCCGCCGGTGCGATAATTGGTCTCGTCAAGGGTCCATCGGCGTTGCAGCTGGGTACGCACTATTGAGAGCGGCAAGTACTGGTGAAGACGAGTATCCCCACCGATGTCCCCCATCGGCATGACCTCGATGAACGAGAGATCGAAGCCTCGATTTCCGGACCAGCGGATCAGATCATCGAATTCATCGTCGTTGACGCCCTTGAGCGCCACGACGTTGAGCTTGATCCGGAGCCCTGCACGCTTCGCCGAATCGATGCCCTCCAGAACCCTGTCTAGCTTTCCCCACCGCGTGATCGCCGCGAACTTGGCGGGATCGAGCGTATCGAGGGATACGTTGATACGCTTAACCCCAGCGGCCCTTAGCTCGTGCGCATAACGAGCGAGCTGGCTGCCGTTCGTGGTTAACGTGAGTTCGTCGAGTGCACCGGTCTGGAGGTGTCGCCCAAGCGATTGGAAGAGACTCATGATATTTCGGCGTACAAGCGGCTCGCCGCCAGTGAGGCGGAGCTTGTGCACGCCGAGGCGCACGAAGGCGGTGCAAAGACGGTCCATCTCCTCGATCGACAGCACTTCGGATTTTGGCAGAAAAGTCATGTCCTCCGCCATGCAGTAAACGCAGCGGAAATCGCACCTGTCCGTTACAGAGACTCGCAAATACGTGATCCTGCGGCCGAACGGATCGACGACGGGGACGGACATCGCGGCACTCCCAGTTGGAGGAAATTCGTCAGCTCGCGCGGTATTCCAGACTCTTGAGACTGAGCTTGCGCGTGACCTCCGGAGCGTCCGCAATCTTCCGAATGTTGCCCCAGGTCTGCTTGTAATTCGGGATGATGAGCTCG
>Ga0181523_10005129_pt1 | contig 10956 bp, 6 predicted proteins | sample PEATcosm2014_Bin_43_FD_119752 | JGI IMG/M metagenome (GOLD analysis project Ga0181523, IMG submission 119752) | Peatland microbial communities from MTU Mesocosm Facility, Houghton, MI, USA - PEATcosm2014_Bin05_30_metaG | ecosystem: Environmental > Terrestrial > Soil > Wetlands > Peat | place... | reverse complement strand
GCGGTCGGCCCGCACGTGGGGGACAATGACAAGGTCGCGATGCGGCTGCATACGTGTAGCTACAGCCCACTCGACCGCGACGGGGTCCCATGGGTCGATGTCGTCCTCGACCACGATGACTTGTTTGACGAGATTGACCGCCGCCCAGACCGCAAACAGAGCCTTGCGCGCCTCGCCGGGTCGCGGCTCGCGCAATGCGACCACCGCATGCAGGCGGCCGGCGCCGCCGAAACCGACCGCAACTTCCTTGAGCGACGGCACACTGGTGCGGACCGCTCGCGCCAGACCGGCGGCGATAGCGACACCGCCGATCAAGCAGTGCTCGCGGTGATAGCCGGGTAGGATCACCTGAAAAATCGCGTCGTGGCGCCGGGTCAGGCGCGAGAAGGTGGCAACGACGCCGGCGCCATAATCCTCATACATGCCATGAAACTCGCTGACCGGTCCCTCCTCCACCTGCTCGCCGGCATCCAGTTTTCCCTCCAGCACGCATTCGCAGTGCGCAGGCACTAGGAGATCCGAACCGAGGCAACGGGTAGCCTCGAGCGGCTCGCCGAACAACGCGCCGGCGACCTTCAGCTCGTCGTCGCCCAAGCCGAGATAAAGGCATGCGGCGATCAAGACCACCGGGTGATTGCCGATAGTGACCGCGATGTCGAGCGTCTCGCCGCGCGCCTGCGCGGTGCGCGCCAGCACAGCCAGATGATGGTTGGGCGCGATGCCGACGAAAGCGCGGTTGCCGTCGAGCGGCATCACCCGCGCGATCGAGAGATTGGCGCGGCCGGTAAGCCGGTCCTTGGCGACGATGGCGCCAGCGGTGATGTAGGAGCTGCGCTCATGCTGGAAGAACCGTGGGATCGGCAGCTCATTCTTGAGTACCGGGTCGGCAATGACGTCTTCCTGACACGCCGCGGAGCCGAGGATGCGATGCTCCAGCGGACGATCGATCGCCGATATGATCGCGCTTTGCATTTGCTCCGGTGTCGTGCCGAGGCCGGCGGCAATGCGCAGCAGCGAAGTGAGTACGTTACCGACCACTGGCATGCAATGCCCGTGCACCGTGTCGAAGCTCAAGGCCGGACCGCCGTCAGCTTCGGCAAGGCAGGCGGCGATCTCGAATTCGAGATCGACGGGCTCGGTGATGGTCATCAGTTCGCCGGTACTGTCGAGGCTCGCGAGAAACGCGCGCATCGCTTGCGGAGACACTCCCGCTTTGGCGGTCATTGCGTCCTTCGCATGTCGGCCAGCGGAGCTGTACATGAGCCTGTCCTGAACGAATGCTATTGCGGACGCACCGTCCCGGACCGGCTGCCCATGCTCGATCCTATCGGCGGCTGCCGACGCTCGCACCCGCGACCGTTAGAAACAAGGTTATAGGCAGAATCGAAGCCTGGATAGCGGGCGGGTCGTGATCCCGCTATGGTGGGCCGGTCCGGAGTTTCGATGATCGAGCTACGCACCCTCGGTTATTTCGTAACCGCCTGCCGATGCGACACGCTGGCGCACGCCGCCGGCGAGCTCGGCATTGCACTGTCGACGCTGAGTTCCGCCATGACGGAGCTACAAGAGGAACTTGGACTTACGCTGTTCCGGCGTGTGAAATACGGCCTATATCCCACCGCTAGCGCACGCTGGCTCATGCGCGTCGCCGAGCCGTTACTCGACAGCGAAGCCTTCGCCCGACGCTGGATCGGCGGGTCGCGCACCCGCAAGGCCCAGATATTGAGTCTCGAATTGGGCTTGAGCTTCACCATCGGCGGCCTCGGTGCGGCCATCGAACGCGCCGTTGAGACCATGCGAGCGGAACAACCGCATATCCTTGTCGATCCGGTATGGGGCGATGAAAAGGATTCACCGCCGGTCGGAACTCTTGCCGATACCTGGCCGGGGCTTGCCCGCAGCTGCATTGCGATTGGCTTGGCGCCGGTGCCCGCCAAAGGCCAGACGCGCGCCATCACGCTACTCACCGACCGCTGGGTCTTCGCTTGCCGCCTGCCAGCCGGCACTATGAGGCCGCCAAGTGCCGTCGATCTCGCCGCCGGACGCCTGGTCGTGCCGGCGCTGGCGCCTCCGCTGATCGAACAAGCCGACCGTTATTTCACCCATAACCGGATCAGCAGCGTACGTTTCGTCAACGAGCACCCGGGGGAGCTTCCGCGTTTGATCGACGATTATCCGGACGCCGCGCTGTTTGTGCCGAAAAGCCTGATCTCGGGCCGGCTCGGCTTCCTGCGCGTGAAGGCCGTCGCACCCGTTGCCCCGCTAACGATGAATATTGTGGCGCGCGTGCCTGCACCGAATGCCGTCACCGCGCAGTTCGTGCGCCACTTGAAGCGCGCGCTTTCAACGAACACGCCGGCGAACGCGCGGCGCCCAGCGATCTCGTTGCGCCAGATTCATTATTTCAACATGGTGCATCGGCTGCGCCGTGTCTCGGCTGCCGCGCAGGGAGCCAACGTGACGCAGCCCTCGCTGAGCGAACAATTGCACAAGCTTGAGCGAACGCTGTCAACCAAACTGTTCGAGCGACGCGGCGACGGCGTCATTCCGACTGCGAACGGAGATCGCTTCGCCGACGTGTCAAAGATGATCGAGACTGGTTTCCGCCGCATCACCGCCGGCGACGCGACCGCCACAGCACCGCCGAGCCGGCGTATCGCCATGGGAATCCTGCCATCGGTGAGCCAACACGGTCACTTGGTCAACCGCGTCACCGAAGCGGTGCTCGGGGTGCAGACACGACATCCGACGCTGCGACTGGTCGTGCGAGAGGGGCCGAACGGCACGTTACAGGACTGGGTCATGCGCGGCCTGGTCGGCGTGGCAATTGTCGAGACCGGCTTGCCGCACATGCCGCGTTTGCCGTTGGGATCATCGGAAGGTCTCGCCGCCATCGCGCATGCCCGTCACAAAATGCTCCCGCCAGGCCCGGTCAAATTCGCCGATCTGGCACGGTTGCCGCTGGCGCTGACCAGCAACCGATTTGGCTTGCGCCAATTGGTCGACGCGGCTGCCGAGGAACGCGGCCTGCGCATTCGGCCGTATATGGAGGTCGACGCCTTGACCATGGTCGCCGCCTTGCTGTCGCGCGCCCCGGTTTGCACCGTGCTGCCGCCTTCGGCGGTGCACCGCGAATTGTCGGAAGGCGAGCTCGTTGCCCATCCGATCGTCGATCCAACGATCACGCGCCGGCTATTCGTCATCCATTCCGGCCAACGCACCTTGAGCGAGCCTGAGCGTGATTTGGTCAAAACGTTGCGCGACCGGCTGTCCGATACAACCGACGTCTAATGGATGGCACCGCGGCCCTGATCAAGAAAGCCGGAAGTGCCGCACGCCCTTCTTTTCGGCCTCGTCGAGCGCCGCGGCATAACCGGCGTCGGCGTAGCGCATGACGCCCAGGCTGGTGTCGTTGGTGAGCGCCAAGCCGAGCCGGGCGTCGGCTTCGCTGCTGCCGTCGGCAATCACGGTGACGCCGGCGCTCGTCATGTAGCCGGAATAGCCGCCGCCGCCGGAATGAATCGCCACTAGGTCGGCCTGCGAGGAGCACATCGCCATGGCGTCGAGCAACGGCCAGTCGGCGATCGCGTCGGAGCCGTCGCGCATATGCTCGGTCATGATATTGGGGTGCGCCATGGCACCGGCATCGAGATGGTCACGCGTGAAGGCAATCGGACCCGATAACGTACCTGCGCGCACCATGCGATTGACAGCGCGCGCCAGCGCCGTTCGCTCGCCATGTCCGAGCCAGGCGATGCGCGCGGGCAAACCTTCAAAGGGCACATGCGTGCGCGCCAACGCAATCCAGTTGGTGAGGATGTGATTGTCGGGAAACGCCTGAAGTAGATGGTCGTCGATCTTGCGGATGTCCTCGCGGTCATTGACAAGCGAGATCCAGCGGAACGGGCCGATGGCGCGCGCGAACAGCGGTCGCAAATAGGCCTCGGTGAATATCTGAATGTCGAACGCATCGGCCAGGCCGCCGTCTCGCGCCTGAGTCCGGATCAGATTGCCATTGTCGAAGACGACGGCGCCGGCTCGCTTGAAGCCGAGCATCGCGCGCACATGGCGCACAATGGTGGCGCGGCCTTCCTGCATCAGCGTTTTGGGATCGTGCTGGCGCATGTCGCGCACCTCAGCAAGGCTGCGGCCGGAAGGGACATAGCCGTAGACGAGGTCGTGCGCCGAGGTCTGGTCAGTGACAACGTCTGGGATGATGCCGCGCGCGAGCAGCGCTTCATAGACATCCGCCGCATTGCCGGGAAGTCCGACCGAAGTGGCGCGGCCTTCGCGCCGCGCCGCCTCGACCATCTCCATCGCGTCATCGAGATCGCCGGCGCGCGCATCGAGAAAACCGTTGGCCAAGCGCTTGGCGATACGCTCCTCGTCGATTTCGACGCAGAGGATGACCGCGCCTGCCATGCGCCCGGCCAAAGGTTGGGCGCCGCCCATGCCGCCGAGCCCCGCGGTCAGGATGAATCGACCCTTCAGGCTCTTGCCGAAATGCCGCTCGGCGATGCGCATGAAGATCTCATATGTGCCCTGGATGACGCCTTGCGAGCCGATATATTGCCAATCACCGGCCGTCAGGCCGCCCCAGCAGATCAGGTTTTGGTTCTGCCACTCGTAAAAATTCTCCGCCTTCGCCCATTGGCCGATCATGTTGCAGTTCGCCATGATGACGACCGGCGCCTTGTCGTGCGTCTTGATCAAGCCGATCGGCTTTCCGGACTGCACGATGAGGGTTTCGGCGTCGGTCATGGTCTTGAGCGTCTCGACAATCTTGTCGTGCGAGGGCCAGTCCCGCGCGGCTTTGCCGAGCGCGGCATAGACCACGAGATTAGCTGGGTCCTCCCCGACCGCGAGCACGTTCTCGAGCAGCCGTAGCAGTCCCTCCTGCCGCCAGCCGCGGCAGCGCAGATTGGAACCGGAAGTGACGGTGAAGCGCCGGTCCATTGTGGCATCACGCCAAGGCGTATTGCGCGATCGAAATGCCGAGCGCGGCTTCGCACACTGGATAGACACTCGAGTCTTTCACCGAAGAGCTCAACGGCAGATGTGCCTTCGCGATATGAAAGACGGATAGTAACATGCCCTCGCGCAGATGGCCGACACTGACCGGCTTGCCGTCTGCATTTAGCGTCGTGATGACGTCCGGAAACGTGGCAAGCCGTACGCCCTCACCGTCCTCGACCGCCATGTACTCATTCATGACATGAAGGACGAGATCGCGCTTGTCCGTGCGGATGGCAATGGTGCCGATGTCGAAGGCGCCTTCAGCGTAGCTGACAGCTTTGCGAGTGACCGCCCCTTCGCCTAAGATCGTGCCAGACGTAGTCACACAGATCGCGTCGATCACGGCGCGGCCGCCTTTACCCTCCGCCGTCATGATGGCGTGGCCAAGGTCGAGAGCGCGGGAAATGCCGCCGAGCGCGGCGTTCTTCTTCACGTAGGACGCGCGTACCGGGTTACGGCAGCTGGCGATGAAGCCGCCTGACATGTCGGCTGCTTTGCGTAGGATCGGTGAAACTTTGGCAGTGGCCCCGCGCACGACCAGCTCGATATAGGAATGGCTGTTACGGTGGCCCCCGACCGCGACCTGGATGGTCGGCTCCGGGCTCGCCGCCATGCCGATCGAACCCATGTCGCCGGTCGGATGGGCCCGAAGGTCGCCGACGGCATCGACCACCTTTGTACCGAGCACCGCCCCCGGCAGCCAGGCATTCATGGTACTCGATATGCCGTTCTGCCCGATCATGAGTCCGTAGAGCGGCGCGCCCAGTTCCTCCTGCAGCATCTCGACCGCCTTGACGTAGTCGACGCCGAGCATCTGCCATTCGGTGGTGCCGGCCGGCGCGCCGATGGCGGCGGCAGTGGCAATAAAGGCGTCATCGGGTACCTCATCCATGGACACCAGCTCAGGCCTGCCGATGCTGACGGCGGCGGTGCCGAGCATGCGGCCGTGATCCGCCCAGCCTCCACCACCGGCGGCGAAAACCGATCCGCCACGAATTGCGGCTTCGACGTCCTGCAGCCCGAGGATACGCCCCATGAATTTACCCCTTTACTCTTGATTGAAGCGATCGATCGAGTGCCTTGACTGCTTGCAACACAACCGCTGCGCCCGCAGCGATCTGCTCGCGATCCGACCATTCCTCTGGCGCGTGGCTTTTCCCGCCGCGGCTCGGTACGAACACCATTCCCGATTTGCAGATGCGGCCCATGAAGGCCGCATCATGCCCAGCGCCGCTAGCGAGATCGGTTTCGCTCAAGCCGAGCGCATGGGCGGCTTGCCGAAGCGCGGAGCGCACGCTGGGGTCGCAGTTGACCGGGTGGCCGTCGGACAACGTAGTGAGCCGTGTCCGCTTCACGTGTGCCAGTGTGGCGTGCGCCGCGCTTTCGCACTCGACCGCGTCGACGAAACGCGCCGTCAGGGCCGAATCGGTCGTGCGCGCGTCGATCACTAAGCGGCAGCGGCCGGGGACAACATTGGCGGCGCCTGGCTCGACGGTGAGGATGCCGACAGTGGCGACGAAATAGCCTTTGCCTTCATCTGATAATTGTTCGGCTATGCGACGGACGGAAGCAACGGTATTGGCCGCGGCGACCAGCGCGTCCTGGCGCAGAGGCATCGGCGTGGTGCCGGCGTGGTCGGCGGCGCCCTCAAACACGATCTCGATGCGCCGGATGCCGACGATAGAGGTGACGATGCCGACATCGAACGATTGAGATTCCAATACCATGCCCTGTTCGATATGCAGCTCGAGGAAGGCGCTCACGTCCGAGCGCTTCGCCTCGGCCAGCCGATCCGGATCGCCACCGACTTGGCGCAGCGCATCGCCCAAGGTTTTGCCGCCGGGGTCGGTCAGGTCGAGCATCGTCGTATCGAGAGCACCGACCATACCGCGGCTGCCGATGCAGGAGAGACCGTATTCGCTCGGCTCCTCGGCGAGGAAATCCACAACCTCGATGGTGTGATTTAGCCTGTCACCCTTTTCGGTCAACGCACGCACGGCTTCGAGCCCCGCGGCGAGACCGGCGACGCCGTCGAAACGACCGCCGGAGGGTACCGTATCGCTGTGTGAGCCGATCGCGATGACGCCAAGCGCGGGATCGGCGCCGTCGAGCTGACCTATCAGGTTGCCGGCCGCGTCGATACGAACCGCAAGACCGGCGTCGGCAAAGCGCTTGGCGAGAAAGGCGCGGCCGTTGCGGAAGAGCGGCGTGAATGAGCGGCGGGTGTATGGGTGCTGGGGATCGGTGATCTCGGCAAGTGCCATCACGTCCGCCCAGAGGCGGTTCGCATCGAGCGGCAGATTGGTCGCGGCCAAAACCGCCTCCTCGATCAATGCGCCGGCGGCGACGGCTTGATGAAACTGCCCTGCCCCGGCTGTGCGATCACGCTCCCGTCGGCACAGATGCAGGCGCCGCGCAGGAACGTCGCCGCCACGCGAAATGGCAGTTCGATGCCGTCATAAGGACTCCACGACACGAAATTATTGCCGCTAGCGGCGGCACTGTAACGATAGGGGTCGCGCTTCGCTAGGACGATATCGGCATCGCGGCCGACTGCGAGCGCGCCCTTTACGTGGCTAATGCGGAACAGTGTTGTCGGATTGTCCGCCAAGAGCCGCGCAGCGTGGGTGAGCGACAAGCCTCGCTGGTCGAGCCCCTTCAGCAGCAGCGGATAGAGCACCTCAAGTCCAGGCACGCCCGAAGCGTTTTTCAGCATGACCGGGTCGGTTTTACGATCCTCTGACCAGCTCACATGGTCAGTCGACACAACGGTGACGTTGCCGGCGTCGAGATGATGCCATAGCGCCTCGCGCTCGCGCCGTGACCGCACTGGCGGGTTGATCTTTGCCTTACCACCGAGGCGGCGCACGTCGTCTTCCTCATCGAGCGTCAGATAATGGATGCAGGCTTCGATGGTGGCGGCATGTCCCTGGGCGCGATAGGCGGCGGCCAACTCGTAGCCGCGCCCGATCGAGGAGTGCACGATGTGCACAGGACATCCCGCACCGGCGCCGAGCTCATATACCTCGGCGGTCGCTAACGCCTCGGTGATCGACGGGCGCGAGAGGCCGTGCGCCCGATAATCGGTGATGTTGCTCGCTTCTACCTGAGCGGTGAACGCACGAACCATTTCGTCGTTCTCGTTGTGAATGCCAGCGATCAGGCCACGTGGCCCGATCTCCCCGAAGCAGGCGAACAGCGTTTGTGGCGGAATGCGTGGAAAGCGCTGCGGGTGGGTGCCGAAGGTGGAGAACTTGAACGCGGCGGCGCCCGCATCCACAAGCTCGCCGATGCGCGACGCACCTTCCTGCGGGTCGATAGTTGCATAAAGCGCGAAGTCAACGCGCGCCTGTGCGCCCGCTTCCCTAGCCTTGATACGGAAGCGCTCTGCGTTGGCGATCAAACAGCCGTCGTCATAGGGCATGTCGACGATGGTAGTAACGCCGCCGGCAGCAGCGCTGCGCGTTGACCAAATGAAATCCTCCTGACCACTCTGGCTACGGCTATGCACCTGCGCGTCGATGGCGCCGGGCAACACCAGGAAGCCGGGACCGCCATGCTTTTCGCCGATTGGCGGATGGCCCGATCCGACCGCCTGGACCAGCCCTTCGCTGACAAGGACATAGCCGCTCTCAACGACACGGTCAGGGAGAACGATCGTTCCGGTGAAGACCTGATCCGCCATACCGCACTCTCGATCGCCGCTGCACGATTTCCACGCGCTAAGCCGCCACTGCACTATCGAAGCGACGGCATGAGGCAGCGCCAGGAAATCTGCCGCAAATTACAATGACCATAGCGGGACGGGTGAACCCTCATTAATCGAATTATCCAATAGGAAAAACCTAAGCATTGTGGGGAGCATCTTCCATGGCACAACCTCGTCCGTTGGATTCTGCATTTCCGATTGACCGTCGGCTTGCCGTCGCGGCGTCTGATGTCGTCGTTATGAACATCTTTACAGTCGATGCAGTGGAACGTCGATGCCCTACTCAAGGCCTGGGCGGAGGACGCACTCTGGATGAAGAAATAGTTGGGATTCATCTCGGTGCAGCTCCATCGGGCCGTTGGCGATAGCTACGTGTTCATGAACTAGCGGTGTGGAAGTCGGTCGAGCGCGTCCGCCGGGCCTTCACGCACCCCGATTTTCGCAACGCAACGGCGGCCCACCCTTCGAACACCCGGTCGGAACTCGTCCCTCACGCAATGAGTGCCGATAATTCCGGGTTATGCGTCGCATGGATCGATTAAAGCGGATCGGGAACTTCTGACCGGCGAGGAGTGTCAGCGCCGCGCGTCGGAAGAGATCAAGGCGATTCGACGAGAAGATGATCACATTAAGGGGTGTAGTCGCGATTTTCCGCTGGCATTGGCCGCATTGCCAAATTCCCCGCGCTTCGGCGAGCGATTCAAGGCATCGGCGTACCCACAACGCCGCGCACAATGTCGATTGCGCGTCGAAGCAACGTCATCGAGGCCTCCGGGGTCCGGAACCCAGCATGGGCTGTAAGCGTGACATTCTCCATACTCGCGAGCGGATGACCCGGCTTCAAAGGTTCGTCGTTGAATACATCGAGTCCGGCATGACGGATATGACCGCTCCTCAGCCCGTCGACGAGGGCGTCCTCATCGATCAACGCACCGCGCGCCGTATTGATGAGAATCACGCCCGGTTTCATGCGGGCCACATGCTCCGGACCGAGAAATCCGCGCGTGGCGTCATTGAGCGCAAGATGCAACGTGATCACGTCGGCCCCCGCCAAAAGCGTGTCTAGCGCAACTAGCGGCTCGTCCAGACCCTTGGTGCGGTTCCATGCCAGCACTTCCATGCCGAGACTGCGCCCAATGCGCAAAACCGCGCTGCCGATCCTACCCAGTCCGATCACTCCCAAGGTTTTTCCATGAAACTGCAGGCCTTCGAGCGGCGACCAGATCCCAGAACGAACCTGACGATCCATGCGCGCGATCTGCCGGCAACTTGCGAACATTAGCGCGATGGTGTGTTCAGCGACTGCCATGTCGCCATAACCCTTGATGGTGTGAACGTGAACGCCGCGCAACGCAAGCTCGGCGAGATTCATATAGCTCGCAGCGCCCGTGCCAAGGAAAACGATGTGCTTGAGCTTATTGCATTGCTTGATCAATTCAGTCGGTAAGTATGAGTGATCGTCGATGCAAATTTCATACCCCGCCAACAATCCAGGAAGTTTGGCCTGCTCAAAAGGCACGCAATTGACATCGATTGGCGGATCGTCAGCGCGCACAGCTCGCTGCCACACGCTGGCGAGCTGAACATTGCAGTCGATAAAAAGCGATTTCATTGAGTTTTCGCCGCCGCCAGTGTCTCTCCCGATTGCGGACACGGGATTTTGGTCGGTTAGCTCGCTTTCAGAGCACTCGCACTTTGTAAGTCGTGCAAGGCTCTCAAAAGCTGTCAATTCTCTTGCATTCTCTCAACAGCCCAGTTTGGAATTTCATCGCGTAGCGCCTTTGGCCATGACAGCGACGACCATTTCAATTTCGACTGGGGCGTTCCGCGGCAATTCGGACACACCAACCGCGGACCGCGCGTGTCGGCCACGTTCGCCGAATAGTTCGGAAAGAAGGTTCGAGGCAGCGTCGATCACACGCGGCTGTTGGGTAAATCCGGGCGCCGATGCAACGAAACCAGTCACCTTCAAAATCTGCTCAACGTTGTCGAGACTGCCAATTGCTGCCTTAAGGCAGCTAAGTCCCTGCAGAATGCAGATCCGCGCGGCCCTCTGCGCCGCTTCGGCATCCACCGCATCTCCGACCTTACCGGTGATCCGCACTTCGCCATTCTCCTTAGGCAATTGGCCGCTTACATAGGCCACGCCGGCATGAATGGTGACCGGAACGTATTGAAACGACGGTTCTGCCGGAGGCGGCAACGAAAGACCAAGTTTTTTGAGTTTCTCT
>Ga0181523_10005126_pt1 | contig 10962 bp, 8 predicted proteins | sample PEATcosm2014_Bin_43_FD_119752 | JGI IMG/M metagenome (GOLD analysis project Ga0181523, IMG submission 119752) | Peatland microbial communities from MTU Mesocosm Facility, Houghton, MI, USA - PEATcosm2014_Bin05_30_metaG | ecosystem: Environmental > Terrestrial > Soil > Wetlands > Peat | place... | reverse complement strand
TCAATGTAGAGAAATCCGAATTGTCCGGTGTATGTGGCTCGTTTCAGATCGCGGCCGGCATGAATGTGGCTGTGATACCAGCGTGTGCCGGAGGGACGTGGAACGAACGAATACCGTCGGACTCCACCGGGGGGCACCATTGGTGTCCCTTCTTCCTCGGAACCATCTACCTCGGAAGGAACGAACAAGCCGTGCCAATGAACCAGTTCTGGAATTTTGGTCTCATTGAATACATCTACCGTGACCGGTTGACCCTCGCGTAGCCGCAAGACCGGGCCGGGCGCCGAGCCGTTGTATCCGGTTGTCTTGATTATTTTCCGCGGGGCAACTTCCATCTCGACGGGCGAAATGCGAATGGTTACGTCAGCCTTGGAATTGTTCGGCGCAGTTTGCAGCCCGATCCGCCGCGCCAACCCGGCGTAAGCCGGGATCCCCAACAGAGCCAGGAATTCTCTGCGATTGATTTCTCTGCGATCCATTAGTGTTCCCAGGCCACTGTTCCTAGGCCGAATTTGCACTGCGCAGGTTCCGATCAGAAATTGAAGCGATAACCCAGAATCATTTTGGCGATCAGGTGGTCGGTCACGCCCGTCAGGCCCACGCCGAGTCCGAAATTGATCTCCCACTGCGGGGCGACATTCAAATCGATGGTGGGGAAAATCTGATGCTGTTGTTGCGAAACCGCATCGAATCCCGTCACTGGGCCGACCGAACCGTAGTATTCGAGACCTCCCGCAATCTTCGGCGTGAAGTCGTAGCTGAATTTGAAATTTGGCGAAAAGACTACGCCTTGGTGTACGCTCTCGCCGTGGAAGGACCGGTCCAGCGTGGGGTTCAGGGCCCAATACCATCGGGCCACCTTTTGATCCACAATCGGACGCATTTCCAGCGTCCACGTGTCCACCGAAAACGAGCGCCTCTGGTAGCCGAATTCATTCGATAGGCTCACACCCACAGGCCAGTGCCATTTCTTAGGGACCGCGACGCGCGGCCGGATGTGATCGCCCACCCACTGCCAGCCTTGGCCGTCGGTTATGGAAGTGAAAATGTAAAAGCCGCACTCGAACCAGTCATTAAAGCCGTGGGTGATCTCGACAGTCTCGTGCTCAGCGTGATCGGTGGGGTAAACACCGTTCACTACCTTCTTTGAGCCATTGATCGTGAAGTTGCTGTGAAGTTCGAACATCGTGTGTCCGGGATCGACCAGGTCAGATCCGTACACCTGGATTTCGTAGTTGTCTTGAGCCTGAATGCGGCCTGCGGCAAAGATCAACGTCAGTGAAACCAGAGCGCCAAGGCAGGCGGGCACGAGAAACCGCCGAAAACCCCGGCGCAAACGTAGGCACCTGTCCTGAGGGGGCAGAACCTCGCTGGATCGAGTAGAGGGTGCAGCGAGCATGGGCTGTTAGTCACTCATTCTATCCGTACTCTGACTGGCGCCGTAGTTGTATGTTACGAAGCCAGGTCATGACCCAAAAGCTGACCAGCGGGTCTCTAGGAGCGCGAGTGAGCCATCAAGACCTCGTCCGCGTGCGATGGCAGGTTCGGGATGAGCCATCGAAACAAGAACGTCGCGGCCAAGGCTCCCGCCAGTTGCGCCACGATGAACCACGGGACGTCGGACGGTCGAATCCCGGCAAAAGTGTCCGACAGGGAGCGGGCAATTGTTACCGCTGGGTTGGCAAAGGAGGTTGACGCGGTGAACCAGTAGGCGGCGGTGATGTAGCTCGCAACCGCGAACGGCACCGCTCCTGAGCGTAGTCGCGAGCATCCCCATATCACCGACAGAAGTCCGAAAGTTGCCACGAACTCGCTCAGAACCAGCGCCCATCCGTGTCGAGTATGCGACGAGAGCGAATACCAGTGCAACCCGAACATCAGGTGTGCGATGATCGCTCCTGCAACTCCTCCTGCGCATTGCACAAGCATGTAAGCCACTGCTTCAGGCCAAGGAATACCTTGTTCAATTGCATCGGCGAGCGTAACCGCGGGATTCAAGTGTGCGCCAGAAATCGGCCCAAACGTCAGAATGAGGGCCGCCAACGCTGCGCCCGTTGCAATGGTGTTCGCAAGCAGAGCAATGGCGACGTTCCCGCCCGCCAGCCGTTCACCCATGATTCCCGATCCAATTACGGCAGCGACGAGGAACGAGCTACCTAGAAACTCAGCCGTCAGTCGGGCATGCAGCTTGAATTTCATTGGCGGCCGATCTTGTCAATCTCGTTCTTGATTGCCATCTTGTCGATAGTAGTGAGCGGGAGGCAAAGGAATAGATCGATTCGGCGTTCTAGAGCCAAGAATGCATCACGGTATGCACGCTTGATCTCTTCTGCCGTGCCACGAACCGCAGCCGGGTCGGGAACTCCCCAGTGAGCGGTCAAAGGCTGTCCCGGCCAGAAAGGGCAGATTTCTTTCGCAGCATTGTCACAGACGGTGAAGACAAAATCGAGTTTAGGAGCGCCGGACTTCGCGAACTCTTCCCAACTCTTGCTTCGAAGACCGTTTGTGGGCAAATGCACGCTCTCCAGCTCTGCGATGGCCTCCGGTCGAATTACGCCCGAGGGATGACTCCCAGCACTGTAGGCGGTAAAGTTTGGCCGGCCTTTGTAATTCATGATTGCCTCGGCCATGATGGAGCGAGCCGAGTTTCCTGTGCATAGGAACAAGACGTTGTAGTGTTTCTGCATGCGCTCTCACTGGCTGCAGCAAGTTTCCTTTTGCCGAGGCTTCACGGCTCGCACGAAGGCGCTCATGAACTTGCCGTCCACCTGCGGTGCAATCGCGTCCACGTCGATATTTTGACCGGAGAGGAACTCGCGAGCGTCCTCTATTCGATAGACTCTGGTTGGTTCGATCTCAATTGTTTCGAATCCTGCAGCCGCGAGTTTGCTGCGGTAATCGTTTTCTTCGAGAGCGCCCGCAACGCAGCCGACCCAGAGAAGAACACTTTGGCGAATCTCAGCGGGCATTTCGCCCCGAGTGATGACATCGGATACCGCAAAGCGTCCGCACGGCTTCAAGACGCGCAGGGCTTCCCTGAACACCGCGTCCTTATCCGCAGAAAGGTTGATTACGCAATTGGAGAGGATGACATCCACGGAGTTGTCAGGCAACGGGATGTGCTCAATTTCGCCCTTCAAGAATTCGACATTCTCAACTCCGGCTTTATCCTTGTTCTCGTTCGCCAGCGCGAGCATCTCGTCCGTCATGTCGAGGCCGTAGGCTTTGCCGGTAGGGCCAACCCTCTTTGCCGAAAGCAACACATCGATGCCCCCGCCGGAACCAAGGTCCAAAACAACCTCGCCCGGACTTAGCTTCGCCAGAGCAGTCGGATTGCCGCAGCCGAGTGATGCCAGCAACGCTTCTTCGGGAATTTGCTGGGCTTGCGAATTGTCATAGAGATTGGAGGTTATGGGGTCGCCGCAACCACTGCTGGTGCTCGCTCCGCAACAAGAACTCCCGCCAGTCTTTACTCGCAGAGCGGCTTGGCCGTATTTCTCCTTGACGACTTCCTTGATGTTTGCGGCGCTCATGATCTCTCCCTATTTGCAGAATCTAATGATCTGCGTAGGCTTGACTGCCTTGTTTCGGGTGCAGCACTCGGCATACAGAAATTGAAGCAATTCCTGAAGCACTTCGGTGTTGGCGGTGTATCGCAGGAATGTGCTCTCGCGGCGAACTTGGACAAGGTCTTCGCCTTTAAGTTTTTCCAGGTGGTGAGACAGGGTGGAGTTTGGAATGTCCAGCTCTTCTTGAATCTCAGTGACGACCAGGCCATCGGGATGAGCCGACAAGAGCAACTGCATGATTCGGAGTCGCGGTTCCGACCCCATTGCTGAAAGCCTGTCCGCGTACTTGGCTACCTGCTCCAGAGGTCTCGTGGCTTGGTTGATAGGCATATTTCTATAATTGCAGAAATATGGACGGAATGCAAGTCTGCATCCTTCGCTTTTATTTACCCGGGAGTTTGCGCATGTGTACCCAGTGTCAGAATTGTGCCGGCCGGTGCGCGTCGGGTAACCTTGGAGACGTGCAATCCAAAAGGGCCACCAAATTTTGGCGGAGATCCCTGCTGGGCGCAAGTGCCGAGCCATCGAAGAGAGGCTGATGGGAACAACGAACCAGTACGCGGCGCCTTCTGCTTCTCGCCACGATCAACCGCAGTACAAACCGGGGGCATTGCGCTGCGAATGGGGACCTTTGGCCCTCCTCGCCCTGTTCGCTGGTGCACTACTGGTCTATCCAGTCCTGCGGGCATTTTCCACGCTGGAGGTCGGCTACAACGAGGGTTGGAATGTTTACAATGCTACCGCCGCGGCACATCACCTTCCCCTTTACTCCCAAAAATGCGGTTGGACTACCGTCAATTACCCTGCACTGTCGTTCTACGTCGTCGCTTGGCTACATCGAATCGGCCTCAGCTATCTGGCTGCCGGAAGAATGCTGTCACTCGTATCCTTCCCCGTCTCGTGCTTGCTGGTTGGCCTCGTCGTCTGGAAGTTGAGCCGCGACTCTCGATCGGCCCTGTTCAGTTCCCTCTTTTGTTCGGCGGTCTTCTGCATCGCGGCCAATGAGTACATCGGTTATGACGATCCACAGATCCTTGCGCAGGTTTTTTTCTTGTGCGGTTTTCTTGTATACATCTCGGGGCCCCCACGAGTCTCGCGGCTGGCACTGACGGCCCTGATGTTTGTGCTCGGCGGCAGCATCAAGCACAATCTCGTTGAGTTTCCGCTGGCGGTGCTGGTTGATTTGGCATTGGTCGAGAGGAAGAAGGCTCTGCAATATCTATCGATTTCGGCTGTCCTTGTCGGTGCGTCGATCTATGTCAATGCGATTGTCGGCGGCCCGTTCTTTGTATCGAATATCCTGACCCCACGTGCGTATTCCCTGAAGAAGGCTATCCTCCAATTTATGGAGTATGGGTTGGGGCCCCTGCCGTTGGCTATGATAGCCGCCTTGATCTGGAGCGCGGCATCCTTCAAGGATAAGAGGCTCCGAGTTCTGGCGATCCTTGTGTGGGCTTCCATTCTCGTCGGTTCGGTTTCCGGTGGCGTGATCGGGGTCTGGGTGAATAGTTACTTCGACATCTACTTATCCGTCTCGATGATAGTCGGGCTCATTATGCATGAGGTCTGGCGGGGACAAATAGGCAACCGACGTGCATGGGCTGCCGTGGGCGTTCCGCTCGCGTTGCTCCTCTCGTTTGTCCCGGTCTGGGCTAGCGGGCCGCCGCTTTTCTATAAGCCAATTTCGGCTTTGGCAGAGAAGCAAGATCAGTTTGCTTCCGAGGTTTCGTTTCTACGAGCGCAGCCGGGACCGGCGTTCTGCGAATCACTACTTCGTTGTTACGAAGCTGGTAAGCCTTACGAATACGATCCGTTTAATAGCGCCAACTTGGTAAAGCTGGGGAAACTGGACGCGGCAACCCTCGTTAACCGGCTGAACCGCCGCGAACTCGCAGCTGTGCAGCTTTGTTGCTCGATTGAATTTCTTAAGGGCGATGACGACCCGGCGATCATCCCACAGATGCTTTCGGCGCTTCAGACCAATTATGAATTAGGTCTCGCACACCCGGGCTGCTACATCTACGTTCCCAAACATGAATCTTCAGACGATTCGAGGCCAAAAAGATTCGTGTAAGATCGACGGATGAAGGATGCGGACGCTTTAGGTCTGCGAAACGCCGCCGATCTCCTCCGGGAAATGAGTGGAACGCGTAGCTACATCTCTCTAACCGTTGCATGAAGACCAGCGAACAGACGATCCCCAGTGCTTCGGTTACTGAGTCCTTTCATCGTTCTCACCTGATTTGGGCTGTTTTTACGGCTCTGGCGCTGCGCCTGGTGGTGGTCGGGTTTGTCTATCGGGATTTTTTGGTCCCCGGGCGCGATCACTGGGAGTTCGGCTACGAAACGGGAAAGATTGCGTATGCCATTGCCAACGGTCATGGATTCAGCAATCCGTATTGGATCGAAACTGGGCCTACGGCGATACTCAGTCCGGTGTTTCCGTACCTGATGAGCTCGGTTTTCTCAGTGTTTGGGGCTTATACCAAGGCCGCGGCGCTGGCGGTGCTTGGCTTTAATAGCCTATTTTCAGCTCTCACTTGCATTCCAGTTTTTTTCCTGGCCCGAAACAGCTTCGGTCTTCGAACGGCGATTGGGGCGGTTTGGATTTGGGCGCTTTTCCCTTACGCGGTCTACTTTTCCGCCGACTCGATGTGGTCTCACAGCCTGGCCGGTCTGCTTGTCATGCTGTTGCTTCTGATCGCCTCGCATCTGGAAGCCCGAACCGGCCTTTGGAGTTGGGCAGGCTTTGGATTTCTCTGGGGGTTGGCGGCGCTCACTACTCCCGTGGTCTTGACCCTGGTGCCGTTTCTGGGCGGTTGGATTTGCTATCGGCTGCATCGCAACGGAAAAAATTGGAAGCTGCCCGCGGCAACCGCGGCATTCGTCCTACTCGTTACGGTGGCGCCATGGATGGTGCGCAACAATCTGGTGTTCCATCAATTCGTATTCCTGGAAGACAATTTTTGGATGGAGGTCTGTGTCGGCAATCTCGGGGATGGGCAGCATTGGTGGAACGATGCCGTCCACCCGGCCGGCAACAACGCGGAACTAGTTGAATTTCGCCAACTGGGGGAGTTGGGATACATGCATCGGGAACGCCGGCAGGCGCTCGATTTCATTCAGAACCATCCTGGAATTTATCTGTGGCGTTCACTTCGCCGCGTCGTTTACATGTGGACCGGTTTCTGGAGCCTGCGCCGTGAATACCTGCGGGGAGAGCCGTTCGACTTGCCGAACATCTTCTTTTGCACAAGCTTCACAGTTCTGGCGATGACGGGTTTATACAGAGCATTCCATGGCTCTTGGACTGCGATGATGCCGTATGCTTTGATCTTGCTTGCGTTTCCGGTGGCATATTACGTTGCTCATCCGGAGATTTCTTTTCGGCAGCCCGTGGACCCGATACTGGTGATTTTTGCCTCATTCGCCGTATTCTCGCGCCAGAAGCCTGTTCTCAGGCTTGCTTCATTCGGTAAAAAAAGCGATTCCGAAGGCTGATGAACCGTCACTGATTAATAATCAGAAGAGAACATCGAAGTCGAGCACCGCTCGCCGATCATTGGTCCCAAAGAACTGACCATACTGCGGATCGGCCAGGTTCGAGTGCACCTCGAGCGGATTGAAGTGGTTGGTCAGATTCCTGACTGTACCCGAGAGCCGCACGGCGTGTTTCGCATCCACCTGAATATCTTTCGAAACTCGCAGGTCGAGAGAAAAATATCTTGGGAAGCGATATTGTGGCCCGTAGGTTGCACCTACGTACTGCTGGAATACGTCGGTTGGCTGGTAGGGAAAACCGTTACGAAACTCCACGTGTGGCGTCACCATAAACTTTTTTGGAAGCGCGTAGGAACCCCAAAACAGAAACCGATTGGGAATTTCGCTGGGTAAACTTGCTGTGAGGGCGTCGCGCACGACAGGAAACGGGTAATTCCCCAGATAGGAGTTGGCGTCGCTGATGTCGCCGCGGGCGTATTGCCGAACGTAGGAAAAGAAAAACTGGCGATTGGAAGCTGCTCCGATCCGCGCCGTAAACTCGGCTTGCCGGGTGTGCGCCGAGCCGGATGCCCCGAGCACAAACGCATTCTGGTTCTGCACGACTTCCGGCTGGAGCGTGATCATGTTCTGTTCGTGGCTTTGAAGGTACTTCACGCGCAGCAGCAAGAAGCGACTCATCGCGCGCTCCAAGGCCACGTTCCACGCCACGCTGTAGGGAGCGAAATTGCCGCTCTTCTGAGCGCTATCGATAAACGGAAAGGTCGATTGCGCGGCCTGCGCGGTGAGGTTGATGTAGTGCACCGGCGGCCCCACAGGGAAGCCGGACGAATTGTAGGTCGTGATGGTCTGCTCGGGATAGCTGTTGAACGCATATACATCGAGCGGGACGGAATCGTAAAAGACGCCGATGCCGCCGCGAACCACCGTTTTTCCGACGTCGGGCGTCCACTCGAAACCGGCGCGTGGCGCAGCACGGGTGGTGTAGGTTATCGTCTGCGCTTCCAGACGGAGACCGGCGTCAATCGCCAGATGCGAATTTAACACCCAGTGGTCCTGGGCAAACGCAGCCGGCTCCACGTCGGCAAGGTCGAACGCTCCCGCTCCGGAGAAAGTAATCTGCTGCAGGAGATGGCCGCTGGCGTCGTCGATCAAAACGGGACGGGCGTCAAACTGACCGACATTCTCGCTATGGCCGAGCACCGATCCGAATTTGAGGATGTGCTGCCCGGCGAAGTGCAACGTGCGCGGCGTCCATTCTTCAATCCATTCAAAACGATTGGCACGGCGCGATTCCTGGCTGAAGTAGTTGCCAAAGTTTCCGATCGGGCTCAGCACCATGTCGGCGCTTCCCTGTGCCGTTATGCCGCTGGTTACTACTCTGCTGGACACAGTGCTCTGCAGGAACCCGCCGCCGATGGCCAGCCGGTCGGTCAGCGTGCCGGTGGTCTCGTGGAAGTCCGCGTTGGGCGTTACCGGCTGCGGATTGAAGTAATCCAGTCCAGCATACTGCAGCGTATGAGGAGCGTAATGGAAGCTGCCGGTCAGAGTCTGGTTGGGAGAAAGGATCGCATCGAATTGCGTAAAGGAATTGAACGCCTTGGAAGTGCTGAGGCTTTCAGGAAATGGCAACGTGCGGACCTCCTGCTTGTCGAGAAGGTATTCGACGCCTTCGACGAAATACAGGTGGTTGGAGATGATGGGGCCGCCTACATTGAAGCGGGGAGCCATGTCCCGCAAACCGTCGAGGTGTCCGCTGCGGATGAAAAAGTCGGGAAACGGATCGTTCAGACTGTAATCCCACTTCTCACCTCCACGCCGGGTGTTCGCCGCGACTACGCCCGCGGTGAAGCGCCCATACTCCGCGAGGTACGGCATCTCCGACACTTCGATGGTTTGCACGCTGTCGATGGGGACACTGAGTCCGAAGCTGCCGGTAGCGGGATCGGTTACATCGACCGAATTGACCAGCAGCGCGCTATGGTCTTCGCCGAAACCAGCGATGCGTACGCTGCCGTCTGGGCCGCGCACGATTCCGGGTATCAGCGGCAGAGCATCCGACAATGTAGCTGGGCGTAACGGACTGTCCTTGGCTTTCGCAGGAGCCAAGGTTGCGGGGCCGCTTGAGGTTTCGGTTATCGGATTGGACACTTCGCCTTTGACTTCCACGCTCTGCTGACTCAGCGCGATGGAATTGAGCACGACTTCGATATCCTGCGCAGCATTCCCTTCGCTTGCGTCAACAGCGGTTTCCGTGGCTAGATAGCCCTTCTTTTGAATGTTCAGCGAATAGGTGCCGGGGGGGTTGATGCTGAGCGTCACTTTTCCCGTGGCATCTGTGCTGGCGGTACTCACGAGCTTCTCGCTTGCCCGAACCTCAACCGTCGCATCCGGTACCGGCAGGTTCTTTTCATCGCTCACCGAAAGATGGATAACCTGAGTGCGGGAATCGGCAGCTGCAAAAGTGGCCGCGCAACAGATTGCTATCCAGAGCAGGAATGCGCCCGCGGCCGCTGTGCGAAACAGAGCCGACGGTGATCGCTCTCCAGCGGTGACAAGTCTCATTCGCATGCGTTTGGCAAGAAAGGAATACGTTAAGTCTACGATCATCTTCCGCTGGGTTGACGAGCATCTTTCTTCAGCATCACAAATTCGTCATTTATCGCGATTTCGATCGTCCGCGAAAGACGAGAAAGATGAACGAGTGTCATCTGAGGTGCGAGATTGGTCATAATTATGATAACGAAGTGAGCTCGATTGAACAACATCCAAAACTGTCCAAAGTAACAGGCCAAGTGAATCCGCGTTTCGTTATGTCGATGCCAAGCAACGGCTGCCAGATCAAAACAATTTGGCGCGCGTCAAAGCTCGAAGCGAAGTGCATCCCTGACCTGCTGGGGGTTGGGAGGGCCGAAAGGTGGCTACGAATTTCTCTGGAAGCCAGAATCAGTGGGCGGTTTTTCGCCGGGCTCGTATACTGTCTGGGCATAACCATGATTGCGGCAAGGTTGTTCGTCTGCGGTGCACAAGGGGGTCGATGATTTCCAGCATCAGGTACGTGGTTCTTGCCGTAGCTGCCATCCCGTTTGTCTATTATTTGATTGCCTTATTCAGCTCGTGGCAATTTTTTCGCCGCACCGGACGTCCGAACGCAGCCGATCAAACCTTCACCCCGCCGGTGAGTAATCTAAAACCGATTCGTGGACTTGATCCGGACGCCTATGAAAACTTCGCCAGCTTCTGCCAGCAAGACTATCCAGATTACGAGCTGCTTTTCTGCGTCGGTGAGGAAGACGACCCGGTGGTTCCCATCCTGCAGAAGCTGGCACGCGATTTTCCCGAACGCCGCATTCGAGTATTGTTTGGTTCAGGCGGAAAAGGGTCCAACGACAAAGTCGTCAAGTTGGCCCGCCTGGTCAGCGAAGCTCAGCACGAAGTTGTGGTGATCAGCGATAGCGATGTCCGGGTGCAGCCCGACTATTTGCGCACTGTGGTTGCGCCGTTGGCCGATCCAAAAGTGGGTGCGGCGACCTGCTTTTACGTGCCGATCGAAGAGAAAACGCTTGCCGAAAATCTCCAGACGATCGGTATGTTCTCCGACTTCTATGCGGGCATTCTGGTCGCGCGTCAACTGGATGGAGTGAAGTTTGCGTTGGGGCCGACCATCGCCACTACGCGCACGCGCCTGGCGGGATTCGGCGGCTATGGAGCGATTGACAACCGTCCCGCGGATGATCTACTGGTGGGCCGCCTCATCGCTGAACAGGGTTACGAAGTACAGCTTTTGCCCTACACCATTTTGACGGTCGCAGATTATCAGTCCATGCGCGACCTTCTCCACAAACGCCTGCGCTGGATCGTGGTGATGCGCCATATGCGGCCCTGGGGACACCTC
>Ga0181523_10005125_pt1 | contig 10963 bp, 9 predicted proteins | sample PEATcosm2014_Bin_43_FD_119752 | JGI IMG/M metagenome (GOLD analysis project Ga0181523, IMG submission 119752) | Peatland microbial communities from MTU Mesocosm Facility, Houghton, MI, USA - PEATcosm2014_Bin05_30_metaG | ecosystem: Environmental > Terrestrial > Soil > Wetlands > Peat | place... | reverse complement strand
GGGTACGAGCTGTCCAGAGGCGATGACCGCGTTGTCCGCCGTGAGAACCGTGGGGCTATCCTCGCGTTGCCACCTCGATTTTGCGATTGCGGCTCGCCGACGGACGTCAACTCTTGCGCCTCTGAGCGCGAATAGTCGATTGAGACAGCCCGTTACCCGCCGCGCCGAAATAGTCCTCACCCGCCAAGTCGGCCTCCCGTTCCTTCGGAGGCCAGGGAGAGATCTGCTCTTGACCGACCCGCCACTTCATAGTCGGCGTACAGCCCTGTGGAACACGTCGACGGTGAGCAGCGGGATGTTCAATCTGAAGGAGCAACCAATCCCTCCCATCTTCCGCCGAGGATCGGCCGCGCGATGACGCTCGGCTGGGAGGGTGGCAGGATTTCGCAGTGACGGACGTGAGCCGGTGTGACCCAGTCATAGAGCGTGAGCGCCGCACGGGAATACGCGCCCGTTCCACGCAGTTGGCCGGACAGAGACGCGCCATGGGCAGTGGCAACGACACGGCACGCAAACTCTGCGGCCATATTGGGTACGAAACGAGAAGTCACAGTAAGCGCACGACCGTGTACGATCAGATCGAGACCGAAGTGCGGCGGCAGCAATTGGTACCAGCGATCGGTTGGAAATCTTCGGCGCGAGCCCGCAGCATGACGATTGCGATCAAGGGTCGCGCCGTCAACCTGGACGTCACCGCTAAGAAGCAAATCGCCGCGGCCAAGGCTCGCGAGCCGGAGGTCGAGATTGAGATCGGCGAAGGCCAAGGGGACGTTGTTGTCGTGAAACGCAAGGTGGCGACCGGTGACGGGCAGATCCACCCGTCCTAGGCGCAGCGGCCACAACGAGACGATCTGCAATATGGCGGGTTGGGTGCCGCTGCCCACGTTCAGCGCACCAAGCGTCGCGATCGTCATGCGCAGATCGCGGGTACTCAGTGTGTTGCCATGGGCTTGGATGGCGCCTCGGGCGGTGACCGCAGGCCAGGCGCCGGAATTCGAACGCACACTGACGTCGGCGAAGCGACCTTCGCCGTCAAGCTTGGGCTGGGCGATGGTTCCCGTAATCTGCGTCTGGACGTCAAGGCTACCGCTGATAGCCACAGTCGAGTCCATCGGACGTATGCGCGACGCCAGCGCTCCGGCATCAAGACGACCCGTGACTGTCAGAGCCAGCGTCGTTTGCTGTGGCCTCCGTGGATCCAGCACGACTTTGCCCACCAGCCGGCTGCTCGCGCCTGCCATCGTGGCGGTCAGCCCCGGCGTGCTGAGGCGAGGGCCGTCGATGTCCACTCGTCCGCCAGCAACGATTCTCACCGGCGACGCGATTCTTCCCACATGCAGGACCACGTCGCGAAGAATGTCGATGTGTCCTGTCAGCGGCACGCCGTCGTCCCCGTGCTCGTGAGTCGCGACATCTATGCCCAGCGAACCCTCTGATCCTGCCAGGGACCAAGGCCATAGGTCCACAACCGGGCCAAGCTCCACCTGACCGCGAATCGTTGCTTCGCGGCCTGCTCCACAAATGTGGCCGTCCAGCCTAAGATGGCTCCCTGATCCGTCTAGCTGAAACGAGCCTTCCACCCGTGGCGGCCCGGATTCAGTGAGCGACACACGGCCGTCGCCGGACGCCGACAGACCCAAACGCGCCCATGGTGTCGGCAGCCAAGGGTCCAAGGAGAAGGCGCGTAGCTTGAGCGCCGCAGTCGCCGTGAGGCGTTGGGCGCGGCTCAAGCGAGCCTGCGCGCGGAAGCTGAGCCCCGGTCCGAGCGTGCCGTCGAGGGCCAGTGCACCAGCAGCAGCATGGAGGTGCAAGGTGCCGTCGCCCATCGGCCGTCCGCTCATGCGCGCGTCCGTCACCGTAAAATCGCCAGTCACGGTTGGCGCAGCCAATCGACCGCGCACCTCCAGTGCGCCGTCGAGGTTGCCGCCGAGGGAACTGTTCGAGGTGCCCGCGGATCTGTCCCCGAGAAACGCAGGCAGAGGAACTCGCTCCCACGCCCGGTGCAATCCTGGAATGTCCACTACGGGGTAATCGTGCAGTCGCAGATCAGCGAGGATCGGTCCGTCGAATATCGCCCGTCCGCTCGCCTCGGCCGTGCCACCCCCTTGGTGGACGACGGCGAAGCGCGACACAATCAGTTCGTCACCATGAGCGACCGCAGCCGTCGCCAGGACCGGCAAGACAAAACGCTGCCCCCCGAAAGACACCGTCGAGCCGCGCGGAAAGTGAATTTGCACATCCAGGTGATCGACGCTGCCGGTGACCGTCGCGTGGCAGGACAGCTTGCCGCTGAACCCCGTGTCAGGTGACAAGCGCTCCAGCGAAGGCGCTGCCAGGTCGAACTGGACAGCAAGGTGCGTCTGGTGGGTCGGCGATCCATCGCCCGCGCCAGGAAACCGCGTCGTCACCTGGCCGTTGGCGTGCAGGGTCGCGGTGTCTGCTCGGATGTCTTGCAACTGAAGCGTGCCGCCGATCAGCCGGGCTCCGCCCATGGCAATCCTGAGTTCGTCGGCAACCGCGCTCTCCGACCCAACATGGTTGGCGCGGTCGAGACGAAAGACGAAATGTTCCGGCCAGGGACCGCGGCGCTCGCGATCCAGCGTCAGTGAGGTGTTGATCATTTCCACGGTCACACCCGCAAGGCCCGCGACGTGCGGCGTGAACTGAGCGCGGACGCCGACGCGGCCAGTGAGCCGGCCTCCGAGCAACGGCCACAGCGCCTTGTCGAGCACGTCGGTGGTCGCAAAGCCGGCGAAGCGCAGATCGGCGTCGAGACTTCCGCCGCGAACGATTTGCGCCTGCAACTGTGTTGTCGAACGGCGGCCCACCCCGCGCACTTCCCCCGATAGCTCCCGGTAGGGACCGCGTAGCGCCACCGTGACGTCGCCGTCGAACAGCGCCAGAGCCGCGCCAGGGGGCCGCCATGTCGCTTGCAGCGCGGACAGCGCATCGCCCACGCGATCCCAACGTGCGTCGAGGATCAGACCCGACGGCGGTGTGTGACCGCCGCTGCGGACGGGTAGCGTGCCTTGAAACACGGCGCGACCCGAAAGACGCGATTGTCCGGTCATCGCTTCGTCCACCTGAAGGACCAGATCCGATGGTGCATCGGCCGTCACGGCCACCTGCCCGATCGCAACCGTGTCGAAGCGCAGGTGCGTGGTCCACGCGGCACCTTCCCGCCCGATGCGCAACCAGCCGCCGGTGTCCGTGGTGGCGTTGTGGGCGTTGAACAGCAGGTCGGGATGCTCGCGCGCCCGACCCGCAGAAAAACTGCCGTGGGTTTGCACCCGCGACAGCTTCAACGCCCACGTGGGAAAATCCAGGTCGACGTCCATGTCTTTCAGCTCAACTTCTTGAAGGGTAACGGCCGCGCCGATATTGGCCGCGCCCCCAGCGGAGCCCGAGGCGCCCCTTGACGACGATTGCGCCGTCGGCGGCGCCAGACACGTCGCTCGTGACGCTCTTGCAGGCGCCCGTCGAAAAGCCTCCATGAGACCTACGCTCCCGTTCTCGCTCGATACGCCAAGGCGCCACAGGCCGTGTTCGACGTGCGCAGATACCACGGTGATGCGCCAGGGCCGTCGATGGAGCGCCACGATGGCGGACAGATGCGCGGAGGAAAAGACCACACGACCGTCGGGCGCGGTCACCTGGACGCCATCAAGTGTGATCTCCCAAGGGCGGCCCAGCAACAAATCAGCCGTGGCCGTCCATCCCAAATGACCTCCTTCGACGCGTACGACTCCACACAGTGATTCCGTCGCACGTGCCACGATCCGGCTGAGCAGACGCCCTCGCACAGCCAACGGTGCCACCACCGCCGCGATCAACATCACCACCAGGGCAGCGCTGGCCGTTTTGAACGCCCAGCGCAGGCGCCAGCGGATGTCGTGGTTTTGCCAGTTGGTCGCGACCGTGTAGTTCACAGTTGATTACGGATGATCCTCCACCAGCCCGGACGGGTACAAACCTGGCAGTCCGTTCGGGCCCTTGGTGCCTGGCATTCCTGGTGGCCCGGGTGGACCGGGCGCACCTGTCGCACCTTGGGGTCCGGGGATCCCAGGCGGCCCTTGCAGCCCGGTGCTCCCGTTGCACACCAAGACAGTGGTCGAGTCTTCGAGCGTGCCGTTATGGTTCTGGTCAAGGCCAAACTCGATACTTGACCCTCCTGCTTGGCATTGACTGCCCGGGCTCACGGCTGTCACGTGGAAGGCGGTGTGCGGGCCATTCACGTTGGTCTCGACCCACGTGCCCCTGTCACCGCGACAGATGTTGAATTTGGAATCGCTCCAACTGTACCACACCTGACCGTCCTGGCTCGGCCCGCAGGCCGGCCGATCCGACCTAGGCAGAGGAACCTGCGTCGCACTCTGGACCTCTGGCGAAGGTCCCGGCCTGGCATGGCCAGAGCATGCCGCCATGCCGGCCACCAGCGCCAATCCCGTCACCACCAGCACCTTGCGATTTCGACTGCGGTCATGGGTTCTCGTCGTCGTGAAGATCACCGATTTCCTCCATTCCCAGGGCGTGACAGCCCCGTTTCCACCCGGAAAGTTCTGCATCTGCCATGCCGCCGCCCGGTCAGAAGCTGCGGCTACGGTCCTCCTGGTCAGCGCTGCCATCGTTGCTTCCGTTTGGCTCCCCATTTTGGCGGCTTCTCGTCCCACAAGTCAGTCGATATGAAGTACCCCGCCGTTCAATTCAAGTCCGAGCAGTTGCAGCGCCGAAGACCCTGGAGGACTAGCTTATTCGACCAAAACGATGCGTCATCTCCGTCAGTTTGACGAAGTGCCTCTACCAGCGCGAGGCTTACATCCCTCCGCCAGCGGCCATGATCGTGTGCATGAGCCGTCGCATCTGCGTGGCTCTCTACAAGGCCATCATCAAGCTCCGCCCAGACTGGGTTGGCTCGGTCGACGCCGAGGCCGAAAAGGGCAAAGCCTGCGTGGTCAAGGTGGTGATGACTGGCGGCGCGGATGAGCGCTCGTCCGCTCGCCCCCTCAATTCACGACGGGTCCAGGCTTCTGTTCGTCGGGCTCCGACTCGCGCAACTCCGGCGCGATTTGCACCGCGGGCACGTGCGCCAGGGTCTGCTCCAGGCGTTTCAAGCTAGGCGGCTTGGCGAGATGTTCATCGAACCCGGCCTCCGACGCTCGTAGCACGTCTTCGGGCTGGGCGTATCCACTCAGCGCCACGAGATAGGCACCCTTGAGAGCGTTATCGGCGCGGAAGGCGCGCGCAACATCGAAGCCGTCCATGCCGGGAAGCCCGATGTCGCAGAACACGACCTCGGGGTTGCGCGCCCGGGCTTTTGCGATGCCCGAAGGGCCATTGTAGGCGACCTCGACCTCATGCTCGCTGAACTCGATCGCCTCGCGCAGGCTTTCGGCCGCGTCGATGTTGTCCTCGATGATGAGCACGCGCCGTCGGCCGCCCGGGACCGGAGTGTGGCAGCGCGCGGGCGCGTCGGCCGCACCTTCTTCCAGGGCGAGAGGCAGGCGCAGGACGAACTCCGCCCCTTGGCCCAGCCCAGGGCTGTGCGCGGAGATGGTGCCGCTGTGAAGCTCGACCAGCCCCTTGACCAGCGCCAGCCCGAGGCCCAAGCCGCCCTTGCTGCGGTCGAGCGTGGCATCAGCCTGCACGAACGGCTGGAACAAGCGCGCCAGCATCTCTGGGGCCATGCCCACGCCGGTGTCTGCGACACGAACCACCGCCTGCTTGGCCTCGCTGTCGACCGACACGATCACGCGCACCCGACCATTCGGCCCGGTGAACTTGGCGGCGTTCTGCAACAGGTTGCCAACGATCTGGGCCAGCCGATTTCCGTCTCCGCTGACGAACACGGGCGCGGGCGCAGGAGCGAATTCTATGTGTACCTCGTTCGCTTCAAACTGGGGGCTATGGTCATCCAGCGTGCGCCTCACCAGTTGGCTGAGATCCAATCGCTGTCGCTGCAGCTGGATCTTGTTGCTCGCGATCCTCGTCACGTCTAGCAAATCGTCGACCAAGTGAGCGAGCTGCCCGACTTGTCGGCCGATCACCGCCTGGGCGCGATGTGCCTGTTCGCCGCCGGGCACCGCGTGGTCGAGGATGTAGAGGCTATTGGTAATGGGCGCGAGCGGATTGCGCAGCTCGTGCGAGAGCGTGGCGATGAAATGGTTCTTGTTGCGATCCGCCTCGGCCAGCGCCTCCGCGGCCTCGCGGTAGTGCGTTTCGCTTTCCTGCAAGGCATGCACCGCGCGCTTGCGATCGATGATGGTCCACGCCGTGTCGGCGAGGTCTGAAACGATCTGCACGTCGCTGTCGGTGTAGTCGGTCGCTTTGTTCCCGACGCCGAGGATGGCCACGATGAGGCCCGATCGCATGACTGGCACCACCAGTTCGCGCGTGACAGGGGCGTGTCCCTCGGGCAGCCCCCTACGATGCGGGAGCGCGGCGTAGTCGTTATGCACGACCCGCTTGCCCTCACGCGCGCAGTCCGCCCAAACACCGGCCTCGGCAATCGGGTAGTGACTGCTTTGTCCTGTGGCCGAGCAGAACTCCTTCTTGGTTCGCGTGGACCAGGCCGCCAGGGAGAGCGTCTTCTGGTCTGACTCGACGAAGTGGCAGAAACCGATCGGGCTGTCGGTCAACCCACCGATCCTGTCCAGCACCTCCTGCAGCAGGTCTTCCAACGAGTGCCCCGCCGCATACTCGACCAGCGCTGCACGCAGCCGAAGTGTCTCCTGCAAACGCCGGCGCTCGGTCGTGTCTATCATGAGGGCGCGGCACCTACTGCCGCTGCCATTCGAGACGACGGCCTCGATATGCACCCAGAGTGGGGCGCTCGCTTCTGGACAAAGCTTCAGATCGCAGACTTGTCTGGCGCTGCTGCTGAAAACATTCTTGAGGAGAATGTTGAAGGCCGGCCGATCCTCGGGGGAGACGAAGAGGCTGAAACGCGCCCCAACCACCCGCGAGCGCACCATTCCCAGCAGGCGTGCCCCAGTCAGATTCACATCCTGGATCGCCCCGTCGCGGGCGAGGGTGAGGTAACCCATCGGCGCGAAGTCGTAGAGGTCGGCGTAGCGTTCCAGCCCCACCTCCAGTTCTCTTCGTGTTTCCTGCAACTCTTGATTCTGTAACTCCAACTCGATCTGATGAACCTGCAGCTCGTGCACCAGGCGCTGCGCCTCTTCCGCGGTCTGTTGGCCTGCCGCCTGCGACTGCTTGGCTTCTTCTTTCAGCCGGTCTTCAGCCCGCCTGCGCAACTCCTTCGGGGTTTCGCGTTTCTTCATACGCTCACCTCCTGGCCGGCTTGCGTGTTTCGCAACGTCGCCTCCAGCGTCTTGGCAGCGGTGATGTCGGCCGATGCGCCGATACCGACGATGGGGAATGCCCCGCCTTCGTCGCGACGACGTCTGGCCACAGGTGCGCTGTTGCGCACTTTTGGTGTGCGCCGCAATTTCTGAGGCCTTGTGGTCTTTTGTCTCAGACTGTCCACGTGGCTCTTTCCTATATCCGGTACAGGGGGCAGCCGGAGGCAAAAATGGCTGGCATGACGCGCAACCGTCTGCTGCAACAACGAGCCGTCACCCGCGATCAGAGCAAATTGCTTTGGAGTGTCCACTTCGCCGAGCGCCTCGGTAATCGACGTCAGGCGATGATCCTCTCCACTCGCCAGGATGATTGTGTCCAGGTTCTCGGATTTTGGCATGACCTCACTCTTTGTGACGAATACGCGGAACGCGGTTCGCGGCGTCCCTGAAACGGAAGACCGGAGCCAGGAGCACCACGGGTATTCGAGACGCCTTGTCCACCGCGCCGACCCTCACGCCACCAGAACCCGATCCATGCGCAGAAGCTTGAAGATCGCCAACGGTTGCTCACACAGGCCATGGACGGTCACCACGCCGCCGTACTCCTTGGCCTTCTTGTACAGGAACACGACGGCGCCCACGCCCGAGCTGTCGATGAGCCGCAAGCCTGACACATCCACGACGACGCGAGGATGCCGTTCAGCGACCAAGGCGTCGACGAACGGGCGAAGATCCGGAGTGGTGACCGCGTCTAACTCGCCCACGATGCGAAGGGTAGTTACGCCGCCCGCTTTACTGGTTGAGAATTCCATTTATCTTTACTCCTCTGCTTCGGATAGCTCATCTTCATGGCGCAACAGGGCGTGCTAGAAATCGGCTTCGGATAGACGACCGGCACGTGGCGCCGCGGGCTCTCCCGATACGCCAGCCCTGGGCACCGATGACGTGCCCGTGTCGGCTCATCCACGCATAGACCGTAGCAGGTTTCGGGCCGTCGGTGCGATGCGAGCAAGTTCGGGTAGTTGCATGGCAGAAAGCCGCAAAATCGCGGCTTACTCAATCAAGATGAAGTGCCGCCCATTCAATTCGACGGATGGAGGCGACGGCCGAGAAAAGTGGCTTCAACCTACATTGCCAAGCGATCAATTGGAGCATTCATCACGGGGGAAAGCCGTTCCAGTAGGGGGCCAGATGTCGCGCAGAGGCCATCCCGCCGAGGGCAAGCAAGAGCACCAGCGCAACACGCAGGATGTGGCGCCTCCTCACTTTCCAATCCCCGGACAGGAGCCCGGTCCAACCACAGGTTCCACTGCATTCGTAGTAGCAGACTGGGTACACAATGGAGAGCAGACGATGAGCAACCCGCCGCCTTTCCCGGTATAGGGGTTGCCCGCATCGGGCGCAGACCTTTCTTCCGAGCCCTGCTGCCTCCATGATTCATTCCCTATTCGTAAAGAAGCCCATCTTGATCCTGGCCTGAAACCCTCGGCAACACCTTTCTATTCGCACACTGCCCGTGGCCAGGCTACACACTCTTTGTGCCACCATGACCCTTCCAGGCAATCATCAGTCCGCCACAATACCTAACTATCGTCTCACAATCTCCCTCACGCGAAATGCACGTGGCCGGTCAAGACCAGGATGATGCCGACCACCAGAATGATGGCGGCAGGCGACCAGCTCCAGGGGCCGTAGTGGGAATGCCCCCATCCGCCTCCGCCCAGCGCCAATACCAGGAGCACAATGAGAAACATCAATAGAAACATGGAATTCTCCTTCGGCCCTCAAGAGCCGTCTGCGTGACCTCGTTGTCAGTCGTAGCGCGTATGGTTTGGACACTGGACGAACGCGCCGCCGGTGATGAAGCCCGGGCTGCTATTTCGCAACCTCCTTGAGTGCATGCTTGGCGTCCTTCACCGCGTGCTTGACGTCGGCGACCGCCCCCTCGACTTGGCCCGCGCGTTCGTCAGCCTCGCCCTCTTTCTGGAGCCCCCTGTTGCCGGTCAGCCCGCCCACGGCCTGCTCGATCCTACCCTTGGCTTTCTTGCTGAATTCGCCCATTGGTATCCTCCCCTAATTTGACTGAAACACTAAATGATGTTGATGGAGATGCGCACACCGGGATGAACACGGTCGTACATGTAATAGCCACCATCGGTGTACTCGACGTAGACATCGTCCGAGTAGCCCCAACCGATCGGCCAGGGATCGATGAATCCGAACGCGTAGCCACCGTACTCAAAACGACGATGATCGTAGTCGCCCCGGTTAACGTGGAAGCTGTGCCTGCTGCCAAAATGAGCAGCGTAATGGGCGTCAGAGATACGCCCATGCTCGTTGCCACCGTTGCTGCGAGCCACCGGCTGCGACTGCTGCGGGCGCACCGGGCTCCGTCCGGAATTGCCTTGCGGCGCGCGGCCGGCCGGACGTGCCTGTTGCTGCTGCGAATGCGCGGCCCGCTGCACGTGTTGTTGCTGCGTCGGCCCCGCCTGCCGTTGCTGCCGCTGCGCCGGTCTGGCCTGCTGCTGTGCGGGTCTAGCTTCTTGCGGATGTCCGCCCTGGCCTCTTTCTGCCCGTGCATAGGCTGAAACGGTGATTCCGAGAAGCAGGGCTAATACTGTTTTTGCGATTGGGAATCTCATGTGTGTCACCTCGGATTTTGATGGTCCAGAGTCCAGCGACTTCGGACCTGATTGTTTGGTCTCGGTGAGCCTTCGGCTCCACACTGGGATAGAGCATCTTCCGCGCCACCGAGGAGATGCGAACAGATTCAGGTACTTGCAGCGAAGATGGTTTCGAGGCGCTGGCTTGTTGACTCAAAATGAATCGCCGCTCATTCACTTCGATAGGGACGCGCCCAACGAATGGGCCGACGGAATCAACGCATCGGCGTCAGGCACGATTCGTGCTTGACCAAGGTCAGAGTTCCCATGACGTTTTCCAACTCGGATGAATTGACAGGCTGTGCCTTGCTTCGCGGCTTGGTTTTCGGAGACAAATCCAATTCCCACATCCAGGCACGCTTGGGCGCCGTATCCGGCACTCCAGAGGATTTTCAGGGGCTGGCTTTTGATCTTACGGGCCTGACTGTGCCTGAGGAAACCGCCAGGGCTGTCTTCAGGTCGCTGGCCACCCATCTTCAGCATTTGCGTGAGGCTCTGCAGCGGCCGATCGGTATCCGGACCGCCGCGCTGGACCTGTCCGATCGCCTGGAGAGTTTTCTACGGGAGGAAGGCGATCTGCGGGAACTGTCCCATGAAAACCTGGTGCAGATGGCTTTCGTTGACTATCTCACCGGGCTACCGAATCTGCGGAGCCTTTCCGAGCGCTTCGAAGGCGAGATCAAGCGGGCCGAACGCTACGGCCGTCTGCTTTCCCTGATCATGATCGATGTAGACGGTTTCAAGGAGATCAACGACCGTATCGGCCATCTGGCCGGAAACGCAGCCTTGAAACATGTGGCGGGGTTGCTCCGGGATTTCGTCAGGGAAACCGACGTGACGGGGCGCTACGGCGGCGACGAATTCATGATCCTGTTACCCGAAACCCCAAAGCACACGGCTGAGGCACTGGCCGAGGGGATTAGGGCGTTGATTTCGGTCACGCCCCTGCATCTGGAAGAACACGGACTGCTTCCCGTGACAGTTAGCGTGGGCATGGCG
>Ga0181523_10005124_pt1 | contig 10963 bp, 10 predicted proteins | sample PEATcosm2014_Bin_43_FD_119752 | JGI IMG/M metagenome (GOLD analysis project Ga0181523, IMG submission 119752) | Peatland microbial communities from MTU Mesocosm Facility, Houghton, MI, USA - PEATcosm2014_Bin05_30_metaG | ecosystem: Environmental > Terrestrial > Soil > Wetlands > Peat | place... | reverse complement strand
GAGACGCGCTCCCGTTTCAGGATGAGCCCAAGTAGCCGAAGGTCAACGATAGCTACCGTTCCCGCCAGCAGCGCGATGCCTAAGACGTGGACTGTCTCGATCACAGGAAATACGATCTCGGACTCGCGAATGGCGGTAGCCAGTTGGGTGTCGTTCAGCCACTGGCAGACTTGTAGTAGGGACATTTAGCGCCGTGATGCCATCAACCGTGTGCCTGCCAATGCGCCGAGCCCACTAAATCTCCAATTTCACTTTCGGCGTGACGTTGGGGAGGATCTTCTCGATCCGCACCTTGCCGTCCTTATCGAGCGGCGCCTTCATGCCGTATGCATTTACCGGCTGTGAACGATTGACCCACAAAGTGTAATAGAGATGATCGGCGCGCGGATCGTCGGTGTTGGGATGCAGCAGAATCGTCAAGCCGAGGCTGTTCAGTTGCACCCATGGGACAATCACCGGGAGCAGGTCGTTGGTAAAGCCGAAATAGAAGGACGGCGTCACATGAGGCCCGCGCGGCTGCAGATTCCAGTCGCCCATCTCCACGGGAAATCGCTCGCCCGACCAGCGGCGGATGAGCGCAGCCTCCTCGTACGTATCATGGTCGAAATAGAAATGGGCATGATAGCTCTTGATGTCGGTGAACGCGCGCGGTTTGGCCGGAAGGCCATTCTCAGTCCCCGGCCATAAGCCCTTCGGCTTAGCCGTAGGCTGCTTTAGGGTTTCGTAGCCCCACTCGCTGACGCCGGTATCGGCGGAAACATAAGGCTTGATTGGCCCATTGAGCGCGGCAAAGGCAGCCGCGGGGCTGTTCTCGTCGGGAGCAGGCTCGTCGGCCTTGGCTGTGTCTCCGAGCGCAAGGCCGATTGCCGCCGCGCCGGCGCCGAACAGGAACGACCGGCGCGCCGGCGCAAGCCAGTCGGCCCATTGCTGATCGACCTCACTGTTTTTGACGATCCGCTCATTCGGTTCTATGCGGAGGTTGTCACTGTTCTTGCTATAGATATCGCACATTGCTTTGTCCCCGTCCAAAAAGATTCCTTAGCGTGCTGCTACCAAATTTGCTGGCGGTCCCAGAACTGCGCGCAGGTGAGCCAGCCTCTGGATGGCGTCCTTCCCGCTCGCCTCGAACAGCCAGAACTGTTCGAATTCATGCCTGCCATAGTCGTTCTGGAACAGGCCTTGCGTTTTGTGCTCGGCGATTACCCAACTCACCACGATCTGATAGCTCAATCCGTTTCGAAATCCGAAGGAAGCCGTGCGATCGAAGGTGACGACCGGCGCCGCTTCAACCGTTCGCGTGAGTGGCTGCGCCGGGAATGCCGCGAACGTCAGGGGCGGATCAGACTTCGACCGTGACTCGACACCGAACACGAGGGGCCGCTGGTAGACTGGCAAACTCGCAACAGCCTCCAACGCCAGAATGGTGGCGGCTCGATGATGGCCATGTGTTTCCGCGGTGGGGAGCAGTGTGAAGATGGCGTCATAACGCTCCGCTGTCAGCAGACCGGAAAGAAAGCTGCGAAGATGCGGACGGTCCCAGTTCTCGGATTCCGCGGACGAGGCGTCGGTATCGAAGCCCAGGTCCTTTTGATCGAGGAAGTACTGGTGGCGGATGCCGAGAATCTTGCCGGCGCGCTGGACCTCCTCTTTCCGAATCGCCGCCAGACGGCCATGCCCGTCACCATCTTTCATCAGCGCCACGCCATAATACATCTCCGCGAGTGCGGAATACCGATAGCCCGACTCCCCATCGGTAATCGTGACCTGATCCGCAATCCATCCTGACTCGCGCACCAGACGATAGGTTGTTGCCGCGAAGGCATACTCATCGTCGGGATGCGCCACTACGATCAACAGTTTTGCGGGCGCGGCCTGGGCCTTCGCGACCTGTGGCAGCAATGCGGCGCCGGCCATAGCGAGCAGAAAGTCCTTGCGGGTTGGCTGTACCGCGTCCGCAGACATCTCAGTCGATTCCCTCCGCGCGCTTGCTGGCGGCCTTGATCACCTGTTCGGCGATTTCCCTCATCGGTGTCCTTTGCTGGCGGCTCAGGCGCCGGATTTGCAGGTAGGCTTCCTCTTCACTCCATCCGAAAGAAGCTTGCAACAGACCCTTGGCGCGGTCTAATATCTTGCGGTCGGCCAGTTGACGGGCCGTCCGTTCGAGTTCCTCGCGCAGAGTTGAGGCAGTGAGCAGCGCGGCAAGTGAGGCGCTGAGACCCACCAGGAATGCCAGATCTTTCGCCTTGAAAGAGTTGAATCCGATACGGCAAAAATTGGCCAAACCCACCACTCCGCTGGGAGCAATCAACGGAACGGATACGGCGCCGGAGAAGCGGCCGCTTTTAAACTCCGGCAGGGGCGCGAATCGCCAATCGGCGGCGATGTCCTGGTGAATCACGATGGGAGTCGTGCGATCTCTATGAAAAGTTACTGCGGGACCGTTCGCTTCCGTCAAGCGTGAAGCCGGTGCGGGTCCCACGAACGCGCACAGGCTTGCGCGTCCGCTCTCCTGGTCAAAACGATAGACATAGGCGCCTTGGGCATTTGCCTGGGTGATGGCTAACTCGATGACGGGTTCGATGACTTTCCATTCGCCGGCGGGATCTTCCTGGTGCCAGTCGGCCGAGGCCGTTCCGAAGGTTGTCTCTAATAGATGTGATGTGGCTGTCGCTTGCATGGCAATTCTCCTGGTTGGGGGGCTTCTTCTACTCGGCGGTTGCGGGGAATTGTTAGCGGCGACAACAACATCGATTCGTCTGGACTGACGGTAAATGTCCCATAGTCCATCGATTTTATATAGTATTTGGAAGTCTGTCAAGAGGCGACACTTCCGCGAGATCAATCAGTCCAAAAATTATCTGGATAGGCGCGGATTCCTTGACAGTTCGTCGGCAATCGCACTATACTCGATCAACATTATAGGGAAATCGCTCGCCGCTGCAAGAAAAGTCATGCGACCTTTCGTCTGTTTCCTGATCGCTTCTACGCTCATCAACGCGCACGCGCAGGTCGTGAAGACTCAGGGGTACCTCCCATTCGGCGATGCGCCGATCGCGTATCGTTCGGAAAAGGTCGACGACCCCATTGCGAGACTGCAAAAACAACTCGACCAAGGCGGGGCGAAGCTGGAGTACGAAGCCGGCCGAGGCTATCTGCAGTCGGTGCTGCGCGCCTTGCGGGTGCCCATCAGTTCTCAGACGCTGGTGTTCTCCAAGACGAGTTTTCAATTTCCGAGGATCTCCCCGGAACGGCCTCGTGCCCTGTATTTCAATGACGACATCTATGTGGGGCGCGTCCACGACGGGCCGTCCCTGGAGTTCATCTCGTTCGACCCGATGCAAGGCGCCATTTTTTATGTCCTCAACGACCAACCTTCCGAACATCCTCGCTTCGAGCGCGCCGCCAACGATTGTGTGCAGTGCCACGTGGCGGCCAACTCCACTCGCGGAGTTCCAGGGGTCATGCTGCGCTCCGTGTTCACCAGTCCTTCAGGTGCACAGGCCGCCGGGACGCCATCCTCTATCACCGGCCAGGACAGCCCGCTGAAGGGTCGTTGGGGTGGATGGTACGTGACCGGCTCGCTCGGTAAGCAGACCCATTTGGGTAATGCGCTGCTGCCCAACGGTGCGAAGCCGGATCAATTGGATCGCAGTTCCCACGCTAATCTAACGGACCTCACCGGTCTGTTCGACACCTCGGACTACCTCTCGCGCTATAGCGACATCGTCGCGCACCTGGTGCTCGCCCATCAGACGCAAATGCACAACCTGATTACCCAGACCAACTACCAGACCAGGTTGGCGCTATACGCCGGTAAGGCTGGCGACCCGTTGTCCGATGCCGGTCGGCGCCAATTCGAGCGTCCGGCGGAACAGCTGGTGCGATACCTGCTTTTTGCGAATGAAACACCGCTCGACGAGCCCGTGACCGGTACTTCCGGATTCGCCGAGGAGTTCGCAACGCGCGGTCCGCGCGATGACCGCGGACGTTCGCTGCGCGATTTCGATTTGCAGCGGCGCATCTTCAAGTACCCATGCAGTTATTTGATCTATTCGGAAGCATTCGACGCGATCCCGCAGCCGGCAAGAGATTATGTATACCGGCGAATATTCGAAGTGCTGAGCGGCCGCGAACAAGGCCCCGAGTTCGCGTCTCTCTCGGCCGAGGATCGGCGCGCGATCCTCGAGATTCTCGTGGCCACCAAACCCGGCGTGCCGGAAGAGTGGAAGGAATTTGTAAAACATCCGGACGGTGCGCAGGCCCGGATCGACATCAACCCAACCGTTCAGAAAGGACACTGACTTATGAGAACTCTCGCAATTAATCTGACCGCGGTGGGCGCAGTCGCCCTCGCCATCGGCGCATCGGCACGCCCGGCTGCCGCGGAAGGCTTGAATGGACGGTGGGCCGCCACGGTCGTACAGGGCGGCGTCACCATCCCATTCCGGCTGGATATTTCCGGCGACGGAAAGAATATCATCGGAACCCTCTACAACGGGCAGGATACCGAGACTACCACCGGCGCCACCATCCAGGATGGCAAAGTGCAACTCGACTTCGACCACTACCTGACTTACATCAAGGCCAGCGTTAAGGACGGCGAATTGGACGGTGAGATCGAGGTGACTCGCCACGTTACTACCGGCCGGACGGCCGACGGCGAGCCTCCCACTCGTGGGGGAAGTCCATTTCACGCCAAGCGATACGTTCCTCCGGCGTCCGCGGCGGTGGCAAACGTGCCGTCAATCGACGGAGTTTGGGAGATCCCCTACGATTCCAATAAAGGTGAGAAGGCATGGCGCTTGATCGTCCAGCAGAAAGGCGCTGACGTTACCGCTACCGTGCTACGCGTGGATGGCGATACCGGCGCGCTCACCGGTAGCTGGCAGGACGGCAAGTTCGTGGCCAGCCATTTCGACGGCGCGCGCCCCGGGCTGATCCAGCTTACGCCTAAGGCGGATGGCAGTCTCGCGGTGGATTTAAAGACCCCGCCGCGCACTGGAGAGTTGGTCGCCTACCGGCCGGAAGTAGCCCGCGCGAAAGGTCTGCCCGAGCCCGCCAACTACCAGACTCATACCACGGTGAGAGACCCCAAGGAAGTCTTCGCCTACAGCTTTCCTGACACCAATGGCAAGATCGTCTCCAACGAGGACCCGCGGTTCAAAGGCAAGGTTGTCTTGGCAATCGTAACCGGAACCTGGTGCCCCAACTGCCACGACGAAGCCCAATATCTGGTGCAACTCTATGCCAAATACCACGATCAGGGACTGGAGATTGTGGCGCTCGACTTCGAGGAACCGGATCAGCAGGCTTCGCTGAAACGAGTGAACGCCTTTATCTCGAAGTATCGCGTGCCCTACACCTATTTGATCGCCGGCGAGCCGTCTGAAATGTGGGATAAAATTCCGCAAGCCGTGAACCTCAATACCTGGCCGGCGACGCTGTTTGTCGGACGTGACGGCAAGGTGAAGGCGACACACGCCGGCTTCGCGAGCGCCGCTAGCGGTGTCTACAATGAGCAACTCAAGACGGAGTTCACATCGACAATCGAGCGCTTGTTGAAGGACAACGCCGGCGCCAGGACTGCGGCAGAAGTGGCGGCTCGCTGACGGATTTGTGGGGCTGCCCACGGTCTGGTCCAATAACGCGCCTTCATTTCCCCCGGAGGTCCGCGCGGACCAGTAGTCAGCCCCACAAAATAGGATTCTCAAATGAGACTGTTCACTCTTGCGCTGGTGTTCGGAACGGCGCCAGCGATCTTCGCGCAAGACGCTGCCACTGCGCGGCGCGACGCCTCTTGGGTAGACAAGGAAACCGGGTTGGAGTGGACTACCGCGGATAATGCGTTCGGCGTAACTTGGACCCAGGCGTCGAACTACTGCCGCGCGCTGACTCTCGGAGGCCATAAGGACTGGACTCTGCCTGCGATCTACGAACTGCAAGGGTTGTTCGGCGGCCCGCCGGACCAGAATGGGCACCATGTCAAGGGGCCGATTGCGATTACCGGCTGGGCGTGGAGTTTATCGCCGGGCCGGGAATCGGGCGAAGAGTGGGCTCTCGATTTCGGTGACGGAGGCAGGGCTTCAGTGGTGATGGGCGATTCCGGACTGAATCGGGCGCTTTGCGTCCGGCACGCTGAAGCGTCGAAAAAGTAAAAAGGAACTTGATAATGAAAAAGTTACTGGTAACACTCGGTTTCACTGCCCTTGCCGCGCTGGCTGTTTCAAACGCTAACGCCCAGACTAACGATCAGGAGAAAGCCGCCGAGACCACTCCGGCGACTTCTCGCGAAATGGCACCCGACGCCAAGGCGTACCAGGAGGCCAGCCGCATCAACGACCCCAACCAAAAGATCGAGGCGTTGGAAAAATTCAAAAAGGATTTCCCCAATAGCGCTTCGCTCACCAGCGCCGACGTGAATATCCTCTCCACGCTGGCCTCCCGCTTTCCCACTCAGACGTCTCGCATTCGAACGTTCGCCAAAACCATTGTCCAGGGCGGAAAGGACAAGAAGGAGAAGGGTTCGCTGTCCGGACAGGTCGCCGATACGCTTCTGGCCAACGATCTCCTATTGAAGGACGCCGAGAAGTATGCCCGAGCGAGCCTGGAGTCTCTCAACCAGGCCGAATACGTCGCCGAGCAGAAGGCCCAATTCGCAAAACGGGCCGCCAATACCTCTGGAAGGGCAGGACGGGGAGGGAGAGGCAATGCGCAGCCGCCCACTGACGAGGCGCTCATCAAGCGTTTCCAGGACAGTCGCGCGCTCCGCCTGGCCAGTCTCGGACGCATCGAGTTCAAACTAGGTAAGACAGCGGACGCGCTGAAATTGCTCGACGAAGCTTACGCCGTCAATTCCAATCAGCCGGCGGTGGCAGGCACCTTGGGAGAGATTGCCGCCAAGCACGGCGACGACGCCAAGGCACTCGACTATCTACTCACTGCGCGCCTCACCGGAAAGGCTCCGGCGAGCGCAAATCAGGCTCTGGTCGCAGTCTATAGTAAGACCCATGGAGATTCGGCGGCGGGTCTGGAGGCGCTGCTCGATGCCGAGTACAACAAGCGTTTCCCCAATCCGGTTCACGTCGAAGCGTATCGAGATACCGAAAAACGTAGTGAGCGTCTGGTCCTGGCCGAGGTTTTCACCGGCTCCGGTTGCCCACCGTGCGTGGGCGCCGATCTCGCTTTTGAGGCCGCGATGGAGCGGTACTCACGCAAAGACCTGGCTGTAGTGATGTACCACGAGCATGTTCCGCAGCCCGACCCGATGTCGAATCCCGACACCCAGGCGCGCAGCAAGTATTACAAGGTAACCGGCGTACCCACCTATACCGTGGACGGCGAGACCGTGAAATCCAGCGGCGGAAGCCGGGACGGCGCGAAGGGCATCTTCGATCGCATCCAAACACCTATCGAAAAAGAGCTGGATGCGCCCGCTGAAGCGAAACTCACAGTGAACGCCTCCGCCGCCGGTAACTCCGTCAAGGTCGCCGCCTCGGTTGGCGACGTGAAGAGCGACTCCAAAGACCTCAAAGTGCAAATCCTTCTGTTGGAAAAAGAGCTGAGGTACAGCGGCGAAAACGGCATTCGTTTTCACCCCATGGTAGTCCGCGCCATGGGCGGGCCGGATGACGACGGGTTTGCACTCACGGCCGGGGGAGCGGCTTCCTTCGATCAGTCGTGGGACCTCGACAAGGTCAGCGCCGGTCTCAAAGCTCACTTAGATGAGTACGAAGCCACGGGTCACCGCGGTAATGCTTTCAAGTTTAGTGAGAAAAAAGATCGCATCGACCGGGGAAACCTCGCCGTCGTGGTGATTGTGCAGGACGCCAAGACCCGGCACATTCTGCAAGCAGCTTTTGTGGACCTGACTCTGCCTGCCCCGCAGCCGCCCACGTCCAACTCGGGTAACGAGAGATGAAGCGGCTTCTTTGCGCCTCCTTCGCTGCCTTGTCGCTGGCCGCCGGGCCGCCCAATCCGGTCACCTGGAAAATCGAGTCTGCCCCCGACAAGCCAGTGAAGGCCGGTGCGCGATTTACGGTGAAACTGACGGCGCACATCCTGGAAGGCTGGCATTTCTATTCCATGAAACCGATCGAGGACGGTCCCATCCCAACTCGGATCTGGCTGGCGGAGAGTCAGCCGTTCCAATTGACCGGAACCATCGGAGCCGACGAACCGCAGACGCTCCTGGATGAGACGCTTCACAAGGACATTGAGCTATACGAGGGATCGGCCACGTTCTCGCTGCCAGTGCGCGTCACTTCCGGGAGCGAGACCGGTCCCCGGAAACTGCTGGTAAATGCGCAAACGCAATCGTGCAACAACAGCATGTGCCTGCCGCCCACAACGGTGAAACTGGAAGTACCGGTGACGATCGGCAAGTGAGCGTTCGCGGCGTGAGAAAACTAATACTTCCGTATATTCGGGTCCACGCGGTCCGACCAGGCATGGATTCCTCCGGTCAGGCTACGCACATGAGTGAATCCGGCTTTATTCAGAAGCTGAATCGCCTTTGCGCTGCGGGATCCCAGCTTGCAAAGCGCGATAATTTCCTGGCTGGCGTCGAGTTCGTCGACTCGCTCCAGTAACTCAGGGAGCGGGATGAGATGCCCGCCAATATTCGAAATCTCGAACTCGTTCTCATCGCGGACGTCGAGCAGATACAAATTCTCGCCGGCGTCCAGTCGCTTCTTGAGTTCTTCCGCTTGGATTCCAGGTACGCTCATTCTCGGAGACCTCCCCGCAGTTCCATTGTCCCACATTATCCCAATGTCTATCAAGAAGGAGGTATTGAAAGAATGCAGTCTTGAACTTTCAGCAAGCCATCTGTTTTCTGCGGCATACATGGGGAGATTTGTCCGTGCGCAGGCGCGGCTTTGGTATAAAATTAGGGAAACATGAAACTAATGGTCCAAAAGGAGACCGTTCTGTGGCTGATGATGTGACGCAACAAGTCCTGCGTGAGCAGGCTGCATTTCAACTCGCCAACGTAACCAAGACGGCCCCACAATATGGGGCGATCACACCGCGTTGGCTGGTTCGTCTGCTGGACTGGAAACCGCTGGAAGCGGGGACATTTCGCCGGAACCGCGTCGACGAGGGCAAGGCGATCGAAGTCACCTGCGGGCAGGTCGAAGAGGCGTCCCTGCCGGGCACGTATGTACAGTATGAAGAGAATCCGAAGGAATACCACCTCAGCGCCATCAATGCCGTGCTGAATGTGCATACTCGCATACCGGACCTCTTCAACAAGCCTTACGACCAGACTGGCGAACAACTGCGGCTGATGATCGAGCATGTCAAGGAGCGGCAAGAGAGCGAACTCCTCAATAATGCCGATTACGGATTTCTCCATAGCGTTCCGAAGCCGCAGCACATTAAGACCAGAGCCGGCGCCCCAACGCCTGACGATCTGGACGAACTGCTCACCAAGGTTTGGAAAGAGCCGTCATTTTTTCTGGCGCACCCGCGCACCATCGCAGCGTTTGGGCGGGAATGCACGCGCCGAGGAGTGCCCCCTCCGACCGTAACCCTGTTCGGCAGTCCATTTCTCACGTGGCGCGGCGTCCCACTGGTTCCCACCGACAAGATTCACATCAGCGGAAAAACGAATACCAGCAAGATTCTATTGCTGCGCGTGGGGGAACGGAAGCAGGGATGTATCGGATTGTTTCAACCCGGCCTTGCGGGCGAGCAGAGTCCCGGCCTCTCAGTTCGTTTCATGGGCATCAGCAACCAGGCCATCGCTTCGTACTTGATTTCCCTCTACTGCTCGTCCGCGGTGCTGACGGACGATGCGATTGCCATCCTCGAAGATGTCGACGTGGGACACTACCATGAGTACAAATTTGAAAGCAAGTGACGGTGTGCCGGCGGGCCTGCCCGACCCCGCGGTGCTGGCACGGATGGCCAACGAGTTCTTCGCCGCCGTTGGTAGCGCGCAGATTCTGGGCGATGCCGCGCCTCCACCCGCTGCAGCCGCACCGGTTGAGGCGGCTTCCGCGCCTGGCTCCGGTGTACCGGCCTTTTCGTTCCTGAACGACGTCCGGCCACTCTTCCCTGAGATCGCGGCGCCGCCAACAACTGCGAGCCCATTCGCCCTGCCGTTAGGAGAGTTCGATCTCAAAGAGTGGACCGGCGACGCTCCGCCCGCACCACCACTCGAAGTATTTCAGCCACCCACGCCGACGTTGCCGGGATCTCTCGGCGGATTCGATTCGTCGGCCTATCCGACATTTTCGTTTCTGGAGGAGGCCCGCCCGCTCTATTCGTATCCTTCCGCGGCGCCAGGTCCGGTGCCCGCGCACCAACCGGATGCTTCCCTGTCGAACTCGCCGTCGGGCGCCTTTGACGCTTCGGTCCTTCGAAGAGACTTTCCGATCCTGCGGGAGCGGGTAAACGGACGCCCCTTGGTGTGGCTGGACAATGCCGCGACCACGCAAAAGCCCCAGAGCGTAATCGATCGTCTCAGCTATTTCTACGCCCACGAGAACTCGAACGTGCACCGTGCGGCACACGAACTGGCTGCCAGGGCGACAGACGCCTACGAGTCGGCCCGTGAAAAGGTCCGGCGGTTTCTGAACGCTTCGGCGCCCCGCGAAATTATTTTCGTCCGCGGGGCCACGGAGGGCATCAATCTCGTGGCCCAAAGTTGGGGACGGCACAACATCCAGCAGGGCGACGAAATCGTGATCACATGGCTGGAGCATCACGCCAACATCGTGCCGTGGCAGATGCTCTGCGCCGAGAAGGGCGCGCGATTGCGTGTGGCGCCTGTGGACAATACCGGCCAGGTGATTCTCGAAGAGTACGAGAGGCTTCTGAATCCCAAGACTCGCCTGGTTTCCGTGGCGCAGGTTTCGAACGCCTTGGGCACGGTCACTCCCGTGACGGAGATGATCGAATCCGCGCATCGCCACGGCGCGAAAGTTCTGGTGGATGGCGCGCAGGCCGTCTCGCATAT
>Ga0181523_10005123_pt1 | contig 10964 bp, 9 predicted proteins | sample PEATcosm2014_Bin_43_FD_119752 | JGI IMG/M metagenome (GOLD analysis project Ga0181523, IMG submission 119752) | Peatland microbial communities from MTU Mesocosm Facility, Houghton, MI, USA - PEATcosm2014_Bin05_30_metaG | ecosystem: Environmental > Terrestrial > Soil > Wetlands > Peat | place... | reverse complement strand
GCCAGGAGCGGAACACGGCGTCGCGAGCCATGACCAGCTGTTCGCGCGGATCCTGCGGGAAGTCGCGCTTGGCGTGCTTCTTGACGACTTTCTTGTACTCGACAATCACTTCCTGAAGATCTTTGGCGGTCAGGTCGGTATCGAACTTGGTCTTGCGTTGTTTTTTCTTCGCGTCAAACACTTCGTCGAACGCCGACTTCTCGATGTCGAGCACGACGTTGCCAAACATTTGAATCAGCCGCCGGTAAGAATCGGCCGCGAACCGCGGATTGTTGCTGCGCTTGGACAGCGCTTCCACGCTCTTATCGTTCAGCCCGAGGTTGAGAATCGTGTCCATCATGCCCGGCATGGAAAACTTCGCGCCTGAGCGCACGCTCACCAGCAGCGGATTCTCGCCCGTGCCCAACTTCTGGCCCTGCAGCGCTTCCAGCTTGGCCAGGGCCTCGTCCATCTGCCGCTCGACTTCCTTCGACGTGGTGGCCGTCCGCATGTATTCGCGACAGGCTTCGGTCTGAATGGTGAATCCCGGAGGCACGGGCAGCGCGGCGTTCGTCATCTCCGCCAGTCCCGCGCCCTTGCCGCCGAGAACGTCTTTCATCTTGCCGTTGCCGTCGGCCTTGCCGCCGCCAAAAAAGTAAACGTACTTGGTTGTGGATTTTTTGCTTTCCTGCGCTTCCACTTCGGGGAGAGTAATTGTCGCCATGTATGAGTCCTTTGTTTCGAGATTTTCGTAGCGCCGGCATCACGCCGGCAATCCGTGCTTCTAAAACTCCTTCAGCCATCGGCTCCGCGCTACAGCTGCGGAGCGACGGCATGTGAAAGCCCGGCACGGAAGTGCCGGGTAGCCGTGATGAGATAATGCAAGTCGCGAAGGGACGGCACGACCTCTACGCCTTCCCTTCTGTCACGATCTCCGAAAAATCTGCGATCGTGGAAAACTCTGTCAACAAAGTCCGCAGCAGCGCCAGCCGATTCGCCCGCAGCCTCGCATCCTCGACCATCACCATCACTTTGTCGAAGAACGCATCTACAGGCCCACGCGCGGTCGAGAGCAACCTCAGCGCGTCGCTATATTCTTTCTTCTTGCGCAACGCCTCGACCTTCGGACCCGTGACCTCAACGTAGGCCGCCAGAGTCTTCTCTTCCGGCGCGGAATCCGGCAGGTCGGCGAAGGTCGCAGCCGGCGTGATTCCCTTCTCTTCCGCCTGTTTCAGAATATTCCGCATGCGCTTGCAGGCCGCGCCAATCGCCTGAAACTCCGGCATGTGCAGCACCTGCTTGACCGCGTGGGCTCGCTGCACCGCATCGACTACATCCTCCGCATCGGCACCCAGCACGGCCTTGACGACGTCATAGGAATATCCGCAGACATCGCGGAGATAGAATTCCAAACGCTCCCGGAAGAACGCCGCGACCGACTCAGCATACTTCGCTTCTTCGACAAACTTCTTCTCCGCCTCGGAGCGCTGATATCCCGAACGCGCATCCCGCATCAGGTCACCCAAGCGCAGCGGCAGCTTCTTTTCTGCAATCACTTTCACGATGGCGTTCGCCTGCCGCCGCAACGCGAACGGATCCTTCGACCCGCTCGGCACCAGGCCCAGCGCGAACATCCCGGCAATCGTGTCTGCTTTGTCGCCGATCGAAAGCACCGCACCCTCGACCGACCGCGGAACCTCGTCGTCAGTCGATTCTGGCTTGTAGTGATCGTAAACCGCGTCCGCAATGGCGAAGCGCGTCGCTTCCGGCAGGCCCGAATCCAGCTGCTGCGCCCGCGCGTACAGGCCGCCTACGATTCCCTGCAACTCGGTAAATTCTTTCACCAGTTCGGTGGTCAGGTCGGTCTTGGCCAGGCAGGCAGCTTTGTGAACCACACCCGGCCGCACCGCAATCCCGCCCTGCTTGACGATCTCGCTCAGCCAACTGCACAGCCGCTGCACGCGCTGCGTCTTGTCGAAATAACTGCCCAGATCCTTCTGGAAGGTGACATGCTTCAGCAACTCCAGCCGATCGAGCAGAGATTTTTTCTGGTCGGTCTGCCAGAAGAAGCGCGCATCGTTGAAGCGCGCCCGCAACACGCGCTCGTTGCCGTGACGGATCAATCCCTGCGGATCGCTGTCGGTGTTGAGCACGGCCAGAAAATGCGGCGCCAGTTTGCCCTGCGCATCTTCCACCGCAAAATATTTTTGGTGATCGCGCATCACCGTCACCAGCACTTCTTCGGGCAGCGCCAGAAATTGCGGATCGAAACTGCCCAGAATCGCCGAAGGAAACTCTGTCAGATTAACTACTGTGTCGAGCAGCGCCGCGTCTTCGCGCCAGCGCGCACCTGGAATCGCTCGGGTCGCGGCGTCGAGCGCCTTGCGAATCTGATGCTCGCGTTCGCCACGTCCCAGTACCTTGGCGGCTCGCAGAGAATCAAAATACGCTGACCCGGCCCGAGGAATCATCACCTCGTCGTGGCCAAGAGTGCCCGACAGAATCCGGTGTCCGCGCGAAGTCTTCCCTGCCCGAATGCCGCCAAACTCCAGTGGAATCGTCTCGGCATCCAGCATCGCGACCAGCCAGCGCACTGGCCGCACGAAGCGCTCCTTCGGCTTCTGCCAGTACATATTCTTGGGCCAGTAAATAGCGGAGAGTTCTTTGGGCAGGCCCTCGGCGAGAATCTCAGAGGCGCTGCGGCCTTTCTTAGTGATCTTTGCCGCCAGATACTCGCCCTTGGCGGTCGTGACTTTTTCCAGATGCGCCACGTCGACGCCAGCCTTCCTGGCGAATGCTTGGGCCGCGGGCGTGGGTTGGCCATCCTTATAAGCGACGTGAAGCGAAGGCCCGGTGACCTGCTCGACTACATCGGCCTGCGAGGCAGCAATGCCCGAGGCCATCACCGCTAGCCGTCGTGGAGTATCGAAGTGCGTGACTTCATGCGTCACGGCGCCGCCCGAGAGTCGCTCGCGGCTCAACAGCGCCGCGACTCGCTCGCGCAGTTCTGCGGACGCCTCACCAATCATCCGCGCCGGAATTTCTTCGCACCCGATCTCTAGCAGGAAGTCTGGCATGCCTTCAAACCATCTAGTTTCTCAAAACCGCACCCTGTGCGACTGTGACGTGCATCACACCAACCCTGTTCAAAAGAGCCGTCATCCTGAGCGCAGCAGAATGCTTCGCGAAGCGAATCGTTCTGCGGAGTCGAAGGATCCCTACCGCTAAGTCTTGCTGAACTCAAACGCCCATCGCTCGCCGAAAGCCGTACGCTTATAGGGATCCTTCGACTGCGTGGGAAATTCACTTCGTGAATTTTCCACTCCGCTCAGGATGACACAACCTCTTAGATCAAATCGCCGCGGGCACTAACTTTTCCTTCTTCGGCTTCTTATCAAGAGCGCGCTCAGGCTCGTCGGACTGCCCGACGCGGCCTCGCTCTTCTGTTGATCGACCCAGGCCTTCGCGATCCCGACAGCCAACGCCCTCACCCGCGCGATCACGCCCACCCGCTCGGTCACCGAAATCGCTCCGCGCGCATCCAGAACGTTGAACAGGTGCGAACACTTCAAGCAGAGATCGTACGCCGCCAGCAGCGGAAACCGCGCCCTGTCGCGCGCAAAATCCGTGTGCCCCGTCCTTATCTCTCCGTTGTTTGGAGAGACAGGGCGGGGATTTTGATCTCCCGTCAGCGCGGCGTATCCCTCGATCAATCCCTTGCACTCCGCCTCGCACAACTCGAAATGCTTCCACGCCTTCTCGACATCCGCCAGTTCGAAGTTGTAAACGGAAAACTGGAGTTCATCGGCCAGGCGCACGTCGCCATACTTTACTTCGTGACCTGTGTCCGGATCGCGCGCCCACACGATGTCGTAAATCGAATCCACATCCTGCAGAAACGCGCCAATGCGCTCCAGGCCGTACGTCAACTCGGCTGAAATCGGAAACAGGTCGACACCACCGCACTGCTGGAAATAGGTGAACTGCGTGATCTCCAGGCCGTCAAGCATGACCTGCCAGCCCACGCCCCACGCACTCAGCGTGGGCGCTTCCCAGTTATCTTCCTCGAACTTGATGTCGTGCTGGCGCAGGTCAATGCCGATTGCGGTCAACGACTCCAGATACAACTCCTGCACATTTTCCGGCGGAGGCTTCAGGATCACCTGCAGCTGCATGTGCTTGAACAGCCGGTTGGGATTCTCGCCATAGCGGCCGTCGGCCGGACGGCGCGAGGGCTGTACATACGCGACCTTATAAGGCTTCGGCCCCAGCACCCGCAGAAAGGTTTCCGGCGCCATGGTGCCTGCGCCGACTTCCACATCGTAGGGCTGTTGCAGCACGCATCCGCGTTCGGCCCAGAATGTCTGCAGGCGCAGGATGAGTTCCTGAAACGTCAGCGGGTTGGAGGAGGATGAGTTCACAGCTTGTTCTGGGGTCCGAAGGTAATCCCTGATTGTAATGGAAGGAAGGACCCGCCGTCAGCCTCAGCTCCTGGAGACCCCTCCCCAGAATCCTCTCAACACCGACCCTTGCATCCTGTCCGATCCGGGTGTAACTTGCTTCTAAAATAATTGCCTGCGGTGACAGATGGACCGGACTGAGACCATTGCGAATCTAACCGATGACCAGGCTGCCAAGTGCCTGCAGTGCATGCTGAAGGATTACGTGGAGCGTGAGGGCGACATCGCCCAAGTGATTGCGTCCGACGCTTCCACGGCGGTAGCGACCATCGCGACGAAAACCCTCGATGAAATCGACCGAAAGAGGCTCGAAAGCATTAGCGCCGACAATCCCATCGTGCTTAAGCAGATCCTGCGTTTAATGGCTGGGGACCCACGTTTTGCAGAAAGACTCGACGGTTGCCTCGCAAGAAGGAATACTCTGATCGAACCCGTCACGACTGCCCTTGTGATGGCGGGTCTCGTCATTCTCCTGTCCACCCATGTCAGGATTTCTTATGAAAACAAACAGGGGAAGAAGCATCTGAAGATTCTTCTTGAAAAACCCAGCGCACCGAAAGAGATTCTCAAGAAGATTCTCGGCGTTCTGTAGTAACTCTCGATTCGGAGCGAATGACGTGAAAAATGGCGCGCGCTCCCGCTTTCATCTGTATGTCCTGGGCCGCCTTCAGGACGGGGAGCTCAAACAAGACCTCACCACGCTGGCGGAATTTGAGAACGGGAGGGCTCTTCAGCGAATTACCGTCCGCAAGAAGGAACTGGACGACCTTACCAACACCATGCTGGACTTGCGCAGCTATGTTGAGGCCGGTTATCCGCGTGACTATTCAGTGAAGAATCTCAAGCAATTGGGGGAAAAACTGTTTGATACGATTTTGAGGGATGATGTTCGAACTCTCTTCATCTCTGCGGCCGGCAAAACCAATGGCTTCCTTCCCCTCGAGCTTTATGTCGAGGACTATCGCATAGCGGGCTGGCCTTGGGAGTATTTGTTCGATCATTCCAAGTCCGAATTTGTTTGCCAGTCGTTCTACCCCATATGCCGCGGCATCTTCACCCTCGACACCCGAACTCCCTTTCAAGAAAAAATCGGGCCGGTGCGGATACTTCTGATTCTCGGCGTGGATCCAAGTGACCCGGAAGCTACTCCAGAAGAGCAGGAAAAGTGGATCGAGGATGTACTAAAGACTGCGCTCGCCGAACGCGAGGCTGAACTCGAGGTGGTCCGTATAAAGCAGCCCCAGGAATTGGCCAAGATCCTCTCCTCGGCCCGTAGCAAACCTTTTGATATCCTTCACTTCTTCGGGCACGCCGGATTCGACATAACGAGGGACGAGGGGTACATCAGCCTGCACGACTCCGGAAAGAGTTCGTTTCGGTTTTATGCAAATGACTTGGGAAACTTGCTTGCCCAGCGCGGCCTCCGCCTGGTGTTCCTCAATGCGTGCGAAACTGCCCGGGCAGGCAAGACGGAGCAACCAGCTCGAAGTTCGGTTGCCGCCACTCTCCTTTCGAAAGGTATCCCAGCCGTCATCGGAGCGCAGTTCACGATGCCGGATGTCAGCGCTCACTACCTCGCGTCCATGATTTACAACGCATTGTTAACCGGGGCCCCTCTTATAGAGGCTTTGCGTGATGGCAGGCAAGCGATGGGCTATGCACAAGACAACCGATTCTTTGACTGGGGCATACCCGTTCTTTATGCCTTTGATCCTGATCTGGTCCTATTCAAACGCGCCACAAGCAACAACTGGGCGAAGGAATTTCATGGAGCATTGCGCAGCAAGGACGTAATTCAGGCTCTTGCCAAAGAAGGGCCTGCCGGAAGTCCGTCCGTTTTCGCATCGAAGACGACCGCCTATCCGCACTCAGGACGCCCGAAAGCGCGTGTGGCGCTAGTCGACATTGATGCCAAAGTTAGTGCCTTACCCGAATTAATCGCGAGAGGCAACGAAGTTCAGAACTACTACCAACTCCGGATAGCGTATCCTCCCATACCTAGCGGAACGTTCCAGGCTGCCAAGAAGGAGCACGGGAAGCTTGTGATGTACGTACCTCTTGTGGAGAAATACATTGGGGATTTTCCCGTCAGCCTCAAGTCGGACTACGTTTGTTGCCTCACCGCCTGTCAAATTGACGACGGAGAATATTCAGATCTTCTTCTGGCCACAACCGGAAAGAACTATGATGTCAGCGTTGTTTCCACATTTGGGCTTCGCGGCTACGCAAAGCAGGCCAACGTTCCCTTCGAGAAGGCAGTGCTCTATCTCTGCCTGGGTGGCCTCCTTGCCATGGATGGCCGATGGGATCTTGATTACCACGAGGAGACTGCCGATTGCCTGCTGGACTTCTGCAACAACCTCGCAGATCTGGTGGGTGGGCTAAAACACATGCGCTTTGATCATGCGGCGTGTCGAGATCAGATTGAAGACAATAAACAGTTAAGAGCGATCGACGCGCTGCTGGCGCTGGGCTGACATTCTTGCCGCGATTGTTTCTGATCCTCGGTGCTGGAGACCGCACCACACCGCGATGGGACAAGACCGAGTTAGAATCCGCCCTTCTCCAGCATCACCACCGTGACCAGCTTCGCTCGCCGCGCTCACCGCGTCGACTTTGTCGCACGGATGGTCTGATCGACTTTCAAAGTACCGCCACCGTCGCCTCCATATAAGGTCTGCGTAAATGTGCCGGGAGTGATGTCGCCAAACACTTCCTTGAAGGTGAATTTCTTGCCGTTTATTTCGTAGTCTTCGACGAGCACGAGCTGCTCGCCATCCCACCGGGCGAGGTTCTTGAAGGAAATGCAGCCTCCGGGATTGGTGCTGTCACACCAGATGGTGCGATATCCGCCCACGGAATCGTCCCACCAGAACACGGCGAGGCCGGTGACTTGCCGCTCGCCCTGCTTCGACTGATAGTCCTCGACCACCGAGAAGCCACCGGGGCCGGGGCGCCAGACGATTCGTCCCTCACCGGTCGCGCCGTTGGGCAGAGTGGAATCGGATTCGAGTTTCTCATGAATGGTCCACGTCCCCTCGAAGGCGTGCTGCAATTTCTCGATCTGAGGGCCGGGTTTCGGTTCTGTTTTCTGAGCCGGTGCGGCTGCAGTCTGCGTAGCCGGGTTCGCGGCCGGGGTCGTTTTGTCGGCTTGGCAGACTGCGAGGGCGGTCAGCAGGCCGGCAGCGATTACCGCGTTCGTGAAGAGAAAACGTCTCATCGTTTTGTACTCCCACCTGGAAATTGCGATCCGTGCTAGAACCCGCCCTTCTCCAGCATTCCCGCCGTGACCAGCTTTTTCTCCAGATGCCGCTGCAGGATTTGAATCAGGAATTTTCGCAGGTCGGCGGCTTGCGATTTCGGCCACGGTATCGCGGCAAAACTTTCTACCGGGGCGCGAAACATGTGCGCGGCCAAGGCGCGCGATTCGGCTGAAATCTCCGACGACGCCAGACGCTTGTCGTCGGGGCACATCAGGCCATCGGCCAGGGCATGGAAATAAGCGCGGCTGCCGTTGAGATTGCGCCCGCAGACGGTGCACTCCGTCAACTCGGGCAGGAAGCCAACCAGACGCGTTAGCCACAATTCGAAATAGGTGATGGGCATCCAGATTTCCGGGCCGGTCGTTCTCGGCGCCAGGGCGTGCAGCACCGAGAGCGTGAGACGGAAGATGGCGTCGTTGGCCTCGCGGTCAGGCAGAAGTTCATCGAGCAACTCGGCGATGTGACCGAGGGCAACCGCGCGCGCGTAGCTGACCTCCGAGGCCATGGGAGATTCCAGCACTTCGCAGGAATCGAGCCGCGCCAACTCCTGCCGCTCGCGGACGTCGTAGAACGCGCGCACATAGGTTAGCGGCTCGAGCGCTCCGCCGAAGCGCCGCTTGGATTTCTTGGCCGACCGCGCCACGCCGCGAACTTTGCCCTCCGCGCGGGTGAAGAATGTGACCAGCAGATCGGCCTCGCGCAAGGGATAGCTGCGCAGCACGATCGCTTCCGACTCTCTGAGGGCCATGGGAGTTCGAGGGTGAAGGCTTGATTCTAGTGGATGCAGCGTTCAGCCGTCAGCTTGGGTTCCCGGCGTGGGTTGGAGGTCACCCCAAGAAAGATCCCCACCCTTCGGCTTCGCTCAGGGCAGGCTTTCAAGCACGAAACGCGAGAAATAGGGCACCCGCGCGGAAGCGGGGCAACCAGTCGAAGCCTTCGCGCTTCTCATCTTTCGATATACTTTCAAGATTGTGAAAAGAATTGTTGCCGTTCTTCTCGTGGTCTTCATTGTCGCTTCCCTGGGGTTCGGCGAAGAGACTTCGTTCCGGCGGGTCCGAATGCCCAACCTGAAAGGCAAGCGCATCAAGGCGGTGCTGACGTTTAGCGACAACGACAAAGCGGTGGAAGTGCGACCGGCCAAGGGCAGCGCCGTGACCGTTCCCTTCAGCCAGATCGACAAGGCTTCTTACGAGTACACCGCGGTGCTTTCCTCCAAAACCCACTGGCTGCAGATCGACTATCACGAACAGACCGCCCACAAGGTGCTTGTCCTGCTCATGGACAAACACGAATACATCCACATTCTGGATGCATTGAAAGCCCATACGGGAATCGACGCAGAAATTCTGGGCAACGCCGACAAGGTTCAGGGTGGAGACCGGCGCGCGCGATAAAGATAAAAAAGATAAATAGACGCGCCCATTAAAAAGTAAGGCGCACGTCCAAGGGACGCGCGCCTCTGGTCTAGCAAAAGTGGGGCCTAGCAAACTCTGGTCCAGCCAATTCTGGTCCAGCAAGTCAAGAATCTGAGTCGAGACCTTCCTACCGCCCGTAGTACTTGGCGTTGCGCTCGGTGAACGCGTTCCATTTTTCCGGCAAGTCGTCGAGGGCGAAGATGGCTGAGACCGGGCAGACCGGAACACAAGCGCCGCAGTCGATGCATTCCACCGGATCGATGTACAGCAACTCTTCGGTCGCGTAGGCAGGCTCGTCCTTCTTGGGATGAATGCAGTCCACTGGACACGCATCCACGCATGCGGTGTCTTTGGTGCCAATGCACGGCTCAGCAATCACGTAGGTCATAAAAGTATCGGTCTCCTGAAAGTCTCTGCGTCTATTTTACTACCGCGGCGGTTTGGTGAGCGGACATTCTAGCAAGAATACGGGCGGTGGGTACAGGGGTGTCGGGGCGCCCGGCCTGGGAGTCCAGCTTGTTCCAGCGCGTTGCCGGCTTGCCGTCGAAAAGGCCGTGTGCATTATGACCGAAGTAATCTGTCGCGCCCGCCCGAGGGTGCGTTTAATGATTATCAGACGTGCGGTGCGACCTTCCGGTGAATGCGCGGCTCCATGAACAAACTCAAGGTTCTGGTTTCCCTGATTACAGAAGACAACGACTATCAGCTCGAACAGGCGGCCTCGGCCCAGGCAGCCGCGATCAAACTCGGGGCCACGGTTCAGATCATCTATTCCGGCAATGACGCCGTGCAGCAGACGCAGCAGATTCTGAGCTTCATCCAGGATCCTGCCCAGCGTCCCGACGCCATCCTGGCCGAACCCGTAGGCACAGGGATGGCCCAAATCGCGAGGGCTGCGGTAGGCGCCGGCATTTCCTGGGCGATCATCAATACCGACGTTGAGTACATCGCGGAGCTGCGGCAACACGCTCTGGTCCCAGTCTTCGCGGTGCTCTCGGACCATGAAGCCATCGGAAAGATTCAGGGGCAGCAGATCGCCGCGCTCCTAGGGGAGCAGGGCTGCGTCCTTTACTTGGAAGGGCCGTCGGTGCGCGACGTGGCGAAGATCCGCGCCAAGGGCATGCTCGCGGCCAAGCCGCCCCGGGTCGAGGTGAAAACTCTTCGCGGCGATTGGACCCAGAACAGCGGCTATCACGCGGTCAAGTCGTGGTTGTCGCTGAGTACATCGAGACAGCTCAATGTCGGCATGATCGCCTGCCAGAACGATGACATGGCCATTGGGGCGCGCCGCGGCTTTGAAGAGCTGGCGGATTCGCGCGAGCGCGAGGCCTGGCTCCGGCTTCCGATCACGGGATGCGATGGTGTGCCCAAGTCCGGCCAGGAATGGGTTCGCCAGGGGCGTCTTTCGGCCACAGTCGTCTCCCCACCTCTTATCGGGGATGCCATGCACTTGCTGGCCTCGGCTCTGGCCGCTGGTTCGCAGCCGCCGGAACGTACCGTAGTAGCTCCCCATTCCTTCCCCGCTTTGAAGGAACTGCAAAAGAGCCGGGGCCAGGCAGCACAAACTTCATAAGCCTGCGTCGGAGTTCCGACCTAGTCACGAAGATTGGCAAAAGAACAGATGGGCAAAGAAAAAGGCTGGCAGCGATATCTGCCAGCCTTTTCAAGCTTCGGGCGTAGAACCTTACCGGTGTCCGCCGTGGCCACCACCACCGTGGAACCCGCCTCCGCCGTGTCCGCCACCACCGTGGACTGCTCCGCCGCGGAACCCGCCGCCACCGCGGACCGCGCCACCGTGAAAGCTACCACCGGAGTAGCCGCGCGCATATCCACCGCGGGCATAGCCG
>Ga0181523_10005119_pt1 | contig 10970 bp, 6 predicted proteins | sample PEATcosm2014_Bin_43_FD_119752 | JGI IMG/M metagenome (GOLD analysis project Ga0181523, IMG submission 119752) | Peatland microbial communities from MTU Mesocosm Facility, Houghton, MI, USA - PEATcosm2014_Bin05_30_metaG | ecosystem: Environmental > Terrestrial > Soil > Wetlands > Peat | place... | reverse complement strand
GCCCTGTTTATCGGCGTGGCACTTGTAGCAGACTTCATCCTGGCCAACCGCGGTACGCAACTGGTGGCGCTCAAATCCGCCATGCGGATTGTGGCAGTCGTTGCATTGTAACAACCCTTCGTTGACCCGGTGGTGGAAGGGACGAGCAAACTGCGCCCGCACATCCATGTGGCAGCCGTAGCAAAGCTTTGGCGAGGAGTCTTTCAGCAGGAATTCACTTTCCTTTGGATGATGCGGCGAATGGCAGTCGATGCAAGACACGCCACTCTGCAAGTGGGCGGAGCGACCGTAGTTGTTCTGGTCATGGCTGCTTTGGTGGCAGGTCAGACAGCGCGCGCTGATGTTCGCGGGGGAAACATTCATAAAGGTAAACACCTTTGATTTGTCGCCGCCGCCCTCCACGTGTTCCTTACCGGGGCCATGGCAGGCTTCACAGCCATGCCACTCAGGCCCCTTGTGGGCGTCGAGTTTCCCATCCATGGTCGTAGAGAAATGCGGTGTTTTTGCGAAGTTATTGTAGATATCTTCGTGGCAGGTCTTACAGGTCTCGGAACCCACGTAGAGAGCGGGATCTGTCGGCGCAACATACGCTTTGGCCTGGCCAGAAGACTTGGTCTGTTGTGCGGCATTCTTTCTGTCGCCGGAATGGACAACAGGAACTACCAATGCCGGAATGAGCACCGCTAGAAGATAAGAGATGGGGAGCCGCTGCCAATACTTCATAGAACTCCTCGGGCTGCCGGTGGACCGAGTCCTGCGTCCACACGAATTAGATTGCATCCTTCTTTTCTCGAAGGATATGACAACTCGAGAGCTGGGCGCATCGCGAACCGTCGGAACTCATCTCCAAAGCTGATCAATCCGAGAGTTCAAGAGGAAAACGAGTTTCTTGAAAAACCTTCCAACCGGGGAAACTATCCTGAGGACTTTCTTATGTCAACTAGGAATTGTTCTAGTTGACTTTGGGTGAGCTCAACGGCTAGGCTCCCCGTTGCACTTGGACGGCGGAGGGCTAGCCATCCGGTGAAAGGAATATGGATGGTCACCGGTGTTCCAAACGAGAGTCCCTCTGTTCCAGTCCCGTATCTCCAGGGTGACCGATGAAGTGGCGACGGTCTTTATCTGAACAGTTTGATTGTTTTGGGAAGATATGGCAGCCAGTGAAGGAATTTTATTGCTGAGGCCCCATCTCTGATTGGCGAAGTATGGAGCAAGCCTTGGATCCGAACAACATTGAAGCGCGTGGAATGAATGGACAGATTGGCAGCACCGCTGGCGAGTCATCAAAGACTCTGACAGGGTTTACTCGACGAGAGTGGTTCAGGACTGCGGCTAGCGGTTGTGCCGGGTTGGCGCTGGATAGCCTCGTCGATGTGGCGGCTGTGCAGGCTAGTACGCGGAAATTGAAGCTTTCCGACGTCAACGAGTTCACTACCTCCTGCAACTTTTGTTCTTGTGGCTGTGGCATGGTCGCGACGGTACGCGAAGGCAAGTTGATTACGATGGAAGGCGATTTCGACCACATTGTGAATCGCGGATCCCTCTGCGTGAAGGGTATATCCATGTTCGCGACGCACACCTCCCCGAACCGGCTTACAACGCCGCGTTATCGGGCGCCGGGAAGCGACCACTGGGAGGACATCTCATGGGACGACGCAATCGCTCGGGTCGCGCAGAAGATTCGGAAGACGCGCGACGCGACTTGGATCGCCACCGAGAAGGCCGGCGACAAGGAGGTCCCGGTCAATCGGACGGATGCCATCGGCTTCCTGGGTGGCGCACAGAACACGAACGAGGAGTGCTACCTCTTCCAAAAGGCGGCCCGGCTGCTCGGCTTGGCTTACGTCGAGCACCAGGCCCGACTTTGACACAGCCCTACGGTCCCCGGTCTGGGGGCCTCGTTCGGGAGGGGGGCAATGACCAACCACTGGATCGACCTCCAGAACTGCAAGACGATCTTGGTGGAAGGCAGCAACGTGGCCGAGAACCATCCCATGGCCTTCAAGTGGATCCGCAAGGCACAGGAGAATGGGGCGAAGATCATCCACGTCGATCCGCGATTCACTCGGACCTCCGCGGCAGCGGACGTGTACGCGCGCATTCGGCCCGGAACCGACGCGGCGTTCCAGAACGCGATGATCAACCACATCCTCGTCAACAAGCTGTACGACGAGGATTATGTCGTGACCCACACCAACGCCCTCTTTCTGGGCGATGAGGCGTTCGACTTCAAGGACGGCGTTTTCAGCGGGTTCGACACCGAGAACCACAAGTACCACACGGAGACTTGGGGATACCAGGTTGATGCCAAGGGAAAGCCCCGTGTCGCCAAGAGCCTGGATGACCCACACTGCGTCTTCTCGCGACTGAAGACCTTCGTCTCACGGTACACGCTGGAGACGGGCGAACAGATCACCGGCATTCCGGCAGAGCAGATCCAGCAGATCGCGGAGACGATGGCGAAGAACCGGCCGGGATCCATCCTCTACGCGCTCGGGATGACCCAGCACACGACCGGTGTGCAGGGGATCCGGTCGTTCACGATCCTCCAGCTCCTGCTTGGCAACATCGGCAAGCCGGGCGGCGGCGTCAACGCGCTGCGCGGCGAGCCGAACGTGCAGGGCGCGTGCGACATGGCTGTGCTCTACAACTACATGCCGGGCTATCTCAACTCTGCGTCGAACGCAGAGCCGACCATCCACGATTACGTGCGCAAGAACGGGATCGCCGACAGCCGGTACCTCGTCAACACACTCAAGGCGTTTTTCGGTGAGGCGGCCACCGCCGAGAACGATTATGCCTATGCTTGGCTGCCCAAACGGAACGCTTCCAAGGACTACGGAACCCTGCCGATGTTCGAGGATGCCCTCGCCGGGAAGCTGAAGCTCCTCTGGATCGTCGGCCAGAATCCCGCGGTGACCCTACCAAACCTCAGGCTGACGTTCGACGCCATGGCGAAGATCGAGACGCTCGTGGTCCAGGAGATCTGGGAGACCGAGACCGCGGCGTTCTGGCGCCGGCCCGGCGTCGACCCGAAGTCCATCTCCACCGAGGTGATCCTGCTGCCGGCGGCGTTCTTTATGGAAAAGAACGGAACCATCAGCAACTCCGGTGGCATGGTGCAATGGCGCCACGCCGCCGTAAAGCCTCCCGGGCAAGCCAAACCAGACGGCGAGATTGTGGATCTGGTCTTTCGCATGGTGCGCGATCTGGTCAAGGACTCGAAGGAGCCGCGGGACGAGATCATCAGCAAGGCCTCCTGGAGCTACACTAACGCCGAGGACGTCCTGCGAGAGATCAACGGGTACGCCCTGCGCGACAACGCGGAGACGGGCCTAAAAGCCGGCGATCTCGTCCGAAAGGTCAGCGATCTTAGGGCCGACGGTTCCACGTCGTCCGGCGCGTGGATCTACGCGGGAGTCTTCGCCAACGGCGAGAACCTTTCGAAGCGCCGCGACTCACAAACGGATCCCGGGGGCCTCGGCCTCTATCCGGGCTTCGGGTGGACATGGCCCAACAACATGCGCATCCTGTACAACCGGGCGTCGTGCGACCGGAACGGCAAACCCTATCCGGGCTCGAAACCGATCGTATGGTGGGACGAGGCGGCAAAGCGTTGGGCCGGATACGACCTACCGGACGTCCCCATCCTGACCGACGGACCGGCCACGCCGAACGGTCAACGGGCCTTCCACCTGGGCGCCGAGGGCGTCGGACGCTTGTTCGCGGCGGTCTATTCGGACCCGGACGAGAAGCATCCGGGGTATCCGCGCGACGTGGCGTACGTACCGAAGGACGGTCCGCTGCCGGAGATGTACGAACCTGTCGAGAGCCCGGTGGAAAACCTCCTTCACCCGCGCGTGAAGAGCAACCCGATGCTCAGTTATCCGCGTGTTGCGAGTCATCAGCCCATCGGCACCGCTGACAAGTATCCGTATGTGCTGATGACGTCGACGGTCGCTGAACACTGGTGCGGTGGTTCCACAACGCGCAACATTCCGTGGCTCAATGAGCTCGTTCCCGACCCGGTACTGGAGATACCGGTCACCCTCGCTCAGAAGCTTGGGGTGAAATCAGGGGACTGGGTCCGGGTCTCGTCGGCGCGTGGTCAGCTTGAGGTCAGAGCCCTCGTCACGCCTCGCATGAAGGAGCTGAAAATCGGCGATCGCCAGGTCACCGTCGTCTGGATGCCGTATAACTGGGGTTTTAAAGGCCTTTCCACCGGACCCAGTGTCAATTTTCTCACCATCGATGCTGCCGATCCGGGAGCGGGTACCCAAGAAACCAAGGCTTGCCTGGTCAATGTGATCAAATTCCGTGAGGCCGACGGAGGAGCTTCCAAGGCGCGAAGAGGGACTGCATGAGCCAACCTGCGACCTCGGGACTTGTCAAAACGACGCTGGTCGATATCACGAAATGTATTGGTTGTCGTGCATGCCAGGTTGCCTGCAAACAGTGGAACGACCGCGATGGGGAAGAAACAGAGTTTCAGTGGGACCTGGGCTTTCAGAACCCAGCTACTCTCAGCGCAAAGACGCTTACCTTAATTACGTTTCATGAGTTGCCTGACGAGCAGGCACCCGGTGGTTTGAATTACCTGTTCACCATGCGCCGATGCTTGCACTGCCTGGAGCCTGCGTGCGCATCAGCTTGCCCGACAACCGCTCTAAACCGTCAACCGGACGGCCCCGTAACTTACAATGCCGACAAATGCATTGGCTGCCGTTACTGCATTTGGGCCTGCCCTTGGGGAGTGCCCACCGCGGAATGGGACTCTCTCGCTCCCAAGATTCAGAAGTGTACTCACTGCGCTGACCGAGACGATCAGCCCCTCCCTTTGGCCCGCAATGGGCAAGTGCTTACCCATGAGGAAAGCAAACAATACCGCGCCAACGTTGTCGTGCCAGCTTGCGTCAAGGCCTGTCCGGCTGACGCGCTGAAGTTCGGTAACAGAGAAGACATCCTAAAAGAGGCGCGCACTCGGATATCCGAACGACCTGAGAAGTATGTAGACCATATATACGGCGAAAAAGAGGCTGGGGGCACAAGTGTGTTGTATCTGTCGTCCGTCCCTTTCGAAAAGCTAGGTTTCCCCGATGTTGGCACCAAGGCGTATCCAGCGGTTTCCAAAATAGCGATTCACTCTGTCCCGCCGGCGGTTCTGGCTGTAGGCGCGTTGCTCGGGGGAATTTATGCGCTCTTAAAACGCAGGGCCTTGGCTATCGCAAATGGGCCGGATGCTGTATCCGCTAGTGCCACCAGCCATCACCCGGAGTTCGAACCCCTCCAGCAAAAACTGCTGACTCCTCTCAATTGGATTCTTCTTGGCCTCATGGCGTTTGGCCTGATTTCTCTCATAGCCCGCTTCGCCTTGGGTTTGGGCGGAAGCACACATCTGTCGAATACTTACGCCTGGGGACTCTGGATCGTCTTCGACTTGGTCTGGATCGCGGTGGCTGCTGGTGCCTTCGCGACTGCCGGCATCATCTACGTCTTTCAACGTAAGGACCTCTACTCTATGGGCCGCTCTGCCGTGCTTATGGGCCTACTGAGCTATTCATTTGTCACGGTTACGCTGATTGCCGACCTTGGTTTGCCGTGGCACTTCTATCAGCTCGGTCTGCAGTCACCTGAAGGCTCGGCGATGTTCGAAGTGTCCTGGTGTGTCGGCCTTTATGTCTCAATTTTGCTTTTGGAGTTCTTGCCGGTGCCATTCGAGCGACGGGGACTGCAGAAGGCGAAGGATACCTGGCAGCGATGGTCCGGCGCCTATGTCGCTGGTGCGCTTACATTGTTTGTCTACCTGCTCTCGCGTCAACTTACCTACACGTTGCTGACAGCGGTGTTGTTTTCTTTTCTTGCTTGGGCGTTCCGGGCCAGGAACAAAAAATCTGAACCGATCATGTTGGCAATCGCTGCTGTAACGTTTTCCACGATGCACCAGAGTTCGCTGGGCTCGTTGTTTCTGCTCATGCCGGACAAGCTTGCTCCACAGTGGTGGTCTCCCCTACTTCCTGTCTCTTTCTTCTTGTCCTCAATTGCAGCTGGGACGTCTCTGGTTGTCCTTTGCGAGATGTGGATAGCGAAGGGATGGGGACGTCACCTCCAGATCCCACAGTTGGCGGCAATGGGCCAAATCTCATTTTGGTCGCTCTTGGTCTATTGGGTCTTTCGACTTCTCGATATGGTTGTTCGTGGGCAGTTCTCAGGTGCATTTTCTGGAAGATTGGGTCTCCTTTTCGCGGCCGAACTCCTGTTTGGCGGAATTCTTCCAATAGCCCTGCTTTCCCGAGCACCGCTGCGAACCCGTCCCGACGTACTCTTCATCGGCGCGCTTCTCACCACAGCTGGCGTGGTTTTCAATCGCGTGAATGTGGTTCTCTTGGCGATGGAATTAAAGGGGGCAATGCCGCAAATCGCGCCGGCGTCCTATACCCCATCTATCTTCGAATGGGGCATCTCTGTTGGACTCATCGCTGCAACTATTTTCCTTTTTGGGCTGGGCGCACGAATTTTGCCGATACTCTCCAAGGAAGAGGTCGGACAAGAATAGGAAAATCGACTTCCATGATCCAAGACGTTTGGCTGGCGAAACATCCTTACCTCCAACCCGCCGCTGACTTTCACGCACAAGTCGCTGCGGCGGCAGCCAGCGTCCCGAGCGGCAATAAACAAGTCGCAAACTGGGATGACTATTTGGATGATTACCAGGCGGGCATCCCCCTACTGCGGAGCGCCCAAGTAGCAATCGACTTCGAGCCCGCGGAGACCATGCTTGTATCGCTGGTTGAAAGCCTGGCTGCAAAACCATTGCCGGAAAAGTTGGCGTTGCAGTGTCGAGCGTCAGATGCTCAACTGCGCGACGAACTGAATGCCCCGCGTCAAGCAGTCGCTTGGTTACTGGATGACGAGTCTTTCGAGCCGGCGCATCCAGGTTTGCTTCGTTATTTGGGTTGGACTGCGCTGGCCCGATTTCTCAACCCACTGACAAATGCTTACAGCACTTGGCGCATGGAAGACCAATGGCTCCGAAGTTACTGCCCCACTTGCGGCGCGGCGCCCGCCATGGCCCAGCTAATCGGCGTCGATCCCGGTCGCTTGCGACTACTTTCTTGCGGCTGTTGCAGCACGCGCTGGCAATTCCGGCGAATCGGATGCCCATTCTGCGAAAGCGCAGACGCTCATCATCTCTCTGCGATAGTGATCGAGGGAGAGAAATGCCTTCGTATCGATTACTGCCAGTCCTGCCGCGCCTACCTCAAGACCTACAATGGAGAGGGAAGCGAGCCCCTCTTTCTGGCGGATTGGACTTCGCTTCACCTCGACATCATCGCCCGCGATCGTGGACTAAAACGGTTGGCTTCATCCCTGTACGAATTATGACCATCGCCATCTTAGGTCTTGCGACGAGTTAGGCATAAAGGCCAAAAAAGGACCCGGTCCTTGCATTGGAGCGCTTGGCGAGGCTCAGCAGTGTGGTCTGGTTATTTTGAGGGGATAAGTGGACTGAGGTTGCGGTCGAGGCGATGCGCTTCAGCAAATTCGGCCTGCACGGACTTGGTGTCGTTATTGCGGAGCAGCGCCATCCCCAGATTGGAGTGGGCATGCGCGAAAGCCAGATTGATGCGCACCGCTTCGCGATACTGCCCAGCGGCGTCCTGATATTTCTCAGCGTTGAAAAGGGCGGTGCCGTAATTGAACCGGATATTGGCACCCTCCGGCTTCAAGGGCATGACTTGAAGCGTCGGAGCCGCCCCAATCAGTGGAACTTTCTTTCCGATCAGCCGCGTTTAACGCTCGCCATTGCTCGTCCCCGAGAGCCCCTTTTCTCTCAGCAAGTTCGTTAGCACAATCGCCAGACAAACTCCCCCAAGCATTGGGGCAAATGCCATTTGATAATGTTTTGTAGTGCTTATGGCGGAGGCTCGTAGGTGGTGAGGCGAGGTGTTTTAGGCGATGCCCTTATGCCCCTTAAAAGTAATTGGTATCTGCCAACTGACTTACGGAATGTTCGTAGGCCGCAATTATCTCAAGAGTATCTGCTACATCCCACACATGCGCTTGCCTGAATTAGATACCCTGATACCACAACTGGTGCAGCGAAAAGGTGTAATCTGGATTACATTTACAGTGCGCGAAGGTTTAGCGAGCAGCCATGACTCATTCGCCCTCCTCCCACAGCCTCCAACCCAGCCGCACAGCCCTCAATGCGGAGCAAGTGAATCAGACCAGCTGGAAACGCTGGCTTCCCGGGTTGAACACTCTGCGTGGGTACGAGTCGTCCTGGCTGCGGCACGACCTTGTTGCCGGCCTCGTCATGACGACCATGCTCGTGCCGGTCGGTGTCGCATACGCCGAAGCATCCGGAGTACCGGGAATCAACGGCCTCTACGCGACCATCGTCCCGCTGCTGGCGTACGCCCTATTCGGTCCGAGCCGCATTCTCGTGCTGGGTCCAGATTCGGCGCTCGCGGCCGTGATTCTCACAGTCGTGCTGCCGCTTTCTGCGGGCGAGCCGCAACGTGCTGTCGCGGTGGCCTCAACGATGGCGATTGTCTCGGGCATCGTGTGTGTTGCGATGGGAGTTGTGCGCCTTGGATTCATCACCGACTTGCTGTCGAAGCCGATCCGCTACGGCTACATGAACGGCATTGCCCTGACGGTGCTGCTGAGCCAAGTCCCGAAGCTCTTCGGCTTTTCTGTCACTGCGAACGGACCGCTGCGCCAGGTGTGGGGCATCGTCAACAGAGTGCTCGCAGGGAGTACGAACGTCGTCGCGCTCGCGATCGGCGCCAGTGCGCTTGCCCTAATACTATCCTTAAAGCGATGGCCGCGCATCCCGGGCATTCTGATTGCCGTGGTCGCTGCCACTGTTATAGTCGCGGCCTTTCATCTCGCAGCACGTGCTGGAGTGTCCGCGCTCGGTCCTCTGCCACGGGGATTGCCACTACCACGCCTTCCGCTTGTCCGCGTCGACGACATCGTACCGATTCTTACTGGTGGCCTCGCGGTGGCGCTCGTCTCATTCGCAGATACGAGCGTGCTTTCTCGAACCTATGCTGCGCGGCTGCGCACACCAGTCGACCCGAATCAGGAGATGGTGGGCCTCGGCGTCGCCAACCTCGCTGCAGCCTTCTTTCAGGGTTTCCCGATCAGTAGCAGTTCATCGCGCACTCCGGTGGCCGAGGCGGCGGGCGCCAAAACACAGCTGACGGGGGTCGTGGGCGCGCTTGCCATCGCCCTGCTGCTGGTCTTCGCGCCCGAACTCCTCCAGCATCTGCCGCACACCGCCCTGGCTGCCGTTGTGATTGCCTCGGCCATCGGCCTGTTCGAAGTGTCCGACCTGCGCCGCATCTATCGGATCCAGCGCTGGGAGTTCTGGCTTTCGATGGCCTGCTTCGCGGGTGTGGCCGTGCTCGGAGCCATTCCCGGCATTGCGCTCGCGATCGTGATTGCCGTGATTGAGTTCCTCTGGGATGGCTGGCGCCCGCATTCAGCCGTGCTGGGCCGCGTCGATCGTGTCAAGGGCTATCACGACATCGCCCGATACCCGGAGGCGGGCTTGATTCCGGGACTCGTATTGTTCCGTTGGGATGCACCGCTCTTCTTTGCGAACGCCGAGTTGTTCAATGAACGCATCCTGGATGCCGTTGCGAAATCACCGACGCCAGTTCGCTGGCTCGTGGTAACGGCAGAGCCGGTCACCAGTGTCGACGTCACTGCCTCCGATGCCGTCTGCGAACTCGACGACACCCTGCACGCCGCTGGTATCGAGTTGTGTTTTGCCGAGATGAAGGATCCGGTGAAGGACAAGCTCAAACGCTTCGGGCTCTTCGCCCGCCTCGGCGAAAAAACCTTCTTCGCGACCATCGACGAGGCGGTGAGCGCCTACCTTGCGACTTATCCCGTCGAGTGGGTCGACCGAGAGGACCGCAAGTCGTAGCGCAAGGAGTCGTTGACGGGAATGTGCGGTGCCCAGTCAGGCGAATTAGTGGTTTGTGACGGACGTCATAGAATTCGTCCCACGTCGGTGGGACGATATGTCTAGTAAGCCTGCAAGGACCTCTAATCAATCACCTTCGCTATTCACAAACATCATCACATTATCGAAGCTCTCGGCATCAAGAACAACGCCCAACTAGTGCTATTCGCCGTGAAGCAAGGATTGGTCTTGCTCAACTAACTGCCACTGTGAATGCCGCCTGCAAAAGTGACCATTCAGGTTGGCGACAGGAACACCTTTTGGTGTGGAATTTCATCAGTACGGCTCGTTTCCAAACATTGTATCGATTTTGCTGTTTGGAGTGGTTCTGGAGGGTGATTTCCTCTGTCGGAGGCTCGCGAGTGGTGAGGCGAGGTGTTTTAGGCGTTTCCGGTGCCCCGTGTGATTGACAGTTGAGCAGGAAAGGACCAGACTGAGCGCCATGCGAAAAGCAGCTCTTTTCTTCTTGGCGTGCGCCGCGCTTCCGTCAGTGAGTCAAGCGCAAGCTCCTGCCTTTGAGATTACTCCGGTAAATAGCTGGATTAAGTTCGACGTGAAGGCGTCCGCGGATATAGCCGGTAAATTCGACAAGTGGGATGCCACCTTAACCTTCACATCTCCTGACGAAACGACAGGCGTTTTGGAGATTAGAATTCAGGCCGACAGCGTGGACACTGGAAGCGGCATGAAGAATGGGAAGCTGAAGGGCAAAGACTTCTTCGACGTAGAACACAATCCGGTGATTACGTTCAAGTCAACGAAGATTGTGCGAACCGGCCACGACACCTATGAGGTGGATGGCAACTTTACCATACGGGGGGTTTCAAATCCCGAGAAGCTGACGCTAGTAGTTTCCGGCAGGGGGACAGGCACAGGCGAGATTAAAGGAAAAATGGTCTTTAACCGCAAGGACTATGGGATGAACAAGGGCATTCCGTTCATCTCCATCGCCGACCATGTTGAGGTAAATTTCCACCTCAAGGGGAAG
>Ga0181523_10005117_pt1 | contig 10973 bp, 9 predicted proteins | sample PEATcosm2014_Bin_43_FD_119752 | JGI IMG/M metagenome (GOLD analysis project Ga0181523, IMG submission 119752) | Peatland microbial communities from MTU Mesocosm Facility, Houghton, MI, USA - PEATcosm2014_Bin05_30_metaG | ecosystem: Environmental > Terrestrial > Soil > Wetlands > Peat | place... | reverse complement strand
GCGAACTCGGCATCCATGCGGATGCCCTTGATGTTGACGATGCGCGGCCGTCCGCCGGCGTAGACCGTGCCCGACACGTGCCGCGTCTGGCGATCAGTCGTCACCGTGACGGTGATCAGGTTGTCGTAATCGCCCTCGGCTTCGCGCCGCGTCTCTTCGACGACGATGCCGCGATCCTTGGCGAGGATCGGCGCCGAGACGACGTTGACGTCCTGCAGCATCGGCCGCAATAGCCCGGCGAGCGCGGCGGAAGTCAGCGCCCTGGTGTTCATCTGCGCGACTACGCCTTCATAGGAAATCTGTACCCTGTTGATTCCGGTCTCGGTAAGCTGGCCGGCGAACGAACCGAGCTTTTCCGCGAGCGCCACGAAGGGCTTGAGCTTCGGCGCTTCTTCCGCGCTGATCGACGGGAAATTGACGGCGTTGGTAATGGCGCCGCGGAGCAAATAATCTGACATCTGCTCGGCGACCTGGAGCGCGACGTTCTCCTGCGCCTCCATGGTCGAGGCGCCGAGATGCGGCGTGCAGACCACATTGGGCAGCGCAAACAGCGGGCTGTGCGTCGCCGGTTCCTCGCGAAAAACGTCGAGCGCCGCGCCGGCGACGTGGCCGGATTTGAGCGCGTCGGCCAAGGCCGTCTCGTCGACCAATTCGCCGCGGGCGCAGTTGATGATGCGGACGCCTTTTTTGGTCGCGGCGAGCGATTCGGCATTGATGATGTTGCGGGTCTTTTCGGTCGACGGGGTATGCAGCGTGATGAAATCGGCGCGGCGCAACAGCTCGTCGAGCTCGACCTTTTCGACGCCGAGGTGAAGCGCCCGCTCGGCGGAAAGATACGGATCGTAGGCGATTACCTTCATCTTCAGTCCGATCGCGCGATCGGCGACGATCGAGCCGATATTGCCGCAGCCGATCACGCCGAGCGTCTTTGAGAAAATCTCGACGCCGAGGAATTTGTTCTTCTCCCATTTGCCGGCGCGTGTCGAAGCGTCGGCCTCGGGAATTTGCCGCGCCAGCGACAGCATCAACGTGATCGCGTGCTCGGCTGTGGTGATCGAATTGCCGAACGGCGTATTCATGACGATGATGCCGCGCGCGGTCGCCGCCGGAATGTCGACATTGTCGACGCCGATGCCGGCGCGGCCGATCACTTTGAGACTTTTCGCGCTCTCCAGCATCTTCGCCGTGACCTTGGATGCGGAGCGGATGGCCAGACCGTCAAAGCCGTTGATCGCCGCCGCAAGCTTTTCCTTGTCCTTGCCGAGATTGGGCTGGAAATCGACCTCGACGCCACGATCTTTGAAAATCTGCACCGCGGCGGGTGACAGCGCGTCGGAGATGAGGACTTTGGGGGCCATGGGTTTTTCTTTCTTCACCCTCTCCGCGCGGGGAGGGATCGGCCTGCGGGGGCCGGGTGGGGGTAAGTTGTGCGAGATAGAGCATCGAGATTTCGGCGACCCTCCCGTTCAGGGAGGGTAGACGAGCGAGCTATGCCGCTTTCGCGAGTGCATCTTTGGCTTTGGCATAGGCCCAATCGAGCCATAGCGTGAGCGCTTCGACATCGCTGCGCTCGACGGTCGATCCGCACCAGATGCGAAGTCCGGCAGGCGCGTCGCGATAAGCGTCGATGTCGTAGGCGACGCCTTCCTTCTCCAACGCCGCCGCGACGCTCTTCACGAACGCTGCTTGTGCTTCGGCCGAGAGCCGCGTCACCGCCGGATCGACGACCTTGAGGCACACCGAAGTGTTCGAACGCAGCGCCGGGTCGCGCGCCAGAAAATCGATCCACGCGGTACGTTCGACCCAGTCGGCGATTGCCTTTGCATTGCCGTCGGCGCGGGCGTGCAAGGCCTTAAGGCCGCCGACCGATTTCGCCCAGTCGAGCGCGTCGAGATAGTCCTCCACGCACAGCATTGACGGCGTATTGATGGTCTCGCCCTGGAATATGCCTTCGTTGAGCTTGCCGCCCTTGGTCATGCGGAAGATTTTCGGCAACGGCCAGGGTGGCGAATAGCTTTCGAGCCTGGCGACCGCCCGCGGCGACAGAATGAGCATGCCGTGCGCGGCCTCGCCGCCCAGCGCCTTCTGCCATGAGAACGTCGCGACATCGAGTTTCGACCAGTCGAGTGCCTGCGCGAACGCGGCCGAGGTCGCGTCGCAGATCGAAAGTCCGGTCCGCTCGGCGGCGATCCAATCGGCATTGGGCACGCGCACGCCCGAAGTGGTGCCGTTCCAGGTGAACACGATATCGCTTCCCGGATCGATCGCGGCGAGATCGGGCAATTCGCCGTAGGCGGCGCGACGCACCGTCACGTCCTTGAGCTTGAGCTCCTTGGCGACGTCGCCGACCCAGCCCTCGCCGAACGATTCCCAGGCCAGCATCGTTACCGGGCGCGGACCGAGCAGCGACCAGAACGCCATCTCGATGGCGCCGGTGTCGGAGGCCGGCACAATGCCGATGCGGTAATCCGAAGGTACCTGCAAAACCTCGCGGGTGAGGTCGATGGCGCGCTTGAGCTTGGCCTTGCCGGCCTTCGAGCGATGCGAGCGGCCGAGAACGGCGTCGCTGAGTTTTTGGGAATTCCAGCCGGGGCGTTTGGCGCAAGGGCCGGACGAAAAATGCGGCACGACCGGCCGCACGGGAGGCGTCGCTGGCGTCATGATCTATCCTTCCAGATAGTCGCCCCTCGGTGGGGAGGGGTGTCCCAAGGGCGGAAATAAGGAAGGGAACGGGTAACGTCAAGTCACATGACGGATGGCAGACGACAACGCTTGTCCGTCGTCGGTCAGCTGTCGTCCGTTTTCAGAATTTGAGGCCGGCGCCGACACGGGCGCTGGAGATCGCGGCGGTAATGCCGGCGACCGGCGCGAACTGGATGTACTCGTATTCGCCGCGCAGGAAAATATTGGATGTGAGCTGCACGTCAACACCGCCGCCGACAGAGAAGCCGTAGAGCGGCACGGAATTGCCCGAAGTGGCGTTGGCAAAGGAGTAGTCAAGGCACGTTCCCGGAGACGGCGTGCACGGCAGGGACGGCGTGGCTGGAGACGGGGGTGAACTCTGCTGGCCGAACACCAGCGACGTAACGGAGTAGCTGCCTCGCCCCATGGCGAAGCCGGCGAAGCCGTAAGGCATGAAATTACCGCCAAGCACCCACCCGGCGCGGGCACGCAGCGAGCCATAGTCCGTGATCTCCATTGAGCCGGTGCCCTGCTCGGTAACGGAGACCAAGGCGGAGCCGACCGCGTAAATCCGGTCGACGAACGTCGAGTTGCTCGCGACGAGGCTAAATGGGGAATGGGTGTAGTTCGCTTCGAGGCCGAGGACGAGATCTTCCCACTGCGTGTTGTAACCGACAAAACCGCCGAAGCCCGCTATATTTGCGTTAGCGTTGCCGAGGATCGGAATTGCCGAGGGGTCATCCAAGGCCTCCAGCGTCAGCCCCCGCAAGCTATAGGCGAGCAGCCCCGAGGTCGCATTCGAAAAACTGGCGGAGCCCCCGCTGTAGCCCATCTGGCCGCCGAAATAGAATCCGCTCCATTTCGTGTACGTAGCCCGCCCGACGGTTTCCGAGCCGCGCAGGGCGTCGAAATCCTGCGCAAACGCACTAGGCGTCAACGCGAGCATGGCCACGGCACAGATGACCCAACGCATTAACCGCGCCCTCTCATCCCGTCGGCGCGCATAAAGCGGCCAATTGGGCGCGATCATCGGGCATTAACCTTAATGGAGGGTTAGCTCGGCTTGGGGCGGCCGGTCGGCGGCCCGCCCATCAGCCGCGGGTCGACAGCGGGTACTGCGGCTGAACCGGATATTGCGGCTGCAGCATCATCGGCTGCTGCTGCGGCACCATTGGCGGCGCGGGCTGATAGACCGGCGCGGGCTGATAGACCGGCGCAGGTTGCGTATAGACCGGGGCGGGCTGCACCATGACGGACGCCGGCTGTGCCTGCACGTAGGTCATCCCGCTGTCGATCGGGAATCGCCAGCGCATGCCCAGCATGAAGTCGTTGGAGCTCAGGCTGGAGAATTTGTACGAATCGGGGCTACAGCCGCCGACGCAATCGACCGTGTCGGTGACCGCACCGTAATTGAGGTACCGGTAGGACAGCTCAACGATGAAATTCTTGGTCACGTCATAGTCGAGACCGGCATAGAACGCGTAGGCCGGACTTAAATTGGTGCTGTTGCTGCCGAAGCCCGCACCGGTGGTGCCGATCCCCATGTCGACGAGGTCGGCCATCTGGTTGTAGGCGCCGCCGATGCCGACGCCGAGAAAGGGCGTGAGACAGTTCCAAGTGCCGAAATCGACATAGGCATTGGCGAGGACGACCCATGACCTCAGATAGCCTTGATAGGAGTCGCCCTGGCCGGTGACTGGATTGTACACGCCGCGCGCATTGACTTGAGTCCGGTCGCGATAGCCGGCCGTCACGTCGAAGCGCAGCCAGTTGTTGAACTCGTAACCGACGCCGGCGTCGAAGAAGACCGTATCGGCCCACGAATGCTGGTCGAATACGAAACCGTTGCCGACATCCGGCGGGCTCGGCAGATAAGTCAGATCGAATTGATTTGTGATGCCGACGCCGATGTCGCCGCGCAGATACCAGGCGCCTTCCGGCTGCTCCATGACCATCAGTGGAGGCTGATAGGCGAGTTGCGGCTGTGGCAGAGGTTGCGGCATGTCCGCGGCGAAGACCGCGGTGCTCACCACGGTAGCCGCTGCGGCGCTAATGAGGAGCCTGACGCTTACCATTGCTTCGACCTTTCCTCGACGCGGCCGCGCCCCGCTGCGGCGCGCGGTCGTTGAGCAGGTCGAAGTTAGCCAGCAAATGTTTAAGCGGCTCTTAACCTTAACGCTTAACCATAATCGTTCAGGAAACACGACTTGGCGTGTTAGGCACTTGGCGCGGCACGCCGCCGTCGACGGCACGCAGCGGATTAAGCAAAAAGCCGTCCCCACCGCGGCCCGCGCGGAAAACGCATTAAGCGTTTGTTGACGTTTGTGGCGCGGACGCAGTCGCGCAATTGCGAAGCGAATCAGTCCGCGTCTTCGTCGAGTTCGCCGATGTGATGCTGGGCGTAGAGCTCAAGTCCGAGCTTGGCGACCAGGTCCAGCTGAGTCTCGAGGAAATCGATATGTTCCTCCTCGTCGTGCATCAGCTTCTCGAACAGGTCGCGCGACACGTAGTCCCGCACCGTGTGGCAATGGGTGGCGGCTTCCTGGTAGAGCGCGCGCGCCGACAACTCGGCGGCCAGATCGCAGTCGAGCACTTCCTTGACGTTCTGGCCGATATGCAGCGGGTCGAGCACCTGCATATTGGGGAAACCGTCCAGAAAGATGATGCGCTCGATCAGCTTGTCGGCGTGCTGCATCTCCTCGATCGATTCCTTACGCCATTGCTTAGCCAGCGATTTGTAGCCCCAATTGTCGAGCAGTCGGTAATGCAGCCAATACTGATTCACCGCCGTCAATTCATGGCGCAGGCTTTTATTGAGGTAGTCGACGACGACGGGCTCGCCTCTCATGATCATGCTCCTGCGATTGGCGCCGCACTGAGGAAAGCGGGCGCGTCATTATAGCCGCTGCAGCGAAAGCCGATAGCGCCGTGGCGAACGCACTGGCCGCTCGTGTCGGTGTCGGGAGAAAGATTCAGGAACGGTCTGCGGCGTCCCGACAGCATTCCGGCTCGGCCGCCGCCAATGCTTCGTTCATGATCCGCCGGATGGTGCGCGCGCAGCGCCCACACTGCGGGCTGCAGCCCAGGCAATCGTAGACTTGTCCCGTCGTGCGCGGCGCGGCGTCGCTGGCCGACAGCGTTGCGCGTACGTCATGGTCGGTGAGTACGTTGCAGGAGCAGACAATCATTGCAGGAAGGCCCGGCGGCGGATTGGTACGATATGTAACTATCCGTAATTTAGGAATTCTAACTTTGCAAAGGAAATCAACTCTTTATAGGGATTCTAATCTTCCCCGGCTTGGCTAGGCGTTTGCCGGTTTCCAGTAAGTTCCGATTTCCCAATACCAATATCGATTGTTGGCAACCCACGCGCCCTGATCTGGATCAAATTGTTCGAGACGGACGCTGTGGCGGCGCCGAGCCCATGTGGACGAGCCCATGTGAATGAGCCCATGTAAACGAGCCCATGTGGATAACTCCTGCCGCGATCATGCGGCGGCCGATTCGTTGGGCTCTTTGCCGCGGCGGCGCCAGCGCGATCGCAGCAGGCAAAGCCGCGACGGCACGCGGCAAAGGTCGTCGAGCAGGCCGGCAAAGCGCTGGCCACGGCCGAGCGCCCGGTCGAGCGCCGCCATGGTGCGCGCCAGGCCGGCATCGTCGTCATTGACCCAGGTGCGCAAGACCGACGCGAACAGCACGGCAAGGCCCTGCGCCCGCATCATGCCGCGCGGGCCCGATGCGTTGATGCCGGCGGCGGTCAGCATCCATTGTTGTGACCGTACCGCCAGCCCGTTCAGCGCAAGCGCGAGCGGCGGATTGCGCGTGGCCGAGCGAACCAGCGAGCGAACAGCCTCGCGGTGCGGCGCCATGACTTCAAGCCTGCGCATGAGAACGTCGAACAGGCGTTCGCGCGCCGGCTCCTCTTCCATGTCGGCCATATTCTCCGCCAGCACGGCGCGGTCCACGGATTTGAGATACGCGGCCAAGATGCCGAGTGTGGAGGCAAATTCCCCGCGCATTTGCGCCAGCGAGACTCCGGCGCCGTCGGCAATCTCGGCAAGGCCGATTTGCTCGATCCGCTTATCGGCGAGCAACGCGAGGAAGGCGGCGACGATCTTCTCGCGATCGCCGGCCGGCGCGGCGCTGCCCGCGGGAGCGTTGCTCCGCGTGGACCTTGAAGTCGGTTTGCGGGCGGGTCTGCGGGCCATGACTGAACTCCTGAATACCAAACGCGCTGGCGGACGTCTCAAACGCGCGCCTATTTACAATCAATGTAGGGCCGCCACCTGCCGGTTCCAAGGCGGGGCAAGAGCATGATCCCGAAAAGTGAAAACCGTTTTCGGAAAAGATCATGCTCAAACAGAAAGCCGGATCAGCCCGCCAGCTCGCGCGAACGCGCGGTCGCGGCTGCAACCGCTTTTTTCATGAGCGCCGCCAGGCCGGATTGCCCCATCAGCACCGCGAGCGCCGCGGCGGTCGTGCCGCCGGGCGATGTCACGTTTTCCCGCAACGCCGCGGCGTCGAGCGGCGAGCGATGCAGCAGCTCGCCTGAGCCGGCGACGGTTTCGCGCGCCAGCGTTGCCGCGAGCGGCGGCGGCAGGCCGGCCGCCACACCGGCCTCGGCGAGCGCTTCGGCGAGCAGGAAGACGTAAGCGGGCCCAGATCCCGACACCGCGGTCACCGCGTCCATCAGCGCTTCGTCGTCGATCCATTCGACCGCCCCGGTCGCGGACAGGAGCCGGTCCGCGAAATCGCGCTGTGCGGCGCTGGCGTTGCGCGCCACCGCGACGGTGATGCCGCGTCCGATCGAAGCCGGCGTATTCGGCATGGCCCGCACCATCGCGCACGGGCGCGCCAGCGCGCCGGAAAGAAATTGCAGCGTCCGCCCGGCCATGATCGATACCACTGCGGTCGATGCCGAAACGAGCGGCCCGAGAGGAGGTATCGCTTGCGCCGCCGCTTGCGGCTTCAGCGCAATGACGATGGCGGCGACATTGCCGAGCGTTTCCGGTGCCGGATTGAGCCGCAAGCCGCGCCGCGCCAGGACCGCGATGTCCGGCGACGGCTGCGGCTCGAGCACCGCGACGTGTTTTGGGTCGAGGCCTAGCCGCAACCAGCCTTCAAGCAACGCGCCGCCCATTTTGCCGGCGCCGACCAGCACCAGAAGGCCGGAGAAATTTGCTAGGTCCGGACTCGTGCCGGCCTCGGTCACGCCTCACCCGAAGTCTCGAACATCGCGGAATCCATCGCTTCGCGCGCCGACTTGCCTGCCCAGATCACGAATTGAAATGCCGGGAAGTAGCGCTCGCAGGAATCGAGCGCGGTGCCGAGCACCGCCTCGCATTGGCGCCCCGACGCGGCAACGCCGCCGGCAAGCACCAGCGCGTGGCGGAACATCACCACGCCGTTTTGCGTCCAGACGTCGAAATGTCCGATCCACAATTGCTCGTTGATCAGCGCGATCAGCTGCTGCACGTGGCCGAGCCGCGGGTCCGGCACTTTCATGTCGAAGGCGCAAGCCAGATGCAGCGCTTCGATGTCGTTCATCCAGGTGAAGGATACCTGGTAATTGGTCCAGCGTCCGGTGACGACGATGCCGATCTCGTCTTCGCCGGCGCGCTCGAACGGCCAGTTGTTGCCGGAAGCCATGCGCTCGACGACGTCGAGCGGATTATTGTGTTGATCGCGTGCCGTCTCGATTAGGGCCATGCTGCCTTCCCCCACAGTGCCGCTTGGAAGTGGAACTGCGCACGCCACAGAACCCATCCGAATACCGGCTGCAATTTGACGCAGGGACGGCTTTTACAGGCCGATTGACTGGCAGCCGCGAATCAGCCGCCGCACCGACTATAATCGGCCTGATTCCGTCCGCCAAAGGTTGTAAAAGCGCCTCTGCCACCGCCGCTGCCGGCAGTCATGAAGTGATTTGCCGCGTTCGCACAATCCTCGAAATGAGTCCGTCCACAGCGCCGACTGCGACAGGTTGACTCAGGGGGAGGGATGCGCGGCCGGGGGGCGCGGCGCCGATCAGTCGAACAGGCTCGACACCGATTCTTCTGCAGCGGTGCGGTTGATGGCTTCGCCGATCAGGCTCGCAATCGACAGCACGCGAATGTTTTTGGACGCATTGACGGCCTTGGTAGGCTGAATCGAATCCGTGATCACGAGCTCCTTCAGCCGGGACTTGCCGACGCGGGTGATCGCGCCGCCCGACAGCACACCGTGCGTGATGTAGGCGTAAACCTCTTTGGCGCCCTTCTCGAGTAGCGCGTCCGCGGCATTCACCAGCGTGCCCCCGGAATCCACGATGTCGTCGACCAGGATGCAGATGCCGCCGTTCACCTCGCCGATGACGTTCATCACTTCGGATTCGCCGGGCTGCTCCCGCCGCTTGTCGATGATGGCGAGCGGCGCGTCGATGCGTTTGGCAAGCCCGCGCGCGCGCACCACGCCGCCGACGTCCGGGGATACCACGATCACCTTGGCGACGTCGAAACGCTGCCTGATGTCGCGCATGATCACCGGCGCGGCGAACAGATTGTCGGTCGGGATATCGAAAAATCCCTGGATCTGGCCGGCATGCAGATCGAGCGTGAGCACGCGATCGACGCCGGCGCGCGTGATCAGGTTGGCGACGAGCTTGGCCGAAATCGGCGTGCGGGGGCCTACTTTGCGGTCCTGCCGGGCGTAGCCAAAATAGGGGATGACCGCCGTGATGCGCCGCGCCGACGCGCGCCGCAGCGCGTCGATGATAATCAACAATTCCATCAGGTGATCGTTGGCGGGAAACGATGTCGACTGGATCACGAACACGTCGGCGCCGCGCACGTTCTCCTGGATTTCGACGAAGATTTCCATGTCGGCGAAGCGCCGGACCACCGCTTTGGTCATCGGCGTGCCAAGATGGCCGCCGATGGCTTCGGCAAGCGCAGGGTTGGAATTGCCGGCGACGAGCTTGATCGCTCCGTTATTGCCCGCCATTCCCGCTCTCCTGCGCGCGCCCGCGGTCAAAAGCCAAGTTTTGATACAAGCCGCCTACCGGGCTGGCAACATGATTCACGGCCTTTCCCCGAGGCTTTTCCTTGTGTCGGTGCAATAGTTTCGCCGCATCAGGGTTAACCGGCTGCGGAATTGGAACGGGATGAAGTGACTATTTCTAAGCGCCGCTCGCCGCTTTTTCCCGTGCTATTCGCCCGTCAGCGCGATCGCATTGACGTGCCGGCCGTAATCGGCTTCGGCCCGGTGCGTGGCGCGGCGATAGCTGAAAAAACGAGCCGGGTCGGCATAGGTGCAAAGACCGAGATCCTCCACCTGGCCGATGCCCGCACGTTTAAGCCGTGCCGCGACATAGCCGCCAAGATCGAACATGGCACGGCCGTCACGCGCCGCCGGAGAGAAAAACCGGCTGCTGGCCCGGTCCTCGGCGGCAAAGCGCGCGATGAGATCGGGGCCGACTTCATAACTGGCTTGGCGGATCATCGGGCCGATGGCGGCGCGAATTTGTCCGCGCGCGGCGCCGAGCCGTTCCATCGCCTCGACCGTCGCCTCGATCACTCCCGTCAGCGCGCCGCGCCAGCCGGCATGCGCGGCGCCGATGACGCGCGCCGTCGGGTCGGCGAACAGTACGGGTCCGCAGTCCGCGGTGGTGATGCCGATGGCGAGCGCGCGCATGCGGGTGACAATCGCGTCGGCATGGGGGCGAGTGTCGCTCGTCCACGGCGTTTCGGCGACGACGACGTTGGGCGAGTGAACCTGATAGGCGGTGAGAAAACGGCTTGGCTCGACGCCGAGCGCCGCCGCCATGCGCGCGCGATTTTCCGCGACGCTGACGGCGGCGTCGCGCGACCCGATGCCGCCATTGAGGCTTTCGTAGCAGCCGCCGGAAACGCCGCCGGCGCGCGTGAAGAAGCCATGGCGGATGCCGGTCAGGGTCAGCGAGGAAGCCTCGATCATCATGGCGGCGTCTCAAATCCAGGTAACGCATCGAGTTCGGGGGCGGCGATGGCGATCGCCTTGAACAATTCGCCCATGCCGTGCGCGCCGCCTGCGATCAGCCGCGAGAACGCGATCTCGATGTCGGCGGCCTTTCCCGGCGCGCTCGCCTTCAGCGCGGCGGCCCGTCGCTCGATGCCGAGCCGCAGGAAAAGGTCGCGCTGCCGGATCGGGCCGTGAATCCGCGCGCCCATACTTTCCGCGCACTGCGCCAGCGCTTCGAAATCGACATGCGCGGTCAAATCGGCGCGGCCCGGGCCGCGTAGCGGATCGGTGAATGAATGCCCGGCGACCGCCTG
>Ga0181523_10005116_pt1 | contig 10974 bp, 8 predicted proteins | sample PEATcosm2014_Bin_43_FD_119752 | JGI IMG/M metagenome (GOLD analysis project Ga0181523, IMG submission 119752) | Peatland microbial communities from MTU Mesocosm Facility, Houghton, MI, USA - PEATcosm2014_Bin05_30_metaG | ecosystem: Environmental > Terrestrial > Soil > Wetlands > Peat | place... | reverse complement strand
TCACTGTTGCACTGGCCAGTGGTTCATATGTCGAAAGAATGAAGTTCTCGGCATGGGTGCTTTTCTCCATACTCTGGCTCACCTTTACGTATTTGCCTATAGCCCATTGGGTATGGGGCGGCGGTTTTCTTGCACAGCTCGGGGCTCTCGATTTTGCTGGCGGAACGGTTGTTCATATCAATGCGGGTGTCGCGGGTCTTGTCGGAGCTATCATGCTTGGAAAGAGAAAAGATTCAACTTACAGACCAAACAATCTACCCTTTGTTGTAATCGGAGCAGGGTTGCTGTGGTTTGGATGGTTCGGATTTAACGCCGGCTCGGCCCTTGCCGCAAACGGCCTTGCAGGTGCTGCATTCATTAATACCAATACAGCGACAGCCGTAGCTACAGTGTCATGGATGGTCGTAGAATGGATACATGCCAAGAAGCCGACAGTCCTGGGTCTTGCCTCAGGTGCGGTTGCTGGTCTTGTTGCAATAACTCCTGCTGCCGGTTTCGTGAACATAAGCGGTGCAATTATTATTGGTATGGCAGCTGGTGTTGTCCCGTATTTTGCAGTTGCTTTCCTTAAACCGAAACTCGGCTACGATGACGCCCTCGATGCTTTCGGTGTTCATGGTATCGGCGGCACTATTGGAGCAATTCTTACCGGTATCTTTGCCGATCCAGCAATCAACGACGCCGGCAAGGGCCTTCTTTACGGCAATCCCGGACAGTTGCTCACCCAGCTTATTGCCGTGGGCACGACTATCGCCTATACTGCCGTTACGACCTTCGTCATCTTTACGATCATCAAGGCGGTGGTAGGTATCAGGGTCGATATTGAGGAAGAAGTTACCGGGCTTGACGAAAGCCAGCACGGCGAAAGGGCATACAACTTATCATAGCGGATGCGGGGCCCTTTTTCGGGGCCTCTTCTCCTCGAAAATATATTAGGAGGAAGTATGAAGAAAATAGAGGCGATTATAAAACCGTTCAAACTTGACGAAGTCAAAGACGCCCTTAATAAGATAGGGATTCAAGGTATGACCGTTACCGAAGTGAAGGGTTTCGGCAGACAGAAGGGCCATGTCGAGCTGTACCGGGGCGCCGAATACGAGATTTCTTTCGTTCCCAAGGTGAAGATCGAGATCGTCGTGCCGGACGCAATGTCGGAAAAAGCGCTGGCAGTTGTAACCGAAAATGCCAAGACCGGCAAGATCGGCGATGGGAAGATATTCGTCTATACTGTCGAGCAGGCTGTTAGAATCAGAACATCAGAGGTCGGCGAGGCGGCGCTTTAAGAAAAAAAACCTCGGTTTTGATAAAAGATAAGACTTAAGCCGAGTGCAGCAATACTCGCGCTTGAAACAAGAAAAAGCCCTCTGGGGCTTTTTCTTGTTTCAAGACTTGATGAAAGATCATGTTCACGATAGGCTGAGTTGCGGACGCGACGATGAGCCGCTAAGATATGAACATCTGCGATCTGAGGTTTTATCTTGACATTTAACATATAAATGAATATAAATATATTTATGTTAGAAATTGCGGAATCCATGAAGCTGCTTTCGGACCGGTCGCGGTTGAGGATACTCATGCTCCTGGCCGGCAGGGAACTCTGTGTTTGCCAGATAATGGGAGTACTCGGGATGTCTCAGCCGCTCGTTTCGCGCAACTTGTCTCTGTTAAATAAGGGTGGTTTTCTCGATGACCGGCGGGATGGCAAGATGATATTTTACAGGATAAAAAAGAAACCTCACAAATTGCAGCGCCTACTGCTGGATGTGCTTTCAGATGTACTGCGAGACGACCGTCGTGTGGCCGCCGATATAAAATCACTCGGAGAATGCATGGAGTTTCAGAAGCAGAGCGGAAAATGCGGAATGGAGACATATCTCGCTTATATGAAAAAGAAGGTTCGGAAGTCGCAGGGCGCCTTGGGGTCGTGAAATAGATGCAGAGAGAAGAAAATATGTTTTTCGCAAAAGCCAAGGGGTTGTCTTTCCGTGGGGTGGCTTCAACTGCAGGCCTGCTTGTCTCCTTACTTTTTGTTCCGACTGTTTTTGGGGCAGACAGAGCTGTCACTTTGAAGGAGTCTGTCTCAATTGCACTCAAGGACAATCACGAATTAAAGGCCTTCGGTTATGATATCGATGCCGAGGTCGAAAACGTCGGTATAGCACGAAGCGCATTGTTTCCGCATCTCTCCTTTGAAGAGAGGTTCATGCGGACGAACAATCCGACGGCGGCCTTTTCAGCCAAGCTTAACCAGCGCCGTTTTACACAGCAGGATTTTGCCATCGATTCGCTGAACGATCCGCAACCCATCAATGACTTTCAATCGTCTTTTTCTCTCGATCAGATTATCTTTTCCAGCAGAGCTATGATCGGACTCGATATGTCCAAAATCCGGCGTGATGGCAGAAAAGAGGAACTGCTCCGCAAGAAGCAGGAAATCGCCTTCCAGGTCATAAAGACTTTCTTGTCCGTTCAGACCGCAAAGCAGTACATTCAGGCTGCCGTACAGGGTGTGAAGGACGCGGAAGAGCATAGGCGGACCGCTCAGCTCCGTTACGAGTCAGAGCTCGGACTTTATTCCGATGTGTTGCGGGCATCGACGGCCGCTGACGCGGCCAGCCAGGGACTTGTTGCCGCTCAGACCAATCTTGATGTTGCGAAGAGGGCATTGGGACTTCTTATGGGAACATCGGAATCAGTGGATGTTTTGGATGATGCCGTTGTGATTCCTCGGAGAGAGCTTGACGTCTATGTACGGAGCTCGTCGGCGCGCAATGATGTGCAGGCTATGGAATATTATCTCGACAATGCACGGAAGAATGTCAGCCTTGCCGGGGCGGATTATCTGCCGGAGGTGGGAGTAGGTGGAGCTTATCAGCGCAACGATCACAGGCAGCCTCTAGGGGCTGAAGGCGACAGCTGGACCGTACAGGCCTTCCTACGCTGGAACCTATTTGACGGCCTGAAGAGAGAGCATGAGCGCGCGAAGGCCAAACTCAAGATGTCGGAGACGGAGGAGCGGCTGGCATTCCTGAAAAAGGCCATCTCTTTCAGGATTTACGAAGCCTATCTAAATGATGAAGAAGCACGGAAAACTGAGGAGCTCGCTTCATCGGCGCTCAGAACTGCTGAGGAGGGAAAGCGGCTGGTGGAACTCAGATACAATAATTCGCTCGCCCCGATCGTCGATCTTCTCGATGCACAGACGAATCTCGACCATCAGAGGGCGGCATATATTGCGCGTGTGAACGACCACACGTTGGCGCGAGCCAATCTGAGTTTTCAGGGCGGCTTGCTGCTTCAGGACCTTGGCATTGAACCATAATCTATTTAATAACGAGACAGGAGCCGCCGATTTATGAATAATTTAATCTGTTTGCAAAATGGCTTGCGAGGTCGCCGGCCAGGTGCGGCACCTATGTTGCTTCTTATCGTGGTCATTACTTCGTTTATCTTCGGCTGCCGCGACAAGGTATCTCCCGGGACGACTGAGTTGAAGCGCACCCCCGTTTCAGGAGTTATAATCGCCCAACTGCACCTTTCGCCGGTCGACGATTATTATGAGACTTCGGGTACTGTCAAGGCAAAGAATGTCGGCGTGATCGCGAGCAAGATCATGGGAAGTGTCACGTCTGTTGCCGTGCAGGAAGGCCAGCGCGTAGGCCGGGGGCAGACCCTCCTTACGATTGATGACAGCGACATTGCCCAGAAGGCCAAGGCAGCTGCCAGTGCTGTCGAGTCCGCGCGGCAGCAGAAGCAGTTGGCCGATGTGACATTTTCGCGATACGCAAAGCTTTATGAGGAGAAAGCACTTTCCAGGCAGGAATTCGATCAGGTGGAGACACAGAAAAAGATAGCGGAGAGCGAGTTGGAGCGTGCAAAAGCGATGTACAGGGAAGCTCAGACATACCAAGAGTATGCACATGTGAGAGCGCCCTTTGCCGGAGTTGTGACGGGCAAGAAGATCGACGCGGGAAGCATGGCAATGCCGGGCATGCAGCTGTTTACCGTCGAAGATACATCAGCTTTCTTAGTGGAAGCTGCGGTTGATGAAAAACTCTCCTCCAGGATTAAGGCAGGGACTCCCGTAGATCTGGTCATAGCCGCGCTTAATCAAACCGCTAAGGGAAAAGTTTCGGAAATTGTGCCTGCAATAGATCCCATGTCGAGGACGTTTATCGTAAAAGTAGCAGTAAGCGGAACGGGCCTCAAAACCGGTCTCTACGCAAAGGTAATGATACCGATCGGGACACGTGACGCACTCACGGTACCGGTTTCCTCAATCGTCGAAAAGGGGCAGCTGTCCGGCGTCTACGCGGTAGATGCAAAAGGGATCATCGCGTACAGACTCGTCCGCACCGGCAGGCACTTCGGCGCTAATCTCGAAATTCTCTCCGGTCTCAATCCTGGAGACAAGATTATTGTATCCGGGGCAGAAAAGGCCATAGACAGCGGTATCATCTCCGAACAAAAAGCCGGGACCTTGGAGCGATGAACAAAGAGAATGACCTTATGACCGGAATCGGCATTTCAGGTAAAATCGCCAGGGCATTTATCAATTCCAAGCTGACCCCGCTAATAGTTATCACTTCTCTTCTGCTCGGCGTCTTTGCGGTGCTTGTCACGCCGCGTGAGGAGGAGCCCCAGATTGTCGTGCCGATGATCGATGTCATGGTGGGCTATCCGGGCGCTACATCTAAAGAAGTCGAATCGCGCGTCACCCGCCCGATGGAGCAGCTGTTATGGGAGATAAAGGGCGTCGAATATGTTTATTCCATCGCGAAGCCCGGCGCGAATCTCACGATCGTCAGGTTCTACGTCGGGGAGAACATGGAAGACAGCATCGTCAGGGTCTACAACAAGCTCATGTCGCATTACGACATGATCCCCGCCGGCGTGTCGCAACCTCTTGTAAAGCCAAAATCTATCGACGACGTGCCCATCCTGACACTTACTCTGTGGAGCAAAGACGGCCGCTATTCGGGGTACGAACTGCGCCGCATCGCTGCAGAACTCTCCAGCGAACTAAAGAAGGACAAGGATGTTTCCGAGTTCACGGTCATAGGGGGACAGCGGAGGCAGGTGTTGATCACTATCGATCCGTCAAGTCTCATGGCATATCAGATGTCGCCGCAGCAGATACTCGGCAGCCTTCAGAAGGCGAATTTCATCCTTCCTTCAGGCTCGTTCTCGATTGGCAACAGGGAGCTGCTTGTCGAAACGGGCGCTATCCTGAAAAATGTGGATGAGGTCGGAAGTGTCGTTGTGGCAGCATACAACGGACGGCCTGTCTATCTGCGCGATGTTGCGCGAATCAGCGATGGCCCGGAGGAGCCTGCGAATTATGTGTTTATGGGGCTCGGTCCTTCGGCTTCCAGAAAAGGGATTACCGCTGCTTCCGACGGCGAGCACGAGGCCGTGACAATAGCCATCGCTAAGAAGAAAGGCGCCAATGCCAGCATCGTAGCCAAAGAAGCATTGCAAAAGGTCGAGGCCCTGCGGGGAGCGCTCCTGCCTTCGGATGTTCAGGTTACCGTGACCCGTAATTACGGCGATAGCGCAAAAGAGAAATCGGATGAATTGCTGGAGCACATGATGATCGCTACCATTGCGGTCGTCATACTTATCGTACTGGCGCTCGGATGGCGAGAATCGGTCATTGTGGCTGTGGCCGTCCCGGTAACGCTCGCCCTCACGTTGCTCATCAATTATTTGTATGGGTATACTCTAAACAGGGTCACTCTCTTCGCACTCATCTTTTCGATAGGTATCCTTGTCGATGATGCAATAGTCGTTGTTGAAAATATACATCGTCATTTTAAAATGCATGGTGCCTCGACGTCTACCGCCGTGCGTGCGGTAGACGAGGTTGGCAATCCCACGATCCTGGCCACCTTTACGGTCATCGCAGCCCTGCTTCCTATGGCTTTCGTCTCCGGTCTCATGGGACCTTATATGCGGCCGATTCCGGTCGGCGCATCCGCCGCCATGCTCTTCTCGCTTCTCGTCGCATTCATTGTGAGCCCGTGGCTAGGCTATAAGGTGCTGAAGAATGCCCGCCACGCTCAAGATGAAGGAGAGGGACAAAAGCTCCACGCCTTCTATGGCAGGGTGCTTCGGCCTCTGATCGAAAAAAAGAACAAACGAATGTTGGCCCTGTGGCTAGTCGGCATTCTGCTTGGACTTTCGGTGTTGCTAGTGCCGTTTAAGATGGTGACAGTCAAGATGCTTCCCTTCGATAACAAGAGCGAGCTTCAGGTGATCATCGACATGCCCGAGGGGGCAGCGCTTGAACAGACGGCGGCCCTCACGCACGAGATGGGAGAATATCTGAAGACCGTACCGGAGGTCACCGATTATCAGTCATACATCGGAACTGCTGCACCCTATAATTTCAACGGGCTCGTGCGTCACTACTTCCTGCGATCGGGCAGCAATGTGGCTGACATTCAGTTAAATTTTGTGGGCAAGGACGAACGGAGCGCTCAAAGTCACGATATTGCCAAGCGGATACGTCCAGGTCTTCAGACAATTGGAGACCGCTACGGTGCCAGGATTAAGATAGCCGAGATCCCGCCCGGTCCTCCGGTGCTTGATACTCTGGTTGCAGAGGTCTACGGTCCCGACCCGAAACGGCAGGTCGAGATTGCGAAGTCGATAAAGGACATATTTCAGAACACCGCTGGTGTAGTGGATGTAGACTGGTATGTGGAGGCGGACCAGAAAAAGATAACGTTTGATGTAGACCGCGACAAGGCTGCACTCAACGGCGTGAGCGTCGAGGCGGCAGCACAGAATTTGCGAATTGCATTGAGCGGCATGTCAGCTGGTCCGGCCCATTTTGAACGGGAGAAGGAACCCGTGGAGCTTTTCATGCGCATGCCGATTGCGGAACGTGCATCACTGGCATCGCTTAAAGAAGTAACGGTGCCGTCTGCATCGGGAACGCTGGTTTCGCTTTCTGAAATAGTGACGGTGAAAGAGGGCATCGAGGACAAGACCATCTATCATAAAAATCTCAAACGCGTAACATATGTTATCGGCGATGTGGCAGGCACCGAAGAGAGCCCTGTCTATGTCATCCTCAAGATGAAGGAGAAGATCAGGAACCTGAAGCTGCCGGAAGGGTATGAGCTGCAGCAATACTCGACCATCCAGCCGCCTCTTGAACAGAAGTATGCCATGAAGTGGGACGGCGAGTGGCACATCACGTATGAAGTATTCAGGGACTTGGGCATCGCCTTCGCTGCCGTACTCGTTCTGATCTACATACTTGTAGTTGCATGGTTCAGGAGCTTCCTGATCCCGCTGATTATTATGGCCCCAATCCCTCTCACACTTGTGGGAATTCTGCCAGGACACTGGATATTCGGCGCCTTCTTCACGGCGACGTCGATGATAGGATTCATTGCTCTATCGGGCATCATCGTAAGAAATTCGATCCTGCTCGTCGACTTCATCCAGATGGAATGGAGCGCCGGAGGAGATCTCAAAGATGCAGTTATCAGGGCCGGAGCGGTGCGCTTCAGGCCGATCGTGCTGACCGCGGCGGCAGTTGTGGTCGGTTCTTTCGTCATGCTCTTCGATCCGATATTCCAGGGACTGGCGATTGCGATGATGTGCGGCGCAGTGGCTGCTACGGGGCTTACACTCGTCGCGGTTCCGCTGCTTTATTATGAGGTATACAAGAACAGGCCGAGGCCGGAGAAAAGAAGATAATGTGTAATAAAGGAGGCAACTACCATGTATATAGCGAGTACCGACAGCTGGTATCTTGAACGTGCGGTATTTCTGGCCGCGGGAATCTTTACGCTCGCAAGCGCCCTGCTTGCGTGGCTCCACAGTCTTTACTGGCTGATTTTCACCGCGTTCATCGGCATAAATCTCATAATTTTCGGCACTACCGGATTCTGCCTGATGGCAAACATTCTTTACAAACTGGGATTGAAACCGCGCCTTCAAAAACAGGGTTGTCCGAAACTTACCCCCCAGCCTTAAACAAGGAGGGGGCTGGAGTTGTAGCGAATTTTACATATAAGCTTTTGCCTGGTTGTGGATAGCCGGGTGCTCATTTTCGGCGAGGCTGTCCGCAATGCGCCGGAGCGACTCCATCACTTTTTCCTTGAGCGGCGAACGTAATCCCCGCGCATGCTGGAACGTATTCAGCAGACGGCTGGTGGTCGTCATGTTGATAGGAGCGAGTTCAATGATAGTATCGGTCAGCCACTTTATCCCGGCATTTGTCCAGACCATCTTGTTGTTTACCGCCATTGAAAGGAATAGAGCCCTCGCCCAAGTTGGCTGGGTTATATCGAAGGTCGGCCTCCTCTTTTCCCCGTCTATCATGTCGAAGACGTCATCACAGGTACCGCCTGCAATGATCCGCAAATAATTCGCATATCCGCTCAGGTGAATGTGCCACTGAGTGTAGACATCTCCGAGGACAGCGAGGCGCGAGGGTTCGGAGCTTCTGTTCAGGGCTGCAAGCGCTGCCACACGATCAGTGGCAGTCGTTGCCTGCCGGAAATGGTCGAGGATCAAAGAATGGGTTTGCGGGCTGTCGTTGACGACAATCAGATCAAGCAGCACGTTCTTGAGCATCCTCTCTTCGATACCGTCCTTTGGCGAACGCCTCTTGTCGGTTGAGTAAGTATCTATTTTCTCAAATTGAGTGGTGAGCACGTCGCGGTACGAATTGTTAACCTCCGTCATCAGTCGCTCACGCGCGGTCACCTGCTCCTGGTACCACGTGATATATGCCCTGTCGAGAGGCTGCTCGTCTATCTTCAAAATGTAGGCCTTGACGGCAGGATGCAGCTTTTCATCCCTTAGCATTGAACCGTACAGTTCGAGCCAATGCCCGTCGATGACGGCACCCGGATCGGTCATGAGCTTGACCCGTTGAGTGTCCGTAAGCCTGCGGAAGGCGTCGACCTTGTTGTAGAGATTCGCATCGTACAGGGCCTGTCTAGCAAGAGTATCCTTTGATGCACTTGTGTCGCAGAACGTGCCGTAAAAGGAATAGTCCCGGTTGAATGAGGTAAAGGCGGGAGGTTCGTTGATACCGTTGAATGTAAGCTCTGCAGATGCATCTTTCAGCTGATAAGTGATCGCAGTGTCGTGGACGTCATTTCCGTCACCGCCAACAAGCGCAAGCTCGATCGGAAGGTGAAACGGCATCTCCCCGTGTTGCAATTCTTGCAAGAAGCGGATTGTGTATCTTTTTGTAGAGGCGTCGTAAGACGTTTCGGCCTTCACTTTAGGATAACCTGCCCGATACAGCCATCCTTCCCGAAACTGCTTCAGTGAGATGCCGGACACTTCTTCAAAGCAGGAGAAGAATTGTTCGGTGTCGGCATTGCCGTTGCGATACCTCGAGAAATAGAGCCGCTTCCCCGCGAGGAATGTATCTTTGCCGAGAATCAGGCGAAGCATCCTAATCACTTCGGCCGCCTTCACATAGGTAACGCCGTCGATCAGTTCCTCGGGGTCGTTGAAACCTTCACGGACGATTCGGCCCGCATAGCCCGAATCCTCGATCGCCAGTGGCCCCAGAAGCGGGTTTCTGATGCTCTCTACCTGGTTGAGCCTGACGAAAACCGGGTTGAAGATATCGGCCATGAACTGGCGTTCAACATCGACGGTGTAAGCTTCATTGAGCCACACATCAAATGGTGTTTCCATCGTGGTTTCGCTGCCGCATTGATTGTGTTCGAACTCATGAACGATGACCGCGTGAGCATACAGGAGCCCCGAATCGAGAGTGTGTTCGGTGATGACTGCTGCGTCGGTAACTATCGTAGTGTTGCCAACGTTTTCCATACCGCCGAAGTTCGATTTGTTCATGCAGATGGTCCGGTAAGTCTCGCCCGCGTATTCGTAGTCCTGTGTCTTGCCGATCCACTGGATAGACTCTTTCAGGATTTCCATTGGAATGCGAACGAAATCCTTCATTCCGGGCGGCACAAGATATTCCAGTCGCACTTTGCGGCCCGAAGGATATGCAACTTCATCTATAAGGTCATCCCATGTGCCTGCGCATACAAGAAAGAGATACGGGGCCATGGGCAGGCGATTTTCATAAGTGATGACCTTGCGCGACGGGTCTCCTGCCTTTGGCACAAGTCTGCCCTCCGGATTAGTTTTTCGGCTGATATCGCCATTGCTGATGAGATGGGTATAGCGACTGTCGGCTTCAATCGTTGTCGTCATAGTGCACTTAGCCGTGCAATCATCCAGCACCGGCATAATTTGCTGGAAGCCCCATTGCTGGCACTGCGAGATATACTGCTGTGGTGCACCGGGAGGTGTCGTATCCCGATATATCCCTTCGAAGAGATGATCGGAAGGGTAACAGGTCGTCGAAGTCTTTATAAGTAAGTGTTTACCTGACTTGACGAGTTTAGGGAGTCTGACGATGAGTTTATTTTTTTTGCGTGCATAGTCATAAGTCATCGCTCTTGAGTTTGCTTCGCATTCATCGCTGCCCTCATACCATTCGACGCTATGGACTGTAAGGTCCCTCGCATCGAGTGTGATCACATCGATATCGCGGCGCGCGGTCATTTCGAGGCAGTTCTCCGCTTCGACTCTATCTTCGAAGAATTTAATGGACATTGTCATGTGATCGAGCCTGACCGGAAGCTCGCCGAAGTCTTCACGTCGGTACTTGTATTTATTCTCTGTCACAATTATCTCCTGATCGAATTAACATTATAGAGATAGCATGGTAATAGTATGGATTTTCATAGTCAAATATCTCGCTGACCATTACTGTCCTTTAAGCTGTGCCAGATTCCCTGCAAAGTAAGGGTTAGCCGACAGTAAGCTGACTGCGTCACTATGCCGCAGGTTATGCTTCCGCTCCGTGCTTGATAAAGAGTCTAAAAAACTCTTTGTCAGGGCACGAAGGATATTTGCATGGGACATGTAAAGTGGAAATGGTGCAGGAAGAGAACTTCTCTTCATGAGGTTCCG
>Ga0181523_10005115_pt1 | contig 10975 bp, 9 predicted proteins | sample PEATcosm2014_Bin_43_FD_119752 | JGI IMG/M metagenome (GOLD analysis project Ga0181523, IMG submission 119752) | Peatland microbial communities from MTU Mesocosm Facility, Houghton, MI, USA - PEATcosm2014_Bin05_30_metaG | ecosystem: Environmental > Terrestrial > Soil > Wetlands > Peat | place... | reverse complement strand
GTGCCGGTCATCGCCTCGGGCGGCGTCGGCAATCTCGATCACCTGGTTGCCGGCATCCGCGACGGCCATGCCACGGCCGTGCTGGCCGCCTCGATTTTCCATTTTGGCGAGTATTCCGTGCGCCAGGCGAAAGAGCACATGGCAAAGGCCGGCCTGGCCGTGCGGCTCGATCCTTGATCCGGATTGTTGAATGACTAGAGAAAATTTCCGGCAGAGGTGATAAGGAACAAACTATGCCGACGTTTACACTCCATGACCTCGAACGGCGCGTGAAAGAACGCGCGCGGGAGAGTGCTGACGTCTCGTATACCCGCAAATTGCTCGACCGCGGCATCATCCATTGCGCCAAAAAACTCGGCGAGGAAGCCGTCGAAGCGGCCGTCGCGGCGGTCGGCGAAGACAAGAACCGCATGATCGGGGAAGCCGCCGACGTGCTCTATCACCTGTTGGTCGTGCTCCATGTCCGCGGCGTCACGCTTAAGGAAGTCGAAGCCGAGCTCGGCGCGCGAACGCGCCAATCGGGCCTCGACGAAAAAGCCGCGCGCAAGGGCGGCTGAGGTCTATTCGAATGGAGCAGCGCACCGAAGCGAACGTTTCGCCCTACCGCGTATTCTCGCGCACCGAATGGGCGACGCTCCGCGAGGACACGCCGATGACGCTCGAGCCTGCCGAGGTCGCCCGGCTGCGCTCGATGCACGACCGGCTCGATATGTCGGAGGTTGCGGAAATTTACCTGCCGCTGTCGCGGCTGCTCTCGCTCTATGTGGCGGCGACGCAAAATCTGTTTCGCGCGCAGCAAGGCTTTCTCGGTACCGAAGACGCCAAGATGCCTTACATCATCGGGGTCGGCGGCTCGGTCGCGGCCGGCAAGTCGACCACGGCGCGCGTGCTGCAGGCGTTGCTCGCCCGCTGGCCGAACGTGCCCAAGGTCGATCTCATCACGACCGACGGCTTCCTTTATCCCAATGCGGTGCTCGACCGCGAAGGCCTGATGGAAAAAAAGGGCTTTCCGGAGAGCTATGACCTGCCGGCTTTATTGCGCTTTCTCTCCGACATCAAAGCTGGCGCCCGGCCGGTGCGCGCACCGGTCTATTCGCATTTGATCTACGACGTCATCCCCAATCAATGGATCGAGATCGACCGGCCGGAGATCCTGATCGTCGAGGGGCTCAATGTGCTGCAGGCCGGACGCTTGCCGAAGGACGGCAACGCCGTGCCCTTCGTCTCGGACTTTTTCGACTTCTCGATCTATCTCGACGCCGAGGAGGACGTGCTGCTGTCGTGGTATGTCAGCCGCTTCCTGACGTTGCGCGGCACCGCCTTCGCCGATCCGAAGTCCTACTTTCATCGCTACGCGCGCTTCTCCGATAAGGAGGCCGTAGCCACTGCGACGTCGATCTGGAACCGCATCAATCTCGTCAATCTGCACGAGAACATTTTGCCGACCCGGCCGCGCGCCGATCTGGTTCTGAAGAAGGGCGAAAGCCACCGGGTCGAAGAAGTGGCGCTGCGCAGATTGTAGAGCATGATCCGGAAAAGCGGGAACCGGTTCTGCGAAAAGATCGTGCTCCAAAAATGCGTTACGCCGCGAATGCGGCTGCGTCGGCTGTCACCAGCGCATTGGCCAGCCGGTCGCGGTCGAGCGGCTTGACCAAAAAGCCGTCCATGCCGGCGGCAAGGCTTTCCTCGCGATCTTCGGCGGAGGCATTTGCGGTCAACGCGATGATCCGCGTGCGCGGGCTATCGTCCTCGGCTTCGAACAAGCGAATCCGGCGGGTGGCTTCGAGACCGTCCATTCCCGGCATGTGCAGATCCATCAGCACGCGATCGAACGGCACGCCGGCGGCGCGCGCGGCGAGCCAGCATTCGATGGCCGCGCTGCCGCTGCCGGCCATGGTCGGGCGGTGGCCAAGCTTGACCAGAAGCGCGCGGACAAGAAGCGCGTTGATCTCGTTGTCCTCGGCGACCAGAACCGAAAGGCCGCCGGCGGCAGGCGCCGGGCCCGGCGTCTCCGCGGGCTCGACAGCGACGCCATGATCGAACGCATCGTCGGCCGCGAAGCGCGCCGCGAGCGAGACGGCGCGGACCGGTTTGATCAAATAGCCGGTGAAGCCGGCTTCCTTCAGGCTTGCGAGTTCGTTGCGCAGGGCCGGCGTGACCAGCACGATCCGCCGCGGAATTGCCGTCGTCAGGCGCGCCAGCGCCGCGCTGGCGGTGCTGCCGAGCGCGTGATCGACCAGCACCGCGCTCCATGGTTGCTCGGGCAGCAGCGCCGCGGCCACCGCCTCGTCGGGAACGATCGTCGTACGCGCCCCCCAGCGCTGCAGGCGCCGCGCCAGCAATGACGCCTCGACGGCGGCCGGCGCGACGATAAGAATGTCGTTCCCGGAAAGGTCGGGGACGGCCATCGGCCGCTCGTCGGCGTCGCCGGCGCGGGGCAGCGGAACGGTGACGCGAAATGTCGAACCTCGGCCTTGATCGCTCTCGATGGCGATTGCGCCTCCCATGCGCTCGACGATGCGTTTGGAGATGGTGAGACCAAGGCCGATGCCGTCGAATTTGCGCGTCGAACCCACGTCGGCCTGTTCGAATTCGAGGAATACGCGGGTGTGATCTTCCGGCGCGATACCGATGCCGGTGTCGCGCACGGCGACGTGGATTTCATCCGGTTGCGTGCCGGGCTCGACGATGATCGAAACACCGCCGGTTTCGGTGAATTTGATCGCGTTGCCGACGAGATTGAAAATCACTTGGCGCAACCGCGCCGCATCGCCGACCAGGCGCGACGGCAAGCGCTCGTCGACGTAACCGCAGATCTCGAGTCCCTTGGTCTGCGCCCGCGGCCCTAAAAGCTCGACCGCCTCTTCGATAAAAGCGGCAAGCACGAATGGCCGTGGCGCGAGATCGAATCGTCCCGCCTCGATCTTCGCCAAATCGAGCAATTCCTCGATGAACGACACCAAAGTGCCGCCGGATGTCTTCATCGCTTTGAGATAAGTCGCCTGGTCCGGAGCCAGCGGCGTGTCGCCGAGCAGATCGGCCATGCCGAGGATGCCGTTCAGCGGCGTGCGGATCTCGTGCGAGACCATCGCCAGGAAGCGCGACTTGGCGCGGTTCGCCGCTTCCGCTTGATCGCGGGCGCCGGCCAGCGCCCGTTCGGCGATGACGCGGTCGGTGACGTCGCGGCCGACGCTTTGCATTTCGCTGCCGCCATCGGAGCGCACGGTGACTTCGCGCCATGCGATCCAGCGCGCACCGTCCGGTGTCGCGATTTTTTGGTCGTACACTCGCGTGCCGTCCGGAAGGAGCGTGGTCTCGCCTTGCTCCTCCACGGCAAGCGCGAAGCTGGCGCCTATCAGACCCTCACGGGCGCGTCCCGCAAGCGTGCAGAACGCATCGTTGGCGTAGGTGATCGCGCCATTACCGTCGCGCCGCACGATGACGTCGCCTTGCGCCTCGAAAAAGCTTTTGGCGCGCTCCTGGGTTTCCTTGAACTCCCAATGGCGGTCTTCCGCTTCGTCCAGACGCGCCTCAAGACCGCGTAGTTCGGCTTTCATCTGACGGATGCGCGACAGCATGATGCCCATGCCGCCGCAGGCCGCGCCGAACAGAGCAGCGACGCCGATTGCGAACGAGTTCGGGTCGTAATGCGCGCCGGGGGCTGTCGCGCCGGACAGAAAGCCGAATGCGACCGCAAACGACATCGATGTGACGACAAGTGCGCGAATGACGAGCGAGAACAGCCGGCGGGTGAGGATCGCGGGCTTTCCGAAACTGGAGCGACTCCGCATGGTCCCTGTCCCCGCTCGGCACGGCGCGGCTTGCTCGGTCGCAAGCCGCGTTTAGGGCCGGTTTATCGATGTGGCGACCGGGATTTTGGCCGAGGAACCTTGCATATTGCTTGCGCCAGGGCGGCGGTTCGAAGGCGATCGGATGCGATTGGAGGAAGGGTTGATGCTTTGTTAATATGCAGCGGCCTCAATCCATTTGAGGCTTAATGTTTGGCGCTTCGATCGAAGCGGCGGCCGGAGAAATTGGATGGACAAAGTTGTGAGTTCAAAGCGCGCGCGCGCGAAATTCGGCGGATCGAGCGGGTCCGAGCGTCCGGCGCGAGCGGAGGCCGAGGCCGCGGTGCGCACGCTCATCCGCTGGGCCGGTGACGACCCGGACCGCGAGGGCCTGCGCGCCACGCCGGCCCGTGTCGTTCGCGCCTATGAGGAATGGTTTTCCGGTTACGGCGACGATCCGCGCGAATACCTTAAGCGCACCTTCGAAGAGACCGGCGGCTACGACGAAGTGGTGGTGCTGCGCGACATCCGCTTCGAGTCGCATTGCGAGCACCATCTCGCGCCGATCATCGGCCGCGTGCATATCGGCTATCTGCCGCGCAACCGCGTCGTCGGCATCTCCAAATTGGCGCGATTGGTGGAAGTTTTCGCGCGGCGGCTGCAGATTCAGGAAAAGATGACGGCGGAAATCGCGTCTTGTCTCGACGCCGTGCTCAAGCCGCACGGCGTCGCCGTGGTCACCGAAGCGACGCACCAATGCATGACCACGCGCGGCGTGCACAAGCCCGGCGTCACCATGGTGACGAGCCGCATGCTCGGCGTGTTTCGCGATCACGCCGAGACGCGGCAGGAATTTCTATCCGCCATCGGCATACGCGGCGGCGCTCACGGCAACGGCGCGTGATGGAGATTAGGCGGCCCGCCTGATCTCGTCCGCCAGCGCCCGGTAGGACAACGCCTCCGCCAAATGCACGCGGCCGACCTTTTCGAGGCCGTCGAGATCGGCGAGCGTGCGCGCGACGCGGAGCACGCGGTGGTAACCGCGCGCGGACAGCCGCATCGCGTCGGCGGCTTCGCGCAGCAGCGCAAGTCCGCTCGAATCCGGCCGCGCCACGTCTTCCAGCACCGCGCCGGCGACCGCGGCATTGCTGCGGACATGCGGCAGGCCGATCGCGGCATAGCGCGCCGCCTGCCGCTCGCGGGCGAGCGCAACGCGCTCGGCGACTTCGCGGCTGCCTTCGGCGGGCGGCGGCAGGATCAGATCGGCGGCGGTCACCGCCGGCACTTCGATATGCAGGTCGATGCGGTCAAGCAGCGGACCCGAAATGCGCGCCTGGTAGTCGGCGGAGCAGCGCGTATTGGGCCCGCGGCGGCAGGCAAAGCCGGGTTCGTCGGCGCGGCCGCAGCGGCACGGATTCATCGCCGCGACCAGCATGAAGCGGGCCGGATAGGTGACGCGGTGATTGGCGCGCGCGATCGAGACTTCGCCGGTTTCCAGCGGCTGGCGCAATGAATCAAGCGCCTGCGGCTGGAACTCCGGCAGCTCATCGAGGAACAGCACGCCTTGATGCGCGAGCGAGATTTCTCCCGGCCGCGCATGCAGCCCGCCGCCAACCAGAGCCGGCATGCTGGCGGAATGGTGTGGCGCGCGGAACGGGCGCCGATTGGTCAGCGCACCGCCTTTGATCTCGCCGGCGACGGAAGCGACCATGGAAACTTCGAGCAATTCGGCCGGCGCCAGCGGCGGCAGGATCGACGGCAGCCGTGCCGCCAGCATCGATTTGCCGGCGCCGGGCGGACCCACCATCAGCAAATTGTGGCCGCCGGCCGCGGCGACTTCGAGGGCGCGTTTGGCGCTCTCCTGGCCTTTGATGTCGGCAAGGTCGAGCGCGGGGCCGTTCACCTCCAGGATCTTCGGCTGCGGGCGCGACAGCACTTGCGTGCCCTTGAAATGATTGGCGAGCTGAATAAGCGAAGACGCGGCGATGATCTCGATTTCGGGGCTTGCCCAGGCCGCTTCCGGCCCGCACACCGCCGGGCACATCAGCCCTTCGCCGCGCGCATTGGCACCGATGGCGGCGGGCAAGACGCCGGCCACCGGCGCGATCGAGCCGTCGAGGCCGAGCTCGCCCAAAACTGTAAAGCCCGAGAGCGCATCGTGCGGAATGGCGCCGATCGCCGCCATCAGCCCGAGCGCGATCGGCAGATCGTAATGGCTGCCTTCCTTGGGCAGATCGGCGGGCGCCAGATTGATGGTGATGCGGCGCGCCGGCAAAGCAAGCCCCGACGCGATCAGAGCCGAACGGACCCGCTCGCGCGCTTCGGAAACCGCCTTATCTGGGAGACCCACAATGGTGAAAGCCGGCATGCCCGGCGCCACCTGGACCTGGACGTCGACAGGGCGAACTTCGATGCCCTCGAACGAAACCGTGGAGACGCGCTGGACCATGTCAGCCCCTGCCCTAAGCGGCAGACTAGCCGAAACCCCTATAGGTTGCAAGAACAATCCAGGAACAAAGTTCCAGGTGGCGCTTCAGCCGTCGCCGGCTGTAAGAAATTCCGCCAAGCGCCGAAGCGCCGAAACGTCGGGATCGCCCCATAGCAATTGGGCGCGCCATCGCTTAATTCACGGAACTACGAACTAACGGGAATTCCAGCATATGACGTCCACGACCCTGGCCGCATCGCTCGCCCGCCGCGACATCCATTACGGATGGATCATCGTCGGCGCCACGTTGCTGACCACTGTGATCACAGCGGCGGCCATGAGTACGCCCGGCGTGCTCATCGTGCCGCTGGAAAAGGAGTTCGGCTGGAGCGACGCGCAAATCTCTTCGGCGCTGGCGCTGCGGCTCATGCTGTTCGGATTGTTCGGCCCGTTCGCTGCGGCGTTCATGAATCGCTATGGCGTGCGCGCCGTGATGGTCAGCGCCGTGATTCTCATTTCCGCGGGCTATCTGGCGTCGCTAGTCATGACGCAGGTGTGGCAGCTTGTTCTCTTGTGGGGCATCGTCGTTGGCGTCGGCACCGGTCTCACCGCCATGGTTTTGGCGGTTACGGTTGCGACGCGCTGGTTCAACGCCCGCCGCGGCTTGGTGATGGGCATTTTTGCGGCCAGCAATGCTACCGGGCAGCTTATCTTTTTGCCGCTGATCGCATCGCTCGCCACCAAATACGGCTGGCGCATGTCGCTGGTGTTTATTTGCTGCATGCTCGCGCTCGCCGGCGTGGTCGCATGGTTCTTGATGCGCGATCGGCCAAGCGACGTCGGCCTTCCCCTCTATGGCGAGACCGTGGTCGCGCCGCCGCCCGCGGGCGGTGTCGGGCTGGTCTCGCTTTTGCTGTCGCCGCTCATCGTACTGCGGGACTGCGTGCGCGTGCCGATCTTCTGGATTCTGTTCGGCACCTTCTTCATCTGCGGCAGCAGCACCAACGGCCTGATCCAGACCCATTTCATCGCGTTGTGCCACGACTACGGGCTGGCGGCGACGCTCGCGGCGAGCGTGCTGGCGATGATGGGCATTTTCGATTTTATCGGCACCATCGGCTCGGGCTACTTGTCCGACCGCTTCGATCCGCGCTGGCTGTTGTTCTGGTATTACGGCTTGCGCGGGCTGTCGCTGCTCTATCTGCCGTTCACCGATTTCAGCTTCTACGGCCTGTCGCTGTTCGGCATGTTCTACGGCCTCGACTGGGTCGCCACCGTGCCGCCGACGGTGAAGCTCACCGCCGACCGCTTCGGCCGCGAGCGCGCCGGCATCGTGTTCGGCTGGATCTTCGCCGGCCATCAGATCGGCGCCGCCAGCGCGGCGTTCGGCGCCGGACTGGTGCGGACGGAGTATTCGACCTACCTGCCGGCGTTCTTCGTCGCCGGCGCGCTCTGCATCGTCGCGGCTTTGGCGGTGATCACGGTGCGCAGGCCGTCCGGTGCGGTGGTCGGTGCAGCGGCGCCGGCACGGGCCTAGGATTTCCTCTTCTTTTCGATCTTGTCCCAGATCAGCGCCGCTATATCGGCGCCGCCGAAATTTTTCACCGCGCGAATGCCGGTCGGCGAGGTGACGTTGATCTCGGTGAGGAAGCCGCCGATCACGTCGATGCCGACAAAGAGCAGGCCGCGCTCGCGCAGCGGCGCGCCGAGCCGCGCGCAAATCTCGCGCTCGCGTGCGGTGAGGTCGGTGGCCTTGGGTATGCCGCCACGCACCATGTTGGAGCGCAGATCGTCCGGCGCCGGAACGCGATTGATGGCGCCGGCAAACTCGCCGTCGACCAGGATGATGCGCTTGTCGCCCTCCTTCACCGCCGGCAGATATTTCTGCACCACCCATTGTTCGCGAAAGGTCGCGGCGAACAGGTCGTAGAGCGAGCCGAAATTGAGGTCCTCGCGCTGTAGCCGAAACACCGCCTCGCCGCCTTTGCCGTAGAGCGGCTTCATCACGATGTCGCCGTGCTCGGCGCGGAATGCCTTGATGGCGTCGAGATCGCGCGTGACCAGCGTCGGCGGCATCAAATCGGGAAATTCGGTGACGAAGACTTTTTCCGGCGCGTTGCGCACATGGGCGGGATCGTTGACCACGAGCGTCTTCGGCTGCACCCGTTCGAGCATGTGGGTCGAGGTTATGTAGGCGAGATCGAACGGCGGATCCTGCCGCAAGAGAATCACGTCGAATGAGGCGAGCGGCGCATGCCGCGGTTCGCCGAGCGTGAAATGGTCGCCAGCTTTATCGCGCACGGCGAGCGGCCGTACGCTCGCCGAGACTTTGCCGTCGCGTAGCGCCAGCCGGTCGGGCGTGTAATAGGACAGCGCAAAGCCGCGGGCCTGTGCTTCCAAGAGCAGCGCGAAAGTGGAATCGCCGCGGATATTGATCCGCTCGATCGGGTCCATTTGCACGGCGACGTTAAGGCTGACGTTAAGACTCATGGGCAAGCTCTACGCAATTTCCGGTGTGATCGCTACCGCGCCGTGGTGCATGCTCTACCGCGTAGCGTCGAACGCATTGGCGATGTGGCGGGGCATTTTACCGGGCGCGACCAGGATAACATCGAAGCGGATTTCGGCGTTGACGTCATCGGGGTGCCGCGCGAGCCAGAATTCGGCCGCGCCGACGATGCGGCTTTTGCCGCGTTCGGTCACCGCTTCGATCGCCGCGTCGATACTGGCCCGCGCCTTGACTTCGACGAAGACCAGCGTGTGGCGCCGCCGCGCGACGATGTCGATCTCGCCGAACGGCGTCTTCCAGCGCCGCGCCACGATCCGATAGGCTTTGGCGATCAGAAACATAGCGGCGCGGCTTTCCGCCGACAGCCCGAGCCGGAACGCCTCGACGCGCTCCGGGCGCGGCGCGGGTTTAGCCGGCTTGAGCGGCTCAGCGCGGCGCGCCATGTTTGCCTTCCGTTGTGTCCTTAAGAGTTTCCTTGGCGAGCGCGAGCGCGCGCTGATAAACCTCGCGCCGCGGCAGGCCGGTCGCGTCCGCCACTTCGCCTACGGCGTCTTTCAGCGAAACGCGCCGCAGCGCCTGGCGCAGCAAGGTTTCGGTTTCGGCCGCGCTGACGCGCTGGAGCGCCTGCGGCGGCGCGATGACCAGAACGATTTCGCCGCGCGGCGAATTGTCGGCGTAGGCGTCCGCCAGCGCCGCGAGATCGCTGCGCCGGATTTCCTCGTGCAGCTTGGTGAGTTCGCGGCACAGCGCCACCTCGCGCTGTCCGCCTAGTCCGGCGGCCAGATCGGCAAGTGCCGCGCCGAGGCGGGGGCCGGATTCGAATAACACGAGCGTGGCCGGAATGCGGGCTAGTTCGGCGATACGGGCCCGCCGCGCCGTTTCTTTTGGCGGCAGAAATCCAGCGAACAGAAATTGATCGGTCGGCAGGCCCGCGACGGTCAAGGCCGCCATCACCGCCGACGCGCCGGGCAGTGTCGTGACCACGTGGCCTGCGTCCTGGGCGGCGCGAACGAGCTTGTAGCCGGGATCGGAGATGAGCGGGGTGCCGGCATCCGAGACCAGCACGATCGCAGCGCCTTCGGCGAGCCGACGCAATAGCATCGGCCGCGCCTGCGCCGCATTATGCTCATGATAGGGCGTCAGCGGCCTTGCGATGGCATAGTGATCGAGCAGCTTACGGGTGACGCGCGTGTCCTCGCAGGCGATCAGATCGGAGCCGGCGAGCGCCTCGAGCGAGCGCAGCGTGACGTCGCCGAGATTGCCGATAGGCGTGGCGACGATATGTAATCCCGGCGCGAGCCGCGCGACATCGTTCGGCTGGCCGCCGAGCGTGTAGCGCCAATGTGTAGCGCCTTCTTCCGGCGGCCGGTTGCGCGGTTCATGGCTCATCCTCGGCACCTTAGCGTCGCCGCCTTGTGGCGTCATGCCGCGGCAAATTCCCCATCCTTTTCATTTAGTTAACCATTCGCCGCCAATATGTCTGAATGGCGTTGCATCGACGCTCGGGGCGTCGTGGGGAGAACCGCCGTGTCCGCGCAAATGCAGGTTCAGGGGTCGGCGGCGTTGCCAACGCGGCGCCGCTCGATTGCGGGCTTGCTTGCCACGGCAGGCACCCTGTTGGCCGGCTGTTCCGGAAATTCGCAATATATGTCGACGACGCCCGCGCCGCAGAGCTCGCAGGCGCCGCCGGGCGCGACCATCGGCGCCGGCCAAGTCAAAGTAGGCCTCATTCTGCCCCTGTCGGCGCCGGGCAATGCCGGCCTTGCCGGCCAGTCGATGCGCAATGCCTCGGAAATGGCGATCGCCGAGTTCAGTAATCCGAACATTCAGCTTCTGGTGAAAGACGACGGCGGCACCGCCCAGGCGGCGCAACTTGGCGCGCAGCAGTCGCTCGACGACGGCGCCCAGATCATTCTCGGGCCGCTGTTTTCGCAGTCGGTCGGTTTCGTCGCCCAGGTGGCGCGGCCGCGCAATGTACCGGTCATCGCCTTTTCGACGGACGCCAACGTTGCGTCGAACGGCGTCTATCTGCTGAGTTTCCTGCCGGAATCGGATGTCGACCGCATCGTGCAATACGCGGCTTCGACCGGGAAGCGTTCCTATGCCGCGCTCATTCCCGACAATCCCTACGGCACGGTGGTGGAGGCGGCATTCAAGCAAGCCATCGCGCGCCGCACGGGCAGCCAAATCATCGCACTCGAACGCTACCCGCACGACAAGGCCGCGATGGCCGCACCGATCCGAAACGTC
>Ga0181523_10005113_pt1 | contig 10976 bp, 8 predicted proteins | sample PEATcosm2014_Bin_43_FD_119752 | JGI IMG/M metagenome (GOLD analysis project Ga0181523, IMG submission 119752) | Peatland microbial communities from MTU Mesocosm Facility, Houghton, MI, USA - PEATcosm2014_Bin05_30_metaG | ecosystem: Environmental > Terrestrial > Soil > Wetlands > Peat | place... | reverse complement strand
GAGATCAAACCCATCGAACCTGTCTGGGTCATTCCAGCGAAGGGAGCCGCCTCTGACGCAAAAGCTTCCCCATATCGGCAAAAAGCCGCACGTCGCCATCATCGGCGCCGGTGTCGTCGGCCTGGGCATCGCCTGGCGGCTCGCCGGCCGCGCGACGGTCGTGGTGTTCGACCGCGGCCAGGCCGGAGCCGGCGCGAGCCATGCTGCGGCCGGCATGCTGGCGGCGTGCTGCGAGGCTGAGCCCGGCGAGGAGGCGCTGGTCGCGCTCGGCCGCGACAGCCAGGCGCGCTGGCCGGCCTTTGCCGACGAGCTGTTGCGCGCTAGCGGCATTGACGTCGAATTGCGACGCGAGGGCACGCTGCTGCTCGCCTTGACCGCCGACGATCAGGCGGAAATCGCCCATCGTTTGGAGTTTCAGCGCAGTCTCAGCCTGCCGCTCGAATGGCTGTCGGCCGCCGACACGCGGAAACGGGAACCGCATCTGGCGGGAAAAATCGCAGGCGCGCTGTTTTCGCCGCAGGATCATCAGGTCGACAATCGAAAGCTCGTTCAGGCGCTGCGCATCGCCGCCGAAACTGCCGGCGTGACAATTCACGAGCACCAGCCGGTCAAGGAGATTGCCGTGCACGACGGCAAGGCGACCGGTGTCGTGTTCGAAGACGGCACGTCCGAGCGCGCCGATGTCGTGGTGCTTGCCGCCGGCGCGTGGTCGCGCACGATTGCGGGATTGCCGCCGGATCGCCGGCCGCCGGTGCGCCCCGTAAAAGGGCAGATGCTGGCGCTGCGCATGGATGCCAAAGCGCCGCTCATCGATCACGTGTTGTGGGCGCCGGGCGCCTATCTGGTGCCGCGGCGCGACGGCCGGCTGATCGTCGGCGCCACCGTCGAGGAAAAAGGTTTTGACGATACGATCACCGCCGGCGGCGTGATGGCGCTGCTCGATGCCGCGTGGCGCGCGGTGCCGGCGGTCGAGGAATTGCCGATCGACGAAATCTGGGTCGGCCATCGGCCGGGCAGTCGCGACGACGCGCCGATCCTCGGCCCAGGTCCTCTCGAGGGGCTGTTTTACGCCACTGGTCATCACCGCAACGGCATTCTGCTCGCGCCGGTCACCGCCGACGCCATGGCGCGGCTCATTCTCGACAATGTCGTCGAGCCGGCGATCCGGCCGTTCGGTCTCGAACGTTTTCTGCCGGCGCGGGCGGCGGAGTAGGAGAGCGCGCGATGACGCCAGCCGAGATCCGCGTCAACGGCGAGAGCGAGCCGTTCGTCGCGCCAAAAACCCTCGAAACGCTGCTGGCCGAAAAAACCGTCGATACCGGGCAGCGCGGCATCGCGGTCGCGCTCAACGGCGCCGTCGTGCCGCGCGCGGCGTGGCCGGCGACGCGGCTCAATCCCGGCGACAGCATCGAGATCGTGCGCGCGCGGCAAGGCGGTTAGGAGCAGAAAAATGTCCGATCCTCTCGTCATTGCCGGCCAAAAATTCTCCTCGCGGCTGTTTCTCGGCACCGCCGGCTATCCCAATCGCAAGATCATGCTGGACGCGATCGCCGCGAGCGGCACCGAAATGGTCACCGCCTCGATCCGCCGCATCTGCCTCGCCGGCGACGACGAAAGCCTGATCGATGTGCTGGCCGGCCGCGTCCGCTTTTTGCCCAACACCGCCGGCTGCCAGACCGCCAAGGATGCCGTGCTGACCGCCGAGCTGGCGCGCGAAGCGCTGGATACCAATTGGGTCAAGCTCGAAGTGATCGGCGACCGCGAGCTGCTCTATCCCGACGTCGAGGAATTGGTGCGTGCGACGCAGACTTTGGTGCAGCAGGGTTTTGTCGTGCTGCCGTATTGCACCGAGGACCCGGTGACGTGCCGAAAACTCGCCGATGCCGGCGCCGCGGCGGTGATGCCGATGGGTTCGCCGATCGGCTCGGGGCTGGGTATTTCCAATCCGCATCTGATCGAGCTCGTCTGCGCCCGCTCGCCGGTGCCGGTGGTGCTCGATGCCGGCATCGGCACCGCCTCCGACGCCACACTCGCCATGGAGCTCGGCTGCGCCGCGGTGCTGGTCAACACCGCGGTGTCGAAAGCGCGCGATCCGGTGATGATGGCAAGCTCCATGCGCGCCGCGGTGGAAGCGGGGCGGCTGTCCCGGCTCGCCGGCCGCATCGCCAAGCGCAGCCACGCCGAGCCTTCGAGCCCGCAGTTCGGGCTGGTGGGGACGTAACTCCAAGCTAAGATCGGCGGCATGATTGCGCGCCGCCGCTTCCTTCATCTCGCCGGTGCCCTCGCCACGTCGTCCGCAATTTCGCGGATCGCGGCGGCGCAAACCTATCCGTCGCGGCCGCTGCGCTGGATCGTGCCATTCCCGGCCGGCGGCAGCACCGATCTCATCGCGCGGTTGCTGGGCGAGTGGCTTGCGGCCCGGCTCGGCCAGCCGGTCGTCATCGAGAACAAGCCGGGCGGCGGCACCAATATCGCCGTGCAGGCGATCGTCAACGCGCCGGCCGACGGTTACACGCTGCTGTTCGCGGTGGCCACGAATGTGATCAATCCGTCGCTCTACAAATCGCTGCCGTTCGACTTCCAGCGCGACATTGCGCCGGTGGCGGGGCTCGCCGAATTGCCGCTGGTGTTTGATGTCACCCCGGCGCTGCCGGCCAGCACCGTGGCGGAGTTCATCGCTTACGCCAAGGCCAATCCCGGCAAGATCAACTTTGCCTCGTTCGGCGCGCGCACCATCAGCCATCTGGCCATCGAGCTGTTCAAGATTTCGGCCGGCATCGACGTCGTGCACGTGCCCTATCAAGGCGGCGCGCCGATGCTGACCGATCTGTTGAGCGGCCGCATCCAGGCCGGCATCGACGCGCTGCCGAACTCGCTGCCGCACGTCAAGTCGGGCGGCGTGCGGGCGCTGGCGGTGCTGTCGGCGAAGCGGACGCCCGCACTGCCAAACGTGCCGACCATGGGCGAGACGATTGCCGGCTTCGAGGTCACGCCATGGACGGCGCTTGGCGTTCCAAGCGGCACGCCGAACGCGATCGTCGAGCGGCTCAACCGCGAGATCAATGCGGGCCTCGCCGATCCCGGCATCCGCGCGCGCATGGCCGAAGTCGGCGGCGTGCCGCTGATTTATTCGCCCGCCGAATTGCGGGTGCTCATGGCGCGCGATGCCGCCAAGTGGGCGAGGGTGGTGGAGCGGGCGGGGATCAAGCCGGAGTAAACGCGGCGAAGCCGGTCACGCCATCATCTCCCGCACCAGCGGCATCACCTTGGTGCCGTATAGCTCGATGCTGCGCATCAGCTTGTCGTGGGGCAGCGTGCCGGAACTGTACTTCATGTCGAAGCGCGCGATGCCGAGCGCCTTCGCGGTCGCCGCGATCCGGCGCGCCACGGTCTCCGGCGCGCCGACATAGAGCGAGCCGCCATCGGCCTCTTGGTCGAAATGCGCCCGCGTCACCGGCGGCCAGCCGCGCTCGGCGCCGATGCGGTCGCGCATGCCCTTGTGGTGCGGCCAAAGCTCTTCGCGGGCTTGCGCGTCGGTGTCCGCGACATAGCCGTGGGAATGCAGGCCGATGGGTTTTACCGGGCGGCCGAGCTGCGCATAAGCGCGCTTATAGAGGTCGATGAAGGGCATGAATCGCCGCGGGTCGCCGCCGATGATGGCCAGCATTAACGGCAGGTCATAACGCGCGGCGCGGACAACGGATTCCGGACTGCCGCCGACGCCGATCCAGGTTTTGAGCGGCGGCTTGTCCAGCGGCGGAAAAACCCGCTGGCTGACGAGCGGTGGCCGCAAGTTGCCCTGCCACGTCACCGGCTCCTGCTTGAGCAGCGCAGCGAACAGATCGAGCTTTTCCTCGAACAGCGCCTCGTATTGCGCCAGATCGAACCCGAACAGCGGAAACGACTCGGTGAACGAGCCGCGCCCCAGCGTCACCTCGGCGCGTCCGTTCGAGGCGGCGTCGACCGTGGCGAAACGCTCGAAGACGCGAATGGGATCGTCGGATGAGAGCACCGTCACCGCCGAGCCGAGCAAGATCCGCGTGGTGCGTCCGGCGATGGCCGCGAGCACGACCTCGGGCGCCGATATGGCGAAATCCGGACGATGGTGCTCGCCGACGCCGAAGGCATCGATGCCGAGCCGGTCCGCCAGCGCCGCCTGCTCGATCACCTCACGGATGACTTGCGCATGGCTGTTGAGGCGGCCATCGGGGCCGGCGGTGATATCGCCGAATGTATCGAGCCCGAATTCCATTAGTGCGCAGCAACCAGGATGTTTTTTCAAGAAATCAGGGGAATGGCCATGCTCAAAACTAACGAGGCGCCGCCATCAGCGGCGCCTCGCGCGCGATTTCGTCAACCCGAGCAGTCATCAGCGGCAAGATGATGAAGTGAGGATCAATCCGTTGAAGCGGTCAAGCCGGGCAGACGGACAAGCCCGAGCAATAGGCCAGCGTGTATCCGGCCTTTTCGCTTCCGGCCGCGGCCTCCAGGGCCTCGTCGGAGACCTCATAGCCGGGAAGCTCTTCAATCTGGTCGAGTGCGATCGTAGCGTCGTTCATGATAGTCATCCTTTTGTTCGCCAGTGTCGGTGAATAGGAGTATTTAACCATCGGCGGCAGCCGGTGTAAAGTCTAGGCAATGATGCAGCATTGTGCCGCAGGTGACTGATTTACCGAGATAAATCGTGCAATTTTCACGCCCAATTTTTGTCAGCTTACGGCGCATTGCGCGCGCGGTTCGGGCGCAGTTGCCTTAACAATTGGCAGTCGTGATTGTGCAAGGTTTCGCTGCGGTATGACGCTGCCGGACGCGGTGACTTAGGGTGCCGCAGCAATAGGGTGATCGCGTTGGGCCGCGTGGCCCGATCGGAGAGAGCAATCGGATGGACGCATTTTACGATCGGCTGGCTGTTCGGGCCGCAACGCTGGACGAAGTCCTGTCCGACGATTTCGAGCCGCTGCCCGGTCAGAAAGGCGACGCCGATCTGGCTGCGCGGCGGCTTGCGGCATGGTGCCGCGCGTGCGCCAGCGGCGACTGGTCGCTGTTCGGTCGGCGGCTCGATCGCGACGGCTTGGCATTTGCGCCGGTATTGGCGAGACTCGCCGCCGTTCGCCGTACGTCCGCTGCTCTGCCATCATGGATCGAGGACGCCGTCTGGGTCGAAGCGGCGTTGCAAGACACCGGCGGCAATGCAACGCCACTTGCGGTTTCCGACAAAACCGATCCGTGTGCGTTCGAAGAGCTTTTCACGTCATTGGTGGCGCAGGCCGACACGCGGCTTTGGTCGGGACTCGAAGTGCGGGTCGGCGATAACCTGAACGAAGCCGCGCGCGCGTCGCTGCGCCTGGCGCTGCTTCGGGAGCTCTCCAGCCTCGGCACGGCGGCGCTCTACGAGCGCTTCGCCAAGGCGCGCAATGCCAGTTCATCGCAACCCGATGCAGCGGGTCCAGCGCCGCGCAACGGCACCGCGCTCTACGATCGCTTCGTCGCCGACATGCAAGCCGGCGGTTGGCGGCGGCTGTTCGAAGACAAGCCGGTGCTGCTGCGGCTGTTCGCCACCATCACGCGGCAGTGGATCGACACCTCGCGCGAAATGGTCTTGCGTCTCGATGCCGATCTTGCCGTGATCCGCCGCGATATTCTTCATTCCGGCAATGCCGGACGCGTTGCCGGATTTGAAGGCAATCTCTCCGATCCGCACAATAACGGCCGCTCGGTTCGGATCATAAGCTTCGCGGACGGTGCGCGTGTCGTCTATAAGCCGAAGGATCTGCGGCTCGATGCCTCCTGGCACGCCTTGGTCGAGCGCTTGAACGGCGCCCAAGCCCCGATCGAGCTCGAAGCCGTGCGCGCGATCGCGCAGGACGGCTACGGCTGGACCGAATTCATCGATCACGCGGCGTGCGCCGACGCCGAGGGTTTTGCGCGGTTTTTCCGGCGCGCCGGCGGCTGGTTGGCGCTGTTTCACTGCTTTGCCGCAACCGACATGCATCAGGAGAACATGATCGCCTGCGGCGATCACCCGGTGCCGATCGATCTGGAAATGATACTGCAAGCCGGTGCCGAAGAGCGCGGCGCCGAAGCGCCGGAAGATTACGCCTTCGCCGCCGCCGCTGAAATCGTCAGCAATTCCGTCACGGCGGTCGGTCTGCTGCCCGCCTATGGACGCTCTCCCGACAACATCGTCTTTGCCGTCGGCGGCATGACTGCAGATTGGAACGCCAAGACGGAAATCACGTGGGACAAAATCAATTCCGACGCGATGCGGCCGGCGAAATCCAACCAAGCCGTCAAGACCAGCCCCAATCTGCCGCACGTCGACGGCCGCAACGCCAGGTTCGGCGATCACGTCGACGACTTCGTCGAAGGTTTTGAGCAATACGCGAACTTCTTGCTGCGCCACGGCCGCGGGGCAGGGCGGGGTGAGCTGTTTGACGGTTTTGCCGGCGTTCCCGTGCGCAACGTCATTCGTGCGACCCGGTTCTACTACATGCTGCTGCAGCGGCTTCGCAATCACAAAGCCATGGACGACGGCGTGATCTGGTCGGCGCAAGCGGATTTCATCGCCAGGCTGTCCGATTGGCAGAGCGAGCATAATCCGCTGTGGCCGTTGCAGCGGGCGGAACGCGCGGCGCTGGTTGCGCTCAACGTGCCGCATTTCGTCTCGCCAAGCGACGGCCATGACATCGGCGATGCCACCGGCCATTCTGTTCATGTCGCGTTGCCCTCGGGCCTCGATCGTGCTCGGGCGCGTTTTGAGAATTTCGACGAGCGGGAGATTGCCTGGCAGACCGAGGTCATTCGGGAGAATACAAACTCGATCCCGCGCTCCGCCAAGCCCGAGGTGGCGGAGCCGCAGGAAACTGCGCTCGAAGATTCCGCAGTCGCGCCGAAAAAGGAAACCTTCATCGCCGAAGCCGATCGGATCGCGGCGGAATTGTCGCATTACGCCATACGCCGCGGCCCGAGCGTCGCTTGGATCGGTCTCGATTGGCTGGGCGATTCCGAGTTTTCCCAGCTCGTGTGCCTCGGTCCGGACCTCTACAACGGCATCTGCGGCATCGCTGTCTTTCTTGCGGCTCATGCGGCGGTGACCGGCAACAAAGCCTCGGCCGAGCTTGCCTATGCCGGACTGGCGCAATTGCGCAGCAATCTGAAAAGCCGCAATGCCGCGCGCATGGCCCGAGCGCTGGGCGTTGGCGGGGCCGTCGGATTGGGCTCGATCGTCTACGCGCTGGCCGTCATGGCGAAATGCCTGCATGACGACGCCTTGCTTGCGGATGCGCGGCAGGCGGCGCAATTGTTTACCGACGACCTCATTGCCGCGGACAAGCAGTTGGACGTGGTCAGCGGTAGTGCCGGCGCGATCCTCAGCCTGCTGCGGCTTTATCGCGACTCCCGATCCGACGACGTGCTGCGCCTGGCTGTGAAGTGCGGCGAGCACTTGCTCGGCCAGCCTCGGCTCGGGCCGGCAGGGCAACGGACCTGGGTCGGGCAGGGCTCCGGACCGCGCGGACTCAACGGCATGTCGCATGGCGCGGCGGGCTTTGCCTATGCACTGACTTCGTTGGCACAGGCGACCGGACGCGCAGAGTTCGCGCAAGCCGCCGCCGAATGCATTGCCTTTGAAAATTCGAGCTACGACCCGGAGCGGCACAACTGGCCCGATCTGCGCGACGTCGGCGGGCTATCGTGGCCGTGCCAGTGGTGTCACGGCGCGCCAGGCATCGGTCTGGCGCGGATTGCCACATCCAGGCTTCGCGGCATGGATGACGCGCACTCGGCGATCGATATTCAAAACGCCGTCGAAGGCGTCGAGCAAGGCCGGCTCACCGCCGTCGATACGCTGTGCTGCGGCACGCTGGGCGGCGTCGAATTCTTCTGCGAGGCCGGCGATGCGCTTGGCCGCGACGATCTTCGCGCGCTTGCGACGCGGCGGCTGACGGCGGTTCTGCGCACCGCCGCCGCGGCCGGCGATTATCGCTGGAACAGCGGCAAAGGGCGCTTCAATTTGGGCATGTTCCGCGGTCTTGCCGGCGTCGGTTACACATTGCTGCGGCGCGTCGACCGCTCGCTGCCGAACGTGTTGATTTGGGAATAGCCAAATTTTTGCGTGAGAGGCGTCTTGTCGCCAAACGCTACTGCGATTTCGGCGCGGCGCAGGATGCAACCAGCACAGCCTTGAACATGTCGAAGGACTGGATCTGCACCTGGCACTCCGTCGAGGCATCGGGCGATATGCGAACGACGTCGCCGGCGGCGACCTTCTGCTGCTTGCCGTTGACGTTGAGGTTGATGCCGTCGTTGCCGGGGGAACCGACCATGCCGATGGTCAAACGGCCACTGGCGGCGAGCAGCGACTGGTTGGGATTGATGTTGTAGGTGTTCTGCGACGGCATGACCGCATCGAGCGAGGCTTTGGTGCTCGAAAGCTCGGCACGCAGCGAGGTGAGGGTTGCGTTTTGGTCGGCAATATCCGCCGCGAGCCGCTGGTTGTCGGATTGCAGCTGTTGAATGGCGGAATCGCGCTGCTGGATATCGCGGGCGTTGAACTGGCGACCCCAAAAATAACCGCTGACCATGATGAATAGAACGAGGACGATAGCGGCAGGGCTGCGAAGCCGGCTGCGCGGCGCTGTTACAGGGTCAATTTGTCGAGTGCTCATAGTGACCTCTGCACGATCGTAAGGCGGAAACTGCCACGCAAATTACTGTTTCGGCGCCGCTCCCGGAGGGGAATCCGGTGCGCGGAAGGGACTGTAGAGCCGGGAGAGAATGGCCTCGAAATCGGACATGCCGTTCGCTCCCGATGCGCCCGGCGCGGCGTCGAATGCCGACGGCGTATTGCCGCTCGCTTGTCCGACCTTGTCGGTTTCTGTCGATCCGCCGCCCGGCGCTGGCGCGCCTGATGACGATTTATCGCTCGGGGCCGGCGGCGCTCCGGACGGCGGTGCCGCGCCGATTGCCGGTGGCTGCGGCGTTATCCCCGAGCCCGGAGGAGTGTCGACATTGCCGAGAATGAGCGGCAGGCCGTCCTTGTTGGTGCCGAAGATGACGATTTTCGCATTGGGCGATTGCGCCAGTGCCAGCGTCGCCTCGATGCCGCGCCAGCGTAGATACGACTCCGAAATGCCCTGGCTGACGGTGCGTTGAAACGCGGCGATGCCGTTGGCTTCGATCTGCTTGCGCTTGGATTCCTGAGCTTCGCGCTCGACGCGGAATTTATATTCCTGAATCTGATAGTACTGCTCGGTCTGGCGATTGATGGCGGCGACGATGGCCGGCGGCAATTCAATGCTGAGCACGAGCGTATCGAGGAGCTGGATCGCGCCTTGCAGGAAGTCGTTGTAATGCTTGGGATCGGGCTGCTCCATGGCCTCGGGCTGCACCAGTTTGTTGAGACTGGCGCCGAGCGCCTTTTGCCCGCTGTCGTGAATCTCCGCCTGGATCGCCTCGCGCGAGGTGTAAACCTCCTCGGCCGTGTATTGCGAAATGACTTGGCGGGTCTGGCTGCCGATCTCGGGACTGATCACGGTGGCGAAATATTCCGGGCCGATGAACTTGTGGAGCACCGCGACGGAATTATGCTGCAGTTGATATCGTATACTCACTTGAACGGACATGCTCACGCCATCCTTGGAAATGGCGTTGTATGTCTGCGTCGACGATTGCAGCCTCAGATCGTATAGGTACAGCTTGTTCCAAGGCATGATCAGGTGCAGGCCCTCTTCCCTGAGTTCCCGGGGATCGAGCACGGTGCCGCGAACGAGGCACATGCAGTAAGGGTCGAAGCCGATGAGCCGATACCAAAGGACGCCGACCTGCCCGGTCGGAACCGAAACCACGACGTAAGGCCACAGCACGATCGCGATCAGCAGCAGCGTCATCAACAGGACCGAGAGCCGCGGCAGGTGGCGCCGGATGCGGCGCCAGCCGCGCTGCGGCAGCGGCTTGCTATCGAGGAACTCCGAATACGTTGCCATCAGCCGTTATCCATCGCGCCCGACCATCAGCCCATATTCATCGTACGTTGCTCGACGATGCGGCCTTCATCCATGCGCACTCGGCGCGCCCGCAATGTCAACTCGTCAAGATAGCGGTCATCGTGGGTGATGACCACGATGGTGGCGCCGGCAGCCATCAAATCCGGCAAAAGCTCGTCATAGAATTTGCGGCGGAATTCGGGGTCCTGTTCGGCGGTCCATTCGTCCAGCAGCAGGATCGGACGTTTCTCCAGCAAACTGACGATCAGGGCGAGGCGGCGGCGTTGGCCGCCGGACAGGTCGAGGGTGCGAAACTCGCCGTCGACCAGCCCGGTCTTGTCGGACAGGCGGAATTGCGCCAACAGGCGCTGGAGCTCGCCCGACTGCTCCCGGGGAATGCCATAGAGCCGCTGGAACAGGTGGTAGTCGAAGAAAATCGCCGACATCAAAGCGCGATAGGTATCGCGGTTATGGTCGTCGATGCGTACCCCGTCGAGCGTGATCTCGCCGGAATTGGGTGGATAGAGCCCGGACAGCACGCGCAAGAACGTCGATTTACCCGAACCGTTGCCGCCGGTGATGAACACCAGCTCGCCGGGCTGCAAGGTAAAGTCGATCGGTCCGATCTTGAAGGCGGCGTCGGAGAATTTGTCGACGTAGCGGAAGGTGATGTCGCGCATTTCGATCTTCTCGAAACGCTTCGGTATCGTGATCTCTTTCAACTCGGTCGAGCCTGCCGCACGCAGCGTGGTTTCCAATTCTTCGATGCGGCTCGCCGCGGCATTGGCATTGAGCAGGATCGGGATCGATTGCACCAGGCCGAAACAGGCGCCAACCACAAACAACAGCGCGGTCGTCGCCTTCGAGATCGACGAGCCGCCGAGCGAGTTGCTCAGCGTAGGGGCGACGAAGACGACGGCGCCGAGCAGCACATACATCGAGATCTGCGAGTTGACGATCATTTTGAAGGTTTCGGCCTGGGTCCGGATCTTG
>Ga0181523_10005111_pt1 | contig 10979 bp, 9 predicted proteins | sample PEATcosm2014_Bin_43_FD_119752 | JGI IMG/M metagenome (GOLD analysis project Ga0181523, IMG submission 119752) | Peatland microbial communities from MTU Mesocosm Facility, Houghton, MI, USA - PEATcosm2014_Bin05_30_metaG | ecosystem: Environmental > Terrestrial > Soil > Wetlands > Peat | place... | reverse complement strand
CGACCATGACGGATCAAGGTGGCCTCATAACTTTTTCCCCGCTCGATAGGATCGATGGCAAGACAATCCAATTGCGGGGCGATGATGGCAAGATCTCCGCCTTTACGCTGAATGCAAAAACCATTTACTGCCAGGGTAACAAAGAGGCCGCGGACTGGACGTACTTGAAGAATATGTCAGGGCGGAAGACCTTGATTACAGTCATGACAAATCAAGGTGCGAATGATGCCCTCGTTGTCTGGGATCAAGGACCCAAGCAAACCCATGGGTCTGACCCCTTTGCAAATTTTGATTTCCCCGTGATGTGTAAAATCGGGGCGCGACTCTCCAAGACTGCGGGTGCTGCGGCGCACACTCCTGTTACTCGACCACCCGTGGCGCCGGCGATATCAACCGCCGCCACGCCGTCAATCAGCGTTTCCGGCGAAGTGCAGGCAGCGCATCTGATCCGCCAAACCAAGCCCGTGTATCCGCCATTGGCCAAAATGGCTCGCGTTCAAGGCACCGTCCGGTTCAATGCCGTCATCGGAACGAATGGAGCGGTGAAGGAGTTGCATGTCGTCAGCGGACCACCCCTATTGGAGAATGCGGCTATTGACGCAGTGCAGAAATGGTTGTACGAGCCGACATTGTCCAACGGAGAACCGGTGGAAGTGCGTACTACAATCGACGTGAATTTCGCCTTGGACCAATAACCACAGGAGTCAACACTGGATAGGTTGCGCGGCTGGCATTGTCTTGGCAACCAAGCAAAACTGGGTGCCGCATCCCCTGGTTTTGGTTCCTAAAGCGTGCGGTCCCAGACTTCTCCTCTTCCCGGACGCCCTCTCCCCTCGTACCAGTTTCGAAACTAGTACCTACTAAATACTAATTGACATACAGTAAATAATGTGCTAAGCTCCACCTGTTATGCTGAGGGGACGCGGTTCTTGTACCATTTCGGATCGCCCCACCCTCTCGTCCGCCCTCGAAAATCCCCTAACCCCTTTGTTTCCCCTTGATGCAAGCCATTCTCCCGTAACCCCTTTGTTTCCCCTTGATACGAGAAATTGGGGGGTACACCCCCCCCTCTAACATGACCAACCGTTCCATTTCGGAATTCTCCCCGCGCATGTTAGCCGCAGCGCCTGGCAATACTGTCGAAACGCCCGCATATTTGACCTTCGCCGCTTCCCTTACTCTTCTCTTAAACCGAAAACTGAAAACTTATAACTTAGAACTGACCCACCCTCCTGGGGTACCATAGTGGATTCTTAACCATGGCCAATCCCATTCTGCAGGTGGAAAACCTCGTAAAGCGCTACGGCGATGTGGAAGCCGTCCGTGGCGTCAGCTTCAGCGTGGAAGAAGGCGAAGTGTTTGGGCTGCTGGGCCCGAACGGCGCCGGAAAGACCAGCACCATCGAAGTGCTGGAAGGCTTGCGCGTGGCCGATGGCGGTCGCGCAACGGTCTGCGGCCTCGATCCGCAAAAGAACCCCAACGAACTGAAAAACGAAATCGGCGCAACGTTGCAGGCCACTTCCCTTCCCGACAAATTGCGTGTGGGCGAGGCCATCCACCTGTTTGCCGGCTTCTACAAACGCAGGCGCAACACCGACGAACTGCTGAAGCGGTTCGGCCTGGAAGAAAAACGGCATGCGTTTTACAACCAGCTTTCTGGCGGCCAGAAGCAGCGGCTAGCGTTAGCCATGGCTTTAATCAACGATCCCCGCGTGCTGTTTCTGGACGAGCCGACGGCTGGGTTGGACCCGCAAGTGCGCCGCGAAATCTACGGCATCATCGAAGAACTGAAACGCGAGAAAAAAACCATCGTCCTGACGACGCACTATATTGAAGAGGCAGAGAAGCTCTGCGACCGCGTGGCCATCATTGACCACGGCAAATTGATCGCCTCTGGCACTCCCCGCGAATTGAAGCAACGTTCGGGAGATACCACGCGCGTGGAAGTGCGCCTGGCCCAACCGGCGGCAAAGGAATCCTTGAAGCAACTCGATGGAGTTACCGACGCCCTGGAAGTGGATGGTTCCTACGTGCTGCACTGCCAGCGCACGGCTCCGGCGATCGTGGCACTCGTGAAGCATCTGGAAGCGCAAAACAACGAACTGGTAAGCCTGGAAATTGCCACGCCTTCCCTGGAAGACGTTTTCATCGAACTGACTGGAAGGAGGTTGCGCGATTGAGAACCATTCTCACGCTTGCCGGGATACGCATCCGCATCACCCTGCGCAATAAAGCTTTCCTCTTCTTCAGCCTGATCATGCCGATGGCGATTTTCTTTCTCTACGGCAGCGTTTTTGCCAAAGGCAAGCCGGAAGCCGTCGCCTATCTGATGGGGCCCATTCTGTCCTTCACGGTCATGGGAACTTTCTGGGGCCTCAGCATGCAGCTTGTCACCTGGCGCGAGCAAGGCATCCTTCGCCGGTTTCGCCTCGCGCCCATTGCCCCGTCCAGCATGATCTTTTCCAGCATTCTGGCGAACTATTTTCTGATTCTGCCGACAGTCATCATTGAGCTGTTCCTCGCCCGCTTCATCTATCACGTCACCGCGTTCGGCAATCTGATCACCATCTTCGTGCTCGTGATTTTGGGCATCACCGCATTTGGAGCCATGGGACTGGTCATCGCCAGCGTGACCAACACCATGCAGGAAACCCAGATCATCAACCAACTCCTCTGGTTCGCTTTGATTTTCCTTTCCGGAGCAACCGTCCCGCTTGCCGCACTTCCGAATGCGGTTCAGCGAATCGGTCTGTTCCTGCCTGCGACGTACTTCGTTTATGGCTTGCAGCGCGCGATGCTCGCCAACGCTCACTGGTATGATCTCGGCACCGTGGTGGTCTCTTTGGTTGCGTGGGCGGCATTGGCCGCGTTCATCTCTTCGCAGCTTTTCCGCTGGGAACCTGAAGCGAAATTGCCGCGCAACGCCAAACTCTGGGCCGTGGCCACGATTCTTCCGTTCGTTCTTCTGGGCATTTGGGAAAATCACAACGGAAAACTCCTTTCCACAGCGGCCTACATGATGAATGGCAGGCCGACAGAAAATGCGCCGCCCGCGGACAATCGCTAACTCCGCCAAATTGGCCGCTGAGCGAAAAATGACCACGCCAAAATGGTTGCGATTCCTAGTTCCCTTTGCGGGCCTTTTCATTGACGCTCTCCACACCGTGGCTTATTCTCGACTGGCGAGCTGGTGATTTCGATTCAGCCAGGGAGGCACGCCATGCCGGTACAGAAGACCGACAAGATTTGGCATAACGGAAAATGGATCAACTGGGACGACGCCAAAATCCACGTCCTTTCCCACGTTGTCAGCTACGGCTCCGCCGTCTTTGATGGCCTGCGTTGCTACGGCACGAAACAAGGCCCCGCGCTTTTCCGGCTGCACGAACATATGCAGCGGCTGATTAACTCCGCCAAGATTTACCGCATGGAATTCCCTTACTCAGCCGAGGAACTTTCCAGCGTTGCCGCCGAACTGGTGCGTCAGAACAAGCTCGATGCCTGTTACGTGCGGCCCATCGTGCTGCGCGGCTACGGCGAAGTCGGCGTGAATCCGCTCAACTCCGTCGTCGAAGTGTACATGGCGTGCTGGCGCTGGGGCGCGTATCTTGGTCCCGAAGCGCTCGCCAAAGGCGTGGATGTCTGCGTCAGTTCCTGGACGCGGATGGCGCCTAACACTTTGCCGGCGATGTCCAAGGCCGCGTGCAATTACATGAACTCGCAACTCATCCACATGGAAGCGGAACTCAATGGCTTTGCCGAAGGTATCGCGCTCGATGCCAGCGGCCACGTCAGCGAAGGTTCCGGCATGAACATTTTCCTCGTCATGGATGGCGCGCTGATCACGCCGCCCCTTGCTGCCAGCATCCTTCCCGGAATCACGCGCGATTCCATTATCAAGATCGCCGGCGATTTGAATATTCCGGTGAAGGAAGCAAATGTCCCTCGCGAGATGCTGTACATCGCTGATGAAGTTTTCTTCGTTGGCACGGCCGCGGAAGTTACGCCGTTGCGCTCAATCGATCGCATCACCATCGGCAAGGGAGTTGCCGGTCCCGTTACGTTGCGCATCCAGGAAGAATTCTTCGCGGTGACCAGTGGACGGAAAGCTGACCGGCACAATTGGCTCACGCCTGTGAACGCGCCGGTGGCGGTTTCGCGTTAACAGCTCCGCAAACTCTTTAGTTCTTGCCGAGATGGGGCGCAGCGATGCTGCGCTCCTACAAGAACTTCGCTTCATCCTTTCTGGCGCGGGCTGCGCTTTCCGGCTAGAATCGTTGACATCGCGTTGTACTCAAGGCTGTGCCCCGGAGGCCGTGCGATGTACAACCTCACCCAAAAACTGACTGCGGAATTTCTTGGAACGTTCGCGCTGATCTTCTTCGGCGCTGGCGCCGTGTGCGTCGATTGGCATTTGCGCGCCACGGGCGGTCTTGGCTTGCCGGCCATTGCGCTGGCGCAGGGCCTGACGATGGCCATCATGGTTTCGGCGCTCGGACACATTTCCGGCGGACACTTCAATCCCGCGATCACCATCGGTTTGTGGGTGACCAAGCGGATTTCCACGCTGGATACGATCGCTTATTGGGGCGCGCAATTGCTTGGCGCGATCGCCGCGGCATTTCTGCTGAAGGTGATTATCCCCGATGAAACCTGGCGCAATGTGGCTCTTGGCACCCCGGAATTGATGCGCGACTTCCCCACCTGGGCTGCGCTGGCTCTGGAAGCCATCACGACGTTCTTCCTCGTGCTCGTGGTGTTTGCGACAGCGGTGGACGAACGCGGAGCGTTCCGCGCGATTGGCGGCTTTGGCATCGGCCTGACGATTACGCTGGGGATTTTGATTGCCGGACCCTTTACCGGCGGCGCACTGAATCCCGCCAGAGCATTTGGACCGGCGCTGGCTTCGCACCACTGGCTGAATCAGGGAACGTATTGGGTGGGACCATTGGGCGGAGGGTTTGTGGCGGGCCTGCTGTACGACACGCTGTTCCTGAAGAAATCTGAAGGTTAGTCTGTGGAAGCGCGACCCTGACAGTGGTTTGCTGATTCTGTAACACTTCGCTGATAGTACCATTCCTTTCCGTCAGTTCTATTTGTCACCCTCAAGGAGAGTGTTTCTCGCAAGGAACCCTATTGAGGATGCGGACCGGTGCAAGCTTTATTTGGAAGCGCACAAAACCCAGCCTTATCTCCGATTGAATGCGCGGGGCTTCCTCGTCATTCCAAGACGCCGATACTGGATCTGTTGCAGTCTTTTCCACGATCAATTATTGATAGGCCTTCCAATGGACTCACATATTTCCTGCTGACGCTGACACTCTCTTCCCTGATTTTTAGGAACTACCCTTTACTTGTCTTTTTCGTCATCGCCTGGCTTGTCTGGGTTCTGGTAGTCGCAGTGCATGAGGTGGGTCACTTGGCAGCCGGCTGGCTCGTGGGCCTTCGATTTGAATCGGTCTCTGTGCTCTGGCTGTGTGTTGAGAGGCAGCCGGGCACTATTCGCGTGCGGCTTAGGCGCCACAAGCTTTTTGGCTTCGCAGATATGTCTCTGGACGGCATGGTGGGAGCACGACGAGCACTTCTGTGGTTCACTGCAGGTGGTGGAATTGCGAGCCTGCTCCTGGCGGTAGTGGCAATCCTGACGTCGCCGGCGGTGGAAAGTCATTTCCCCGATCCAATTCCGGGAATGTGGGGTGCGGTCGCGTATGTTTCTCTCCTAATCGCCCTAATGAGCATCATCCCATTTCCGCCAGCAGCACATTTCTCTGATGGAGCCATGATCTGGATGCTGCTCACATCTGTGGAAGGAACAAAGTATCTGCTGGCTGCCTATGGCGTCGGAATGCAGCGACGCAATGGGGTAGACCCATTCAACCAGAATCAAAGGTGGGCGGAACTGGCAAGCCTGAAGGGGCTTAAGCCACAGGCTGAATATGCCAAAGCCTGGAGAGCCTATGCCACAAATTCAGACCCATCCATTTCGGATCTGCTTTTGGAAAAGTGTCTTTCGCAAGCTGCTTCAATTCCCGGAGAGACCAGAGAACACTTGATCGCTGAGGCGGCATATTTTTGTGCATCCGGACGGAATGACTCTGCAAAAGCAAGTGTGTGGTTAGGCCGGTTGAACAAATCCACAATCCTCCCTAATCTGGCTCGACATAGGCTGGACACCGCAATGAACATCGCATGTGGAAATCCTCAAGCCGCTCTCGATAGTTGCAAGAAAGGCCTGCAATGCGTCCAAGAAATGCCTCAAGGGAGCCGAGGCCGGCAGCAAGAAAACGAGTGGATAAACTGGAAGGAAGAAATTGAGGTGGCCCTGAGGTCAAAGGGTGCAAGCACTCCAGAGAATACTCCCGCCTAGTTAGCTTGACGCACTCCCTGTACCGAGGCTCAGGTAACTAGACCGCAACGCCCTTCCGCGGCTGCCTTGTTGGTATTCGCGGCGGATGCTACGTTCGATGAGGAAGCGCATTCATGCGGGGTGTCTGCTATGGCCTTGAGTATTGACGATCTGCTTCGCCGCGCAGTGGAGAACAAAGCCTCCGACTTGCACCTGAAAGTCGGCAACCATCCTTATTTGCGCGTTGACGGTTTATTGACCCCGCTGACGGACGTGCCGCGCGTGACGCCGGAAGAGATGCTCTCGATGGCGTTCAGCATGATGACCAATAGGCAGAAACAGAAGTTCAAGGAAACCGCCGAGTTGGATATGGCGTATGGCGTGGCGGGGTTGGGCAGGTTCCGCGTGAACGTATTCCAGCAGCGCGGCAACGTCGGAATGGTTCTACGCGTCATCCCCACCAAGATTCGCACCGTAGAAGAATTGAATCTTCCATCGGTGGTTACGAAGATTTGCGAAGAGCAGCGCGGGCTGGTGCTGGTGACGGGCACCACCGGTTCCGGTAAGTCCACGACGCTGGCGGCCATGATCGACCGGATCAACGCCAACCGCTCCGATCACATCATTACCATTGAAGACCCCATTGAGTTTCTGCACCGCGACAAGCGCAGCTTCATCAACCAACGCGAAGTGGAAGTGGATACCGCGAACTTCTCGACGGCGTTGCGCGCCGGGTTGCGCCAGGACCCTGACGTGATTCTGGTCGGCGAAATGCGCGACCTGGAGACGATCTCGACGGCGCTGCTGGCCGCGGAAACGGGCCACCTGGTTTTCTCCACGTTGCACACCTTGGACGCCACGGAAACCATTCAACGTATCATCGCGGTGTTTCCGCCGCCGGAGCAGAAGCAGATTCGCTTGCAGATGGCCGCGACGTTGAAAGCGGTCGTTTCGCAGCGCCTGGTGCGACGCGCGGACGACAAAGGCCGCGTGCCCGCGGTGGAAGTCATGATTGCCACCGGTTACATCCGGGACTGCATCATCAATGCGGACAAGACGCGGTTGATCCACGACGCCATTGCCGCGGGCACTTCGCAATACGGCATGCAGACGTTTGACCAGTCGCTTTTCGATCTCTACAGCAAGGAACTCATCACGCTGGACGAAGCGCTATCCCGCGCGTCCAACGCCGACGAATTCAAGCTGCGCATTCAAGGTATCCGTTCAGCCGCCGACGCCGCGCGCGAGGAAATGGCCTCGCAGATGGCGGACTTCGAGAGGTTTTCCCGCAAGTAGCGTTCTCAAGAATTCGACCGGGTTAATTCTTGCCCCTCGCGGGTTGCGGGTGTATCATCTCGCGCGTTCTCGCCTGTACGACTCATTCGATCACATTTCATTTTCGAGGAGGATGGTATGGATTGTCGTCACCTAATATCCGGGCGCCGCGATTTCCTGAAAGCTTCCGCGACTCTTACGGCCGGGATAACCGGATGCGGTCTGTTAGCTGAAGCAACGTATTCCGAGGAAGCGGAGCTCTTCATCGTTGGTCCAAAGAAAGGCTATTCGCCCCAGATAGGGACGCTGGTCTCCATGATGGCGTTTATGCGCTGGCAGGTGCTCAGTTCGGTAAAAGGGATGTCCACGAAAGATTTGGATTTTCTGCTGGACGAAAAGGCCAACAGGATTGGGGCGCTGCTTCTGCACCTGGTGGCGGTGGAGAAATTCTATCAACTGAATACGCTTGAGGGATTGAGCGAAAACAAGATCTCCGAAGCCTGGAAGGAAGAGTGGGGGCCGGCGATGGAGTTGGGTGATCCCGGACGCAAGAAGATTCAGGGAAACAATTTGGACTACTATATGAACAGTTTGACTGAAACTCGCGAAAAGACACTGGCAGAACTTCGCAAGAGAGACGATGCATGGCTCATGTCGGTGGACAAAGCCTGGGGCTGGGGACCGACCGATAATTACTGCAAATGGTTTCACGTGACTGAACACGAAGCCAATCATAATGGACAAATCAAATTGTTGAAGAGTCGCCTGCCAGGATCGAAGCCCGCCTCCGAATGAACTGGGAGATTCTGGAGTGACAACGCGAAAGACTTTGTTCAGGCGCTGAAGCCCAGAGATCCGATCGCCCTACGTCGGGGCGGAAGTCCGGGCCTCCTAACAAAAAAGAGAGCTCACCGCGCAAGGGCGGTGAGCTCGGGGCTGGGCGGAAACTCGATTTAGTTGTAGCGCGCGGCGTTCTTGTCTGCGAAGGACTTGTACTCTTCGGGCAGTTCTTCGAGCACGAAGATCGAGCCCGTGGGGCAAACCGGGACGCAAGCGCCGCAATCAATGCATTCCGTCGGATTCACATACAACTGAGGGACGGTAGCGAAATCCGCTTCGTCCTTCGTGGGATGAATGCAGTTGACGGGACAAGTCTCGATACAGTGTTCGTCTTTCGTGCAGGTGTCTGTAATGACGTAGGCCATGGTGCGTGATCTCCCTCTAAAGTACGAGTGCAATTCAGGTGCCAAGGAGGCACAGAAGCAAACTGCGTATTTTCAATCGGTCTGAAGGAAAAGTGTAATATCGGACCAAATTAGGGTGGGTGATCTGGCGCACATTGTGCTGGTTGTACGACCATGGGCCGTGGCTCGTGACCTGTGACCAGTGAGCATAGAACTCTTGTATCGTGTTGTGCTTACTTCTATGCTCATCGTGTGTTTGGAAAGCCACGCCAACTCGAGACGGAAGCACAGCTTTACGAAGCTGCGATCAATATATTAATGCGGCGCGCTCACTCGGTGCATGAGATGAAGAAGGCGCTGGCGCGGCGCTGCGCAGACGAAAAGCTGGTGAAGATTATCCTGGAGAGGTTGAAACGGTCGAACCTGTTGGACGATGCGCGCTATGCCAAGCAGTTCACTCGGCACCGCACGGAATCGCGCAAGCAGGGAGAGTTTCGCATTGCACGGGATTTGCGAGCGCGAGTCGTGCCGGACCGTCACATCGAAGAGGCATTGAAGACTGCTGGCGAAGAGATTGATCCGGCCACGGTGATCCGGCAGAGGATTGAAAGGAAGCTGCGCTCGTTCCGGGGAGAGATTGACCAGAGGAAGATTGCTTCGTTGTACCGGTCGTTGATCGCGGCGGGGTTTCCTTCGGACCTCATTCGTAAGGAACTGCACCGCATTACGCATGAAGAAGTGCCGGAAGTGGAACCGCTCGACGAACCTCAGTAAGCGAAGATTTCCCAACCTGAAGACGAATGCCTCCAAACTGCCCCAGCGATTGCCGGGTGGTTGGAGGCTCTGCGATAATCGGATGTTCCGAGTATATGGAGAGACGAGGCAGACGTGACGGCTGACGCGAGCAAAAAACCAACGGGCAACGAGATTCGCGAGAAATTTCTGCAGTTTTTCGAGAGCAAGGGGCACCGGCGCGTGCGTTCGTCGTCGCTAGTGCCGCATGGCGATCCCACGCTGCTGTTCACGAACGCGGGAATGAACCAGTTCAAGGATGTTTTTCTGGGGCTGGAGAAGCGGGACTACACGCGGGCGACGACGGCGCAGAAATGCGTGCGCGCCGGCGGGAAGCACAACGACCTGGAAAATGTGGGGTTCACGAAGCGGCATCACACTTTTTTTGAAATGATGGGGAATTTTTCGTTTGGAGACTACTTCAAAAAAGACGCGATCGCATTCGCCTGGGAACTGGTCACTTCGCCGGAGTGGTATGGGATTCCAAAGGACAAGCTGTACGCGACGGTCTTTGGCGGGGCGGAAGTGTCGGCGGGCACGACGCTGGGCGTCGATGAGGAGGCACGGAAATATTGGCTGGAGCAGCACGTTCCCACTGAGCGGATTTTCGCGATTCCCGGGCTGAAAGATAATTTCTGGGCCATGGGAGATACCGGGCCGTGCGGACCGTGCAGCGAATTGCACTACGACATGGGGCCGGAGACTTCCGACGAGGGGCACGCCGATTGCAAGTTCCCTTGCGACTGCGGGCGTTATGTGGAGATATGGAATTTGGTGTTCATGCAGTTCAATCGGGATGCGGATGGAAAGCTGACGCCTCTGCCGAAACCATGCGTGGACACCGGGATGGGGCTCGAACGCGTAGCGGCGGTGCTCCAAGGTGTCATCTCGAACTACGACACGGATTTCTTCACGCCACTGATTGACCGCGCTGCTCAATTGACTGGCGTGGACGAAAAGAAAGAATTGCAAGCGGAAGAGCACCGGCGTGCTGCTGCTTCGCTGCGCGTGATTGCGGATCATGCCAGGGCGACGACGTTTCTGATAACGGACGGCGTTCTACCGTCCAACGAGGGACGCGGCTATGTGCTGCGGAAAATCATGCGGCGAGCCATTCGTCACGGGCGATTGATGGGCGCCATGAAACCGTTTCTGTATGAGATGGTGCAAACCGTACGGAAATTGATGGGCGGGGCTTACCCAGAATTGTTGGAAGAAAATGCGGCGCGCGTTCCTGAGATTGTGCTGGCGGAAGAGAAGCGCTTCGGCCACACGCTGGATATAGGTCTGCGAAAACTGGAAGACGAACTGAGACCACTGGCTGGCAAGGCCGGGGCAGTCTATGCCGGTGAAAGCGCGTTTCGCCTGTACGACACGTACGG